>FLNZ01000127.1_pt1 | contig 11245 bp, 7 predicted proteins | sample 1140391 | NCBI WGS metagenome assembly FLNZ01 (sample SAMEA3878171, study PRJEB12797) | bioreactor metagenome | biome: Moose rumen | place: Sweden | collected 2011-10
CTAGCTGAAAGGCAGCGACGATGATCCGGTAGTGGCGCTCCATAGGAAGGTCCTATTATATGGCTTGGATGGCGTTTAAAATGTTAGGGTGCCTGGCGCTCCTCATGTTCGGCATGAAGTCGATGAGTGAAGCCTTGCAGAAAATGGCGGGTCCGCAGCTCAGGCATGTGCTCGGAACCATGACCACAAACCGTTTCACGGGTATGCTTACCGGCATGTTCGTCACAGCATCAGTACAGAGTTCGACCGCCACCACGTTGATGACGGTCTCTTTTGTTAATGCGGGGCTACTTACGCTGATGCAGGCGATTTCGATTATCCTCGGCGCCCACATCGGAACGACCGTTACGGCATGGATCATGAGTCTCGGGTTCTCGTTCAACATTGCAAACTTCGTTTACCCGGCGTTCTTCGTAGGCATCATTCTCGTTTACCTCAACAAGAAGCGTGTGTTGGGCGAGTTCCTGTTCGGCGTGGGTTTCCTTTTCCTTGGCCTTACCACCCTTAAAGAAACCGGTTTTACCGTGGTGCAGGACCCGGGGGCAAGCGCGTCTATCAGCCAGTTCTTCGCGCATTTCAGCGAACCGAATTTTTTCAACTCGCTGTTCTTCCTCGTGATGGGAACAATCCTCACGTTGTGTGTGCAGTCTTCTGCCGCCATCATGGCCATCACGATGATTCTCTGCTCCACCGGTGTGCTTCACATTGACCAGGGCATCATGCTCGTGCTCGGCGAGAACATCGGTACGACGATTACCGCGAACATCGTAGCTCTCTCAGCCAATACGCAGGCGCGTCGCGCGGCTCTAGCTCACTTTACTATCAATGTTATCGGCGTGATTTGGGTGGTGATTGTGCTCAAGTGGTTTCTCGCCGCCGTGTGCCACGTGGTGGGTTACGACCTTTCCATCCATCCGGGCGATGAAGGCTATGCTGCAAACCTCGCGAAGATTTCCGTGGTGCTCGCCTCGTTCCATTCTGCGTTCAACGTGTCGAACACCTTCATCCAGATTTGGTTCATCAAGTTCATCGAGAAGTTCGTGTGCAAGGTCATCAAGTCCAAGAATTCCGAAGAGGAAGAGGACTCCCGCCTGCACTTCATCAGCTCCGGCCTCATGGGTACTCCCGAACTTTCGCTCCTTGAAGCCCGTAAGGAAATTAGCCTCTTTGCGACCCGCACTCGCAAGATGTTCAATTTTGTGCCTGACCTTTTGACAATGAAGGAAGAGAACGATTTCGTGAAACTGTTCGCCCGCATCGAAAAGTATGAAGGTATCAGCGACAACATGGAAATTGAAATCGCGAAGTACCTGAATCAGGTGTCGGAAGGCCGTCTGAGCCCCGAAAGCAAGACGACCATCCAAGCGATGCTCAGGGAGATTTCTGAAATCGAGAGCATTGGCGATGCCTGCTACAACATGGCCCGCGCCATCAACCGCAAGTTCCGCAGCAAGGAAGACTTTACCGAAGAGCAGTACGACCACATAAAGCATATCATGAACCTGTGCGACAAGGCGCTCGAACACATGATTGCCGTGCTCGACGACAACCAGCAGGTTGACCTGAACCGTACGTTGAACCTTGAAAATGAAATCAACGACTACCGCAAGCTCCTCAAGGGAAAAAATGTCGCCGATATCGAGAACCAGAAATACAGCTACCAAATGGGCGTGCACTACATGGACGTGGTGAACGATTGCGAAAAGCTGGGCGACTACGTGGTGAACGTGGTCGAGGCTCATGCGAACAAAAAATTCTCTACATAATCCCGCTTGCTTTGTGCGAATTACGGTACGAACCTTGTAAATACGGTGTCAAGAAATCTTTTGCACCGCAATTTTTTTCGTGTCTGTTTTTACAAGTAAAATTTGTGTAAAGTGTAGATAAAACCTTTGCGAAACCGTTGCTTCAGGTATTGGATAAACGCTGTGGTCTTTTTATCTTATTGTTAGGTAAATTGTGAATATGATTTACATAGTTGAAGACAATTCCGAAATCCGCGAAATGGAAGCCTACGCTCTCAAGAGTAGCGGTTTTGAGGTCAATGCCTTCGATTGCGGGAAAAGCCTGGACGAGGCTATCAAGACCCACATACCAGACTTGTTTGTCTTGGATATCATGCTGCCGGGCGAAGACGGTCTCAGCATACTGAAGCGCCTCCGCACGCAGGAATCTACTAGCAATGTCCCCGTCATCATGCTTACCGCGAAGAGCTCCGAACTGGACAAGGTCAAGGGACTCGATTTGGGGGCCGACGACTATATCGCAAAGCCGTTCGGTGTCCTGGAATTTGTTTCGCGCGTCAAGGCGCTGCTCCGTCGTTCGGGCGTGGTGAATGTCGAAGCGGCTGAACCGAAAATTATTTCGCTCGGGGATGTGTCGCTCGACGAGGCCAAGCACGTCGTCACGGCGGGTAGCGAGAATGTGGAACTCACCTACAAGGAATACGAACTCCTGAAACTTCTCGTGTCACATCCGGGGCTTGTCTATTCCAGGCAGCAACTCCTGGAAAAAATCTGGGGCATCGATTTCAAGATGGATACGCGGACGGTTGATATGCACGTCAAGACGCTCCGACAAAAACTGGGCGAGCGAGGCGCGATTATCCAGACTGTCCGAAACGTAGGGTACAAAGCGCAATGAAGGACCGCATCCGCTACAGCCTGATATACATGGGAGTGATTGCGGCACTCTTGGCGGTTTTTTTTACCGTGCGTGTATTTGAAGGCGAAATGGCGGAGCAACTCAAGGGACACCTGCGCGAAAACTTGCGCCTCATTGAAACCTCGTACGCGAATGAATCGCTTGGGGGCGAACCCCAGAAACTTGCGAAATTTGCAAGCAAGGATCTCCGCATCACGCTTGTCGATTCGAAGGGCGGGATTCTCTACGACAGCGATGCCGAAGCGGCCAAGATGGAAAACCACAACGACCGCGAAGAGATTATCGATGCGCTCGCGAAAGGCGTGGGCGAGGACCTGCGTTACTCTTCCACATTGCAGGCGAAGGCGTTCTACTTTGCGAAGCGCCTGAATGACGGAAACGTGCTCAGGCTCGGCATGCGCCAGGCGAACTTGCAGAAGGTGTATTCCAAGACAATCCCGTACCTTGTCGTACTGCTTGCGGCCATTGTGGCGGCAGCCATCCTGATAGCCATCGGGCTCAGCCGTACCTTCGTGAGTCCGCTCAAGAAACTTGTGGATCAGCTCGGTACTCCCGAATGGATGAAAATCGAGAATGTCTACAAGGAAATCGCGCCCCTCGTGAATACCATCCGCAAGCAGGACTTGGAACTGCAGCTGACGATTGAACAGCTTTCGAACGAAAAGCAGAAAATGACTCACCTGAAGGATGAATTCACCGCGAATGCCTCGCACGAACTCAAGACACCGCTGACCTCCATTTCGGGCTATGCGGAACTCATCGAGAGCGGCTTGGCGAAACCCGAGGATGTCAAGATGTTCGCGGGTAAAATCCATAAGGAGGCAAGCCGCCTGCAGTCCATCGCGAACGACATCATCACGTTGTCGAAACTCGACAACCATGGTGGCGAACCGTTCGAGCTGGGCGAAAAGGTGAACCTCTGGAACGTTGCGCATTCCTGTGTAGAGAGCCTCGGCCTGAACGCGAGCAAGAAGTCTATCTCGCTTTCGCTGGAAGGCGAAACATCCGCAGAAATCATCGCAAACTCCAAACTGCTTTACGAAATGATTTTTAACCTGGTGGACAACGCCATACGTTACACGGAGTCGGGCGGCAAGGTCGTCGTGCTCGTGGAACAGGACTCCATTGCCGTGAAGGATACCGGTATCGGAATCCCGGAGGAATGCCAGTCCCGCATCTTTGAGAGGTTCTATCGTGTAGACAAGAGCCGCTCCAAGGAAACCGGCGGAACGGGTCTCGGGCTTGCTATCGTAAAGCACATCGCCGAAGTCCTCCATGCGACAATCCACTTGAATTCGATCGTTGGTCTCGGTACCGAAATCAAGGTCGGTTTTACAACCCTTTCAAAAACGAATAAGGTTTTATGACACTTATGATTCTCAAAATGATTGGTTGCCTTGCGCTGCTCATGTTCGGCATGAAGACGATGAGCGAAGGCTTGCAGAAACTCACCGGCGGGCACCTCCGCGCAGTCCTTGGCACCATGACCAAGCACCGTATCGGAGGCCTCCTCACAGGCATGTTCGTCACGGCCTCGGTGCAGTCTTCTACCGCTACGACCGTTCTTACCGTAAGCTTCGTTAATGCTGGCCTGCTCACATTGAGTCAGGCCATTCCTGTTATTATGGGCGCGAACATCGGTACCACGGCCACGGCGTGGATCATGTCCATATTCGGGTTCCAGTTCAACATGAGCTCGGTGGTGTGGCCCTTCTTCGCCCTCGGCATCATCCTTTCTTACACCAAGAAGAATTCGACCAAGAGCATCGGTGAATTCGTGTTCGGTTTCGCGTTCATGTTCCTCGGCCTTACCACGCTGCGTGAAAATGCGGTGGCTATGGACTTGGCTCACAACCAGACGGTCATCAACTTCTTTGCGACGACCGGCGGTTGGGGAATCTTCAGCACGCTCCTCTTCTTGCTGCTGGGTAGCATCCTGACTATGTGCGTGCAGTCGTCTGCGGCTATCATGGCGATTACACTCCTGCTCTGCAGCAGCGGAGTGCTTCCGATATATCAGGGCATTGCGCTTGTGATGGGTGAAAACATCGGTACCACGGTGACATCGAACCTCGCCGCTCTTTCGGCAAGTACGCAGGCGAGACGTGCGGCCTTGGCCCACATGCTGTTTAACGTGTTCGGCGTGGTGTGGGTATTGATAGTGTTCCGCCCGTTCGTGAACATGGTGTGTAGCATTGTAGGGTTCGACCCGACGTTTGTGCCGCATACCGAAGAAGAAGTTGCGCAGGCGGGTGTTCGTGTGACCTACGCGCTTTCTGCCTTCCATACGGCATTCAACCTCTGCAACGTGCTTATCCTCATCTGGTTCATCAAGCCGATGGAAAAAATCATCTGCAAGATTATCCGCGAAAAGGAAGACGGCGAAGATTTCAAGGTCAAGTTTATCAGTGCGGGCCTCATGAGTACCGCAGAACTTTCGCTCTTCGAAGCCCGTAAGGAAATCAACTTGTTTGCAGCCCGCACGCAAAAAATGTTCCGTATGGTGCCCGAACTGCTCGAGATGAAGGACGAAAACGATTTCGTGAAGCTGTTTGCCCGCATCGAGAAGTACGAAGGCATCAGCGACAATATGGAAATCGAGATTGCGAACTACCTGAACAAGGTTTCGGAAGGCCGCCTGAGCCCCGAAAGTAAGACGAACATCCAGTCGATGCTCAGGGAAATTTCTGAAATCGAAAGCATCGGCGACTCCTGCTACAACATGGCACGTGCCATCAACCGCAAGTTCTGCAGCAAGGAAGACTTTACGGAGAACCAGTACGGCCATATCAAGCATATCATGCAGCTGTGCGACAATGCGCTTACGAACATGATCGATGTCATTAGCGATCTGGCATCGGCCGATGCGAACCGCACGCTGAACCTGGAGAACGAAATCAACGATTATCGCAAGCTCCTCAAGGAGAAAAACATTGCCGATATCGAGAACCAGGAATACAGCTACCAGATGGGCGTGCACTACATGGACGTGGTGAACGACTGCGAGAAGCTGGGCGACTACGTGGTGAACGTGGTCGAGGCGCATACCAACAAGAAGTTCTCCACCTAGTCTAATTCGCCTATAAGCTTCGCCATACGGCGTCATGTGAACTATCTCGCCGTACTATTGTACGGCTTCGGTTCACATTCCTGGTCTGGCTCGCTTCTAGGCGAATTATGGAATAAACTTCGCTCACCTTCGTCACACCGCAGTCGCGCAGCGACAAGCGTGTCCACTAACGACAAACCCGCGTCATACCGCAGCGCCGAAGGCGCAAGAGTATCCATAGACACGCTCGCTGGGCTGAGCCCCGCATCGGTGTGACCTTCGGCAGACTCCTCGCAAATAAAAGGAAGCACCCCTTGCAGGGTGCTTCCTTTTATGGATTTGTGAGATTTCCTATGAAGTTTAGAGATTCACCTTGAAGGTCCTGTTGCCTACGCGCACGATGTATGCACCCTTCGCTACAGAATAGACCTTCTGTTCGAAGCCGAGCCCGCGGGTAACGCGGACGACCTGGCCCATGTGGTTGTATACCGTAATCGGCATGCCCTGAGCGCCACCGACCACGATGTAGTTGTCAGAGGACCTGTACACCGAGAAGTGGCTGTTCGTGAATGCGATATCCTCGATTGCGTCCGTGCCCGAAGAAGACTGCGGGTTCCACGGTCCCCACGGGTTAGTTGCAGACGAGGAAGATGCCGGATTCGTAGCGCTGCTGGAAGATGCCGGCGGTTCGACACTGCTGGAGGATTCCGGAGCGGGACCCGAGCCTTCGCCCGCGATGACGATCTCGCCTGCGTTCGGCACGGCGTCGAAGTACACATAGCCGCCGTCAATCTTGGATTCAAGCTTGGCGCCCGCTTGCGTCACGTTGGCGGTGGAACCGCTGTACTTGACGCGCAGGGAGAGCGGATAGTCGTAGTTAGAAATGTTGTCCTTGATGCTGTGGGTCAGTTTGACAGTGATGTTGCCACCGCTAGTGGATGCTTGGGCCTGCGATGCCTTGCGTTCCTTGATGTACATGGCGACATAGCCCATCGGGGCAACCCAAATGTCCTTATCTTTCTGCTGTGCATACTGGAGGGAGTTTTCCATCGCATTAGCATCGGTCGGAGAGTAATTCGCAAAGCCATTTGATCCCGTTGTAAAGCCATGCGTCAAGAATGCGACCCAACCGCCTTGATTAACAGCCTTATCCATGTTGCCCTTAAAATCGCTGGTACCCTGATTACCCGTCATGAGCGCAGAGGCTGCAGCCCAGTTGTTCGGTCCATCCTTTCCCATAATATCGGAGCCACCCTTCCAGCTACCATTACAAATACGGCCCACAACATAACTCTGCAAAACCTGGGCGTCACCGGGAGTATTGCAGTTCGGGTAAGCGAGAGTGACGACACCGTATTTCTGCTGAACCTTTTGGTTGAGCGTTCCCTTGGACGAAGCGATCTCGCTAGATGGCATAGCGCCGTTTTGGGGGTGGCTGTCGCTATGGCTTGCAATTTCGTGACCAGAGGAGGCTAATTTTTTCACTCCATCCCAGTTAAGCATTCCACTGTTACCACCGTTAGCCCAATTGGTGACGATATTGAAAGTCGCCTTATAGCCGTACTTGTCGAACATGGGCAAGGCGATATCGACATCGCTTTGCGGACCATCGTCAAAAGTGAAGGAAACCGCTGCCTTGCGGAAACCCGACCATGTGGCGATTTCGACGTCCTGTGCGAACGCGGAACCCACCGCGAACAACCCAACCGCCGATGCGGCAAAGAGAACCTTTTTCATATGATATACTCCATAATCATGATTTATACCATTAAATTATCTTTTTGTCGGTGCGATTGCTTATGCGGCAAGGCGTTTCCGTTGTATAGGTTTGCAACGCAAAAATGGCGTTTTTACGGTGAAAATACCGTTTTTTACGGGTGTTGTTAAAATTTTACAGGCGCTGCGGGGCGGTTTACCCCGGCTTTTCGGGCCGCGCCGGATTTCTATATTAGGGGCATGATTTTCGACGAGATTCTGAACGACGCCTACGAAAAACGTGAATACCCGGCACTTTCCGCTTTTTTTGCCGAATGGTCGGGTACGAGGCCGTTTCGGGCTCTCCGTGTATTGGTGGCGACACCCGTATTTCGCAATACGCTGCTGGAGTACCGGGCGCTTATCGCGGGTGGTGCGGATCTTGTCGTGGGTGTGGCAGGCTTGGGCTCGGGTGCCGATGCTTTTAATGCGGGTGCCGAGATGCCTTGTGACCCCGGTGTCGTAGATGTTTTGCGCGGGAACGGGATTCCCGTAATCGGGTTGCAAGAGGCCCTCGAGATGGAGGCCCGTTGCGCGGAGTCGGGTGATTGCGCGTTCGACCTGATTCTGGATTGCGCGGGCCAGTTTTCGGCATGCCACCCGCGGTTCGGGTTTGTGGAACTCACGCGCAGTGGAGTGCAGTTTTACGAGAAGTGCGAACATCCGGTGTATGTGGCCGATAGCGGTGTGGTAAAACGCATCGAGACCTGCCTCGGGACGGGCGAGGGCTACGTGCGGGCGCTCGCGCAACTCGGGTACGATTTTTGCTTAGATTCGGGGTGCGACGGCAGTCTTGATGCGGGTCGCGACACTTTAGATTCGGGTACGGACGGCGCGCCTTCCGCCGGCAAGAAGTTTATTGTCTTCGGGAGCGGAAAGGTGGGGCAGGGCATTGTGTTGCAGCTGTTGCGCTCCGGTGCCGATGTCCATGTGGTCACGGACTGCTCGCGAGGTGCAAACCCGTTCCTGGATGCCAACGGCGTTCCGGTCACGGACTGCAATGACCTCGATGCGGTGGCGTCGCTCGTGCGCGGTGCCGACTTCGTGGTGACTGCGACCGGCGTGAAGGGTGCGCTTGACCGCCCGCAGGTCGTGGAAGCTTTGCTCGCCTCGGGTGCCGTGCTCGCCAACATGGGCGTTGAGGACGAATACGGGCCGGGCGTTCCGGCTAGTCGCGTGCTCGCCGAAAAGAAACCGCTGAACTTTATCCTCGAAGAACCGACGCACCTCAAGTACATCGATGCGTCGCTCGCGCTGCATGCCGCGCTCGGGGAACTGCTCGTGAACGAGGCCCGCGGATCTGGCGAAGGCGGCGCAGTTTATGGTAAGGAAGGCGCGGGCGTCTCGGGTCGCTTCGGCAAGCTCAGCGACCTTACCGTCGCGGGCGCAAATAAAAACGCGGGCCCGCAGGACCCGCCAAGTGAATTGGAACAGCGCATCCTCTCCATGACCATGCAAGATGGCCTCATCGGCGCCGAAATCGCCGAGATGATGGGCTGGTAAAGCCCGCAAGTTGCTTGAAAAGCTGCTGAAAAAGGGAAAAAGTGCAAAAATGGGTACCAAAACACCTAAAAATGGGGCGTTTGGTACCCAAAATTTTAGTTTGTCTGCACTATTGATCGCGAATTGATGACGATAATGGGTACTAAATTGCTCTAATTTCACATTTTGGTACCCAGTAAAACCTTCTTGCGAGGCTTTATTGCTCCCCGATAGTTGCTTTTGTGTTAGTTTATTCTAAAAAATGGGTACCAAAATAGGCTGAACCACGCCGTTTGGTACCCAATTTCCGGTTTTTTGCTATTCGAAATTCGCTTTTGTGCTAATTTCGCGCTTATTCCGCATGTTGTTACTTCTCGTTTTCCAGCTTCACGAAGAACTTCTTCGTCTCGCGGGCGACAATGCCGCTAAGCAATACCAGTGCCACGAGGTTCGGGAAGGCCATGAGCCCGTTGAAGATGTCGGCGCTCGTCCACACCGCACTCACCGTGAGGTAGGGGCCGATGAACACCGCGGCCACGTAAACCCAGCGGTAGACGAGGATGGCGCTCTTCTTGCCGCGCCCGATGAGGTATTCCAGGCAGCGCTCGGAGTAGTATGCCCACCCGAGGATGGTGGTGAATGCGAAGAACACGAGCGCCACGGTAAGGATGTACGGGGCGATGGTCGAGCCGCCCGGGAAGTTCGTAAGCCCGCGGCAGAACGCTTCCATGGTGATGTTCACGCCCTGGAGCCCAAGTTCCGGAGTCCAAGCGCCGGTGACTACGATGGCAAGGCCCGTCATAGAGCAGATGACGATCGTGTCGATGAACGTACCCGTCATGCACACAAGACCCTGACGCACGGGTTCTTTTGTTTTGGCGGCGGCTGCGGCGATAGGTGCCGAACCGAGGCCCGCCTCGTTACTGAAGATGCCGCGGGCGATACCCTTCTGCATCGCGATGAAGATGGTGCCTACCACGCCGCCGGTGACCGCACTCGGGTTGAATGCCGCCTGGATGATGGTCTCGATGGCGCCCGAAAGCTTCGAGAAGTTGAAGCCCAGGATGAGCAGGCAGAAGAGAATGTAGAAGATGGCCATAAACGGCACGATGTAGAGGGAAACCTTCGCGATGCGCTTGAGCCCGCCGATGATGACGCAGGCGGTGAAGCCCGCGCAGAGCAGGCCCGCGATGGCCGTGGAGTAAGAGACCGAGTTGCCGGCGAGGTTCACGAATTCGCCGGTGGGGATGACTGTCGCGACCGCCGAGGTAATGCCGTTCACCTGCGTGATGGTGCCGATGCCGAGCAGGCCTGCAAGCACGCCGAACACAGCGAACAGCACGGCAAGCCACTTGAAATTGAGCCCGAAGCGTTCCTTGATGCCGGTCTCGATGTAGTAGAAGGGGCCGCCCAGGACCTTGCCGTCGCTGTCGACCTTGCGGTACTTGACCGCGAGCAGGCCTTCGGAGTACTTGGTCGCCATGCCGAAGAACGCGGCGACTTCCATCCAGAAGAGAGCGCCCGGGCCGCCAGTGCCGATGGCGGTCGCGACACCCACGATGTTACCCGTGCCGACCGTTGCGGCAAGTGCGGTGCAGAGAGCCGCAAAACTAGAGACCTCGCCTTCGCCTTCCTTTTCACTGTGCGTCATGTAGCGAAGCGCGTTGGCGAGATTGGTCACCTGCAGCACGCCGAGGCGGCTCGTGAGCAAAATTCCCACGAACAGGATTACGGCAATGAGCGGAATACCCCACACGTAACCGTCGATGGTATCGAGAAATGCGTTCAAAGCTTCCATTTGGAACTCCCTATGTTAAACGGCCTGTACGCGGGTCGCATTGCCGTAACTCGTTGATGGACAAAAAGATAGGAAAATGGGGTTGGGCTGTCAGCGAGGGAGGACTAATATGGGCTATAAAGCCTTGACTTCGGCTTCGGTGAGGCCCGTAGCTGTCACAATGATGGAATCGGCGACACCCTGACTGCGCATTTTACGCGCAATATCATGGGTTTTCTCGGAAATCTTCGCGTTAATCTCGTCCGCGAATTCCTCAAACACGCCCTCGACCATGGCGTTATTGTCCCATTCCTTGTGATACATGGCTAGGTAATCCTTGAATTCCTCTTTCGACAAGTTAGATACTTTTGAGCTTTCTGTCAATAGTTCGAATTTGCGCTCGGCGAGTTCCACGGGCAAGTCCTTCAGCCTGTTCAGGAATCTGAAAAAGAATAACCACTTACTCAAACTATCGGACGAGGACTCGATAAAGAAGGGATCCGTATCTCCATTCCTGA
>FLNZ01003328.1_pt1 | contig 11190 bp, 5 predicted proteins | sample 1140391 | NCBI WGS metagenome assembly FLNZ01 (sample SAMEA3878171, study PRJEB12797) | bioreactor metagenome | biome: Moose rumen | place: Sweden | collected 2011-10
GGAGAATTATTCCATCGCGCGCACACGAGTTTCTATGAAGGCGATCTCGTCGGGCGACAGATTATATTTTCGATACAACGCACGATCCAGCTCCGACACGCTCAACGACCAGTCGATGTCCGACGCCGACGTGAAATCCTGCAGCGGCACCTTTGACCACGTCGCCGGTGAATTGTGTTGAGTCACCTTCAGGATGCCCAACATCGCACGACAAAATTTCGTCTTGATGTACTTGAAAACCGCCTCTGCTTCTGATATACTTTCAAACGATCCAACCGTGATGAAGGTTTGCGTACATGCGACAAGCGGCGAGCCGACAAGCGGCGAGCCGACAAGCGGCGAGCTTAACGTCTCTCCAATTGAGCCGCTCCCGTTTGACACCGGCACGAACACTTTATACTTCTCGAGCGTCTGATGATAGCTGATGTAATCGCGGCGGACGTAGCGATAAACTCTCTTCATTCTTTCGAGTCCCAACAGTTGAATATAATCCCGATCGTCGTCGGGTTTTTTGATTGTAAAAATTTCCGGCAGTCGCTCAAAAATATTATTCACCACATCGTTAGAGTGCCCCTTACTCAGCCGTTTAACCGCCCACGGATTGTCCTCATGAAATTTTTTCGTCAGCCGATAAATAGTCGCCGAGTAAATTATTTCGTTGAGCGGATGGAAATTTTTATTGTCGACGACTACCTTCTGATGGATCGACTTAAGTTCGTCGAAAGCAATGAACGCGTCCGTCGAGCCGAAGTCTTCATTCGCATCGTAATATGTGATCGCCACTCCGCCTTTGATATCTCCGTCTGGAAAAAATTTTCGGCTGTCGGCTTCGTATTTTACAACCTTCCAATGTTTATCCAATAAAATTTTTTTGTTCCAACGTTTGGGTGTGGCTCCCGCGTCGAATAAAAACCGTGCGGGATGAATCAGCGTCGCCCGATCCGCCAAATGTTGAGCCGCTTCAATAAAATAATGATACACCGGCAGATCAGGTCCGCCTTCGGCGTTCGTCTGATAGGGCGGATTGCCCACCACCGCGTCAAACTTCATCGTGCCTCGCGCTCCCTTCCTCCAAAAACTTTTGCTCCGAATCTCGACCGCAAACGCCTCAAAATCATCGCGGTCGAAACAATCTCTCAGGCGCTCGACGATATCCTCAACGCATCGAATGTTAGCCGTCCACCCCGCGCGGAAGCCGAGCAGAGTGCGGCGCGTGATCTTCGCCGCCATCGGCGTCCGACACAAAACAAAAATATTTTTCTCGACAGTCGCGCGCCAAATTTTGATTTGCTCCTCGAAAGTCGGCTCGCGCCCGCACTCCATCGCGCGCGCCACGCCCATTTTCCAATTCCAAATCAGTTGCGTCAAGCAGAGAGGATAGAGCCCCGTCTTTGAATTGATGTCCAAAAAAACGGAGCGGACGGATAAAAATTTTTTGCCTTCGACGGTGAGGCGTAAATGTTCGCAGACGACGCGCCACGGAGTGAGTACGGTCTCCTTATCGGGATTTTTGAAGGTCGAGAACAGCTCGGCGATTTTTTTTACGCGATTGTCGGGCGCAAGATCGTCGGCGGCGCGAATGACGTCGAGAATTTTACGGGCGGCGGCGGCAAAAATGTCCTCGTCGAAATATCGGACGAACTCACGAAACAAATTTTTGTCCAAGCCGCGCGGCATGAACTCCGCCCAGGAGCGATCGTCGACAACAGAGGCGATGCGCTCAATGGAAATGTCGCGCTCATCGACGTCGGCGCCGTAAATCATCAGAGGCAAGCGAACCGCCAGCCCGCGCAGCAAGGCAATGAATTTTTCCCTGTCCTTACGAGTGGAGTCGGCGTCGTTGGTGTCGCGGCGCGAATATTTTTTCCGATCGAGCCCTTGAGCGTTGACGACGACGGGTTTATCCTTGCCGCCCTTGACGGCATCGATAATTTTTTTGAGGCGATTGAAGGCGCGCCTGTCAACGTCGTCGAGCGAAAAATTTTTAAAGAGCAGCGGCGAATCGAAGCCGGCGTTGAAAACTTTATCGGCGTTGACGCGCTTAATCTGCTCGAAAAATTTATTGACATCGTACTCGAGCATGCGTGAGCCGTCGAAGGCAATGACGGGCGCGAAGTTGAGAAATTCCTCGAGAGCGGAGCGACGGTCGAGCGCGGGATGTCGATCGGCAACGTCGGCGAGCACTTTCAAGGCGCGGTCGGGCGCGAAGTCGAAGACGTAGCAATCGGTTTTGATTTTGCCGTCGACGGTGCAGGGCGATTGGACGCGAAAAATCGTCTGCATATAACTCGTGGCGGATGTGGTCGACGAGCCGCTGAGCATCAGGACGGCGCTCCACTCGGGGACGGTGACGCCGACAGTCAAGCGGCGGCACGAGACGGTGATCGTCCAATCGTTGTCGGCGATGGCGTTCCGAACTTTTTTGAGCGCCTTGCCGCCGGCGTCGTCGTTGCCCGCGACGTTGAGCACATTGAAATTGCGAAAGACGGGATGAGCCTCCAAAAGATTTTTGAGCGCCTTCGCCTCGTCGACGCCCGGGACGATCCAGAGCGTGTGCTTGAAAAGTTGTCGAAAGCGGTCATTGGCGAAAGGAAAATTCTCGGCGCGAGTGAGCAGGTCGAGGAAACGACGGACGGCGTCTTCGTGGACGAAAATTTTTTGGTCGACGCGAAAGAACTCTGCGAAGTCGAAAGCGGCGTCGTCGATGTCGATAAAATGTTCGTCGAGCATGGAGCCGATATCGTAGGTGAGGATGTTCAGGCGCGGGAGCTCGGCATAAGGATTGTGCTCGAGAGGATTGTCGGCGGCGAAAATTTCTTTGGCGCGTTGCTCGTCGGCGTAAGTCCAATCGAAGGTACGGGCTTTGTCAAAGTCGTCGACGAGATTAAAAGGCGTGCCGCTGAGCATCAGGATGTTGGTGCGGGGCTTGACGAGATTTTTGATGACTTTGTCGCCGAGAGTGGTGGCGATGCCCTCGTGCGCCTCGTCGACGATGAGCATCTGCCAATCGACGGCAAAAATGTCGGCGTTCTTATCGAAGTTGCCGCCGACGGTGGTTGAGCCGCGCAAATCCTGAACGGAGGCGAAGTAAACGAAGGGAGCGTCGTCGGAAATTTCGCCGTAGCGATAATCGGAGCCGCCGAAAATTTTATTGAAGTCGTCGAGCCAAGCGTCGTTGACGACGGGGCGATGGGTGATGATGAGCGAGCGTCGGAAGCGGCATTGGCGGATCACCTCGAGCGCGCAAAGGGTTTTTCCGAAGCGCATTTTGGCGTTCCACAAAAATTTTTCCGATTGGGCGCCCTTAAAAATTTTGACGGTGGCATTGATGGCGGCGTTTTGTTCGGGACGGAAAAAAATTTTTTCGACGTCGGGGGCGGCGAGACCCGTCAAATTTTTTCTGCCGCGTTTGACGGCGTCGATGGCGGCGAGCGCGGTGGGGAGATTGATTTTAAACCATTCGCGGCGCTCGAAATGCCGAGTGATGCCGGAGTTTTTGAGTACGCGGTGCACGTCGCGATCGGAAAAAGTATTATGATTGTCGTCGACGGCGATCTCGACGTGACGAAGGTCGTAGTCGAAGGCGGCGGTTCGAGTGTATTGCGCGATGCGATTGCGGGCGGCGGCTTCCATCGTCGTGCGATCGGGTCGGGCGTCGGCTTTGACGGTGGTCTCGCCAATTTTGATCAGCCCGCGATGTTTTTGATCGTCGATCGTCATGACGTAGATGATCTTGTACTCGAACGGATTCTTAAACTTAAAATTCATCGGGCGCGCCTGCCTTCCAATCCATAATCTTACACGATCCGAACACGCCGCCGTACTCGTCGAACGGTCGGCACCGATTGAGCCCGTCGTATTGAAAAAAATTCCAAGTGATGATGTCGACGAGATCATTCAAAAAATCATACGGCAGCTCCGCGCGGAACTTTTGACGATAAAATTCTTGGGCGGTCAAAAATAAATTGCATCGGGCGATGAATAAATTATCGCCTTGGAACTCGTAGCCGTAGACGGATTGAAAGGCGCGGCGTGCGAGCTCGAGCCAAAGTTTTTGATTGTCGACGGATTGATTGATCGATTGAAGTTTGCGGTCGAGCAGACCGACGCGGTTGTCGATGGCGATCGGGGTGCCGTCGACGACGTTGTAGCGACTGACGATGTAAGGGGCTTCGCCGCAAGTGATCTCGAGAAAAGTAGCGTCGATGAATTGATCGAGGGGCTTATCGAGCCACGGTCGGACGATCAGATCGTTTTGAAGTTTGCAGACATCGGGCGGCGTAAAAACTTCGGCGCGATCCTTAGTCCGACGGGCGCGGCGTTCCTTCGACTTCATGAATCGCGGCTCGATTTTATAGATATCGCGGGGCTCGATGGGATTTTTTTGGATTGATTTATTATCGGTCGCCCAGATGATATTGTCTTCGGAGTTGTGATCAAAAAGAAGGAGATCGACGAGCCCGTCGGAGTTATCGATCTCCTCTACAGGATTTTTAGTCATAATTTTATTCTCCTGCCCACCCATCCTCACCAAGAATCGTGACTCAATGATTGATGGCGGGGTCTTCGATGCCCAACCCGATCAATTTTTTTCGAGCGTGCGCACGGACATCTGCATTCGAGTGTTGATCGTAAAGTTTGAAGAGCACATCCGTCACGCCATCGAGCCGGAACATAACCGCCACGTCGATGAGAGCGTTCACCGCGTCGGCGTCGAGGAGCGAAGTGTCGGCGGCGTATTTGAGCAGAATGCTTTTAATCAGACGGAGGCAATCAATCGAGATCAGTTGATCGACGTTGCGGCGTCTGAATTCGCGAAGATTGGACGCGAAGTTGTACATCTCATAAGACCAGCCGTTGTCAAAGATGTCGGCAAGCTCGCGTGATACAGCGGCGCTGATCAGCGGTACGGCGTCTCGCGATCTCATCAGCGACGCGGTGTTGAGCAGCGAATAGAGATTGTGGAGCTCGCGCGGCGTCTTTTGGCGCATGAGCGAAACAAATTCTTGAATGGCATCCCGATCGCAGAGGAGCATCAACGAAGTCAAACAGGCAAATTCATGATCGCGCTGATTTTTATAGCGACGGAGCAAATCCTTTGCACTGTCGACGCGTCGGGCGTTGGGACGCCTGCTGCAACTCAACTGAGCGATGGCGATAAACGAATTTGCCTTCGACTGAACGGAGGCATCGTCCGATTGAATGAGCTGGATCAGAAAATCGTCGATGATGTCTCGACGCGAAAAGCGACAACGGAATGTGACCTCCTCATCATTGCGCTCACGACACATGTCGAGGAACTCATGATAGGCTTGATCGTCGTCACGGGAGCGGCGCGCAAGCTCGTCGATCTCTCGACCGGCGGGCGTGACGTTCCAAATGTTGGCGACATTGCGAAGAGTACTTCTGCCGAGATTGTTGAGATAAACCGTCGAGTCGTGGAGATAATCGTTGAGCCGCGTCTTCAAATAATCGATACCGAGCGTCGTGAAACCGTTGCACTCCGCCTGAAACATCGCGCTGATGTTTCGATCGATGTCGTTAGTCGCCTCGAGAGTGCTGATGATGCCCAGCGCCCGATCGAGATTGGCTTTATTTTTTTTTTGCATCAGCGCGGAGAAAATACTTTGCTTGAGCGCTTCGCCGTTGACGAGCGGCATGATGCAATCGAAAAGTTCATCGCGATCACGGATCAAACCGACGGCAACGATCGCCGCCCGAACTTGCGGCACCCAAATCCAATTGTTGATGATGTGCTCGAGCGCCTCGACGGTGATATCGCCGCGCCCGGGACTCCTATAGATGTCTTTGATGCGGACGGCGAGAACGTTGATGAGATTTTCGTTCATTCGAGCGTTGGAAACTTTTGATGCATAGAGCATGCACTCGATTGGAAGGCAACGCGCGTTGAGCATTTGCATGCACCGTTTGTGGAGCGCTGTGCTCAACGCTTCGCGCGCAACGTCGGTATCCGGACGAGTGTTATACGTCTCGAAAATCCCGACGAAATTTTTTATGTCGTCCGGCGTGAACTGCCAAATGAACATGCGATTGCGCGCCGAGTCTTCGTTTTCGTGCTCGTAAGTATCGATCGGCTTTTCGGTCTCAATTTCCAATTCCAGCAAACGGCTAAACGGATTGTAAATATCTTCCAAGTCGGCTCCTCCTCTCAAAATTCCGTGGTGACTTCGTAATTTTGCTCGGCAACATTTTCGTCGCCGTAGACGGAGATCACAAATTCCTGCGAATCGTGAATGCCGTCGTCGATCATGATTTTCAACGTGATCGCTTTGTTTTTGTCGATCGAATACTCGATATCAAAGGGCGTGCCGGGATTGACGGGCGAATCAAAGTCCTGCGACAAAGTTTTTTCGATGCGCATCTTTGAATCGAACTCGTCATTGCCCGCGTAAATGTCGAGATTGACGCCCGAGGGCGACGCGGTCTTAAACATTCCGCGCAATGAGCCCTCGTAAGGAACTTTCGTTCCGCGCGGAATGATCACACGCGGCAGCCCTTCACTGACGTTTAGCATGATCGATTCGGCAAGCATCATCTGATCTCCGAATTCGTGTTCGCTTTCTGACGGTTCGAGCGCGGACGGATCCTCCTTCGCTTCGAGCTCGAGCACGGTCGGTTTATAAAATTGATATACGGAGGCACCGCGCGCGACGGCGTTCATCGGATCCTCCGGCTCGATGAGCGGCTTACCGACATACTCACTGACTTTTTCGCGCACGGTCGGAAATTTCGTCATGCCTCCCGTCATAAACACGAGATCGATCGAATCCTTGTCGATGTTATACGCCTCGAGCGTCTCTCGAATGATGCTGATGATGTTTTGATTGCGCTCGGCATCGTCAATCCGACGCGAGCGATTTTTTTGGTCGATGTAAAGTTCGCGCGTGTATTCGTCATAGGCGCGCTTGCTGATCGTCAAACGATACGGCTTGTCTTTATAAAAGCGCGGGATGTTGTACTTGACGGAAATATTTTCGATGTCGCAATCGGGATCGTTCATGCGCTCGTTCTTAATCTTGGCGCTGAGATTTTCCTTGATTTTTTCCGCGCCGAGTTTCAAACGGCGATACATCTCCGCCTTATCGAGTTCGTCCAACTCACCGGCGCGAATCTCATTCGTAGCAAAAAATTCTTCGAGAAGTTTATCGGCAAAACATCTGTCAAAGTCGATGCCTCCGAGCTCCTTATATCGACCGATGCCCAGCTCCGTAAACTTGACTTTATTATTTTTGATCAGCACGTCGATAATCGTCGTGTCGCAAGTGCCGCCGCCGAGATCGAACACCAGCACGCGTTTCTTCGTCGAAAAATCCACGTCGCGTTCGTCCGCTCGACGTTTCGATTGCTCGTCGATGTAAGACAACAGCGCAGCGGTCGGCTCATGCTTGACGATCACTTTGTTGCGATCGAAGCCGGCGAGGATTGCGGCGGCGATTGTGTCTTCGGTCTGCGAGACGGTGAACGACGCCGGCACCGTGATCACAACCGTATCGTATTGCATATTGCCGCGCCGATCGAGTTCCTTTCGACAGTGTTGAAGAACGATCGCTCCGATATCGCGCGCCTTATATTCCGTCCCGTACATCGTCCAAGTTTTGTCGGTCCCCATAAAACGTTTCGCGTTGGTGACGACGTATTTGCGCTCCTCATCGCGCAGCGCCTTCGCCTTTTCTCCGACCGTTTTGCCCTCGGGCGTGAAGTACACCATCGACGGCAATTTTTCATCGGTCTCCCAGTTGTCGTTTGCATCGAGCTGACCGATACGAATGACGTCGGTGATCAAATTGTTGTTGATGTCGGAGAATGAGCGCGCGACCACCGAATTTGTTGTGCCCAAATCGATTCCCAAATACATTTTATTGATCGCTCCCTTCAAAAAATTTTTTGGAGAGGAAAAATTAAAGCTGCACGGATCGAAATCAATACAGCTTTTGAAACGAAATTATTTCTTTAAGACAAGCGTCGGCTTATCCAAAACCACATTGCGAAAACGCCAGCCCGGGGATTGGATTGCGATTGCCGACGGATTGAAATTTTTCTTGTCGAACGTCAGATTGCAAGTTTGAATCAGCTGCTCGAGCGGAACGTTGGGAATTTTGTCGTCGCCGAAGATCGGAGTGATATCCGATTCCTCGAGGGCGATGAAAAAATTTTCAAGGTAGCCGCGAAGATTGGGCTCGGTTTTTTCGTCGCGCGTCAACGCGTAAAAATAATCGATGATCCGACTGTACTGCTCGTCGTTCAACAGCTTGAATACGTCTCGAATGCCGCGCTCGTATTGCGTCTGCGCATATTCAACCTGCTCATCGTACCGGCGTTGGAACTCGGCGATATCGGTCTCGAGCCGACGAATTTTTTCAAGCGTCTGCTCATTCTCGGGCTTCGACATCAAATCCGATTCACTCTCCGCCTTCGCCCGCTCGACCTCATGACTTATTGCCTGTTCGTTGGTTTTGAGAAGTCGCTCGAAAATATTTTTGATCGGATTTTTATACGGACGGAGCGATTGTCCGAGGGCTTTGAAGTCTTCGATGAACGGGATCGACACCTGCTCGATCTTTTCAACCGTCCGATTGAACGCGCCGAAGTATTTTTGATCCATCGCTTGACGGAATTGTTCTCGCGTAAATTTTTTTTGAGACTCCGCGCAATCGATCAAATACAAATCCAACTCCAGACTGATCATCAGAAATCGGAGATTGGTGTTGTGCCGAATGATCTCGTCGTGTTTGAAGGCGTTGATGATCACTCGATCGGTGAAGACTCGAAAGACCGTTCGGATGTAGCGGAAGGCGTCTTCGGGCAACGGCGTACCGAGTTTTGCGCGCCAAGCGTCTCTGATCTCTTGCTTGTAATTTACATTGTTGAGATAAACGGTATGAAGTACGAGATAGCAGGCGGCGTTAATTTTTTCGATGGGCTGATTGCCGCTGAGCGACTGATAGAGATCGGGCATGTCGACGAAGCGCTTATCGCGATCTCTGAACTCTGCCATGGGATCACTTCCTTTCATTTTTTATCCCGCCCACCCGAAAAGCAATTAGGAATTAGGAATTGCGGGGCGCAGTCGACTGCAACGGGCGGGCGCCTCCGATCGCGCGGGGCGAAGAGGCGCCGGCAACGCGGGGTGGGCATGCTAACCTCAGTTGGGCGCCGTCATTGGGGGGTGGGAGCGTTGACGGCGCCCTCATAAATTTTATCGAACCGCCGCCAGCAATACTTCTTCACCGTTGATATTCCACGTGCGCATGCCGACGACGGCGTTCTCGATGATTGCGTCGCTCAACGTCACCCGATTAATCTCCGCATCGTTCCGACGCATGATCCCCGCAATTTTTTCGTTGCCGTCAACGTAAATCTTGATCCGATCGGTCACCTCAAAATTATTGTCGCGCCTCATCGTCTGCACCTTGCTGATGATCTCCCGCACGAATCCTTCTTCAATCAGCTCCGGCGTCAACGTCGTCGACAGCGCGATCGTCACTTCGCCCGAGCGTTGGCAATTAAATCCTTCGGCTTGCGTCATCGTGATATCTACGTCCTCCGCCGTCAATGACAACTCCGCCGTCGACAGTTGCAGTTTAAATTCGCCGTTGCGATCGAGCGACGCCTTTGCGGACGCCGCGTCAATTTTTTCGAGCGCGGGCTTGACTTCCTTCATGAGTTTACCGGCTTTCTTACCGAGCACTCTGAAGTTGGGCTTGATCTCGTATCGAATGAAGTCGTCCATCTCCGCGCGGAACTCGACGCGTTTGACGTTGAGCTCGTCTTCAATGATCTCGACGTAGTACTCGGTCAATGCCGTCGGCGCCTTTACATACATCTCGCCGATCGGCTGACGGTTTTTAATGTTGGTCTCATTGCGCGCCGCGCGCCCGAGCGTCACGATGTCGAGAACAGATTGCATAGTTTCTTCCAATTGACTGTCGATCATCGACTCGTCGGCGACAGGATAATCGCAAAGGTGGACGCTGATCGGCGCCGTCGGATCGATCCCCGCGACCAAATTTCTATAGATGCTCTCGGTGATGAACGGCACCATCGGCGCGGCGGCTTTGGCGATCATCACGAGCACGGTGTAGAGCGTCATGTAGGCATTGATTTTATCCTGCTCCATGCCCTTCGCCCAAAATCTGTTGCGACTCCGTCTGACGTACCAATTCGACAGCTCCTCGACAAAATTCTGCAGAACTTTAGCGGGCTCGGTGACTTTGTAGCTCGACAGCTGCTCGTCGACGAGTTTGACGGTCGTATTCAATCGCGACAGCACCCACCGATCCATCACGCCCAACTTTTGAGGCTCGAGCCGATAATTTTTCGGATCGAACTGATCGATGTTGGCGTAGAGCACGAAAAACGCGTACGTGTTCCAGAGCGTGCCCATGAATTTTCGTTGCCCTTCGCGCACGGCGTCATCGTTCCAACGGTTGGGCAGCCACGGCGCGGAGTTTTCGTAGAAGTACCAACGAACGGCGTCGGCGCCATGCTGACGGAGCGCCGCCATGGGATCGACCGCGTTGCCCTTCGACTTCGACATCTTCTGACCGTCTTTGTCTTGGACGTGACCGAGCACGATCACATTTTTATACGGCGACCGATCGAACAGCAGCGTCGAGATCGCAATCAGCGAATAGAACCAACCGCGCGTCTGATCGACCGCCTCACTGATAAAGTCGGCGGGGAAGCGCTCCTCGAAAATATTTTTGTGCTCGAACGGATAATGCCATTGAGCAAACGGCATGGCGCCGCTGTCAAACCAACAATCGATCACCTCGGGCACGCGATGCATTTCATGCCCGCACTCGGGACAATCGATCAAAATTTTATCGACATACGGACGATGCAATTCCAATTCGCCGTGCGTTTGATTGGGATCGCCTTCGTTATTCGCTTGAAACTCCGCGCGGACTTCGTCATAATTTTTTCCGAGCGTCTTCAGCTCATCGATCGAGCCGACGGCGTGTTGATGTCCGCAATCGCACTCCCAAATGTTGAGCGGCGTCCCCCAATATCGATTGCGGCTGATGCCCCAATCCTGCACGTGCTCGAGCCAATCTCCGAAGCGCCCCTTGCCGATCGTCGGCGGAATCCAATTGACGTTGTCGTTATTCGCCAACAGATCGTCGCGCACCGCAGTCATCTTGATGAACCACGACTCGCGCGCGTAAT
>FLNZ01002607.1_pt1 | contig 11146 bp, 10 predicted proteins | sample 1140391 | NCBI WGS metagenome assembly FLNZ01 (sample SAMEA3878171, study PRJEB12797) | bioreactor metagenome | biome: Moose rumen | place: Sweden | collected 2011-10
CTATTACAACACCTACCAAGCCGCAATACGCAAGCCGCGAATCATCACCGAACATGTCCGGCTCAACGAATTGGAGATGCGAGGCATCGATTTCACGCGCCCCGTTTACCTTCGGAAATACGGACGCTTCTACGCCATCAAGCAAATCCAATGGACGGTCGGCGACGACTACGCGGAATGCGAACTCCTCCAACTCTAAACCGACACAGCCATGAAACCGAGACAGGGAAAACCAGAGAAACACTGCTGCAGGGACTGCGCCCACAGCTTCGACTACCACGAGCTGACGGCCTACGAGCCAAGGGTGCCGTTCCTCTGCCGCTGCCCATTCAAGCAATGGAGCCAGTTCCTCGACACACCACAATTCTGCAACAACTTCAAAACCAGATAAGCCATGCCAATCAACACAAACGACACAGTAACCAAAATCCTCCAAATCAAGGTCGATAGTGAGGAAGCCATCAACATGATGGCGAAGCTCCGCGAGACCATCATACAGGTGAAGCAGCAGGAAGACGCGCTAACCAAAGAACTGAAAGAAAACGGGAAGACGCACGCGCTGTCAGCGGAGCAAGTCGCCACGAAGAGAAAGGAACTCGAAGCCCTCCGGGAGGCCGAGAAAGACTACAAGGCGCAACTCAACGAAGTCTCCAAGGCCGTACAGAACGAGCTGAAGGCCGACCGATACAAGGAAGGCAGCCTCAAACAGCTTCGCGCCGAGCTGAGCAACATGACCAAGCAGTACGACGAGATGAGCAAAGCCGAGAGAGACTCGGCGCAAGGGATGGATCTGCTCAAGAAAATCAAGGAAACCACCGTCAATATTAAAGGCGTTGAGGAGGCCACCGAACGCTACCAGCGAAACGTAGGAAACTACAAGAACGCCCTTCTCGAGACAGGCGCGGCATTCAGGGAGGCAGGCGTCTCGTCGCAAGGATTGAACATGTCGCTGAAGGCTCTTAACGCCAACCCGATAATCCTCTTCCTTACCGCCATCGTCGCCGTAGTGAGACAGGTCGTCCAAGCCTTCAAAGGCAACGAAGAGGCGACGATGGGACTGAAGGAAGCCTTCTCCGCCTTCAACCCGATCATCGATGCCGGAAGAAAGGCGCTCGACGCCTTCGCCCACGTCATCGTCAACGTCGTAACCAAGGCCGTCAACGGACTGACTACCGCCATCGGCTGGCTGCTCGACAAGGCGCAGGCCATCGGCAATTTCTTCGGTGCCGACTGGCACATGGGCGACAACTTCCGTGAGGGTGTGGCCGCCGCCAAGGACTTGCAGGAGGCCGAGAACGAATACGCCAAGCACAAGAGGGAGTGGAGCGTCGAGGAAGCGAAGATCGAGCGTGACGTGGCCGACCTACGGGAGAAAGCCGCCGACAAGGAGAAATACACCGCAAAGCAAAGGCAGGAGTTCCTCGACCAAGCGACAACACTCGAAACAAAGCGATACCAGCGGCGAAAGGAACTGGCGGAAGAGAACCTCCGGCTCCTGCAACGCGAGGCCGACAGAAGCGAGAACTCCGCAGAAATGAACGACAAGTTGGCCGAGGCCGAGCGTGCTGTCATCCAAGCCGACAAGGAACTGTCGGACACGAAACGCAACCTCAACCGCCAACGGCAGAGAACGGCAACCGAGATGAAGAAGGAAACCGCCGAGGCGAGCAAGTATGCCGACACGCTAATCAAGGAAACCAAGAAAGCCGAGGACGCACTTGTCGCGCTCGTCAAAGACACCCAGCAGAAACGCCTCATCCAAGAGAATCTCAACTACGAGCAGCAGAAACGCGTCCTCGAGAAATCCATGTCCGACGAAGCCGCCGCCCACGGTACCGGCACGAAGCTCTACGAGCAATACGCCATACAGATGGAGGCGTTGGAGAAACAACACTACGACAACCTCGACAAACTCGCCGAGACCTTCGAGAACGAGAACCTCAAAAAGACCGCTGACATCTACCAACAGAAAATCAACCTCGCCCAAAAGGACAGCGCGGAGCAGTTCGCGCTACGAAAACAACTGCTCGAAACGCAGATGCAGCAGGAACTCAACAACGCCGAGCTAACCGAGGAACAAAAACAACTCATCAGAGAGAAATACGAGAAGAGCCAAGCGCAACTGCGAGACGAACAGACCAAGGCCACAGCGGAGCAGGTAACAAAGGAATGGGAAACCCGTATCATGCAAGCCCAAATAAAAGGGGAGGACTACGAGGCTCTCGAACTCGACATGCTCAAGGAACGCCTCGACAACTTGCAGCAGTACGAACTCGAGAGCCAAGACGAATTTCTCGCCCGCAAACTCGCAGCCGAGAAAGCCTACCTCGACAAGAAGCAGGCACTCGCCCAAAGGGAGGTGCGCATCGAGACCGCGAAGATGTCGGCCATTGGCAAAATCATGGGCAACCTATCAGACCTACTCGAAGAAGCAGGCGAGGAAAATGAGGAATGGGTGGCGCTATCCAAGGTACTCGCCCTTGCCGAAATCGCCATCAACACCGGCGTGGCCATCGCCAAGGGCATCGCCCAGTCGCAGCTGCCGTACCCGGCCAACATCGGAGCCATGGCCACCACCATCGCGGCCATCCTCGCAGGCATCACCTCGGCGGTCTCCACCGTGAAGAGCGCGAAATTCGCCAGAGGCACATCCTTCGTCGAAGGCCCGGGTACCAGCACCAGCGACAGCATTCCCGCCATGCTCAGCCTCGGCGAGGGAGTCGTCAACGCCAGAGGCAACGCCCTCTTCCCCGGACTGGTGCAGGCCATCAACGACATCGGCAACGGCATCGCCGTCCCGGTGCAGAACCAGACGAGCTACACCTACAACACCGTGGCCAACGCAGCAGGCGGAATCACGCCCGACCAGATAGCGGAGGCCATGAAGCAGCTCCCGCCCTCCGAGGTCGCCGTGAGCGAGATCAAGAGGGTGAACGGACGCATCAACGTCATAGAAAACCTACGGACGTACTGAATTTTTTGAAAAATATTCTCACAATGAGAACAAATGTGTATTTTTGCAACACCAAAACTCCAATGCCATGATTATCAAGATACACGGAGAAATCAAGAATGACGAGCAGAAAGACTATGAACTCGCCTTCTTCGGCGTGGAGAGCGGCGTGTCCTTCGGGAGCATCGACGAGGCCATAGCAGCGAAGCCAGAGGACGACGGAACCATCGTCCTCAAAATCCACTGCAACGGCGGACTCTGCACCGAAGGCTACGCCATCTACGACCGACTGCGCAGCGTGGCCAACACCACCATCGAGGCGGAGGTGGAGGGAGAATGCAGCTCCATGGCCACAATCATCCTGCTGGCAGCGAGCGCGCGTCGCGCCACCGAGAACAGCCGCTTCTGCATCCACAAGCCGCGCCTGCCTTGGTACTTCTGCGAGGAAATGACCGAGGACGAGGCGATGAAGGCGTACAACGACCTCCACGACGAGACAGAACGGATGCTCAAAATCTACACCGAGCGTACCGGGCAGTCCCGAGAAACACTTGAAGCCTTGATGAAGGAAGACAAATACATCACGGCTGACGAAGCTAAAGACCTTGGATTCATCCAAGAAATTGTTAAACCAATCTCAGCAACAAAACACATGAGCAAACCGAATTCACTGAAAAAGCTCCTTCTTGGCGTGTGCAAGGCCGCAGGCGTGACAGCCGAGGAAATCACCGAAGCCATGAAGGATGAGAAGCCCGTGGCAATGTCGCTCAAGACCGACGACGGTACCGACCTCGAAATCGACAGAGACGAGGGCGAACCGCAGGTCGGAGACCAAGCCACCCCCGACGGCGAACACCACATGCCCGACGGCTCCACCATCATCATCGAGAACGGCAAGATCACCGAGATCAAGCCCAAGGAGGAGGAGAAGCCCGCCGACGAACCCACCGACGACGAGGAGAAGGAAAGCCTCAAGCAGGAAAACCAGAGCCTCAAGGAACAAGTGGCCGACCTTACCACCAAACTGGAAGCGGCCAACAGCGCGAAGAAGACCACCGAAGAGACGGAAGCCCTCGCATTCATCAGCGAGTGCGGAGGCCTCGAGAAGGTCAAGGCCATGCGCAGCACCTACCAGCCGCCCGCGCCAGAAGGCGGCAAGAAACCCGCCCCGCAAGCTCCCAAGAGCAAGCTCGACGAAGAATATGAACGCATTTGCAACCAATAAATCCAGACAACCATGAATCTCAACTTTTCTAACCTCACCGCGCCCAATGGCGCACTACAGAAGCTGAGTGAAATCCTCTTCGCTCACCTCATGCAAAACGAGCAGCTGTCCAAGATCGCCCGCATCATGCCCGCCCAGCAGCACGGCAAGAAGGTCGCCCTGCTGAAAGGCTTCGAGATGCTCGGCCAGAAATCCGAGGGCTGCGACGTCACGTGGAACAACACCGTGACCAACAACACCGAACAGACGTGGGACATCCAAGAATGGCAGGTCTCCGAATACATCTGCTACGAGACGCTGAAAGGCACCCTCGCCCAGATGGCACTCAAGCACAAAGTGAAGGTCGCAGACCTCACAGGCAGCGAGTACATCGACGACATCCTCATGCCGTTCCTCGAGCAGGCACTGCTGGAGATGCTCCTGCGTTTCGCCTTCTTCGGCGACAAGAACGCCACCACCTACGACAGCAGCACCAACCCCACTGGCACGCTGAAGGCCGGAACCGACAAGAAATACTTCGATGTCATCAACGGCTTCTGGAAGACCATCTTCACTGCCGTGTCCGGCGGTACCATCGGCCGCACCACCATCGCCGCCAACGCCGAGACGACCACCGCCCAGCAGCGTAACACCCTGCACGTGAGCGGCACCGCCTCCGACCTCCTCGACCAAGTCATCGAGGACGCTCCCATCGAGCTGACGCAGGCCAGCGACCAGATCATCCTCTGCACCAAGAGCGTCTGGGACGCTGTGAAGCAGGACGTGAAACGCAACAACAAAGGCTCGGAGCTGCAATTCGAGTCGTGGTTCAGCGGCATCAAGTACACCGAGTGGGACGGCATCCCGATGCTCGTGCTCCCCTTCTGGGACAAGATCATCCGCAGCTACCTGCAGAACACCACCAACACCTCGGCCTACGCCCTGCCTCACCGCGTCATCTACACCTGCAAGGACAACCTGCTCGTGGGTACCGAGAGCCAGAACGACATCGCCGAGATCGACTACTGGTTCAGCAAGAAAGACCAGAAGAACTACATCCTGTCGAAGGACACCATCGGCACGATGATTCTCGACCCGAAACTCATCCAAGTTGCCTACTAAACCAAGGAAAGGAGAAACGCCATGAATTGCAACGGACTCATCTCGCAGGCACTCTCGACCACCTGCAAAAACCACCCCTTCGGCTTCGAGAAGGACGGCATCATCATCAACCGCTCGGACATCAACTTCGGCGGCATCACATTTGCCTCCAACTCGACCAACATCGTCACCACCATGCCCCTGCTGACCGGGAAGGTCGGCTACAAGGTAGTCCAGTTCGGCACCAAGCCCTTCAACGGCACCAAGAAGAGCGGCGTGAGCAAGGAAGCCTCCCCGGGCAAGATGACGAAGACCGTCCAATTCTTCGTCCCAGACCATGACCCCGCCGTCGATGAGAAATTCATCGATGCCATCCTCAACGGAGAGTTCGTCATGATCCTCGAGAACAAGGACAAGAACGAGACGACCAACAACGCGGCCTTCGAAATCTTCGGAATGCAGAACGGCCTGCACTTCACCGCCATCGAGCAGGACACCTACGGCGACTACGGCAGCGGCTGGCTCATCACCATGGAAGAGACCGAGGCTCCGTCGTCCAGCATCTACCTGTTCGACACCTCCTACTCGGCCACCAAGACCAAGTTCGACGCTTACCTCGTAACCGCGGCCTAAGCCATGAACGGTGAACTCTTGAAACGGATAAGTCTCCTACCGAGGGCGCAAGCCGTCTCGGTAGGGGATTCCGTTTTTTCGGAAGAGCAGCGGAACCTCATAGCGGAGGCGTACCAGAGCCTCCTCGGGAAGCAAATCCCGAACTGCTCCTGCCGCAACCGCTACACCGATGCCCTCATTGAAATCTGTGCAACCTTCAAAATCAAGACAAACATGAGCAACTGCAAATACCAACTCTTCGCGGGTGTCATCATCTGGATCGGCACCGACTGCTACAGCAACCACAACCTCACCGACGAGATCGCAGAAAAATACCTCGCCATGCACCCCGAGGCGCGTGAAAAGGAATTCCAAGCGTGGCCGCAAGAGGAGACCAAGGAACCTGCCAACGAGCCGGAGCCTGCCGACAACGGCCAAGGCGACAACGATCCTGCCCCGGAGGATGAAGGCAGCGACGAAGGCAAGGGCGACGAACCCGAACCCGAACCCGAACCAGAGCCAGAACCCGAAGCGAAACCCAAGAGCAAGAAAGGGAAATAAGCCATGAACATGTCCAATGCACCGAAGACGGCACCACGCATCACCCCGGCATACAACGTCCGCTGGGGCATCAAGGCCTACGACACCGACAACCTCTACCCGCAATGGCTGCTCAACGTGGTGGGCAACAGCTCCACCCTCTCGGGCTGCCTCGGACGCTACATCGACTTCATCGAAGGCAAGGGATTGTCGGACACCAACTTCGCTGCATGGGTCGTCAACCGCAGGGGCGAGACGATGAACGACATCCACCACCTGTGCGCCATTGACAAAGGCACATTCGACGGCTTCGCCATCCACATCAACTACGACATCCTCTGCCGTCCGTGCGAGATTTTCCACGTACCCTTCCAAGACTGCCGCCTCGAAGAGCCGGACGACTCCGGCTACGTCTCGAAGGTCTACGTCCACCCAGACTGGATGGGAAGACTCACACGCAGCGGAAAGAGATACACCGTGGACGAGTCGAAGATTGACAAAATCGATGTCTTCAACCCAGACCCCGACACCATCCGCCGCCAGATGATCAAGGCAGGAGGCATAGAACAATACCTCGGCCAAATCCTCTACGTCAGCGGAGCGGGACACATGGTCTACCCCGTCCCTCGTTACGACAGCGTCCTCTGCGAAGCCCTCACCGACGAAGGCCTCAGCAACGTGAAGCTGCGCAACGTCCGAAACAACTTCCTTGCAGCGGGAATCCTCACAAGGCTCAAGAACCGCCACGCAGGGCTGCCCGCCAACCCGGAAGACCCCAACGCCGAAAACCCGGAGGAGGAGGACGACTTCGAGGAGCAGCTGGCCACCCTGCAGGGCGACACCAACGCCTTGAAGATTCTGTCCTTCACCGCGGACTACGAGGAGGAGGTGCCGAAATGGACTCCCCTCACCATCCAGAACTTCGACAAGGCCTTCACAGCCACCGAGGACAGCGTCAAGGACAAAATCTACAGCATCTTCCAGCAGGAGGGCTGGCTGTGCATCCGCAACGGCAAGGTCGGCTTCGGAGGCGACCTGCTCAACGACGTGAAGACCGAATACAGCGAGCGAACCGAGAAGGAACGCCTCTCGCTCACCATGGCCTACCACAAAGTCCTCGAGAACTTCGCCCCGGAACTCCTGCCAGAGCAGCCCACGCTCGAGAACCTGCGAATCGAACCGATCATCACCCCACAACAACCCACAGACGATGGCAACACAAACGACACTGATAACCCCGAATGAAATCTCCTCCCTCGCAAGGGAGGTCTTCATAGACGACAGCAAGGCCACGCGCTTCATCGACGAAGCGGAGGACATGGACGTGCGCCCGGCACTCGGAGACAAGATGCTCCAGTACATCCGCGACAACAGGAACACCCTCACCGACCTGCTCAACGGAACGACCTACACCTACAAAGGCCAGACCTACACCTTCTCGGGGCTGAAGAAGGCCATCGCCTACTACGCCTACTCCCGCCTCATCGTTGGAGGCGACGTGGAGGTGACGCGCTCCGGGATGCGCAGCCGCGACAGCGACTACTCGCACCAAGTGCCGATGGAGGAACGGCAGCAGGTCAGCCGCGAATGCTCGGCCATAGCCGACCACCACATGAACCAGCTCCTCGACTACATCAAGCGCACCGACAGCCTCGCACCATACCTTGAACGCCCACAGAGGGCAGACACACAGAGAACAAAATGCAAAATCATAGGAGACTAAAACATGCAATGCATCATCACACAAGACAGACTATCCATCGAACCGTTCACGGCCAACACCATAGACGGCGTCTTCTACATTAAGACCGCATCGCCTGCGCTCGTCACCCTCTACTACGGCATCCTGCCCGGAGGCGAGAAGATGGCGAAGCACCCGAAAGTCCACTCCATCGACGACTCGAGCGAGGAAGACCGTGGCGTGATCGCCGTCGGCGGCATCGTCCCCGGCACCCGCCTCAAGGTCGTCTCGACCGAGCCAATCCTTCAATGCGAATTCCTGCAAACCATCAAATCATAACAGCCATGCAAGAAGTTAAATACTGGAACCTATCAGCCTACAGAGGAGCGACAGGCAACGATGCCCCGAACCTCAAAATCCAATACTCCGCCGACGGAACCAACTGGCATGACACCTTCACCGAAGGCGACCTCTACATGCGTACCAGCAGCGACGACGGCCAGACGTGGAGCGGAGCCATGCAGTTCGTGCAGGACACCGCCGACTTCAACGGCACCTTCCCGAACCTCGTGGCTGGCGACATCACGCCCAAGAGCAACACGCCGTCCGTCTACACGCACAAATACTCAGCCCAAAGCACAGGAGGCGACGCTGACATCAAGAACGGCGACGCTTTCCTCGACAGCATCAAGGGCAACCTCAAGAACATCAACGGAGTCCTCGTGCCGTTCCTCGCCGACACCTTCGTCAGCACAGGGATGAACCAAGTGAACGCCGAAAACTACCTCACCATCGGAGGGCGCAAGGCGTACTACTTCCCCGTCATCGCAGGCGCATGGGGAGCCTACGGAACCACCGAAGAGAACAACGGCTACAAGATCATCGCCACCTCGACACCCTACGCCGTGAACTTCTCCCAGACCAAGCCCACCACCAGCGCATACGGAACCGCATGCGCCTACCACACGCACAACAGCGTGAACTACTACACGCCCGCCACCCAAGGCTGGCTCGTCATCATCATGCCAGACGACGTGGTGCCTGCATGCCACCTCGAATGGAGCGGCAAGTACGAGGAAGAAGGCGGAACCTTCGCCAACACCACCAAGAGCATAGGAACGGCCATCACCGCCGTCCATGCATGGGGACTCTCCGGCATCGTCGGAGCCGACCGCTCGTCCTTCGACGAAATCGACCTCGTGGCAGGCAAGGGCTACGCCCGCAACGACCGCAGCCTCCTCTCCGCCTTGACTTGGACGAAGACCGTCGTCACCGACAACACGGACAGCGAAGACCCGGTCACCCGCTACATCTACACCGCCACCATTTCCGCCATGGCCGCCAACGGCCTGTGGCAATGCCTCTACGACGGCCTCGTGGTCGAGGGCAACACCCTCACCATCGAAAGCACCCTCATCTCGAGCGTCGAAGACCTCGTGGCCAGCTTCACCGCCAACGACATGTTCTACTACGAGAAGGCCAGCGTGACCAGCAGCAACATCAGCGGAGCCTCCACCTTGAGAGCCAACACCGTGAACGACTACGGAACCAGCTACTTCCTCAACAGCAACGAACTCGTGGCCGTTGAAGCCTACGTCACCGAGGAGTTCTACCAGAGCGGCAAGGACTTCATCTGGAACGGCATCACCTACACCCAAGGCGAGATGAGCGAGGTGATAGCGGCAGCCCTCGCAGAACACGAAGAGAAGCTCAACGGCATCACCGAGTCGTTCCGCAAAGGCCTGCCCTTCCTCAAGGTGCAGCAGCTCCTTGTAGCCCGCCGCCTCGACATGTACCTCACCGAGGGCAACGCCGTGGCCAGCGGAGCAGGCGCACCCACCATCCTGCCGCAATACAACGGACAGGAATACTTCGACACCACCAACAAGGTGTGGTACAAGGCCGCCTTCACAGGCGTGCAACCCACCGCCGCGGCTTGGAAGCAAATCACCAACGCATAACATAGGAGACACACACAATGAAGAAATTCAACAAATACGAATCACAGGAAAACTACGCAGCCGCGTCGAACCGCGACAGAAACACCACCAACGTCTCCCTCGTGCAGGGGAAGACCATCGTGGACGGCATCAACGTACCCATCCCGATCGTCCGTGGCCTCCTGCGCCGTGGCGACCACCTCGTCTTCGACAAGACCACAGGCAAGCGCATGGTCATCCGACAGGCTGGATTCAAGCTCGCCCAGCTCGACACCGACCGCTTCGTGGACGGCAAGGCCGTCTACTACGACGACATCGACGACCGCCCATTCTTTGTCGGCATCCAGAGCCTCGGAGACAAGGCCTTCTCCCAATACAGCCGCTGCAAGCTCACAGGCTTCGACCTCGAGAACGGAGGCACGGCCAAGCTGACCGGGCAGAACTTCTCGTGCGAGTTCAGCTACGACGCAGGCGCATCCTACACCGAGATCGCAGCCGCCATGACAGCAGCCAAGACCGGGAGCTACGCCACCTACTACACCTTCTCGGCACTGGCCGACGGCATCGGAGTAAGGACATGGCCTACCGACCTCACCGTGGCCACAGGCGACCTCACCAAGACGTGGACGAAGGCCATCAAAGCCGACGGCACAGAGGTGGACGGCAAGGTGTCATGGGACACGCTGGCCAACTACTGCGACCTCACCGAGATCGGCTACTCGGCCATGGACATGAAAGGCGACACCGGGACAGGCAGGCTGCACAAGGCGCAATACACCGAGTACATCCGCACCCTCAACACCGCCACCACCTTCGGCGACGAGAAGACGGCCTTCATGAACCAAGCCACCTTCAACAGCTGCAGCGACGGAACCGTTGGAGGAGACGACGGCATCGCCCTCCACAACAAGTACAACGGCGACTGGTACGCCTACGCCGACGTTTGCGCCGGGATGCGCATGATCAACTACGACGTGCCGAGGCTGACCGCCGAGACGCTGCGCACAGGAGAGAAGGCCACCAAGGAACTCGCAGCCGTGAAGCTCACCGACTTCGACGGCACGCTCCTCAACGCCTTCCCAGCAGCCGCAGCAGCCGCAGCCTACGGCATCACC
>FLNZ01002960.1_pt1 | contig 11146 bp, 11 predicted proteins | sample 1140391 | NCBI WGS metagenome assembly FLNZ01 (sample SAMEA3878171, study PRJEB12797) | bioreactor metagenome | biome: Moose rumen | place: Sweden | collected 2011-10
GCTCCCTGGAGCAGCGGAAGAGACCGGCGCTGCGGGAGGACAGACGGCCTCCGTGGCCTGGGCCGGGACGGTCCATAACAACGCTCACTCAAAGGATATCGCTGATGGACGAAGGCCTTGCACTGACGGTTCTCCCTTGCGCAGTCTAAGGCCGGTTTATCCGGACTTTGTCTGCGCCAGCGGGCCTAAGGACCGCACCTTGCCTGCCCGGAAGGCTTTGCGGCGTTTCAGTTGAGTACGGACCGCAGTGTCAGCGAGGACCGCATGGAGACTGAAATGACACAAGGCCTGGAGGAATTGCGGACAGGGATAACCTCGGCGAAGCCGTACCGCGGAGGAACGGTGCCGAAGGGGGTATGACAGACTTGTTCTGACACACGGCCTTCGGTGCCGGGCCGACCCCAAGCGAAGCGCCTAAGGCGGCAGGATCCTCTCACTTCTTCCTGGTTGATGCGGAGCTGCGCCGTGGTAGAGGAATTGGGGGAATTGGGGCCCCGATTCCTCTGCACGGCGTGGGGCTGGCAAAGGGCTGATGACGGACCGGCCACTGCAGCCAGGCCCTCTCCTGCCGCCGCCTCGCACGGGCGGATACTGGCACTGTCGTTAATGCGGGCCGCCGCCGAAGTTAGTTACACATAATCTAGATTGTGTGCGAAGCGGACACAGGCGTCGGGGGCTCGTCACCCGACGACCTGTGACACAATCTCGATAGATTATGTTAACTCACGGATTTCCAGCACTGTCGGTGGAGCGGGGTACGACGGAGCCCGGGCGTTATTCTCCTCCATCCGGGAGGTCGGGAGGGGATAAAACCGCAAGAGTCTGTGGCTGGCCTTGCCGGGCACAGTCTCTTGACCACTTTTTCTTATTATATGACTCAGACAGAAACCGGATCATTCTTTACAGATCGGCATACATGTACTCGTAGCAAATGACATATTGTCAGTATTTTTCCACGGAATAGTGTTTGATATTGTTGCGCAAAATTTAATAATATGAGATATACAGAGGATCAACTCAAAGATATGGCTAAGCCGGCCAGCGATTCGGAAGAACAAAGAATGGATAACGCAACGCGTATGGTAAAAGACGCTTTGGTTAATAACAACTTTATTAGGGCTGGAGACTATGATATCTTTCCTCAGGGGTCATATGCCAATAACACAAACATACGGAATAATAGCGACATCGACATCAATGTCTGCTATACAGGTGCTTTCTTTTTCGATCTCCCTTTAGGTAAGAGCCGGAATGATTATGGATTCATGCACGACGTAGAGTACTCGTTCAAACAGTTTAAAGACGACGTTGAGGCTGTCCTCGTTAAGAAATTTGGACGCGACCAGGTCGTTCGAAAGAACAAATGCATCCATGTGAAGGAAAATACATATCGATCTGAAATTGATGTGATCCCCACCTGGGAGTATAGGCGTTTCTATGGACCACGAACGGATGACTATGTACAAGGAGTTAAACTATTGCCTGATACTGGAGGTGTCGTGATTAACTTTCCTAAACAGCATTTGTCAAATGGGCGAACACGTAATATCAATACCAGGCAGAGATACAAAAAACTCGTCCGCATGGTGAAACGGATTCACCTCAATATGGAAAATGAGGGCTACTATAATAATCCAAGAATAACCTCCTTCCTACTTGAATCAATGGTTTACCTATTGCCAAACACTACGTATTTCCTTTATTCAGATGATTTCAAATGGAATGAAGTTCTTAAGAAAGCTATCGTCTATTGGTATAATGCCACAAAGATTGATAGTTCGGATTGGAGGGGATGGAAAGAGGTTTCGGAACTACTCCCCTTGATGGAAGGGCACAAATGGTCACGCGAAGACGTAAATGAGTTCACGGTTAAGATGTGGAATTACTTAGGTTATGCATAAATATGGTAGAATACAACATCAAGCGATATATTACCGCGATTATCGTTGTCTTTTTAGTAACTGCGGTAAGTTATTATCTGATTGCTCACATCCTGGTTGGAGCGACCATTGGCATATGGAGTATTATCTCAACCGGCATCTCCATCACAGCCATCATTACGGTACTATTTGTATCATGGGCTTGGAAGTGGAGGATATTTCGCGGATGGCTGGTCCCAATCCCTAACCTAAACGGGAGATGGGAAGGCAAGATATTATACAAAGAAGGTGGAGAGGATAAATCAAGGAAGGTTTCAGTTAGTATCAAACAAACTTTTTTATACATCGTTGTACGCTTTTGCTCTAAAGAAAGCAAGAGTCTGAGTTTTTGTGGCTCTTTCAACATTGATGAGAAACGCGGTATACGACAACTCATTTATTCTTACCAGAATGATCCTAATACTATTATTCGCAAGAAGAGCCCTATTCATTATGGAACCACCGTCCTCGAAATATCTCCCAACAGAAGTGCTATGCATGGAGAATACTGGACAAGTAGAGAAACACATGGGATTATTTCTTTGACAAAAGAGCAATAATAGTATATTAGCGTGCGTTCTCTTATTTCAATTTAAAGAAAAGCTCTATCTTTGTGTTACAGTGGCATAATTTATCTTTTTTGTTTATCCTTGTTTAATGGCAACCTGGAAAAATAGCTATCAAGACTCTGTGATTAGAGATGGCAATACAATCGAGATCCTTCGTCTCGATCATGCAAAATCTGTTTCAGACTTCATAAAGATAGTGGATGACGCCACGCGCAATCGTGGCTATAAATCACTGATTCTTGACTTTGACAAAGTCGATGCGAATTACCCAAATGCTGTTGTTCCCGTTGCAGGAGTAATAAAGTACTATCAAGAAGAGTGTGGTATTGATATTGAGGTTATTAATGAGAGGCGTATCGAAAAGACAAATATGCTGGCCCCCAAATCATATAATGGCGATAGCCGTCACATTCTGAATCGTGTATGGATGTTTCATTCTTCAGAGGAGGTCGCAAGAATTGTTGATGCTTACATAGAAGAATTGCAGAAAAGTGCTCAATTCTACAAAGGGGTTCTAAATGCTATTGAGTGGTCACTAAATGAGGTCCTTGACAACGTTATTCAGCACTCTAAAATCGGATTTGGGTATGTAATGGGACAGCTTCACCAGAATTCCAAGAATATTGCATTCACTATTTTTGATGCGGGACAGGGTATTTACAATTCTATGAAAGATTCCATCCATAACCCAAGAACTACCATCGATGCCATCACAATGGCGATAAGAGAGGAAGTGACTCGCGACAAGAGGATTGGGCAAGGTAATGGTCTTTTTGGCTTACACTCTATTGTGAAACAAGGTAAAGGAAAGCTTGTTATAACTTCTGGGAGAGGTTCTTATACATATAATAATGGGTATGTTAGAACCTACGATAATCTTCCTTATATTTCTTGGCAAACTCCAGGTACTATCGTAGACTTTCAGCTAAACTACGCCGAAGACATGTCCTTAGATAAAGCGCTTGTTTTCAGAGGGAAACAGTATCAAATGATAAACCTTCACTTTGAAAATTTAGAAGATGACTACGGAAGAATCATTTACAAAATCTCCGAGCGCTCAGAAGGGACAGGGACAAGAGATTCCGCAATACGAGTCAAAAATGAGGTTCTTAATATCTTGTCAGAAGAACAGAAGCCAGTTACACTTGATTTCTCTGGAGTTGCTGTTATTTCTTCATCATTTGCCGATGAACTTATAGCAAAGCTATTTCTAAATTTGGGGCTATTCCAGTTTAATAATTTTATTAAAATTAGAGGCCTTGATTCTTCTCAACAGAACATATTACAACGATCAGTCTTGCAGCGAATTATTGAAGACATTCGCGAGGGAGAGACTAAAGAGCAAATGGCAACTTCTGAAACGGAATAAAGAAGATTATCGATTAAACAAAACTATTTACGACTACAGAAGTTCACTGTGGTCTATTGTGTTGAGGTCTCCCTTGCGAACTATAACAAATTCATTCTCATAGGGTTTGTCCTCTGAAATACGTTTTGTTCGGAAGGTCTGGTACTTTATCTTGAGCAAATTCTTAACTCTTGAGTCCTCGAACATTGCTGCCGCTGACCCAAAGTAAAAATGCTCGTGGGTGTCCTTGACCTCCACGTGAATAATAGTACGATCTTGTTTTAACATGTGTCTTGCCTGACACAAAGATAGCACATTATCCACAATAAACAAACTTCTTATAATTGTAGTGCAATTATGTGTGTAATCGGAGCCAATCAGAATTTACAAAATAGGCACTGCTCCCGAAATCATCTATTCCTTTCTCATCATTTATGAGATAAGAATTCTGCTCGAACCCTTCCTCGCCAAACAAGAACTGAATCTCAGGCCAACATACAACTTCATAAGTGTCTTGTTTCATACCAATCTCCTTTGAGCAATTAAAAACAATTGTTAACTTTACTTGTCGTAAGAGTGGCAAGCATTACACTACAAATATAGGATAAAAGTTGATATCTTTTTGGATTTTACCTGCTTTTTTCTTATTTTTGCCTCAAATTGATAATTCTGATGAGAACGACGCATAGATTGTTTTTCCACCCGGCTCAGGATATGTCTGCCATTGCAGACGCATCCATTAACGAGATAATTACCTCACCTCCATATCCTATGATTGAAATGTGGGATGGGATTTTGGCATCGCAGAATGCCACTTTTGCGGAGGCACTTAATAAAGGATTGGTAGAAGTAGCATTTGAAGCCGCCCATCAAGAATTAGACAAGGTGTGGCAGGAGTGCTACCGAGTTCTCGCACCAGGAGGCTTTTTATGTATCAACATCGGTGATGCCACGCGAACGATTAAAGGTGAGTTCCGGTTATTTAACAATCATTCTCGCATAGTTAAAGCCTGTCTTGATTTGGGGTTTAATAATCTTCCCAATATCATATGGCGGAAACAGACAAATGCTCCTAACAAATTTATGGGAAGTGGAATGCTTCCGTGCGGGGCGTATGTGACGCTTGAACACGAATACATTCTTATCTTTAGGAAAGGCTCTAAAAGGGAATATAAGAAAGTTGATCAGAAAGTAGCGCGTAAGAATAGTGCCTTTTTCTGGGAAGAACGGAATGTATGGTTTTCTGATGTTTGGGACCTCAAAGGGACAAAACAAAAGATTGCAAACTCGGAAACCAGGGATAGAAGTGCTGCCTATCCATTTGAGGTCCCGTATCGGCTGATTAATATGTATTCGCAGTTTGGCGATACCGTATTAGACCCTTTTTTCGGATTGGGGACTACAATGCTTGCTGCTATGGCTTCGGGACGAAACAGTGTGGGCTTTGAAATCGACGGTAAGTTGAAATCATCAATTGAAGACAACTTAATGGGATTCAGTATAGCTGACCTTAATAGTGTCATCAAAACCCGTTTCGACAGACACTCTGATTTTGTAAAAGCGCGATCGGCAGAAAAGGGACCGTTTAAGCACTATAATAACACTCTTGGTTCTGATGTAATGACGTCTCAGGAGGAGGAATTAGAATTTCATTATCTCACTCAAATAGATACGAGCAGCAAGAACGATACTCTTGCTATTGTAACCTATGAAGACGCATCAGATATAAACAGAATCCCCAGACCGGAAGGTTTATTATTCTAATTGACAGGCCCGCTCTTGAAAAGCAGGCCTGTTTGCTTTTAGATAAGGTTTCTTATCTGCTCCAACACTTGAGGAGTCTGTATTTCACCATTTGTTTTAGAAATGATGTCGAACACGGGAACTCCTTTTAGCTTAGTATAGGCGGCGTTCTTCGCCTTATTTGCCGTTCTTGCCTTTGCGATATATGGAGCATCCCAAGTATAACTCTTGGGTTTAATCTGAATACCACAAATAAGAGAACCAGAACGGGAGACCTCGAAATCGACAGCGTATGTGTGGTCAATTTCTCCGGACGTCTTTTCAAAAGAAAGTATAGGGAATTGCTCCGCTAAAACTGCGATAGTATTATTCTCCCTAAGAATAATGCCATTCCAGGTCTCACAGATTACTCTAAAGCGAACACACTCCTCGCATTCTTCAAGAGTCAAACCATGTCCATTATTGCGTACAGCAGTATAAAGGGCTTCGGCTCGTTTGTTCAAATCTTCTCTTGTCCTCCCATACTGAGTATTAAGATTCTTAACATCCCAGGAAAGCTTATTAACCTCAGCTCTATTTGTTCTGATTAATGAGAAATCGTCAAGAATGGCACGATTCTTCCCGAGCAAAGAACGACGTTGTTCACCGCTTTGATAGTAGAAATCTTCCCACTCTTCTTTTGATTTCCATGATTGCAATTCAATGAGAGTGCTAACATACCCAACCGACCAAGGGTCATTGAGCATAAGCTTATTCCACATACCATTTGTAGAACTGAATTTATCTCGGTCTATTCCTAATACAAACTCATCCATAATGACAGCTAAATCATTCTTTTACAAAATCGTCGGGATTGTATGAAAACGTAACATCCTTTGTCCTGCTATCTTTTGAGTAAGTTATCATCACAATACCTTCTGCGAAGTGCTCAAGGGGCTTGGCTTGGATATAAGTATCTGCTTTAACCTGGACAGGAATATCATTAATATATCCATCGATGCCATGCTTTTCGTCGTTTGTGTCGCCGAGTCGAGAGTTTACACCAAGTTCTTTTGCGATATGTTTAATAATGGCATCTTGGACCATAAGCCCTGAATAGGTCTTATTGATAATGAGATCTCTTTCCCATGCTTCAATATGTTCCCTCTTTACTTCAGCAAGCTTATCCCTAACTTCTTGGAACTTTTTCCATGCCGCATCTGTCGCTTTTTTTATAGCTTCGGGATAATGCTCATTATACCATTTCTCCCATTCTTCAAGAGAATGATTAGGAACAGTGTCGTCATCTCGGAACACCTTTATTGTTTCTGATACTTGAGACACATTTTCCGGCTTGGTCGCCTTCGCGTATCCGTTGGAATTATTAATAACCGATTTAGAGTACTTAGGAACTGAGATGTCAGGGATGCCTATAGCTTTCGAAATCTTCTTATTCTTTATCGTTATCTTTTGGGCCATTTTGAATGCAGATTAAAACAGCGTCGATTGTTTCTCTCCGAACAGATTATCGGGATAAAAGATGGTGATATATCCTTTCTTCTTCTCATATGTAATGATTGGAACATCAATATGCTCAGGCAATATCATTTCCTTAGAGTCATAGGTGCTCGGCTTAATACTTACGGGTTGTTTGCCAATGAAACCATCGATACCAAGGGCTTCCTCATCAGGATTAGCCAAGCGATAACTTACATTTTGCTGTTTTGCAAGATAAGAAATGATGGCTTCCTGGAACTTTAAACCACAGTATGTCTTGGTATATACTAAATCTTTAACCCAGTTACGAATCATCTCTTTGTCAATGAGTTCTGCCGCTTCTTTCATTTGAAGGAACATATTATAAACCTTTTCGGTGGCATCATCGACTGCATTTGGCATTCTTTCTGAGTACCATTTAATCCACTCCTCAATGGATCTCCCATCGAATTCTTGGATTAAATCTGACATCTGACCAACTACATCAGGGCGTGTTCCCTGAGCATTGCCATTAACGAGATTAATAATCTGAGTCGTATACTTCGGGAATGTATACGACGGCGCGTTAGAAAGACTTTCCACCTCGCCGTTGGAAATATTTTTCTTCATTATATGTGAGAATTATGCTTGCTTGGGACAAATTTAGCGTTTTTTGTTAAATAAACCATCAGAATAACGTATGTCACAAACTAAGGACAAAAAACAGCCCCGGTGGTTGGCCGGGGCGGCGTCGTGAATTACCGCTTTCGGTAGCGTCCTCGTGAGACTTTGTCAAGCCTGGTGTCCACCCATTGCCGAATGTATCGCTCGGCGGTGGGGATGGTGAGGCCGATGGATTGGGCAATGGCCTTGAAGTCTTTAGCTTCAAACTCATCGGGGAGATTGTCCCAGAAGGTTTGGAGAAGGAGGGGCTCTTTGGCTTTGCCAACAACCATTCTGTTGGGAGTAGCTGGGAGTTCGTTGATGATGCGAAGCATGTGCTGCTGGAGGACTTCGCTAATGGATAGGGCTACTTCATAATCGGCATTACTGCAGACGCGGGGGCTGTCGGTGTTACCATCGTCCATGATGCGAAGGGCGGTCAGGATCATGGCCATGCGGAAGGTGCTGGTGGCGAGGCGGCGGACGGATGCGATGGTGTCTTCCCCGAAGAGGCCTTCGTATTCGTCTTGGAGGAGGCGAAAGTGGTTGTTGAAGGCCTGCTGCTGGCCCGGGGACAGGGTAAACTTGATGGCCGGAGTGTTCTGGAGGGTATGGTAGAAGGCCAGGAACTGCTTGCCGAGGGCATCGAAGTACTCGTTCAGGGGCTCCCCCGAGCCTTCGTCAAAGACGTCAATCCATTCGGTTTTTTTGTCCAGGTAGTAGAAGAGGAAGCGGCTGAACAGGCCGTTCTCTACGTTGGACATGAGGTTGAGCACCTGCTGCGGGGTGCCGGAGAGGACGGTGGAGAGGCGGGGCATTTTCACCTGGACGTATTCCCGCTGGCTGCGGCGGAGGTATGAGATGGATTCATGGTGGAAGGCTTTGCGGAGGCCGTCGGAGAAGTCGCCGAAGTCCTGGCCGAAGGTGGAGGCGAGGGTATCGCCTTCGGTCTCGAACATCAGGCCTTGCTCGTTGTTCTCATAGAGGGCCTGGTAGATGGCGGTGGAGCTGCTGTTGGCCGGGAGGAAGAGGAGGCGGATGGGCGGAGGTGTGGGCTCCGGGATGCAGTCGGTTTTCTTCTGACGCTTGTAGGCTTCTTTCTCCAGCCGGAACTTTTCTTCCTCCTGGGCGCTGAGGTCCCGGAGTTCGTCGTGAATGGGCTCTACGAGGCTTCTGCAGAGGCAGAGTCGGCCTTTGCCACTGCCGGCACGAGCGGTGACGAAGAGATAGAGGTTGGGATAAATGACCATCTTGGCGTAGATGCCGGAGATGTTGGGGAGGCAGGCCGATAGTACGGCGAGGGCGCCGAGGATGAGCATGTCGGCATCGGCATCCGAGTCGTTGACTTGGGCGATGCGCTCCAGGAAGAAGGGCAGGCGGCCTTTGACCTTGGCGTAGAAGGTGGGCATGGTGAGTTTTCCATCGTTTCCATCAATTCCATCATTAGCATCATGGGGTGTTTCTATCGGTGTGGTCGAAGAAGTGGGCCGTGATGGAAGTGATGGTAATGATGGCTGTGATGGCTTTGCCCAGTGAGCCTCGGCCTTTTCTATCTCGGCCGTAATGGCAGCGATGGGGTCGATGTCGTATAGGCTCATTTCGCGGCCCTCCTCTGATTGAAGAGTTGGAGAGCCAGCTCTGCGTCGGTGACAATCTTGCGGCCATTCTGCCGGACGGCCTCCTGGATAACATGGTCCTTGTAGTACTGGGCGGTCTTGTGGGAGCATCCCAGGAGTTCCTGGATGCCTTTGAGGCCGAAGACCAATCGGCCCGTAGAAGCCGGGAAGTCCGACCTCTGATTGGCGCTATAGGCGCTTGCCTCCAAATGCTGGTCAAGCAGTTCGAAGAACTCCCCGAGTGTTAAGGTGTACAGGGCGCGATCACCATCAAAACCTTGTTTCATGGTATTATTGGGGTTTTAATTAATGCTCGCCGGGTCTTCGGAAGATAAGTCTCTGCGGGCACTTCTGCTCTCCCCATCAGTTCGGCTTCCGTCCTCCCTGAAGGATCGCTGGGACAAAGGAAACCACTCTACACAAAAAGAGCATCTATTCTTACCAAGAATTGGTCTTTATAGATGCTCTATAGAAATTATAGACTTGATTATCAGACTCCTTTGCGAGAGCGGATGTCTTGGAAGGTCTGAGCTAACTGCTCTGCCGTAACAGGTTTTCCGCCGGGTCCTTTGAGCAAATTGTCGATGGGTTTCCAGTCTTCCCGGCCGTAGGGATGGAAATACTTGTTGGCTATACAGAAGCGGACGAAGTCTGAGCGGGGGCCCTGGAGCTGGTTGTTCTCGTCAATGAGGCCTTCTCGTTTGGCATGGTCCAAGGCAGCAGTGTAGGGTTTGGACTTGGCGCTGGCTGTGTTGGTATCATCCTCAAGGTCTATCTTACGGAGGTCTGCGAGGTATTCCGGTATCTGGAGGGCTGCTGCAAGAAGCGCGAAGGTAATCATGAAGAAAATTTGCCAGCCGCGGCTCATGAAGCTTCCACCCAGCTTGTCATATAGCCAAATGAACAGCAGACCGACACCAATCACAAACATGGCGGCCAACACCATATAGATTACGAACTTGTAGGTCCGTAACAGTTTGCGGTAATGTTTGTCGATGTGGGGCATGGGCTTTTTCCTTACTCTATATGATTGGCGCCACATTAATAACGATTCAAAAAAGAGATTGTTTTTATTAATATGCTGATTATTAATAAATTAAGCACTACTCTTTTTACATTTCTTTTTTCATTCTTTTATTTTCTACCAACTTTCAAATAGTAAATCCTATTAGTTTTAGCCCCCTCTGTCCGCAAATCCTCCTCAACCATTGAATACACCATCTTTCGAATCTCTTTAATATCAATGTCGGGGATTCTTGAAGATATCTCTGATACTTTAGACCCCGGATGCTTCGCCAAATCTTCCTTAATAAGGGCTTTCAAAGCATATGGTTCAATCGTCTTTAAAGATGTCTTAATGTTAACACGAGCATTCTTTATTAGTTGAGGATTAACCTGGAACTGATTACCTTTACCTTTTCCGGATTTAATAATCAAGCCATCAGCGAGCATCTTATCCACATAACTTCGGAGTCGATCATCACTGGGTAATTGAAGTTGTTTTGTAAGCTGTGTAGAATAAATCTTTCTTTCTCTCGCAATAATGCCAAAAGCTATGAATGCTTTTTGAGATAGTTGATAGTTCTGCATTACGAAATCCAACAAAGGAAGAAGGTCGACGTCTATTATCTCTGCATATTGCGTAACACAACACTCGTTGAAAGAAGAATCGATTACGGGTGGTAGTTTTGCCTCTTTGGCATTCAATTCATATATCAAGTCGTATCCCGAGCCCTCACCTTCCATCAATTCATAAGCATTCATGATTTCAATCATGTTCGGGTTGCGACGGTGCTTAGTATGAAGAATGTTCTCTTTGGATATCCCAAGAGG
>FLNZ01002608.1_pt1 | contig 11145 bp, 9 predicted proteins | sample 1140391 | NCBI WGS metagenome assembly FLNZ01 (sample SAMEA3878171, study PRJEB12797) | bioreactor metagenome | biome: Moose rumen | place: Sweden | collected 2011-10
CGATTTCCTCATTACCGTTTTTACCCCAGCTGGCGCGGAATTTCATGTTGGCAAGCCATGAGCGGGTGTTGGCCATGAAGTCTTCGTTCATGATGTTCCATCCAATGGAGACAGAGGGGAATGTACCGAATTTGTTGTTGCTGCCGAAGCGGTTGCTGCCGTCGCGACGGAGGGTGGCTTGCAGCATGTAGCGCTCATCGTAGTTGTAGCTGACACGCCCGAAGTAGGAAGCGAGTCTATGCTCCACATAGGGGCCTCCCCATGCGCCTACAAGACTTGTGGCACCGGTCATCTTGCCGTCGGCGTCTGTGCTGATCTCAAGGTCACCGCCAGTGGTGTAGTTGATGGATGGCTTTTCGATATTGATCAGGTTCCAGTGTGATCCACCGAGTTCATCACCTTTGAATTTCAAGGCCGACTGTCCGAGCACCACACCGATGGTGTGCTTGCCGAAGGTCTTGTCGTAGGTCAGTGTGTTCTCTATCTGCCAAGTGGAGTTGTTGCCTTTGTAGGCGGTGGCAGAAGTGTGGTCGGCATTGTTGTTGCCAGAGAGATAGAACAGCTGCAAAGTGGCAGCGTTGTATCCCCAGAACGACTGCTCGGCACTCCACGTGAAGTGGTATTTCAGATTGTCCCACAGTTGCAGGTCAAGGGTGAATTTCGGCATCAGTTTCTGCGACCAGTTGCGACTGGGATTGCCTTGCATCATGGCTATGGGGTTGTTCTGCTCGTTGTAGGAACCGATGAATCCAGGAATGGTGTAGGGGTTGCCGGAGGCATCTTTATACAGGTCGAAGTTGGCATATTGGTCCATCTGACTTTGTGCGATGTCGCCTGTGAGCACTACGGGCAGGGTCGGTGCCAGGTAGAGTGCTGAGCCAAGGGGTGAGCCCCAGGTGGAGTTGGCGTCGATGCCTGTGTTGTGTACGCGCATGTAAGAGACGTTGGCGGTGAGGTCAAGCTTATTGAGGAAGCTGCGCTCCTTGCTGGCGTCAAAGAGATTGAACTGGTTGTTGCTGCGGAGGGTCAGACGGTCGTAGTTGGACTGGCCATAGTTGCCGCCCACGATACCCTCTTGGGTGAAATATCCCATGGAGAGATAGTAATTCACCTTCTCGCTGGCTCCGCTGATGGAGACGTCGTGCTGCACGATAGGGGCGTTGTCGTTGAAGAGCAAGTCCTGCCAGTCTGTTCCGAATCCATTGATGGCATTGCCGTTGACATCGGTCAGGTGATAGGGGTCGGCATAGAGGGGCGCCTGTCCGCCATTGACATATTTCTCATTCTGCAATATCGCATAGTCGGTGGCTCCGGTGACATCACGCTTACGCCATGCGCTTTGCCATCCATAGGAGAAATTATAGTTGATTTGCGCACGTCCGATCTTGCCTTTCTTGGTGGTGACCATGATCACACCGTTGGCGGCACGTGCTCCGTAGATGGCTCCCGAGGCGGCATCCTTCAGTACCTCGATACTTTCGATGTCGTTGGGGTTGACTGATTCCAGACCGTCCTGGTTGGTGGGCATGCCGTCGATGATGTAGAGGGGCTCGGAATTGGTGATGGTACCGATACCGCGCACGCGAATCATTGACTTACTGCCTGGCTGACCTGACGATGAGGTGACATTGACGCCGGCTGCCAAACCCTTCAGGGCATCGTCTGCACGCAGACGGGTCTTTCCGTCGAGATCGTCGGAACTCACCTTGGCGATGGAGGCGGTCACCACGCTCTTCTTCTGAACACCATAACCCACAACCACTACTTCGTTGAGGGTCTGGTCGTCTGGTACGAGAGTGATTCTCATATTGTCGGCTGCCCGCATTTCTTGTGTGGCAAAACCGATATATGATATGACAAGAGTGGTACCTGGCTCGACGTTAACGCTGAAATTGCCGTCGATGTCGGTAACAGAACCGTTGGTGGTTCCTTTCTGCACTACAGAAGCACCGATAACAGGTTCGTTGTCATTGTCGACAACAACACCTTTGTAGGTATGCGTCTGTGCAGATACAGCCATTGACATCATCCATGTCAACAGCATCAGTAAATACCTGCTTTTTTTCATAATGTTGATAGTTATTTTAGTTTTAGGTTTATTTTTCGGTAATCGTGGTTTTCTGTTGCAAATATAGAATAAATAAAGAGATGCGACAACCAACATTAAACGGAAAAGTGGATGTTTTTAATGTGGATCCTTTGTAATTAGTTGAAAAATAGATATTTATAAATTTTCCTTTTTGAAAAATAGTGGATGAAATATAGAAGTGTAAAAAGTACATTTTTTGAAAATATTTGACAGTTTCGCCTCCTCCTTCTTTGCTTCTCATGTTATGTGATGATTATTAGGCAGTCGATGCCTGTCTGGAACAGGTGTCATTTACAACCGTGGCGACAGCGTGCTGATGGGTTATCTTTAACTCAAAAAATGTCAAGAAATATTTGTCAATCTAAAGAAGTTTTGATATCTTTGCAGCATGATCGTTTTTTAATTATCCTTTTATATCTTTTTTTATTAGTCTTATGAATTTTTACCAGCGTTTTATTCTTTTATTTGGAGTTTTCCTGGCTTTTAATCTCACTGCTTTTTGTCAGGATGATGGTGATGAGGAGGAAGAGGTTGATCCCTCCGAGCAGATTGCCGAACAGTTGAGAAAGCAGTTCGATGAAGTGGACTATTTTTCTAATACTTTCTTTGGAAAGAAAAATGGTATATGGGAATTTGTCGACGTTGATGGCAAGGTGCTCACGAATATGCATATCGAAGATGTGTCTTGCGATTATTCCTACGCCGACGTCACCATCAAGGGAGTTGATTATCGAGTCAATTCAGCCTTCGAGGATGGCAAGGTTCTTGTAGGCCGATATGATTATTATGCTTACATGGATAAGAATGGAGGTATCACCACTCCGTTTATCTATGATAGTGAGGGTGAGGAGAGATCAGACGTGAATGCCACGGAAGCCGCGGCGATGATCAATATTTGCGACCAGATCATGAAGGTGCATGGCGAGGTGGAGGCTGGCAAATATACCGCTGTCAAGCAATTGGAAAAGAGTATTTCTGTAGAGCAGTCTGAAAAATTGAGTACCGAGGTATCTGATTCTCTCTTAGTGCTTTTGTGCAAGACTTTTGAGAATAGTCCGAAATCCATTGACATGAAATTGGCAGAGGATTTGTTCATGGGGACCATCGTGCCCTGCGGCAAGGAAGGCTGTGAGGCTGTGCTCGACTATTACGTAAAAAACGGATTGGATAAGAACAAGAGATTTGAGTATGTCAAGACCTTGGCTGATGACTATACTCAATATAAAGCTTGCAGCATACTGGGTGATTTCTATGTGGAAGGTGTGCTGTGTCCCAAGGATATCCAGAAGGCTATCGGTTATTATCAGAAGGTCGTTGAAGATGGATCTTCCGATTATACGGAAAACTGTCATCAGAAGTTGGCTGACCTGTGGAAACAATACGGAACCCAATACGACAACCAAATCGGTAAGCTATGTGCCGAGTACGAGACGATAGAGTTCAACGATGACATTATCATCCTCACAGACGGTGCGCAGAAGGCGGTGATTGACACAGATTATAATGAGATTCTGCCCAAGGGAAACTATGATATCTACAGTCGCTATGAGAATTATTTTGTCGTCGGTGACGATATGATGGGAAAACAATTGGTCACGAAGGGTGGAAAACCTGTGATGAACGAGAAGTTTGACGACATGACGATCCTCAATGACGGCAACGACTGCTTAGTGCTGACACAAAGGGATGAGCGTTGGGGATTCTTTGATAAAGAAGGGTCGCCTGTCACAGGGATGATATTCGATGACTATACACCTGGTTGGTGGTTTAGCAACCCCTCTCTTGTGCTTAATGGGGAGTCCTACAACATTTACTCCTTGTTCCATGATGGAATGATGGTCATGAAAAAAGATGAGAAATATGGGTGCATCAACACTAAAGGTAAGGAGATTATCCCGTTTATATATGATGACATGACCGTTGCCTCCGAGGGAAAATATATTGTGAAAGTGGATGAGAAATATGGTGTCGTCGACAAAAACGGCAATGAGCTCGTACCATGCAAATACGACAGCATTGAATACGATGAGGATGAGGGAAAATACAATTTGACCATTACAGAAAGTGTGGTGCTTTAGTTAACAGATTAAAACCGAATGATAAAATTGGCAATTATTCATCATAGCATTTGTATCTATGATGATGCAGATGTCAGTTTCGCCTGTTTTTGGTATGAGTCCCAAAGATCCAGACAACAATCCATTGCTCGTCACGAGCGCACTTCCCTATGGAGCCCCCGATTTCAACAACATCAAGACGACGGACTGGCTGCCGGCTTTCCAAGTAGGCATCCAACAGCAGCGTGACAATATCAACCGTATTGTCACCAATAAACGCAAGGCTGCCTTCAAAAACACCATATTGGCCTTCGAGGAGAGCGGTGCGACATTAGAGCGTGTCACAAATATCTTCTTCTGTCTGACAAGTGCTCACAAAACCACTGAAATTGCTGAGATAGAGAAGAAAGTGGTGCCGATGCTGAAGGAATTGGAAAATGAGATCTCATTCAACAAACCCCTTTTCCAGCGCGTCAAATATGTCTACGATCATGAGTATTCGAAATTGAAAGGGGAGGACAAGAAACTCTTGGAGGAGACTTACAAGCGTTTCGTACGCTCCGGCGCATTGCTTTCTGACGGACAAACGACCTGGTTGATGGAGATTTTCACCGACTTCACGGGGATGTCATCACCTGATGCCTCCGCCCAGCACAAGGCAAGGGGATTTTAAGGAACGATGGCGGTGGCTGATAGAATTTCTAAAATGGTTTAGACATGAATGCCATTGACATTATCATCTTCCTCGTCTTTACTTCGGGGGTTGTGATATTCGGGTGCTCGTTTTATAAGAAAGGAAGCAACTCCGAGGACATCACCCATGCCGGCCGCTCATTGCCGGGATGGGTGGTGGGCATGTCTATCTTTGCCACCTACGTTTCCAGCATCAGTTATATAGGATATCCAGGCAAAGCATTCTCTTCCAACTGGAATGCTTTCGTGTTCTCTCTCTCCATTCCCATCGCCAGTTATTTCGCGGCACGCTGTTTTGTCCCTTTCTACCGCAATCATGGCAGCGTGTCGGCATACACGTTTCTGGAAGAGCGGTTCGGACGGTGGGCACGCATCTATGCGTCAGCATGTTATTTGTTGACGCAGATTGCACGCATGGGGTCGATTCTCTATCTGCTTGCCGTACCCATGTATATCCTCATGGGCTGGAACATGTACCTTGTCATCATTGCCACCAGCATCGGTATTGTCATTTACTCCATGCTCGGCGGACTGAAAGCGGTGATATGGGCGGATGCCATTCAAGGAATTATTTTGATTGGAGGAGCGGTGCTGTGCCTGTGTATCCTGTTGTTTTCCATGCCCGGGGGGCCTTCCCAAGCCTTCGACTTGGCTATCCATTCTCCTCAGGGTAATAAATTCTCGCTGGGTGAGATGTCGTCGAGCCTCACCTCATCCACTTTCTGGGTGTGTTTGGTCTATGGGATTTTCATCAATCTGCAGAACTATGGTATCGACCAGAACTATGTGCAGCGCTACCATGCGGCCAAGACCGAACGTGACGCCCGTTTCTCCGCACTCTTTGGTGGCTATCTCTATATTCCTGTCTCCGCCATATTTTTTCTGATTGGCTCAGCTTTGTACAGTTACTACACGGCCAATCCTGGGACGTTGCCGGCAGAGATTGCGGCGAAACCCGATTATGTGTTTCCCTATTTCATCGTCCATGCGTTGCCTGTAGGACTGAGGGGCTTGCTGATCGCCAGTATTTTCGCTGCAGGAATGAGTACGGTGTCTACCAGTGTCAGTTCGGCTGCCACCATTGTCCTGACGGATTATTACAAACCTCTCGCAAAAAAATCCACCGACCGTCAGCAGGTATGGGTCTATCGTGTGTCGAGTGTGGTGGCGGGCATGCTGGGATGCGTCGTGGCGATAGCGATGTTGAGCGTCGAGAGCATTATCGACGCATGGTGGAAATTGTCGTCCATTTTCTCGGGCGGCATGTTGGGATTGTTTTTCTTGGGTATTTTGGGAAGGCGTATCAAGAGCTCCTATGCCTTGGCGGGTGTTATCGTGGGGGTGCTGGTCATCGCATGGATTTCCCTCGCTGGTCCATTCAACCTTCCCGGCCCTCATCTGCATGAGTATCTGGCCATTGTCCTGGGCACAGCCGCAATCTTCCTCATAGGATTCCTCTTGTCACTGTTCTTGTCATCCAAGAAGCGCTAAGAATTGCTCGGCGCACCATAGTTGCCACCACTGATTCCCCGTCAATTGTTCCATGGGAATATCTTGGCGGAATTCAGGTCGGGTGGGGCCTGTCCAGTTCTTGAAAATCTGGTCTACAGGGCGGGGCATGGGAATCTTAAAGGGAAACTCTCTTTCTGGGTATTTCTGTGCATACAAACCTCTGACAAGGTATTTTGGTTCTCCGTTTCTCACACGTTCCATATCTAATGGCTCTGCCATGATCAGTTTGGCGTAGGGGTCATGATAGGACCGATATGAAAAAGGTCGAACACACCTGTCGTATAACCTATGACCATAACTTCTACTTTGAATATATTACGAATGTGTCAGTGTTGATTAACTTGAAAATGTAGTGAAAGTTACGGACAACGCAAAGCAAAAGACAAAAAAAACGTACGAATATTTGTTATTTACTTTTTATTGGCTACTTTTGCAATCTTTTAAGGTGGGTTCTTTGAACAGGGGGATGTTTATAAGACACATCTTAAACAGGTGCTCGTTATGAATGAAAGGTCAATGATAATTATAGCTGATGGAAGTGAAAACCACATTTGACGCAGAGAAACTGCGTCGTCGTTTTAATCCGGAAGGTTCTATGCTCCGTAGGCAGCAGATGCGTATGTTGGAGATGGTGGTCGAATTGGATAGGATATGCAAAAAGCACGACATTCCCTATTTCCTTTGTGGTGGTACATTATTGGGAGCTGTCAGGCACAATGGGTTTATCCCTTGGGACGACGACCTCGACGTGGGATTGTTGCGGAAGGACTATCTTCGACTGCTGAAAGTCCTGCCGGACGAGTTGCCCGACCATATCCTGTTGCAGACCAACGATACCGACAAGAACTATTTTTATTTTTTTGCCAAGCTCCGCGACCGCGACTCCTTGCTTGAGGAATTGTGCCCATACGACCGTGTGTTTCGTGACAAAGGTATCTTCATTGATATCTTTCCGTTTGAGAAAATGCGGCTCTGGACCCATCTGTTGGCTGAGCCGTTGCAGGGACATACGTTCAAGATTTTCCGTACGTCAAAAGACCGTGTGGCTGCCATGCGTAAAATCCGTGTCATCACATGGGTCAACCGGCATGTTACTTTCCCCGTGCTTCGTTTTATCAGCAAAGTGACTTTTGGCAAGACGCTGACCTACGACTATGGCATCCCATTCCATTTTGTCTATGATGAGCAGGACATTTTTCCCCTCACCACGCATCTTTTCGAGGGTATCCCCCTGTCAGTACCAGCAAATAGTCACCACATGCTTCAGATGCAATATGGTGACTACATGCAATTGCCTGACCTGACCCATCTACAGGGGCATACAGGCAAATTGGAAATTTACGATAGGGCCTGAGACCTCTTACTTACATCACATATACCCCAGCCAGCGAAGGATATCGTTGAGGTTGGCGACAATCATCAGCAAGACGAGGATGCCAAAGCCGATATATTCAGCTCTTGTGAGGAATTTCTCACTGGGTTTGCGCCCTGTGATCATCTCGTAAAGCAGGAAGAGTACATGTCCGCCATCGAGGGCTGGGATAGGAAGGATGTTCATGAATGCGAGGATGATGCTCAGGAATGCCGTCATCTGCCAGAACAACATCCAGTCCCATGTGGCGGGGAAGAGGCTTCCGATAGCTCCGAAGCCGCCTAATGATTTGGCACCGTCTGCGGTGAAGACATATTTCAAGTCGTCGACATAACCACGCAACACGCTGATGCCATAGGAGATGCCGGCGGGAAAACTCTCGAAAAATCCATATTTGATTTCTGTGGGCTTGTAGTAATTGAGCATGCTTGTCTGAACGACGCCTAATTTCAGGTCGTTGGTCAGGGTGATGGCCACGGTGTCTGGCTGGCCTGTATCTTTGTGCATGAAGGCGATGGTGGCCTTCCGCACGTTCATGCTGTCCTCAGATGTCGCTTTCTCGTTGGCTGTGATGATGTTGTTGAGAACACTCATTTCACTGGTGAACTCATTCCAGGAGTCTATGGCTTTGCCATTGATGGCCAATATCTTGTCGCCTTTCGACATGCCAACTGCAGCGGCGGGCAGATCAGGCAGGACAGAGTCAATCTCGGCAGGGATGAAAGGTTGCACGAAGGTGGGTTGCTTCTTGAGCATGTCGAGCAGGTTGAGATCGCCTGGCAGTGTCAGCGACATCTTCTTCCCGTCGCGTAGGATGTCCACGCGCTCAGCAGAGGAGAGATTCCGGTAGAGGTCGATGTCAAACTTCGTGAAAGTTTTCTTGTCGGTTCCCAACAGGATGTCGTGGTCTTTGAAACCCAATTGTTTGGCGTCTTCATTGAACTTCATGCCATAGGTCATATCCTTGGTCTGTATGTAGGAGTCACCCCAGTGGTAGAGCACCATGGAGTAGATGAAGAGTGCCAGGAGGAAATTCACCAGCACACCTCCAATCATGATGAGCAGTCGTTGCCAGACGGGTTTTGTGCGGAACTCCCATGGTTGCGGCTCTTCGCTGAGTTTCTGATTGGTCTCGTCAATCATACCCGAGATGGCGCAATAGCCACCTAAAGGCAGCCAGCCGATACCATATTCTGTACCGACATATTCTTTCTCCTTCTGCTCGTTGCCGTTTTCATCTTTCACGGTTTTCTCTGGCACCACCACAGGATTTTTCTTGAAGAGTTTACGAAACCATGTGTCGTAGGTGCTGAAGAGATGGAATTTGGGATTGAAGAAAAGGTAAAAACGAGTTACCCTCACTTTAAACAATTTGGCGAAAAAGAAATGTCCTAATTCATGTAATAATACAAGGAGTGAGATAGATAGGATAAATTGTACCAATCTAATAAAAAAAACACTATCCATTGAATGATTTATTTGTTATAATTTCACGATTTTAAGTTGATGCCTCATCTGTCGGTGCACTGCTTGCGATGAGGGCTTATGCGTCTGATGCTATTGGTTGAGCAGTTGGGTGGCGATACGGCGTGCCTCAAGGTCGGTTGCCACATAGGTGTCGTACGATGGCTGTGGGTCGAAGGTCACACGCTGCATGGTCTGCTCGATGATTTCTCCCATTTGCAGGAAACCGCAGCGGTCTTCCAGGAATCCTCTGTTCACCACCTCGTTGGCGGCATTGAGGATACACGGCATGTTGCCGCCTTTCCGGATGGCCTCAAAAGCCAGTGCCAAACAGTGGAATTTGTTGAGGTCTGGCTCAAAGAATTCCAATGGATGGTGGAAAAGGTCAAGCCGCTCGCCGCTCAGTGGCAGACGTTGTGGGAAGGAAAAGGCATATTGGATGGGCAGTCGCATGTCGGGCACACCCAGTTGGGCTTTCACCGACCCGTCGGCAAATTGCACAGCACTGTGGACGATGGATTGCGGGTGTACCAGCACCTGTATGCGGTTGGCGGGGACGCCAAAGAGCCATTTCGCCTCAATCACCTCAAAGCCTTTGTTCATCATCGAGGCACTGTCGATAGTGATCTTTGCCCCCATGTCCCATGTGGGATGTTTCAGAGCATCGGCTTTGGTGACGGTTGCCAGTTGTTCCATGGGCAGCAGCCGGAAGGGACCTCCACTGGCGGTCAGTAGGATTTTCTCTATCTCATTCTCTTCCTCTCCCACAAGACTTTGGAAGATGGCGGAGTGCTCGCTGTCGACGGGGATGATGGGAGCGTGGTGCTCCACTGCCAGCTGACAGATGAGCTCTCCTGCCACCACCAACGTCTCTTTGTTGGCGAGACAGATCTTTTTCTTTGCCTTGATGGCATGGATGGTGGGCGACAGTCCTGCAAAGCCTACCATAGCGGTGAGCACCATGTCGATGGGGCCTGCCTCCACGATCTCGTCGAGTGCCTGCGGTCCGGCATAGACCTTGACGTCGGGCATGTCGTCGAGCAGGGTCTTCAGCTCGTCGTAGTGCTGCTCATTGGCAATCACCACCGCCGCAGGGTGAAAGCGATGTGCCTGTTCGGCTAATTCTTGCACACGGTTGTTGGCTGTCAGGCAATAGACCTCATACAGGTCGGGATGCTCCTCGATCACCTGTAATGCCTGGGTGCCTATCGACCCTGTACTGCCAAGTATACATATTTGTTGTTTCATTTTCTATCTCTTTGTCAAGCTGTGTGTCTCTTTCGGAGACATCAGCCCAATACAGATTTACAAATTCAAAATTCCCTCAGGTATCCGGAGGGTGATGGTACGATGGTCTCGGTCGACATCGTCCACTAATTCGTCGGCGGCGGGGATGAGGACGGTTTTGCCGTCTGCGGTTCTCACTTCGAAGAGTGTGTTGATGGTGGTGAGGTCCACCTTTATGATCTCGCCGACGGCTTGATGTCCGTCGCTGTCGACGACAGTGAATCCCACCAGTTCGCTCCATGATAATTCGCCGCCGCCGTCATCGGCTTTGTCCCTGGGGAAATAGATGTCGCACCCGGTGAGTGCCGTGGCTTGGTCGGCGCTGTCTATGTCACAGAATTTCATCAGGACGGTGGTGTCGCTCTTAAAACGGTATTCCTCCATGAAGAAGGGCACTAATAGTCCCTCTACCTCCAAGAAGAGGTAGTCGATGTCGACACGGTCGAACACCTCGTCGGTGATGTGGATAGACACCTCACCCTTCACGCCGTGAATCCGGCCTACAGTTCCTATTTTGAATACACTCTCCCGTGAAATCATTTTCCTAACTTTGTACGCGCATGATGTGTGCGCCCAATTGGTTGAGGCGGTTCTCTATATCTTGGTAGCCGCGGTCTATTTGCGCGATGTTGTCAATACGACTGGAGCCCTTGGCACTCAGTGCGGCTATG
>FLNZ01002609.1_pt1 | contig 11133 bp, 7 predicted proteins | sample 1140391 | NCBI WGS metagenome assembly FLNZ01 (sample SAMEA3878171, study PRJEB12797) | bioreactor metagenome | biome: Moose rumen | place: Sweden | collected 2011-10
CGCAATGATGCTTGCATCAATTGCTGAGGTGCAGCCTGATTTATGTAATGGAATAATTACCCATCATTGTTAAACTTATTAGTGGGAATTAATAGAACCCACCTAAAAAATTATAGAATCATGAAATATCAAAATATATCCAAACTGCTGTTCTTGATACTCGTGGCTCTCGTCGCTCTCTCTGTCACCTCATGCAAGGATGACGAGGAGGGAATGGGAACACCGCAGATCACAGCCGTACGCTCATGCGACCCCGCCAAGGCCGACAGCACTTTCACCAAGGCTGGACCGGGCTCGCTGATCGCTGTTGTCGGCAACAATCTCAGCGATGTGCAGAAAGCCTTCATCAACGACCAGCAAGTGTATTTCAATCCTACGATGAACACCGACCATAGTGTCATCATCACTGTCCCCACTGAGGACGATGGATTTGTGCTCACGGCTTTCGACAGCAACCTCAAGGACGAGATCCGTCTCGAAACCTCGCACGGCACTGCCACCTATGCCTTTAAGATCACCGCGCCATGGCCCGCCATACAGCGCATCCAGGGCGCATACCCCAGAAAGGGTGGGGATATCCTCAATGTATATGGTATGAACCTCGTCGACATCGAGCGTGTCTATCTCACCGATATCCCCGCGGAGCAGCTCGATACGACCGTATGGGAGTCTGTCGGTGGCAATCAGGTGGATGTGCAGAGCTATGAGGTGGTGGTCAGCGACCATCATCGCAATGCTAAGACCAATGCCTATGAGACAACATCTCAGCTCAAGGTCACTTTGCCTGATTTCTCCTTCGCCAATGGCGCTTTGGTCATCCAGACGGCCACAGGCTCCACGTATATCCCCTTCTCCGAGTTGCCCGGACTTCCCGTGCTTCTCGATCTCAGCACGGATTTCCCCGTGCCGGGTGAGGTCGTGACCATCACCGGACGTGAGTTCATACAGGTGTCGGCCGTCTCGTTCGGAGGCATCACCGTCACACCCGACCAGTTCACCGTCTCTGACGAGGAGGACGAAATCACCTTCATCATGCCACAGGTCCCTGCAAGGGGAAGCGAGCCTTTCCTCACTGTCACCACACCGGGCGGCAGCTCGTCTGTCCGCTTCTGCGACTATGGCTCGTTGCTCACCAATTTCGACGACGATGCCACCGACAACGGATGGGGACCCAACGCTATCTATGAGGAGGCTGAGGATGAGGAGGAACCGCCATACACCTCCGACGGCGTCTATGCCCGCATCTTCGTGGGCACAGAGGCACAGCAGTGGTGGGGCACCATGATCTACTTCCGTAAAGATTGGGACGGCAACAAGTTCCCGCTGCCTTCATTCGATGTGATACCCGCCGATGCCTCTACCGATGATGTGTATCTCGCCATGGAGGTCTTCAACAACAACTCCAGCTACAACGATGGTGTCTTCACCGGTTATCTGAGGTACCTCCTCCAGGCCGACGCTGAGGACCCCGTGGGTAAGAACAACGACAGCGGACAGCCCAACCCCGTCGAGACGGTCAATCAGTTCGACTCCTTCGAGTGGGAGGACTATCCCAACACGTTCATCAACACCAGGACCATCTTGGGCGACATCGACGGCAATGCCCCGGTCGGCAGGTGGTATCGTCATGTGGTGCCCCTGAGCGCTTTCCTCAAATATCAGGGCAAGACCTATCAGGATGTCGTCGCCGACGGTATCAACCAGTTCCGCATCCAGTCCATCAACCAGGGTACGGCACGCGGACATATCGATGTGTGCTTCGACAATGTACGTATTATCTATAAGAAGAAATAACCATGAAAAGAAATTATATCATCGCCGCTTGCACACTGCTGATGGCTCTCTTTGTCTTCAGCAGCTGCAGCGACATCGAGAATAAGAACGACAATGGGCTCCGACTTGGAGCTGCCACGATGATGGAGCTCTACAAGGACTCCATCCCCGTGAGCGACCTCAACTTCTCCATCGGAAAGAATGCCGTGATGATCGGCGTGAGCACCGATGGCGAGTGGACGGCAGAGGTGGCCGATGAGTCGTGGTGCCATCTGGCTGTGCATGCCGGCTATGGCTATGCCAACAAGATGTCTTACAACAAGATTGAGATTGACAAGAATGAGGGCGAGGCACGCAGCAACGTGGTCACCTTCCGCTCGGGCAATATCACCAAGACCATCAACATCACGCAGAATGGCACGGGCACCGACCCCAACGACCCGTTCATGAGTTCCTTCACCTTCGTCGAGCACCTGCGGCTTGGCTACAACCTCGGCAACACCTTGGAGGCTCATCACGACATCACCAATCCCAGCGTCCAGCAGTGGTTCAACCCACAGACAGTGTACGACTGGGAGACTTGCTGGGGACAGCCGGTGACTACTCCGGAGATTATCAACGCCATCGCCGAGAAGGGTTTCAATGTCATCCGTGTGCCTGTCACATGGTTCCCGCACATGGACGAGAACAACAATGTCGACCCGGCATGGATGGACCGTGTGCAGCAGGTCGTCGACATGGTGCTCAACGCGGGTTGCTACTGCATCCTCAATGTCCACCACGATGCCAGTGAGTTCAGTGCCTCACGTGGTGATGGCGCCAACTGGCTGCTGGCCGACCTCGACAACTATCCTCAGATCAGCGCCAAGTTCAAGCAGCTGTGGCTGCAGATTGCCAACCGTTTCAAAGGCTATGACGACAGACTGGTCTTCGAGGCCTTCAATGAGATCTTGAGCAAAAAGGGTGAATGGGGTGACCCCTCTGATCCCACTTGTTATCAGGCTGTCAACCTCCTCGAGCAGGACTTCGTCGATGTGGTGCGCTCCACGGGCGGCAACAATGAGTACCGCAATCTGATGGTCAATCCCTACAGTGCCGGAAGCACCGCGGCCAAGCTCGCTGGCATGCAGGCGCCCGAGGATGTGCATCCCAACCATATCCTTTGTTCTGTCCATAGCTACGATCCCTACTGGTTCTGTAATGACTCCAGTGATGAGAATGCCGAGAACTACTACATCTACATCTTCAACGATGATTGTATAAAGGAGATCGACGACATCTTCTCGAGGGTGGACAAGCGCTTCGGCGGTGACTTCGGACTGCCATATATCTTTGGTGAGTTCGCTGCCGGTGGATCGCATGTCTCCATGGCTGAGCGTGTGAAGTATGCACAGTACATGAAGCGTAAATTCCAGCAGTACAATACCACCGGACTGTGGTGGATGGGACTGATGGATCGCAAGACATTGGACTGGTACGAGATCGACATCGTCAACGCACTCTTCAATTGACCATCTGTTCAATCGAGTGTCAGACTATTGTATATTCATATTCGGGCGGATCTTTCCGCCCGTTTTTTTTCTGTGCCCTAATGGTGTATGCCTGTGTCTTGCCAGCAAATATCCGCTTTCTTCTAACTCTTTTCTCATTATTGTCGAATTGTACAAAAAACTGGCAATAAAATACCATTGTTTTTCAAAAAAAAATCCTTATTTTGCAGAGAAAATAAAAAAGCATTATAAATGAAACGTTTACACTCTCTTTTACTCTTGTCGATTTTGCTCATCTCATGCGCCACAACGCAAAAATCCGGCAATACACCCGCTGGCAAGAAGGCAAGTCCATCACAGGACGTGATGGAGGTGAGGAAAACTGCCAATAGTCCTTTTGTGAAAGTCGTCGACGGGCATTTCGACCGTGATGGCAAACCATATTACTATGTGGGCACAAACTTCTGGTATGGAGCCATCCTCGGAAGTGAGGGACAGGGCGGCGACCGCCAGCGTCTATGCCGTGAACTTGACTATCTCAAGAATGTCGGCATCGACAACCTGCGGGTCCTTGTGGGAAGTGATGGCGAGCGGGGCATCACCACCAAAGTGGAGCCTACGCTGCAGGTGGCTCCCGGCGTATACAATGACACCATCCTTGCCGGTCTCGACTATCTGCTCTCCGAGATGGGGAAACGCGAGATGGTCGCTGTGCTTTATCTCAACAACTCCTGGGAGTGGAGTGGGGGATATGGCTTCTACCTGGAGCATGCCGGCGAGGGAAAGGCGCCACGGCCCAACGAGGATGGCTATCCTGCCTATATGAGCTTTGTGGAGAAATATGCCGCCAACGAGAAGGCACACCAGCTTTTCTACGACTATGTGCGCTTTATCCTCACACGCACCAACCGCTATACGGGAACTAAATATATCGACGACCCCGCCATCATGTCGTGGCAGATAGGCAACGAACCGCGTGCTTTCAGCCGGCAGGCTTTGCCGGCATTCGAGAAATGGCTCCGGGAGGCTTCCGCACTTATACGCAGCATCGACCCCAACCACCTCATCTCGGTGGGCAGTGAGGGCGCATGGGGCTGCGAGGGGGATTACGAGGCATACGAGCGCATCTGCTCCGACAAGAATGTCGATTACTGCAACATCCACCTGTGGCCCTACAACTGGTCGTGGGCAAGGCCCGACCACCTCATCGACGACTTACAGGCCAGTTGTGACAGCACACGCAATTATATCAACCGCCACCTCACCATCTGCGAGCGTATCAGGAAACCGCTTGTCATGGAGGAGTTCGGCTATCCTCGCGACGGATTCAAGTTCTCCAAGAGTGTCCCCACACGGGGAAGAGACGGTTTCTACCGCTATGTCTTCTCACTCGTCGGCGACAATGCTGAGAAAGGCGGCTATTTCGCCGGCTGCAACTTCTGGGGATGGGGTGGCTTCGCCAATCCTAAGCATGAGGAACAGTGGCAGGTGGGCGACGATTACACCGGTGATCCGGCACAGGAGGCGCAGGGCCTCAATTCGGTCTTCGCCACCGACCTCTCCACCATCTCCGTGATACGCCAGGAGGTATCCCGCATGGCAAAAATTGGCAAATAGTCCCTCCGATTCCTCCGATTACTCCGATTACTCTGATTACTCCGATTAATCTGATTACTCCGATTACTCCGATTACTCTGATTACTCTGATTACTCCGATTACTCCGATTCCTCCGATCCCTCCGATTCCTCCGATTACTCCGATTATTCCGATTATTCTGATTACTCCGATTATTCTGATTACTCCGATTCCTCCGATTATTCCGATTCCTCCGATTATTCCGATTACTCCGATTATTCTGATTACTCTGATTATTCCGATTATTCCGATTCCTCCGATTCCTCCAATCCCTCCGATTCCTCCGAAAAATATGAAAAATCTCCTCTTTACCCTCCTTTCCCTTCTGGCTCTCCTTCCAGTGTCTGCCCAGATTCGTGGCAACAATATCACCGTTGTGGTCACCCCCGATCATCGTGACTGGAACTACCAGACTGGCGAGAAAGCCACCTTCACCGTGCAGGTGCTTCGTTCCGGCACCACCATTCCCAATGTCGCTGTCGACTATGAGGCAGGCCCCGAGATGTATCCCGACGTGAAAAAGACCGGCGTCATCCTCAAAGATGGCACCATGACATGGAAGGGGACGATGAAATCCCCCGGGTTCTACCGCCTGAAGGTCACGGCGCATGTCGATGGCAAAGACTATGTGGGACTGTGTACGGCGGGATTCTCCCCCGAGAAGATCCTTCCTGCCACCAAGTGTCCGGCAGACTTCGACCAGTTCTGGAATAACGCCCTCGACGAGGCGCGAAAGATTCCTCTCAATCCCCATCGCGAACTCCTTCCCGACCGCTGTACTGACGAGGTGAATGTCTATGAGGTGTCATTCAACAACGACCGGTGGGGAAGACTGGTCTACGGCATCCTCTGTGTCCCGGCCAAACCGGGAAAATATCCTGCCCTGCTGCGCGTGCCGGGGGCTGGCTGCAGACCCTATGGCGGTGATGTGTGGACTGCCTCACAAGGGGCGATCACGCTGGAGATAGGTATCCATGGCATCCCTGTCACTATGAAGCAGTCGGTCTACGACAACCTCCACAATGGCGCCCTCGACGGCTATTGGGACTCCAACCTCGACAATCCGCAGCGCAACTACTACCGCCATGTGGTGACCGGAGCCGTAAAGGCTGTCGACTATATCGCCTCGCTGCCTGAGTGGAATGGCAAGGAGGTGGGCGTGACAGGGTCTTCACAGGGGGGATTCCTCACACTCGCCGTGGCGGCACTCGACAAGCGTGTCACTTACATGGCTGCCGTCCATGATGCCATGTGCGACTACGAGAGCGCATTGCAAGACAAGGCATGCGGATGGCCACACTACTTCTATCAGGTGAAGAACCCTGATGCCAAGCGCATCGAGGGGGCACGCTACTATGACGGCATCAATTTCGCCAAGCGTGTCACATGCCCGGGATGGTTCTCCTTCGGCTACAACGACGAGGTGGTGCCTCCCTCTTCCTCTTGGTCGGTCTACAATGTCTTCAATGCTCCCAAGACCATCAGCCTCTATCAGCAGACAGGTCATTACTGGTATCAGGAGCAGTGGGACGAGTGGGAAAACTGGCTGCTCACCCAGATGCACCTCAGGTAAATCCCCCGGCATTTGATGATCCCCGCCGTTCAGGTAAATCCCCGGCATTTGATGATCCCCACCGTTCAGATAAATCCCCAATTTCTCTGTAGGCGACGGCAAGGCCTTCGCTCACCATCACCCTAATTCCAACATCTCAAAAATCACCATCATGAAAAGAATCCTTATCCTCACCATCGTGGCACTGACTGTGATGACCGCCACTGCAGTCCCCTCCAAACCCAAAACCGCCCCCCAGCCGACTCCCGCTGACCTGCTCTACACCCGTCTTCAGAATCTCCAGAAAAAAGGCTATATGTTCGGCCATCAGGACGACACCTTCTACGGCTTGAAATGGGAGTGGGAGGCAGGAAAAAGTGACATCCTCGCCACCGTCGGCGACTACCCCGCTGTCATGGGCTTCGACCTCGGCGGCATAGAGATGGGCGATGCCAAAAACCTTGACAGTGTGCCTTTCACGCGTATCCGTGAGGAAATCATCCTCCATCATCAGCGGGGAGGCGTCATCACCGTCAGTTGGCATCCCAGAAACCCCGTCACGGGTGGCACGGCATGGGATGTGAGCGATAAGACTGTTGTCAATAAAATTCTTCATGATCCAGCCACGAAGGAGAAATTCAAACTCTGGATGGACAGAGTGGCGGTTTTCCTGAAAAAACTCAAGACCCCCGAGGGAAGAATCATTCCCATCATCTTCAGGCCATGGCATGAGAACAATGGCTCGTGGTTCTGGTGGGGACAGAATCTATGCTCCGACGAGGAGTTCAAACAGCTGTGGAATACGCTCCAGGACTACCTCGTGGCTCAATATGGACTTACTAATCTCTTGTGGAGTTATTCGCCAAATCTCGATGGTGGATGGACGGAGGAGCGCTTCTGGAAACGCTATCCCGGCAATGAGCGTGTACAACTGCTTGGCGAGGATGCCTATCAGTGGGGCAACGAGCAGGACTTCGTGAAACAACTGACGTCAGACCTCGATTTCCTTCATGCGTTCTGTAAGAAAAATTTCAAATTGTTCGCCATCACTGAGTGTGGTTATAAAAATATCCCCGACCCTTCCTGGTGGACCCGTGTGCTCAAACCCATCATGGATCGCTATCCCATCTGTTATTTCCATACATGGAGGAACTACAAGAAGGAGTTTTTCGCTCCCGATCCCGATCAGTACAGCGCCGACGACTTCAAAAAACTCTTCCGCGCTCCCAACACCCTCTTCCTCCTCGATATCGTAGAATAGAAATCGCATCTATAGCATCTATCATATCTATGGCATCTATACCATCTATGGCATCTATCATATCTATGGCATCTATCATATCTATGGCATCTATCATATCTATGGCATCTATCATATCTATAGCATCTATCATATCTATAGCATCTATCATATCTATAGCATCTATCATATCTATAGCATCTATCACATCTATAGCATCTATACCATCTATAGCATCTATCATATCTATAGCATCTATATAAATCAAAAATATATCCTCCAATGACCAAAGACTTTCAATCCCGTCTCGCTGCCCTTCGTGCACGTCACGAGCAGCTCCTCGCTCTGCCCAATGAGCCTGTGGAGTGGGGCAATGGCATCTATACCAAGTACAAGAACCCTATCGTCACCGCGGAGCATACCCCTCTCGAATGGCGCTACGACCTCTGTGAGAAGGACAACCCCTGCCTCATGCAGCGTATCATGATGAATGCCACCCTCAATAGTGGCGCCATCCGCTGGAAGGACAAATATGTCATCGTCGTGCGTGTGGAGGGTGCCGACCGCAAGTCGTTCTTTGCTGTGGCAGAGAGTCCCAATGGCATCGACAACTTCCGTTTCTGGCCCGAGCCTGTCGTCATGCCGGATGATGTCATCCCCGCCACCAACATCTACGACATGCGTGTCACCCAGCATGAGGACGGATGGATTTATGGCGTGTTCTGTGCTGAGCGGCACGACGATTCGCAGCCGGGCGACCTGTCGGCAGCCACCGCCACGGCTGCCATCGCGCGCACCCACGACCTCATCCACTGGGATCGTTTGCCCGACCTCCGCACCAAGAGTCAGCAGCGTAATGTGGTGCTGCACCCAGAGTTCGTCGATGGCAAGTACGCTTTCTATACCCGACCGCAGGATGGATTTATCGACACGGGTTCCGGTGGCGGCATCGGATGGGCGCTGGTCGACGACATCACCCATGCCGAGATCAAGGAAGAGAAAATCATCAATGCCCGTCACTACCACACCATCATGGAGGTGAAGAATGGTGAGGGACCACATCCCATCAAGACAGAGAAAGGATGGCTTCACCTCGCCCATGGTGTCAGGGCCTGCGCCAGCGGACTGCGCTATGTGCTTTATATGTATATGACGGCGCTCGACGACCCCACGCGTGTCATCGCACAGCCGGGTGGCTACTTCCTCGTCCCGGAGGGATGGGAATATATCGGCGATGTGATGAATGTCGTCTTCGCCAACGGATGGATTGCCGACCCCGATGGCCGTGTGCTCATCTACTATGCCTCCAGCGACACCCGCATGCATGTGGCTGTATCCTCCATCGACCGCCTCGTCGACTATTGTCTCAACACACCCGCCGATGGTCTCACCACCACCTCCTCTGTCAACACCATCCTCCGTCTCATCGAAAAGAATCGCAAGCAATAATATCCCCTCCGATTCCTCCGATCCCTCCGAATACTCCGATTACTCCGATTACTCCGATTACTCCGAATACTCCGAATACTCCGAATACTCCGAATACTCCGAATACTCCGAATACTCCGATTATTCCAATCCCTCCGATCCTCCGATCCCTCCGATCCCTCCGATCCCTCCGAAAAATCCCAAAAACCATTCCCAATATGAAAAACTTAAAAGAAAAAATCGGATATGCTCTTGGAGATGCCGCCGCTGGGGGCATCACCTGGAAAATCATGTCCATCGCCTTTCCACTGTTCTTCACCAATGTCTTCGGTCTTACAGTGGCCGACACGGCTGCCCTGATGCTCATCGCGCGTATGTTCGATGTGGTCACCGACCCACTCATGGGAGCCCTCGCTGACCGCACACAGACAAAATGGGGTACCTACCGTCCTTGGCTCATCTATGGCGCCATCCCATTCGGACTGATCTTTGCCTGTCTGCTCTATACGCCCGACTTCGGATTGACGGGCAAACGTATATGGGCATACTCGTTCTACCTGCTGATGATGGCCATGTACACCGCGGTCAATGTGCCATACGGTTCGCTCCTCGGTGTGATGACCGATGACGACAACGAGAAGAATCAGTTCTCCTCTTTCCGCATGGTGGGCGCATACGCCATGGGATTCATCACGCTCTTCTCCTTCCCCTATATCCAGAAACATATCGGTGGCTCAGAGCAACACCAGTATGCGATGATTGGTATCATATTCGGCGCCATCGCCGCTGCCGGCACTCTGGCATGCGGACTCCTCACCAAGGAGCGCATCAAACCGGTAAGAGCGGAGAGGTTCTCTTTCAGGCCTTTTGTCGACCTGATCAGGAACAAGCCATGGATCTATCTGACTCTCATCGGTATCTGCACGAATTTCTTCAACGGGTTCCGCTATGCCGTGGCTGGTTATATGTTCGACTATATTTTAGGCAAGGAGATCACCATCAGCGGACTGATCATCAATTATACGGTGTTCATGACATTCGGCGAGGTGACTTGCATGATCTTTGGCGGCTTGTCACCGAAATTCACGCAGCTCATGGGTTCTAAACGCAAAGCATTCATGACGGCTGCCGTCATTTGTGCCATCTTCTCCACGCTCTTCTTCTTCATGCCCAAAGATCCGGCTTATATCTGGCTGCTCATCGCCATCGTTGTGCTCACCTCTGTCGGTATCGGACTTTACTCCCCGCTGTTGTGGTCTATGTATGCCGATGTGGCTGACTATGCCACAGAGAAGAACGGCACCTCATCCACCGGACTGATTTTCTCGTCCGGTACGATGGCGCAGAAATTCGGTACGGCCATCTCCGGCTCTCTCGTGGCTCTGTTCCTGGGATTCTCCGGCTTCTCGTCGACCACAGATTCCATCACCAACCAGGCGGTCATCAACATCACCGACCCTGAGGCCACTCGCAATATGATTTGGGCCATCTTCTCGCTCTTCCCCGCTGCCATCGCCCTGATCATGATTTTCCTCACACATATCTACCCCATCAAGAAGTAATTCCTCCACTTACAAGTCTTCGGATTCAAAGGATGCACTTTTATATCTCTACGGAGGTAAGGAGAATAGGAGGTCCAGGTAACTTATATCTCTACGAATTTAATCTCTACGGAGGTAAGGAGAATAGGAGGTCCTGGTAACTTATATCTCTACGAATTTAATCTCTACGGAGGTAAGGAGAATAGGAGGTCCAGGTAACTGATATCTCTACGAATCTAATCTCTACGGAGGTAAGGAGAATAGGAGGTTTTGAAGCCGAAGTCTTCCTCCCTTCCTCCTTTCCTCCGTAGAGATATAAAAATGCGAACAGGACACGGAATAGGGTATGTCGTCAATTTCAATGTGGACCATTTGCGAGATGGAATATATCCCGTTTACAACCCTCATTGAAGATGAAGTCTTCCTCCCTCCCTCCCTTCCTCCGTAGAGATATAAAAATGCGAACAGGACAC
>FLNZ01005247.1_pt1 | contig 11132 bp, 5 predicted proteins | sample 1140391 | NCBI WGS metagenome assembly FLNZ01 (sample SAMEA3878171, study PRJEB12797) | bioreactor metagenome | biome: Moose rumen | place: Sweden | collected 2011-10
GCGAGAGAAACGCCAAATTTATTTTGGCATTTCCGAGCGAGAGTACCTTAGGCGCAGAAAAGCGAAGCCAGAGGTACGATTAAAAGTAGTGAAACGTAATAAACAGCAGTTTTTTTCGTTCTCTATAAAAGAGATGGAAACACAGCGTCCGCAGTCGGCCTACCGGCAGATAATAAAATACACCAGCATGTTTGGCAGCGTTCAGGTGCTTAACATACTGGCAGGACTGGTGCGCAACAAGGTGGCTGCCGTGCTGCTCGGACCGGCAGGCGTCGGACTGGCTTCGCTGATGCTCACATGGCAGGGACTGGCGAGCCAGGCCACAAACTTCGGCATCCACTTCGGTTCCATTCCACGCCTGTCGCAACTCCACGAGAGCGGCAACAGCGAGGCCCTCGTCCACGAGATTGGCGTGATGCGTGCATGGAGCGTCGTGGCAGCACTGCTGGGAGCACTGCTGTGCGTACTGGCCGGCCCCTTGGCATGCCACGCGGTATTCCACAGTGCAGAACATGCCACCTGGTTTGCATGGATGGCACCGGCAGTGGCTGCGCTGGCCCTCACAGGCAGCGAGACGTCCATCCTGAAAGCCACGCGCCAACTGGGAGCACTCGCACGGGTGCAGGCCATTGGTGCTGTGGGATGCACGGCAGTGGCGGTGGTTTTCTACTACCTGATGGGTATACAGGGCATAGTGCCCGTGATTGTGGCGAGCGCATTGCTGATGCTGCTGCTCACTGCCCGCTCATCGCTCCGCTGCTATCCCATCGGGAAAATGCGCAGTGCGGCAATACTGAAAGAAGGTGGAGGTATGTTGCGCCTTGGCGTGGTCTTCGTGATAGGCGGCATCGTCGGCCAGGTGGCAGAATTCTTCGTGCGCACGTTTCTCACCAACAACGGCGGCCTCAGCGACGTCGGTCTTTACAGCGCAGCCTACACGCTGACGATATCCTATGCCGCCATCGTCTTTGCCTCGGTCGACAGCGACTACTATCCGCGAATTTCTGCGTGCAACGAGGCTCGCAGCATGTCGTCTGTTGCCAACCAGCAGGCCGAAGTGCTACTGATGCTTGCCTCACCGCTCGCCTCACTGCTCATGCTGGCTCTGCCTTGGCTGCTGCCACTGCTCTATAGCGGCGAGTTTCTCTCCGTGATAGCCGTTGCGCAGACGGCAGCGCTTGCTATCTACATGAAGGCGGTGTCGCTGCCCGTAAGTTACATGCCATTGGCGCGCCACGACTCGACAGCCTATCTCGTCATAGAGACAGGCTACTGGGCCTACTTCACTGTTTTCGTCGTTACAGGCTACCGCCTCTGGGGTCTTGAAGGCATGGGCGTCGCCCTCGTTGCTGCCCACGTGGTGGAATGGTGCGCAGGTACCTGTTGGGCCGTTTTCCGCTACGGCTACCGCCCCTCCCCCCGCCTGCTCTTGCTTCTGCTCCTACAGGGCAGCATCGGTACGGCACTATGCTACGCCACCCAACATCTCAGCGGCGTTGCCTACTGGGTGTCGGGTGGTCTGTTGCTGATGCTGAGCGTCGCTTTGTCGCTCAGGGCTTTCTTAAAAAACAGATAGAAAGGCTTCTGAAGCAGTTAATGCCTTCAGAAGCGGAAATCAAGTTCTACGTCTACAAGATTATAGTCGTGGTGAGACGACTGAACTATCGTGCGGTCGTTTACACGTGCATACTCTATGTTGAGTTGCAGGTTTTTGTGGAGCAGATAGTCGGCGCCAACCTCGTAGAAGGTTTTGCTCGTTTCCCACTCCTTGCGGTCGCGATAGAGGTCGTAGCGCGCCTTGACGTGCATCTTGTTCTTTATAACAGGAGCAATGCACAGGGCATAGTAGCCGTCGGCCTTGTCGCCAGCGGCAAGGCTTGAGCCGAAGCCCTGCGAGTGAATATATTCCGTGCGGAACGTCCAGTCGTCCTTGGCATATTCGGCAGAGATGGCGTAGCGGTTTTTGGGAACACTGACCTGCTCTGTGATAGTTATCGGAGTGCTTCCGCCGATTAGCGTCTCTGTATAAGTGATAACACGGCTTCCTGTCCAGCCGAAAGCACCAATTCGCAATCCCTCGACGGGCATAACCCAAAAGCCACCAATCAGATCCTTGCGGTTATCGGCGTCTTTCTTGTTGATTCCTTCGCCATTGAAGACACCCGCCTGGTAGTGGAGCAACGGGCGGCCTGCTGACGTCTTGACGAGATCGCCCTGCAGTTGCACGCCAATGTCACGGCCGTTGGAGGCCTGCTCACCTGTGCGGTCGGAAAAGCCTGCAAGTTTCGACACGTTCTGCGAATAGGACATAAATCCCTGCGTTATAGGATGCATTGGGTTCTCAAAGGTAAACGGGCGCTTGAATTGGCCTGCCTTTACCATCAGGAACTTGTATTTCTGCCACTCTGCAAAAAGGTCGACAATGCGCGGCGAGGAGCCGAGAGTGCTTGTATTGCCGTTGATCTGCATCTGAGCCTTCCAGTAGAAGTCGTTGGCAATGCGTCCCTCCAACGACAGGCGGACCAGTCGAAGCGTGAAGGAATTTTCGTGGTTCTTGACGGCAATGGGATTGCCGATGAGATTGGTGCCGTTGCCGTATTTGTCGTCGGCCTGATACTGCACCATACCATAGCCGCTGAACTTGACATTTCTAACCCATGCAGGGAGTTCGAGCGACACGGTTTTCTTTGTCTCCTGTGCGCTGGCAGTCAGCGCAAGGCTCAGGAGAAGAGCGGAAAATAAAAATAGTTTCTTCATAGTGATGTTTGATTTTATCGTCGGATGAGTAGCACGACATTCTCCACATGTGGCGTATGGGGAAACATGTCTACGGGCTGTATCTTCTCTATGAGGTAGTCGTCGGCCATTGCCTGCAAGTCGCGCGCCTGCGTGGCTGGATTGCACGAGACGTAGACGATGCGCTGCGGCGCCGTGCGCAACAGCGTGCGCACCACATCGGGATGCATGCCGGCACGCGGCGGGTCGGTAATGACCACGTCGGGGCGCCCATGACGGTCTACGAAATCGTCGGTAAGTATGTCCTTCATGTCGCCGGCGTAGAACAGGGTGTTGTCAATGCCGTTGAGACGGGCATTGGTCTTGGCGTCGCTGATAGCCTCCTCTACGTATTCGATGCCAACCACCTGACGGGCCTGGCGAGCCACGAAACAGGCAATGGTGCCCGTTCCGGTGTAGAGGTCGTAGACGAGTTCGCTGCCTGTAAGCCCTGCCAGATTTCTTACAACCGAGTAGAGGCGATAGGCCTGCCGGGTGTTGGTCTGATAGAACGACTTGGGACCGACCTTGAAGCGCAGGTCTTCCATGGCCTCTGTGATATGATCCTTGCCGTGGAAGAGTCTGATTTCCTGGTCGCCAATGGTGTCGTTGCACTTCTGATTGTCGACATACATGAGCGACGTGATCTGCGGGAAATGGTCTACCAGATGCTGCAGCAAAGCATTGACCATTGACCATTGCCCATTGACCGTTGACCGTTGACCGTTGACCTCTGCTTCCGAAGGCTGATGGTCAATGTGTACCTGCAATATCACCATCCACTCGCCTGTGTTGGAACAGCGTATGATGACGTCGCGCAGCAGACCGACCTGCCGGCGCAGGTCGAAGAAGGTGAGGCCGTGCTCAACAGCGTAGTCGCGGATGCTGTTGCGTATCTCGTTGTGCAGGGGAGCCATGAGGTGACACGTGTCGATGGGCAGGATTTTGTCAAAGGCGCCGGTGATGTGGAAACCAATGGCCGGCTGACTCTTCATGCCCTGTTCGCCGCTCTCAATCTGCTCACGGGTGAGATAGCGCTTGTCGGCACATCCGAAATCGAGTTTGTTGCGATATTCACGGGTCTTCTCACTGCCCAGTACAGGCTGTATTTCGGGCAGTTGCAGATGACCTATGCGCGTCAGTTGGTCGCTGACCTGCTGCTGCTTCATTCGCAGTTGGGCCTCGTAGGTGATATGCTGCCACTTGCAGCCTCCGCATACTCCGTAGTGGGCACAGAAGGGCTGTGCGCGCTGTTCACTTCGCTCGTAGTACTTCACTGCCTCGGCCTCGGCGAAGGAATGTTTCTTGCGCCGCACCTGCAGGTCGCACACGTCGCCTGGTGCCGTCCACGGAACGAAGACTACCATTCCGTCGTCGAGCCGGGCCAGAGCCTTTCCCTCCGCTGCGTAGTCGGTTATCGTCACCCGCTCAAGCAGGGGCAGTGGTTTCTTTTTTCTCGCCATCAGTGGGGATTGTATTGCTTAATATATCAGCGATGTTATGGCATATGCCACCAGCGTAGACACCGTGACACAGATGAGTCCTGGCATCATAAACGAGTGGTTAAGCAGATACTTGCCAATAACAGTGGTGCCGGACCGGTCGAAATTGACGGTGGCGATGTCGGATGGATAGTTGGGGATGAAGAAATAGCCATAGACACTTGGCAGAACGCCCAGCAGCACCGGCCCGGCAATGCCGAGTTGATAGGCAAGCGGCAGCATGGCCACCACAACGGCTCCCTGCGAATTGATAAGCACCGAAACGAGGAAGAAAACCAGTGCTATCGACCACGGATACTCCTTTACGATGTCTTCGAGCATCATCTGGATTTCTGTCATGTAGTTGGAGAAGTAGGTATCGGCCATCCAAGCAATGCCATAAATGGCAACAACGGCCACCATACCGCTCTGCCAGACAGGACCGGCCACAGCCTTCTTGGGTTCTGCCTTGCAGAAAAGTATCATTAGCGCCGCAGCACTTATCATCACTATCTGTATCACGATGTTCATCTTCAGAGCCTTGCCGTCCCATACGGGCAGCAGGTCTGGGAATATGGCAAACATCACTATCACTGCCAGCGCTGCCAGAAAGACGAAGACGGCATTCTTTGCCGACTGCGGTATCTCCTTGTCGAGCGTTGTGGCAGAATTGCCGTAGATGTAACTGTACTGCTCGGGGTCGTTCAGTTTTGCCTGAAACACAGGGTCTTTGTCAAGGTCAAGTCCGCGGTGATAACTGGCTGCGGCAGCGGCCATCAAACCACACAGGCAGGCCGGTATTGACACCATGAGCACACGGGGTATAGTGACGTCGAAACCATTGGCATTGGAGATGGTGACAAAGGCTACCACAGCGGCGGCTATTGGCGAACAGGTGATGCCCACCTGAGAGGCTATCGACGCCACGCCGCACGGGCGCTCCGGGCGTATGCCTTTCTTGATGGCAATATCGCAGATGATGGGCATCAGCGTATATACCACATGGCCCGTACCGACCAGCACGGTAAGGAAAAACGTACAGAGCGGTGCCAGAAACGTTATCCAGTCGGGGTGCTTGCGCAGCAGTTTTTCTGCTATCTGTATCAGCCAGTCCATACCGCCCGATGCCTGCATGATGCCAGCGCACGTAACGGCGGCAATAATGATGTAGATAACGTCAGTGGGCGGTGTGCCTGGACGGAGGCCGAAACCGAAAACGAGCAGAGCCAGTCCGATACCCGAAATTGCTCCCAGGGCGAGCGAGCCGTAGCGCGAGCCCACCCATAACGCACCCAGCACTATGGCCAGTTGCAGAATTGCAGAAAAAGTAATCATTGTTGTGTCTTCCTTTAGTTGATTATATAGTTGATAAGTTTTTCACGTCTGTGTCATCCGCGCATCGGCTGCAAAGGTAGTCATTTTTTCCGACAAAATGCACGACAAACGAGGATTTTTCGGTGCTGGGAAAAATCAAAACAGCAGTTAAGAAAATAAAAACTGTATTTTCAAAAATAAAAACAGCGCTGGCAAAAATAAAAACAGCGCTGGCAAAAATAAAAACAGCGCTGGCAAAAATTAACACTGCTTTTACGGAAAAAAAAAACAGCACTGGTTTACAACCAGTGCTGACAAAATTATTCTGAATGACGTATTAACGCATCAGATCGTGGTCTTGTCGAGAGCGCTGAGATTTTCGGATATCATCTCGTCGGTGACGGTATAGTTCTGCAAGTCGCCCTTGATAAATGCCTCGTACGACGGCATGTCGATAAGTCCGTGGCCGGAAAGATTGAAGAGGATGACCTTCTCCTCGCCTGTTGCCTTGCACTTCTCTGCCTCGCGGATGGTGGCTGCAATGGCGTGGCAACTCTCCGGAGCAGGGATGATGCCCTCGGTGCGAGCAAAGAGCATGCCTGCCTCGAAGGTTTCCAACTGCGGAATGTCAATGCCGTGCATCAATCCGTCTTTTATGAGTTGCGACACTATCATTCCGGCGCCGTGATAGCGCAGTCCACCGGCGTGGATGTTTGACGGGCGGAAATTATGGCCCAGTGTGAACATCGGAAGCAGTGGCGTGTAACCTGCCTCGTCGCCGAAATCATAGCGGAACTGGCCGCGAGTAAGTTTTGGACAACTGTCGGGTTCGGCAGCAATGAACTCAGTATTCTTGCCGCCATTCAGATTGTGACGCATGAACGGGAAGGCAATGCCGCCGAAGTTGGAACCGCCGCCAAAACAGCCGATGACAACGTCGGGGTATTCGCCAGCCATGGCCATCTGCTTTTCAGCCTCAAGACCGATGATAGTCTGATGGAGACAAACGTGATTGAGCACGGAGCCAAGCACGTACTTGCAGCCGGGAGTGGTTGTGGCCAACTCGACAGCCTCGCTGATGGCGGTGCCAAGCGAGCCGCTGTGGTTGGGGTCGCGCGTGAGGATATCCTTGCCTGCACGGGTCGACATGGAAGGCGAGCCCTCGACCACGGCGCCAAACGTGCGCATCACGCTGGAGCGATAGGGCTTTTGCTGCATCGTTATCTTAACCTGGTATACAGCGCAGTCGAGACCGTAGAGTTTGGCAGCATAACTCAGAGCCATGCCCCACTGACCAGCACCTGTCTCGGTGGTCACGTTGGTAGTGCCCTCTGTCTTGGCATAGTAACACTGCGGTATGGCAGAGTTGATCTTGTGAGAGCCAAGCGGATTGGTCGACTCGTTCTTGAAGTATATGTGTGCCGGAGTGCCAAGTGCTTCTTCCAAAGCGTAAGCACGGACCAGCGGCGTGGCGCGATAGTATTTGTACTTGTCGAGGACTTCCACGGGAATGTCTATCCAACTATGCTCCGTGTCCAACTCCTGAACGCAACACTCACGCGGGAAGATGTGGGCAAGGTCGTCGACACCAAGAGGCTGCTTTGTGGCAGGATGAATAGGCGGCAGAGGTTTGTGAGGCATGTCGGCCTGGATGTTGTACCACTGCGTGGGAATCTCGTTCTCAGCGAGGATGAATTTCTTCTGTCTTGACATAATAGTAATAAATTGTTTTGGGATTTAAAGATATCCGCTTGCAAAAATATGGAAACTTGGCCACATTCTAACAAAAAAAATCCTAAAATTTTGCACATACGTGAAGATTATTGTATCTTTGCGCGACTTACTGAAGGACAACATCTATATATTTTAATACTAAACAACTAAAATTTTATGAGCCAGAAAAGAGTTTACCTCTTCGGTAACGGAAAAGCCGAAGGTAACGCAAAAATGCGCGAGGAACTGGGTGGCAAGGGCGCAAACCTTGCCGAGATGAACCACATTGGCGTGCCCGTTCCTCCAGGTTTTACCATCACTACAGACTGTTGTAACGAATACTATCAGGTGGGCCAGGAGAAAATCATGGCACTCCTCAACGACGACGTGATGGCTGCCGTGAAACACATTGAAAACCTGATGAACTGCAAGTTCGGCGACGCTGCCAATCCACTGCTTGTCTCCGTTCGCTCAGGTGCACGCGCTTCCATGCCAGGCATGATGGATACTATCCTGAACCTTGGCCTGAACGACGAAGTGGCTGAGGGAATGGCCAAGAAGACACAGAACCCTCACTTCGTCTACGACTCATATCGCCGCTTTGTACAGATGTACGGCGACGTCGTGCTGGAGATGAAACCGGTAAACAAGACCGACATCGACCCATTTGAGGAAATCATCGAGAAGGTGAAGGAAGAGCGCGGCGTAAAACTGGACAAGGACCTGTCGGTTGACGAACTGAAAAAACTCGTCAAACTCTTCAAGGCTGCTATCAAGGAGCGCACTGGCAAAGATTTCCCAAGCGATCCTATTGAGCAACTTTGGGGCGCCATTTGCGCCGTCTTCCGCAGTTGGATGAACGAGCGCGCCATCCTTTACCGCAAGATGGAAGGCATACCCGACGAGTGGGGAACGGCAGTTAGCGTCATGGCCATGGTATTCGGCAACATGGGCGACACATCGGCTACGGGCGTTTGCTTCAGCCGCGATGCTGCCAACGGTGAAAACCTGTTCAACGGCGAATACCTCGTCAACGCACAGGGCGAGGACGTTGTGGCCGGCATACGTACGCCGCAGCAGATTACCAAGATTGGCTCTCAGCGCTGGGCTGAGCGTGCCGGAATAACCGAAGAGGAACGCGTAGCAAAATATCCTTCAATGGAAGAGGCTATGCCTGAAATTTATCAGCAACTCAACGGCATCCAGGAAAAACTGGAGGAGCACTACCGCGACATGCAGGATATGGAATTCACCGTACAGGAAGGAAAACTCTGGTTCCTGCAGACCCGTAACGGTAAGCGCACCGGTGCTGCCATGGTCAAGATTGCCATCGACCTTCTCCACGAAGGCAAGATAGACGAGAAGACTGCCATTCAGCGCTGCGAACCACAGAAACTTGACGAACTGCTGCACCCGGTATTCGACAAGAAGGCTCTCTCTACTGCAAAAGTTATCGCACAGGGCCTGCCAGCAAGCCCCGGTGCTGCATGCGGACAAATCGTATTCCATGCCGACGACGCACAGGAGTGGCACAAGGACGGCCATAAGGTAGTGCTCGTACGCATAGAGACTTCGCCGGAAGACCTGGCTGGCATGTCGGCAGCAGAAGGCATACTGACAGCACGCGGCGGTATGACATCGCACGCTGCAGTTGTGGCTCGCGGAATGGGTAAGTGCTGCGTCAGCGGCGTTGGCTCGCTCAACGTGAGTTACAAGGACAAAACCGTAGAGATCGACGGCATAACATACAAGGAAGGCGACTACATCTCGCTGAACGGTACGACAGGACAAGTGTACGCTGGCGAAGTGCCGACCAAGGCTGCTGAACTCTCCGGCGACTTCAAGGAACTGATGGACCTCTGCGATAAATACACAAAACTGCAGGTTCGCACAAACGCCGACACTCCATACGATGCAAAACTTGCACGCGACTTCGGAGCGAAAGGTATTGGTCTGACCCGTACAGAGCACATGTTCTTCGAGGACAAGAAGATTATCGCCATGCGCGAGATGATTCTCGCCGACAGCGTTGCCGGACGCGAGAAGGCTCTTGCAAAACTGCTGCCTTATCAGAAGGCTGACTTCAAGGGAATACTTGAGGCCATGGACGGACTGCCTGTTAACATCCGTCTGCTTGATCCGCCTCTCCACGAATTCGTTCCCCACGATCTCGCAGGCCAGGAAACCATGGCTAAAGAGATGGGCGTGTCGATAGAAGACATTAAGCGCCGAGTTGACTCGCTTGCTGAGAACAACCCGATGCTTGGCCACCGTGGCTGCCGCCTTGGTATCACATTCCCAGAGATTACCGCCATGCAGACAAAGGCCATTTTGAGTGCCGCTTGCGAACTTAAGAAGGAAGGCAAACATCCAATGCCGGAAATCATGGTGCCTCTGATTGGTACGCTGTACGAGTTGAAGCAGCAAAAAGAGGTTATTCAGTATGCCGCAAAGGAAGTTTTTGCCGCTGAAGGCATTGAAGTGGAATTTGAAATCGGTACTATGATCGAGATTCCACGTGCTGCACTTACCGCAGACCGCATTGCCGAGGAGGCACAGTACTTCTCATTCGGAACAAATGACCTTACACAGATGACATTCGGCTACAGCCGCGACGACATCGCCTCGTTCCTGCCGGTATACCTCGACAAGAAGATTCTGAAAGTCGACCCATTCCAGGTACTTGACCAGAAGGGCGTAGGAAAACTCATAAAGTATGCCGTAAAGGCTGGCCGCGAGGTTCGTCCAGACCTTCGCTGCGGTATTTGCGGCGAGCACGGCGGTGAGCCGAGCAGTGTTAAGTTCTGCGCAAAGATTGGCATGAACTACGCAAGTTGCTCTCCTTTCCGCGTGCCCATCGCACGTCTGGCCGCCGCCCAAGCAGCGGTCGAGGAGTAAGCGACGGAACTTGAAACTAAGCGAGTTAGGCGGTAAGCCCCGAAAACAAAGGGGCTTCCGCCTAACTTCGTAAATGGAGGTTCGTTCATTCCGACACAGAAAAGGAGCAGAATGACCGAGATAACAACGGGTCACCTTAGGTAGATGAAGGAGCAACAGTTACCTTTGCAACCTAATTTCATCGACTCACGAAAGCAGAAACGGCAGCCACTTTCTTTTAGTCGTGAGCCTATTCTATAATAGATGTGGTACTAAAATAGAGAAGAAATCCATCGATAATTGTCAAATGTGAGACTGAAAGAGCATTATTATGAACTTTTTTCTGGGTAAATGTTTGGAAGATTGAGATATTATATGTTTTTTGCACAAAATTGCACGCATAATATAATTTGCAAAATGGCATATAATATCACAACTGTAACAGATTATCTTGATGGTATGACAGGCCATAAGACAAAGAGGCTTGCTCATGCCAAGAGCGATGATAAGAAGTTGCCCTTGGCGTTTACTACCAGTTATAGTTTTTATGATCTTGAGTTCATGGGAACTCAAGTCACTATTGCTATGCCTACTGAACCTGACAGCATCTCTCCAATGCAGTTAGCCAAACATCAAGCGAAGATGATGGAGGCATTCGACCACCCCGTAGTCTTTGCATTGGAGTCTGTAGCATCCTATAATGTAGTTCGGTTAACCCAGGCAAAAGTTGATTTTATTGTGCCAGGGAAAATCATCTTCATCCCAAGTATGCTTATCGTATTGCGTGAACTGAAGAACACGGTCAAGGAAATGTCGGAGAAGATGCCACCTGTAGCCCAGATGCTAGTACTCTATCATCTTGAAACAAAGACAATCGACGGGCTTACCGCTTCGGAGATTGCGGAACTGACAGGCTTGGCATATCCGACTATCAACGTTGCTCTACGATGGCTTGTGGCCAATAACATCATC
>FLNZ01000128.1_pt1 | contig 11120 bp, 8 predicted proteins | sample 1140391 | NCBI WGS metagenome assembly FLNZ01 (sample SAMEA3878171, study PRJEB12797) | bioreactor metagenome | biome: Moose rumen | place: Sweden | collected 2011-10
CTGCGTGGCTTGTTCACGACTCTCAAGCACGCTGCCCGCGGCCTGTTCCGTTACGAGACGCTTCCGACGATTTCTTACCCGGAAGGCCAGCCGGAGGTCCGCAATACCTACCGTGCCAAGCACCGCCTGATGTTGCGCCCCGATGGCACTCCGCGCTGTGTCGCCTGCGGCATGTGTGCGGCTGCCTGCCCGGCCCACTGCATCTTTATCGAGGCAACGGCCAGCGATGACCCGCGCATCGAGAAGAAGGTCAAGCGCTTCGACATCGATCACTTGACCTGCGTGTTCTGCGGCCTCTGTGTGGAAGCCTGCCCGGTGGATGCGCTGCGCATGGACACGAAGAAGATTTCCTTTGAACACCGCTCCCGCGAGGAGTTTGTCACCCACCTCGAGGACCTCACCAACTGGGATCCGAAGGATTACCCGGACGACGAACAGAGCCAGGTGGCTCCGGGCGGTACCAAGAATGCCGAGGCCAGAAAGGTCTGGGGAATGGAGGTTAAGTAATGTTAGCCCTGATTTATTTCATCATTCTCGCGGTGATTACGCTCGGTGCCGCTGCATGCGTGCTCCTGAGCCGTCATCCTCTTTACGGCGGCCTTTCGCTCATCGTTTCGATGGTCTCGCTCGCCGGAATCTACGGCCTTATCGGTAGCCCCTTCCTGGGCGTCGTGCAGGTCATGGTCTACGCCGGTGCAATCATGATGCTCGTTACGTTCGTCATCATGGTGCTGAACGGTGCCCGCGATTCCAAGACTCCGATGTTCGACAAGGTGTCGCTCTTTATTATCCCGGCGGTTATCGTGCTCGCTGGCCTCGTGGGCTTTGCGCTGGTGCGTAGCCCGCTCGCGTTCGATACGACGACGCTCCGCGGTTCCGTTGCCCTCACGTCCAAGACTCTCTTCGACGTGGCTCAGACTGGCCCCGGCTACTTCGTGCTCTTCGAGGCACTTGGCCTGCTGCTGCTTTCTTCGATGGTGGCTGCGGTGCTTCTCGCGAAGAAGCGTCTCGGATCCGTTGAATCTGAAAATATGGAGGATAAACACTGATGGAACTCCAACCCATTTTCATCCAGCTGCTTGCCCTGGCGCTCTTTGCCATCGGTATCATGGTGGCTATTTCCAGGCGGAACCTGTTCTTTGTGCTCATGGGCATTGAACTTGCCCTGAACGCGGTGAACCTCTCCTTCGTGGGCTTCGCGAAGACGCTCCCCGATACCATGAGTGTCGCGGGCCAGATTATTCCGCTGTTCTCCATCGCCATTGCCGCCGCCGAGGCGTGCGTGGGCTTTGCAATGGTCATCTTTATCTTCCGCAACCGCGAAAGTATCGATGCCGACACCTATTCCGATATGAGGGGCTAAGATGACGAATATTCCTTTGTGGCTCATTCCGCTTTTCCCGCTGCTCGGAACCATCATCCTCGGGAGCATCGCCGTCGCTTCTTCGTCTAACAAAAAGGGCGCCCCCGAAGGTATCGTGGGTGCGATTGCCGTACTGCTCCCGGCGATGTCGTTCGTGAGTGTCGCTGCTCTCGCTACGAATATGCCTGTCTCCGGCATCCGCGAGACGCTCTGCAACTGGATTGATATTCCGCTCCTCAAGGTGGATATCGGATTCCTGTTCGACGCTCTCTCCCGCATCATGCTCCTGTTCGTGACGGGTATCGGCACGCTCATCGCGCTGTACTCCATCGGTTACATGCACGGCGACCGCGGCTTTGCCCGCTTCTTCGCCTACATCAACCTGTTCCTGTTCAGCATGATTGTGCTCGTGCTTTCCGATAGCCTGCTTCTCACGTTCCTCGGCTGGGAAGGCGTGGGGCTCTGCTCCTACCTGCTCATCGGCTTCTGGAACAAGGATATCAAGAACTGCAAGGCCGCCAACAAGGCCTTCATCGTGAACCGCGTGGGCGATATCGGGTTCTTGCTCGGTATGCTCTGCCTCGTTACGGTTGGCGGTGCTGGCGCCCTCAACTACGACCTGCTCAACCAGTTTATCCAGATGGTCATTGCTGGCGGGCACGTGGAACTCGTGCTCCCGATGCTCACGCTCGCTTCTGTCATGTTCTTCGTGGGTTGCACGGGTAAGTCCGCGCAGATTCCGCTCCTTACGTGGCTGCCCGATGCCATGGCGGGTCCGACTCCGGTTTCTGCCCTCATCCATGCCGCGACCATGGTCACGAGCGGTGTCTACCTGGTGGCGCGCCTCTCCAACATGTTCGTGCTCTGCCCCGACGTGCTGAACCTCATTCTCGTCGTGGGTGCGTTGACCGCCTTCTGGGCTGCATTCGCGGGCCTGTTCCAGAACGATATCAAGAAGGTGCTTGCCTACTCGACGATTAGCCAGCTCGGTTACATGTTCATGGCCGCGGGCGTATCTGCGTTCGATGCTTCCATCTTCCACGTGTTCACTCACGCATTCTTCAAGGCGTCGCTCTTCCTCGGTGCGGGTGCGGTTATCCACGCGCTTGCAGGCGAGCAGGACATGCGCCGCATGGGTGGCATGATCAAGAAGACTCCGGTCACTGCCTGCGTGATGATTTTCGCGTTCCTCGCGATTGTCGGGTTCCCCGGCTTTGCGGGCTTCTGGTCCAAGGACCTGATTCTTGAACGCATCTTCACGAACTGCAACTGGGTATTCACGGGAACCTGGCTTGCCGATGGCGCCGTTCCCATGAACAAGATTTTCTACGTGACGGGCCTCTTCACTGCGGTTATCACTGCGGTGTACATGGGGCGCCTCATCATCATGACGTTCTTTGGCTCCTACCGCGGCGACAAGGAAACCGAATCGCACATCCACGAGGCTCCCGCCGTGATGCTCATCCCGATGGTCGTGCTCACGTTCGGTTCCATCTTCGCTGGTTACCTGTGGGCGGAATCCATCGGCATCACTTTCTTTGCCGATTCGCTCGCTCCGGTGCTTGGCGCCGCGCAGTCCTTCGACCCCGCACGCATGTTTAGCCCCGACATGATGCTCGAGGAATTTATCCCGCGCGTTACGACGCACGTGAACCCGATGCTCTTTGCCGCGCTCGGTACGCTTGCCGCTCTCTTCGGCATGTTCGTTGCCTGGAAGGGCTGGGGCAAGGCCGACATCAAGGCTTCTGCGAAGGGCTCTTCTACCGCTCCCGAGGGCTATGCCAAGGGCTGGACGTTCCTTTGGGACTACGTCCACCTGTTCTTTATCAAGGTTGTGCTTATTGCCGCCTGGATTTGCGACGTAGTTGTCGACAAGGTGCTGCAGGCGTTCCAGTGGACGCTCTCGGCCATCGTCTCCATCGTGGGCGACGGCGCGACCGTGTTCCAGGTTCGCAAGGTGCGCCTGCAACTTACGCTTAGCCTGTTCGGCGTGGCGCTCCTTGTGCTTGTTGTTCTCTTGACTGGAGGTTTGGTCTAATGCTTTTACATCTCCTTGTCTTTGCCCCGTTTGTTGCCGCCATCCTGATGGTCCTCAACTCCAAGGAAGACTTCAGGTCGGCGACCCGCATGGCGATTCTCTTCGCCGTCGTGTTCCTCGGGCTTTCTGTCGCTCTTGTCTCGGGCGGGAACATCGCCACCACTCCGGTGGAATGGTTCTGGATTCCCGGCTGCAAGGGCCCCACGTACTACTACCTCTACAGCCACGGTCTGGGCGCCTGGATGGTGTTCCTCTCTTGCGGGCTTTCGCTCGTGGCCCTCATCTCTGCACGCGGGCTTTTCGGGAACAACTACCGTAATTTCGCCATCGGGATTTTCTCCTTGATGGGTGCGATGAACGGTACGTTCCTTGCCGCCGACGCTGTGCTGTTCTTCTTCTTCTTCGAAGCGATGGTTATTCCGGCTGCCGTCCTGATTGCTGGCTTCGGCGGCGAGAAGCGCAAGGAAGCGGCCATGACGTTTGCAATCTACACGCTGGTCGGTTCTGCCCCGATGATGGTGGCGCTCTGGTACCTGCTCACGATTGCGGACAACTCGCTGCTCCTCTCCGTGGCGCTCGCAGTGCAGAGCCTGCCGGAAAACACGCAGTTCGTGCTGCTCTTGTGCTTCCTGATGGCGTTTATCGTGAAGACCCCGATTTTCCCGTTCCACGGCTGGCAGGCGATTACCTATTCCGAGGCTCCGGCTCCGCTCTCGGCTATCCTTACGGGTGCCATGAGTAAGGCTGGCGTGTTCGGGTTCATTGCCTGGGTGCTTCCGGTGTTCCCCTTCAACATGACCGAGATTTCTACGATGGTGTGGCTCGGGCTTGCTTCCGCAATCTACGGCGCCCTGATGGCGCTCCGTGCGCGCGACGGCAAGAAACTGCTTGCATTCAGTTCTATGAGCCACTTGGGCATTGCGGTCGCGGGCGTGTTCAGCCTCTCCGAGGCGATGCTCCCGGCTGTTCTCGTGTTGCTGGTGGCCCACGGTATTTCGGCCGGCGTGCAGTACTACCTGATTGGCGTTGCCGAGCGCATGACGGGCACGCGCGACATCAACGAAATGGGCGGGCTTGCCCACAAGGCGCCTGCGTTCAGTTTCCTGTTCGGTGCTGCCGGCGTGATGGCTCTTGCGGTTCCCGGAACGGCGGGCTTTATCGGTGAATTCACCGTGCTGCTTTCCCTGTGGGACCTGAGCCCGGTTTGTGCGGGCATCATGGGATTCTCCATGATTCTCTCTGCGGCCTACGTGCTCCGCTTTATCCAGAAGGTCATCTTTGGCGAAGCGAAGCGCGAATGCAAGGAAGGCGTGAAGGTCTCGGGCCTCGAGGGTGTTGCCTACGGTGCGATGCTCCTGCTTCTCCTCGTGTTCGGTTTCCACCCGTCGTTCGTGACGGAATCCCTGCTTATCAATGACTCATCTGCAGTCGAACAGACCGAGGGCGCGCCTGTTGTCGAAGAGCTGGTCGTTGAGGAAGAAGTCGAAGAAGAGGAGGAAGGCGAGGTCGAACCGCTCGAATCCCACATCGTTACTTCCAGCGATATCGGCAAGCTCGATTCCTCGCTGGTGAAGGCGGGCTTCTCCGAAGAAGAACGCAAGGAACTTATCCGCCAGGTTATTGAGACCGAGGCGAACATTGCGCGCTCCACGGTGCTTGCCCAAGAAAAGCAGGCTCGCGAAGAAGAAACTCAGGTCCGCGGCGTCGAAGACAAGGACTACGAACTCAATGATGCCGAAATGGACGCTCACCCCGCGACAGATGCCGCTCCGGTGAACGAGAAGGAGGCTTCCAATGACTAGTATCGTCAACTTTTTCCCGGTAATCGTTGTCGCTCTCGGTGCCCTCGCTACCCTGGTGATGGAACCGTTCCTTAAGGACGACAACAAGCACAAGATTATCCCATGGTTTGCTGCCGTATTCGTGGCTCTGGGCATGGCGTCTTTCGCGCTCGTGACAACCGATACGTGCCACGACCTGTTCGCCATGGACCCGGTCCGTCGCCTGCTCGGGCTTGCCGTGCTGCTTTGCACGCTGCTCGGCGTTTCGGGCCTGCAGTGGACCCTCGGTCACGAAGGCCACAAGGGTGGCGAAGCCTACGGGCTCATGCTGCTTGCTTCGACCGGCGCACTCCTCATGACTCAGGCGATTGATTTTGTCGCCCTGTTTATCGCCATGGAACTCACGAGCTTCCCGGTGTACGCCCTGGTGGGTATCCGCCGCAAGGATACGAATGCGGGCGAAGGCGTGTTCAAGTACTTCGTTTCGGGCTCCATCTTCAGTGCCATATTCCTCTACGGTGTGGCGCTCGTTTACGGTGCGACCGGCACGACTCACTTCAGTGCGCTGATTCTGCAGGGCCGTGAACCCATCTATGCGATTGGCATACTGCTCACTATTTTCGGGCTCCTGTTCAAGGCGGGCGCCGCTCCGGTGCACTACTGGGTGGCTGACGTCTATACGGGTGCTTCTGTCGCGGTCACGGGCTTCATGGCTGCTGTCGTGAAGGTGGGGGCGCTCGCCGCTCTCGGTTCCGTGTGGCTCGGCATGCTCGTTACCCGCGCCGGTGTCGCCGGTGCCTGGAACCTCTCCGAACAGGTTACTGCCGCAGGGCAGTCCAAGCCGGTGTTCTACCTGGTGGTGATTGTCGCCGTGCTCTCGATCCTTGTCGGTGCGTTCAGCGGCCTTGCCCAGAAGTCCATCCGCCGCATTCTTGCGTTCTCTGCCGTGATGAACGCGGGCTTCATTGTGCTCGGCCTCCTGGTTCCGAGCTACCTGAAGAACGGTACGGTGCAGCTCGGTGCAATGTTCTACTTCCTAGTGACCTACGCCGTTGCCAGTGCGGGTGCCCTTACGGGGGTTGCCTACCTTTCGGGCAAGGGTGACCGCAAGGAAAATCTCGAAGACCTGCAGGGTGCAGGCCGCAAGCATCCGTTCGTGGCGCTCGGCGCTACGGTTTGCCTTGCTAGCCTCGCCGGTCTCCCGCCTGTTGCAGGCTTCCTCGCGAAGTTCGCGCTCTTTACCGACGTGTTCGCCGCGGGCCATGGCGCCATTGCGATATTCGCCTTCGCGCTCTCGCTGGTGGCGGCGGTTTACTACCTGCGCATTGCCTACGTGCTGTTTATGCCCGTGAAGGCGGAAGGCGAGTGCAAGTGCTGCTGTTGCAAGTCTCAGGCCGCGTTCACCTACATGCTCAAGTTCGCGGTGGCAATTTCTGCGATTGCCCTCATCGCCATGAGCATATTCCCCGGCAAGGCGCTGCTCGGATAGCGAAACCTGTAAAAAAGACCTTTAGGCTCGCCTTTGCGTGAGTCTTGTCATCCCCGCTGTCATTCTGGAGCCACGTAGTGGCGATAGAATCGCGGGGATCTTTTTTATCTCCGAGAGGGTCTTAGGGAGGGTTGGAAACCCTCCCTTGTCGCATAACTTTACGTTTTGTCGGGAATACGGGCGACCCGTGCGCTTTTTCAAACATTAGAATCTATATTTATAACGATGAATTTGTTCAAGTTCGCATATGCCGCCAGCCTGCCGCTCGTTCTAGGCGCGTTATGCCTTATGGGCTGTGACGGCGGTTCGGACTATAACCGCGCGGGCGTGGACTCGAAAATCGAGGACGATGTAATTCCTGAAAACTACGCCCTGGTAGGCAAGTCGTTCCGCGTGCGGAACATGGCTCCCAATGCATGGTTTTCTCCGGATTCACGAGCTGTAGCCTATGTGCTTGATTCCTCGCTCTATGTAATTGACTCGGTGGAAGGTTCCCCTGTCGATGCCAGCCGGAGCGAGTTCGAATTCCCTGCTCACGATTACAAGTCTCCCTACGTAGCAGTCTCGCTGTCCTATGCTACACGCATCATGTGGCCCACCACGGCGAACAGAATTTATTTCTCCGTGATAACGGATATTTCGGAAGTAGAAAATCCGAGGATTGACCTGATGACGGATATCGAAGTTCCGATGATTTGGGAATTCGTGTCAGAGGGCTACTCGTTCAGTGAGGCGAAAAAGAAGGCCATGCAGGATGTGGCGAAGGCGTTTCACTTTACGGAGCAGGATACGCTCCCTGCAGAATTGTATGCGCGCCCGTTCGAGGAAGTTGCCGGACTGTACGCATACTTGTTGAGAGGACTGTCGGAAAGTAGCTTTGCCAAAAACAAGTCATACCTGAAAGAAGACCTCTCGGATGGAACTATCGACGATACTGATAAAAACATCGAGTTTGCCGAGTTCATTGTCAATAGATGGCTGAGTGTAGATTCCCTGCTGGATAAGTTGGATTCGACTGTCGGCGTAAACAAGTGGAGATTCTTTGAACGCATGGTCGATGAAGCCTTCGGGCTCCCGGACTGCAAGGACCGCTTGGGTAAGGTCGATTCGGTTGCAAACTCCAAATCCTCTTATTACAGGGATTCGCTGGTATGCGATGCAGTCCTTAACAAGAATGACTCGCTCGTGTATTTCAGGAGGTTCCTGACCGATTTGGAGAAACAGTTTGGCCCCTGCATTGTCGGTAGCACTCCTCGGCTGGAAAAGGTGAGCGAGAGACTTTCTTACAAGTGCACCGGCAATTATGCCTCGTTCGGGTTGTCTGCGGATGGTCGCCGCATGGAATTCAAGAACGGGTGGGAAGTAGCGGACGACGAGTTTATCCGGAATTATCACTTTGGCGCATGCCATTCCGAAAACTTGGGCCAAAAGTCCTTGTTCCACGACTCGATATTCGTCTGCGAACACGTGGTTTCGGACGATACGTATTCCTGGAATTACGAGAGCCAGGATACCGTCGGTTTCTACCTGGGCGAATGCGATACGGGTAGCGTCTGGACGCTCGGGCGCATGCCGGATTCTTCGGAATATGTCTGTACGCACGATTCCCTGAGCATGCGGTGGAGCCCTGCGAACGATATCAATAAGTTCCTTGCGGAGCAGCGCAAGTGCAATAGGGAAACGGATGCGCTACGTTCGTTCTCTTATAGCGACCTGTTCTATTACAGGTGTGACGATGTGAAGATTGGCGATAAGCCTGCAATATATTCCTTCAAGGGGGTTTCGAGTGGTGTCGCCGATTCGCTTGCGTTTATCGCAACGTTGGAACCGTGCGATCCGGTGAATGCGTACCAGTACGTGTACGATTCGACTGGCAACCGCTTTTACCACTGCGAAACCAGAGATGATAAGTACCAGTATTACGAGGTCGACGAAAAGGTTGGCAGGCAGGCCATGTGCGGCGAGTTTGTGAAAACGCTCCCTGCCTGTACCGCCGAGTCTGATACGCTCGAAATTATCGATTGCCCGTATAACGTCACAAGGTATGAATCTACGGTAAATGTGTTCTACCATTGCTCGAATGTCGACGGCAAGTACGGTTACGGACAGGTGGATTACTGGGACCTGAAACGCTATGAGAGCTTGAGGGAGGCGAGGGAGTCCAGTTTCTGTAATGATGCAGGCGAAGAAATACACTATACGAGGGATGCGTACGGGTATTTGTATTACTGCGTCAAGACTGGTGGCGAATACCACTTGGAACCAATTGAGGAAAAGGCCTTGGCTGACATGCTTGCCGACCAGTATATGGCGAAACTTGAACCCTGCGATGCTACTGTCGCAAGGTGGAGGAGTGACAAGAATAATTTCATGTCGAATAAGTATTACTTTGTATGTGACTACGATACGAATGCGAACTTTGTGATGATGTGGGTGGACGAAGCGTATTACGGCCAGTATACTGCAAGGAAGAACGTCGGCGAGAAAGGCGTGAAGATTGATGCCTGCGGCGAGGATGTGCTTGCGGCGCGTGGTGCTCCGATAGAAGCGCATGATGGCTACATTACGGACCCGCGTGACAGCCGCAGTTACCGCGTGGTGACTATCGGCAAGCAGACGTGGATGGCGGAAAACCTGAATTACTACGACCCGGTGGCGAACCCGAACATGACAGACCCGCAAGGGTGCGCAAGCGATGCGGAACAGTGCGAAGCGACGGGAAGGCTTTACTACTGGTATGCCGCGGTTGGTGTCCCGAACTATTTTGACCAGGAAATTGTGAAAGAGAACCTTTGCCTGCCGGTGCAGGGAATATGCCCCGCCGGGTGGCATATCCCTACGGTGGAGGAATGGTCGCAACTGTTCCAGTATGATTCGTACTACAATGATGGTGCGGGTTACGGTGGTGGGTTGAAGGGCAAGGATGGCTGGAGCTATCGCATTAACTGGTCCGGGGATTTGTTCGGATTTTCTGCATCGCCCGTGACGTGGACTACCGACGAAAGGGCTTATTTTGCTGCAGCAGATGTTATTGCGAATCTTACCAACCGGCAACCTCTTGGAATCCGGTTTACCTATGGTGGCGACAATCCGACGATATTCACGGATGAGGTGAGCCGCTCGTATTCCGTGCGCTGCGTGAAGGACTAGCGGGCTAGGGAGCAGTAGATGATTTGTCCGGAATGTGGAGAAAGGTATAACTACTACGAGCCGCAGTGCCCATGGTGCGGGGCTGCGAAGCCTGTAGAAAAAGAGAAGTCTGACGAGGGGGCGGAACCTTCCGGTTCTCAAATTGAAAATGCCCCGGAGAAGGAAGTATTCTTTACGTATAACAGCAAGAGGAATCATGCCGGGAAATTAAAGATTATTTTCCGGCACATCGTTGCGATAATCTGCATACTGATTTCTATTTCTTTTGGATTTATCATCTGGGATGCGTTTGATTCTCGTGGCGTTACCTTGTCTGTATCCTTCTTTGTTGGTGCCGTAATGATTTTCTGGGATGCCTTTTATTCTGCAAATGTCGTGCGAAAAATAGAATGCCACAAGGATGAATTCGTGCTGTACGGCTGCTATGATAGGGTTACCCTCCCGTTCGACAAGGTGGATATGCAGAAAAGGAGAATCAGGTGGGCTGGCCGTCGAGTCCTTGTTTTCCGCATGAACGAGGGAATTTTCTTTGTCGATGAAGATGATTTCCCCGAAGTAGCCGAAACGATGGACAGGCTTTATTTTGGAGAGGAATGAATTATTTAAATTTGTGTGAAAAAGATCCCCGGTCGAGCCGGGGATGACAAGGAAGGTTCACTTATGGATAAGATTTATCGTTCGGGCATCGGTTTTGATGTTCACAAGTTGGTAGAAGGTCGCAAGTGCATTATCGGTGGCGTGGATATTCCTTACGAAAAGGGACTCCTCGGTCACAGCGATGCCGACGTTTTGCTGCATGCGATTAGCGATGCACTGCTGGGTGCCGCGGGTCTCGGCGATATCGGCACGTACTTCCCGGATACCGACCCGGCCTTCAAGGGCGCCGACAGCCTGGAACTGTTGCGCAAGGTCGGCGAGGAAGTCAAGAAGGCAGGCTTTGAAATCGTGAATATCGACAGCATCGTGATGTGCGAGCGCCCGAAGGTGAACCCGTACAAGGAAGCCATGAAGGCAAACATCGCCCGCGTGCTGGGCCTGGATATCAAACAGATTGGCATCAAGGGCACCACGACCGAAAAGCTCGGGTTTACGGGCAGGGGCGAGGGCATTGCCAGCCAGGCTATCGCGATGGTCCGCACGCGCTAATTTTGAAACAGAAATTCTCGGACTGTTGCGGATAACCTGTTTGAAATAAATTTTTTCTTTTTCAAAGCCTTGCTTTTACAGCAAGGCTTTTGAGTTATTTCTATATTTTACGCAGACTTTACAAAAAAAACAATTTACCGCCATGAGTCCGGG
>FLNZ01000427.1_pt1 | contig 11100 bp, 7 predicted proteins | sample 1140391 | NCBI WGS metagenome assembly FLNZ01 (sample SAMEA3878171, study PRJEB12797) | bioreactor metagenome | biome: Moose rumen | place: Sweden | collected 2011-10
CCTGAGGCACTTCAAATTGTTTTCGGCCATTGTCCTGTTGCCGACGGTTGTCGTCTTCGTCGTTGTGATGTGGGTGATCAAGCCCATGTACGCGGCCACTGCGGTCGTCACGCCTCCGCCCAGCTCGCAGGTGGGCCTGAACGGGCTGAGCTCGATGCTAGGCGGGGCCTCGGGGATGGGGTCCCTGCTAGGCCTTTCGGGGTCCGATGAGGACGCGAACGCGGTGAACACCATCTTCAATTCCTGGGAACTTCACGACCAGGTGATTCGCGAGTTCAACCTGGCGGAACACTACGAGTTCGACGGTAAGTTCCACGCCGACCTTCTCAAGATGTTCCGCAAGCACTTTGGCGTCGTGATGAACAAGGACGACATGTTTGCGGTTTCGGTGGAAGACGAGGATTACAGGCTTGCGGCGAGGATGGTCTCGTTTATGCTCGTCAAGGCGGACTCCGCCTTCAATGCGTTCAAGACGGCGCAGGCGAAGCAGTCCAGGGAATATTTCCAGTCGAGGCTTGACAGCTGCGAACACGTGCTGGATTCCCTCCTGGAGGATTTCGTGAAGTTCCAGGTGGACAACGATTTCTACGATCCGGAAATCCAGCTGGAATCGACGCTCAAGTACATGAGCTCGTTGCAGGCGAAGCGCGAGGAAGTGGCTATCGAGCTTGCTTTCGAGAAGGCGGACCGTGGAACGGGAAGCAAGCGTTACGATGAACTTAGCAAACGCTACAGCAGCGTGAACAACGCTTTGCGCGGCACCCTGAACGGTAAGAACAGCGGCGTGGGGATGGTCGCCCTCAAGAAGTCGCCGGGGCTTGGCCTGGAATACATGCGCCGCGAAAATGAAATCCGCGTGCAGGAGGCGATGTACAAGCTGCTGCGCCAGCAGAGCGAACAGATGAGGCTGGAAGAGGCGAAAATGCTCACCAACCTCCACATCCTGGAACCGCCCTGGGAAAACGACAAGAAAATCTATCCCCTTCGTGGCGTGACTCTCGTATTCACCATTGCCGTTGCGGTGCTTGTCGGCACGATACTTTGCAGTCTGCTCGTCTATTTCGAAGAAGAGGAACGCAAGGGGTCCGATGTCGCGAAGGAGTGGGTTTCCATCAAGGGATTTTTCCGCAGGAAGTCCAGGGGATAGTCGATGTTCTCCTGGGTAACGGAGTATCCGGAGTCGATTTTCGCTTTTTCACTGTCCCTCGCTTGCCTGGTGCAGGCGATCTGGCTCAAGAAGGATTTTTTCAGTCCCATTACAGTCTACGTCTTTTCGCAGAGCATCACGCTCGGGATTTCCTACCTGCGGCTTGATGCGGCGATGTCGGATTTCAAGCCGAAGACCTGGATGATCTGGATTCTCGGGATGCTCTCGTTCTGTACGGGGAGTTTCCTGGTGAAGCTTTATGCCCGCTCGAAGCGGATTCCCTGCGACATCGCGTCGCCTATGCCGCCACGGAACTATAACTGGCGGGTACACACCGTCTTTGCATTCGTGGCGTTCGCCCTTTTTGCAGTCGGTGTTTTCGGTGTCGTGCAGATGGCCGGTAACCTGCTGATTTTTACGGACGACCCTGCCAAGTGGATGTCGAAGGATATTGATTACGGTTACTACGCGCTGCTGGTCAGTAGCGGCCCGCTTTCGGTGCTCCTTTTCAGTCTCGCCGCTTTCGAAAAGTTCAATGAGGACCGCGCGGTCCGCGTTATTTCGAAGTTCATGGTGCTCTTCACGATAACGTTGAACCTCCTTGCCTATCCCAACAGGACGTCGCTGTTTTTAAGCGTGGGATTCCTGGTCATCCTGCTGAACTTCCTGTATAGGCGCGTGTCCGCTGTGTTCATCGGCATCATGCTGGTCCTTGCCCTTGCGGCATTCGTGGGCATCAGCAGCCTGCGTGCGCAGTATGGCGGTAGCGACGTGCAGGGCAAGGCCATGGATGTCGTGATGAAGCTCCCGTACATTTACGTGGCGAACAACTACTGGAACCTGGACTATGCGGTCAATCCGCCTCCGGACAGGGAAATCCATCCGCATACCTACGGTATCGATTTCTTTCATGGCATTTTTGAATATGCGCGCATCGGCGGGAGTTTCAGGCAGAGTTTCCGCTGGGACGACGCCTTCAACGAGCGCATACAGAAGGTGTACGGATTCAATTCGGTGAGTTACCTCTGGGATGTCTACAAGGACTTCCACATGCTGGGTGTGTTTTTGTTGCCGCTTTTGTGTGGCATGGGGCTTACGCTTCTGTATCTCAAGCTGTGCGGCCCTTTTTCGCCCCGGCAGGTGGCCTTTTATGCGTTCTTCATCTACTTTATTGGATGGTGGTTCTTTATGTCGGTCTACAAGCAGGGCATCTACTGCGTTTGGGGAATGTTCCTGTTTGTCGCGACAACGGTCTGTACACGGAAATTGCCGCGCGAGGTTTCACCAGCGGATGCGTCTGTTTCGTATAAAGTAAATGGCGAGTTGCAGGCTGAGCAGGAGGTCGCCGGTGAGGGTTAGCGCCGGAAGGAATGCGGACGGGAGGCGCGTCGCCCCCGTAGTGCACGCGGCAATGTTCATGAGGCCTCCCGCCGTAATCATCGCCCCGTAGAGCCAGGTGCGCTTTTCCTTGAGGAGTGTCGAAACCATGCCCATGCGGGTGGCCTGCAGGATAAGCGAACAGGCGAGGATCCGCAGGCAGTGGCAGCTTGTTTCGAGAACATCGGGCGTCCAGGGGGCCGCAAAGAAGATGACGCGCAGTGTGTATTGCGGAAAAAGCCAAAAGGGGGAGGTCGCCGCGGCGATGAACAGCGTGAAGACTGCCTGGTCTCGAAGATGTAGGATGCGGCTGTCGGTCTGGTGCAGCGTGATGAGGCTCGACGAGATGAAGTGTACCATGAGCCCCGAGGCGAGGATGACCAGCTTGTGCGAAAAATTGTAGGCGCCCAGGAATTCCGGGGTCGCGAAGTGGGCGACGGCGTAAAGGCCTGCGGGCAGGTAGGCGAAGCTTGCGAAGCTTGAGAGGGCGTAGGGGCATGCCGATTTGAACATGAGCCTGAAGAAGCGGACCGTATGCGTCCCGACGCAGAACACTTTCGCTGTGAACGCCTGTCCGACGCCGAAGCCGAAGGCGGGGAGGGCGGCGATAACCATCGCGGCCGCTATGCAAGGGATGGTGTCGAACCTGAAAATCCACAGGGCGACTCCCATGACGGTGCAGTACGAGACGGTATGCAGCACCTTGGAAATGAGCAGCTTTTTCCAGAGGTTCCCGCAGACAAAGAACCAGTCGAAAAAGGCGTGCTGGAAAAGGAGGCCTAGCGCAAGGATGAGTTCGCCTTCGAAGAGGTCGCTCCCCCTGCGGACGGTGCATGCGAAAACTGCCATTGCCAGTGCGGCGACGGCCGTCATGGAAAGCCTGAGCTGCAGGACGTTCGTGAAAAGCCGCCCGCGGGTCGCCCGCTTTCCGAAAAAGGCGAGGATGAGGGTCGCCATGCCGAAATCGGCGAGGGCGCAGAAGATGGTGTAGTCGCTCTGCAAGATCCCGAACAATCCGAATTTTACAATTCCGAGGTTGTTGGCGATAATATTCTGTACAAGAACGGACACCCCCTGGATGAGGATGTTGACCAGAGAAATGAAAACACCGATTTTAATGTTCCTGAGCGCTTGCAACGTGCCATAAAATAGATGTTTCCGCTCCGCATGTCTTTAAGATTTTGTATCTTTGGGTGCAAAATCGCGAGAGTGGCGGAATTGGCAGACGCACCAGACTTAGGATCTGGCACTTCGGTATGAGGGTTCGACTCCCTCCTCTCGCATGTTTTTCATTACCCTTTTCAACCGACTCTCGGAGTTCATCATGAGCGTAGAAATCAAAAAAACGAGCGCTACCGTGCGCACCCTCGAAATCACCATTCCCCAGGACGACCTCAAGGCTCCCTTCGACAAGAAGCTCTCCCAGTACAAGAAGCAGGTGTCCATGAAGGGATTCCGCCAGGGCATGGTGCCGAAGGCCATGGTTCTCAAGCAGTTCGGCGGCGCCATCCGTCAGGAAACCGTTGACGAGATCGTGAACAAGCTTGTCCAAGATGCGCTCAAGGATGCAAATATTATTCCTGTCGGCCAGCTGAAGGTCGTGGATTTCAAGGACGACAAGAAAAACGACATCGCACTTAAGGTGGAAGTCGAAATCGACCCCGAAATCGACATCCAGGGCTATGCCGATACGGGAATCACCGTTCCCGAGACCGCCGTGCACGAAGAAGAGGTGCAGGCCGAATACGACCGCCTGGTGCAGATGTGGAGCAAGGACGAGCATGTGGACCGCAGCGCCAAGAAGGGCGACGTCGTGGTGGGCAACTACCTCGAAGTGGTGATTGACGGCGAAAAGCAGGAACTTCCCGAAAACAGGGAATTCCGCAGCCTGCTCGGCGAATCCGCCTCTCCGGGATTCGACGAGGGTCTTACCGGTGCCAACGCGGGCGAAACGAAGGAAATCAACTTCAAGTACCCGGACGACCACAAGGACGAACGCTACCGTGGCAAGACCGCCCAGTTCAAGGTGGAAGTCACCGACGTGCGAGAAATCGTTCCGCCGGCCATGGACGAGGAGTTCTGCAAGCAGATAGGCGTGAAGGACATCGAGGAATTGAAGCAGAACCTCGCCGAAGGCCTCGCGAACCAGAAGCAGGATGCCGCGAAGAACAAGGCGGTCAACGAGGCTATCGACAAGCTCATCGAGCAGAACCCGTTCGAAGTTCCGCAGGCCCGCATCCATGACCTTATCAAGTGGTCGATGAACCGCAACGCCCAGAACGAAAACGACGTGGTGGAGCCGACCGAAGAAGAACTTAAGCAGCTGACTCCCGAGGCTGTCCGCGAAATCAAGAAGCATCGCATCCTGGACTTCGTTGCCACCAAGGAAAAGATCCGCCCGAACCAGGCAGCCGTCGACGCCCGCCTGCAGGAAATGGCGAACGCCTACCACATGGACTTCGAAACTCTCAAGGGCCACTTCCGCCAGTCCGGCCGCATCAACCAGCTGCGTGACGAACTGCGCGTGCAGATGGCTGCCGACTTCATCGTCGGTATCCGACCGGCCGCCGAAGAAAACAAGTAAGAGGTAAACTGAATGATCATCCCTACCGTCATCGAGACCACCGGACGCGGTGAACGCGCCTACGATATCTACTCCCGCCTCCTTAAGGAACGCATTATCTTCCTGGGCACGCCCATCAACGACGAAGTGGCGAACAACGTCATGGCCCAGCTGATTTTCCTTGAATACGAGAACCCGGAAAAGGATATCACGCTGTATATCAACAGCCCGGGTGGTTACGTGTCGGCGGGGCTTGCCATTTACGATACCATGCAGCACGTGCGCCCGAACATCGCGACCATCTGCATCGGCAGTTGCGCCTCGATGGCCGCCGTGCTCCTTGCCGCGGGAACCAAGGGCAAGCGCTACGCGCTCCCGCATTCCCGCATCATGCTCCACCAGCCGTCCGGTGCCGCGACCGGCCAGTCGACCGATATCCAGATTACCGCAAGGGAAATCGTTCGTACCAAGGATACCCTGACAGAAATCGTCGCGAAGCATACGGGCAGGTCGATTGACGAGGTCCGCGAAAAGACCGACCGCGACTTTTACATGGGTCCCGAAGAAGCTAGGGCCTTCGGCGTCATCGATGAAATTTTTGTTCCGCGTAAAGAGGAAGTTTGATGTATCGTAGCGGGAAGAACCACCCGACGGTCGTTTGCAGCTTTTGCGGCAAGCCCGCCGAACGTGTCGAGAAGATGATTACGGGTGCTGGCGCACAGATTTGTAACGACTGCATTACCATGTGCAACCGCATTATCGAGGAAGACCGTATACGCGCAAGGCAGGAATCTGCCGCTACCGAGATGTCTTCGAAGTCGCTCCCGCTCCCGACCGAAATCAAGGCTCACCTGGACGAATATGTAATCGGCCAGGACCAGGCGAAGACCGCGCTTTCCGTGGCGGTGTACAACCACTACAAGCGCCTGCGCTACAGGCAGGCTCACCCGGATGCGCAGGAAGTCGAGAAGTCGAACTTGCTCCTGGTGGGCCCTACCGGTTCGGGCAAGACGCTGTTGGCCCAGACCATGGCGCGCTTTTTGGATGTCCCCTTCACGATTGCCGATGCGACCGTCCTTACCGAGGCGGGCTACGTGGGCGAGGATGTGGACAGCATCATCGTGCGCCTGTTGCAGGCCGCCGACTACGATGTAGCCCGCGCCGAACGCGGCATCATCTTTATCGACGAAATCGACAAGATTGCTAGGAAGACCGCGAACCCCTCCATTACCCGCGACGTGAGCGGCGAAGGGGTACAGCAGGGCCTTTTGAAACTTCTGGAAGGCACCGTCGCGGCCGTTCCGCCGAAGGGCGGCCGCAAGCACCCGGAACAGCCGCTCGTGCAGGTGAACACGAAGAACATCCTGTTCATTTGCGGTGGCGCCTTCGAGACCCTGGACAAGATAATTTCGCGCCGCGTAAACACGGGCGGCATGGGCTTTGGCGCGGACATCCGCACCGCCGAAGAAAATTCGCTTTCCGAACTGTTCAAGCTGCTGGAACCCGACGACCTGATCCAGTTCGGGCTCATTCCCGAAATCGTGGGCCGCCTGCCCGTGGCGGTGGCGCTTGAAGAACTCGACGAGGCTGCGCTCCTGAACATTCTGACGCAGCCGAAGAACGCGCTTGTCAAACAGTACAAGAGTTTGTTCGAAATGGACGGAATCGAGCTCCAGTTCGACGACGACGCTCTCAAGGAAATCGTCCGCGAGACCATGGCCCGCAAGACCGGTGCGCGCGGGCTGCGTTCCGTGATGGAAAAGACATTGCAGAAGGCCATGTTCGAAATGCCCGGTTCCGGAAACAGGGAATTCGTGGTTACCGCCGAAATCGTGAAGAACGGGCTTGCCGCCCCCGACAAGAGGTCCTCCGCTACCCAAACCGTAGCGCAGGATGTCAATGCCGGCGTTTCCGCCGAACCTGCCCGCAGGAGCCGCAAGAAGGCTTCGTAGTTTCTTTCGGCTCCGTCTTTCCAGACGAAAAAGTCCGGGCGTTTCCGCCCGGGCTAAAACGGATACTTGTGTGTGGGGCTAGGACTGCGGGCTGTCCTGCCCGGCCTGCTGTGCGCCCTGCTCCAGATGGTCCAGGTAAAGGTCCTGTGCCTTGGTGTCGTACATCACAATGTCGTAGATTGTACCGTCCTTGCCGGTGCGCGATTCTACCATGAGGCCAGCAATCGATCCCTTTTCGGTGGGCAGGTAGGCGACGCGCCCTTCGGGAGAAGTCTTCAGTTCGAGGTAGCCCTCGGACACGTACCAATCGCGGATGACCTTGTAGTAAATGCGCTCCGTATCGGGGGCGACAAGCGCATTGAGGCGCCTTGCGATTTCGCTTACGGGCACGGGCGTGTCGTTGTCCGGGTAGTTGCCGAGCTGTTCGGCGGTCACGCGGAACGGCTGTTTTGCCTTGCGGGCGGGCCTCTCCGCCGCGTCTCCCGGGTTTGCCTTGCGGTTGGCGAAGCGCTCGTTCGCAATGGCGACGCATTTCTGGATGTTGTCCAGGATGTATTGCTGCGCCTGCTGCCAGCATTGCGTATAGATGTTGTGGTGGCCGCGCAGGTCCGATTCGCCCTTTTCGAATCCGTAGGTTTCCCCGGTAGCCGTGGGTAGGTTCGCCTCCTTGCCGTCTTCGATGGTCTGCCTGGAAAGGATTCCCTCCTGCACCAGGAAATTCGCCACGTCGGCGTAGAGGAGGCGGTTCATGTTGTCGGGGAGAAGTTCGTTGATGTTGCGTACCACGCGGGAAATCGAGACCGGGTAATCGAAGAAACGGTAATGCTTCAGGGTCTCGTCGTCAATCAGAAGAGGCTGCTGTGCGGTCTTGGCGGAGCGCTTAACGGCGCACGGCGCCTTTTCGATGGGGGCAACCTGGTCGTGGTTGAGCTGCTGCTGCAACAGAGAGGCCACATAGGCGAGGCATTTGCTGATGCGCTCCTGCTTGCACGAATCCCCGTCGGGCAATATCTCGTCGGTCAGGGGGTTGATGCCGCAGGAAAGTTTGCGCAGGTACATTTCGGCGCGTTCGATAATTGCGTTTTCAGATGCCATAAAAACTCCATCGTTGCAAATAGCGGTGCAAAGATAGCTTTTTTTGGACAATCGGTCGCGGTGCCGTTTTCTATGGGAAAAAAAAGGCATTCCGCACGGTGGAACACTCGAAGCTACTTCATTAGAAATGATAGCAGTGCCTCGGGGCTTTGTTTTTCGCGTCGGAGCGCGCCTAAACTGAACACCAAGAGCGACGAGCTTTGATAATACTGTTAGATCGGGCGTTAATCCGTGGGGATGCCTAAGCGAAATATACCTAACTCGCGGTGCAAAAACAAGCGGAAAAAGAAGAATTTTTTTATTGTCGCTACAAAGGGCGTGATAAGTAAACAATTGTTTTCGCTAGGTGGCAAAATTGGGCCAGATTGGGCGTCTTGACACAAATGGGCCCTAGTCCATATTGGAATAGTCCTTGGGATTTTCGCCATCCGCAGCGGTGCCTTGCGGCGTTATGAATTCGGCGCAGAATCTTGCGACCTGTTCGCGGACTGTGTTTCCGCGGACCTTGCCCAGCAGGATTTCGATGTCCTCGACGGGGGCCGCCATGAACGCTTCGGCGCTCCTGTACTTGGAAAGGATTTTGACGCGGGTCTCGTGGCCCACTCCGGGCATCTTGAGCCATTCGACTTCGAGGTCCTTCTTGCGCTTGCTCCTCTGGTAGGTAATGGCGAACCGGTGCGCCTCGTCGCGGGCGTTCTGCAAGAGCTTTAGCGCGGGGCTCGTGCGGTGCAGTACAATCGATTTGCGGTCGTCGGGGAACACGATTTCTTCGAGGCGTTTTGCAAGGCCGATTAGCGGCAAATCTTCGCTGTGGCCCAGCTCCCTTAGGATTTGCATCGTGGCGTCCACCTGGCCCTTGCCGCCGTCGCATACCCACAGGTCGGGCATCGGGATTCCCTCGTTTTCGAGGCGCTTGATGCGGCGCGTCATCACCTCGCGCATGCTCGCGAAGTCGTCTATGCCTTCTACCGTCTTGATGATGAACTTGCGGTAGTTGCTCTTGTCGGGGCGGCCGTTCTTGAACGCCACGAGGCTTGCCACCGTGTTCGTGCCGCTTAAGTGCGATATGTCCACGCACTCGATGCGGAAGGGAGTCTTCTTCAGGCCGAGGACCTTTTGCAGTTCGAAAACGCTCTGGTCGATTTCGCTGTATTTTTGCACCTCGGCGCGCATTTCCACCAGAATCATGTCGGCGTTCGCACCCGCAAGCTTTAGAAATCCGAGTTTTTCGCCGCGCTGCGGGTTGGTGAACTGCACCTTGCGTCCGGCCCGCCTGCCAAGTGCCGTTTCAAGTTCCTTGCGGTCTTCGGGCAGCGCGATGTCGGTCGCGATTTCGGCGGGAATCAGCGGAACCTCCATGTACCACGGGAGCACCATCTGCCTAAAGATTTCGGTCTCGTCGTCTTCGAGCTTGCATTCGAGCCGGTAATGCCTGCGGCCCATGAGCACGCCCTTGCGGTATTCGAGAATCACCGCTGCGGCCATGTCGCCGTTGCGGCGGAGCGTCACCACGTCGAGCGACATGTTCGGGTCGCTCGTGTCGGTCTTCTGGTGCGTCCCGGTAGACTGTAGCGCCTGGATGGCGTCGCGCCGCTTCATTGCCGTTTCGAAATCCAGGTTCTCGCTCGCCTCTTCCATCTCGCGCTGCCACTTTTCGACCAGGTCGTCGCGCTTGCCTTCGAGCATCAGGCGCGTACTCTCGACATCGCGGGCGTATTCCTCTTGCGTAATGAGCGAGGCGCACGGGGCGCTGCAACGCCCGATGTGGTAGTTGAGGCAGGGGCGCACGGGGTGCTTCGCGGGCAGCTCCATGGAGCATTCGCGAATCTTGAAAAGCCGCGCCGAAATGTCTATCAGCTTGTCTATGTACCGCGAACTCATGTAGGGGCCGAAGTACTGCCGGCCGTCCTTCTTGACCGAGCGCGAAAGCGAAAGCCTGGGGAACGGTTCCTTTACCGAGAACGCGAGGTAGGGGAAATGCTTGTCGTCTTTCAGCAGCACGTTGTACTTGGGCGTGTGCTTCCGAATCAGGTTCGCTTCGAGGATCAGCGCCTCCTCTTCGCTCTCGGTGATAATCCACTCGATGTCGCGGATGTAGGGGAGCATGAGTGTCGCCGCGCGGTGGCCCGCATGGTCGCTCCCGTCGAAGTAGCTGCGCACGCGGTTCTTTAGCACCTTCGCCTTGCCGATGTAGATGATTTTCCCCTGGGCGTTCTTCATGATGTAAACGCCCGGCCGGTCGGGAAGCTCCGAAAGCCTTCGCTGGATATGTTCGCCTACTTCGGGTTTCATCGAGAGTCCTCGGCGACAATATAACAATTTTTTCGAAGATATTCCGGGGCTAGGCGGTTACGCTAAAAAACTGGCATCATCCAGCACTCTGGCCCGGCAGCGCCTTGCTGAACTCCCTGTAGTTCTGCTCGAATCCGGGGCGGCAGAATACCGCGAACTCGATAGTCCTGAAGGCGAAAAGGTAATCCCTGATGACCTCGGCGGCTGCAGCCGCCACGACTTCCGGGTCGTTCTTGAACGCGCCGCAACCGAATGCGCCCAGCACGATGTTTTCTACCTTGTTCAAAATGGCGATATCCAGGATGCGGCGGAGCCGCTTGATGTGTAACTGCTTGAGCGCCTCGTCCGTAATGCTGACGTCGCCGTAGCGAAGGTTCGGTGCCGCGCAGGTAATGACGTCCACGCTGTACCAGTCCGTTTCGCTCAGCAGTTCGGGAGCCGAGACGTCGGTCTTGAACACGGTCACTCCCGGCGTGTAGATGCAGTCGTCGGTATGCAGCGCGGTTCTGTTACGACGATGCGGCTCGTAAAAAAGCTCCCACATCTTTCGGTCGCTGAGGCAACTGTACAGGGTAGAACACCTGCAGAGGCATTCTTCCTGTGCGCCCGCCCCCGTCGTGACGCCACCGCCCGGGTTCGATGCCGAAGCGAAGTTGAGCACCGCGACCCTGGTA
>FLNZ01002610.1_pt1 | contig 11091 bp, 4 predicted proteins | sample 1140391 | NCBI WGS metagenome assembly FLNZ01 (sample SAMEA3878171, study PRJEB12797) | bioreactor metagenome | biome: Moose rumen | place: Sweden | collected 2011-10
CCCCCATACCCTCCATATCCCACAGATGCTGGCGCAAAAAAAAGCAGGCCGTGAGGCCTGCTTTTTTATAATAGAAGGATGTGTGTTATTCCCAGACGCTTTTTGCTTGTGGCATAGCGTTTTGATCTTCAAATGTACCTTCATTGGTCATTCCGTCACCAAAGCCGGGCTTGTCACTGATAACCAATGCGAATGGCCCGCAGCTATATCTCATCGACTTGGTCGTTGGCTGAATATATTTTTTCATAATTCTGCTGTTTTAAAGATTACTTAATGACGACTTTCTTTCCGTTGACAATGTAGATACCCTTATGCAGGTTGTTAGCGTTGACGCGGATACCAGAGAGGTTGTAAATCGTGTCGGTGTCGGAGATGGCATCCATCGAGATGTTGTTGATAGCATCAGCACCCAGCCAGAATACATAACCCTTGTTGCTTCCGGCAGCGGCAGAGATCTTGAGATAAGCCTTGTGAGGACCAATCTGCATAGAGTGGCCGTCGGTGCTGTTCTGCCAGAAGTAGAAGCCCAGTTCATCTGGATTTTTGTTGGAATCCTTCCAGGAGAGTACATAGTACTTGTTGGCAGCGTCGTCGGTGACGGTGAGAGCATCCTCAGTACCAACGAGGTCGTTGTCAAGTGTTTCCTCCTCGACCTCAGCGTAGGCGAAGCCGTAGAAGTTGATGGTAGTTCCCTTGGCACATAATGTGTAGGTGTTGCCGGCCTTCAGGTCATAGACCTTTGTTCCGTAGCCGTATGCTTCAGGATCAACGTCAGTTGGACTGTAGTATTCGATGCTGAGTACACCGTCGAGCACATCAAAATTCTCGTCGTAGAGTCTGATGTCTTTGTTGTCATTGACGTTATAACCCTCGGAGCCCTTCTGGCGGCGGAAGAATACTTTCAGTTTCACGTTCTTCTTGGCAGTGAACACGAGAGGAGTGCTGCCACTTTGTTCTGTACCGTTGGGTTTCTCTGCTGTCGGGAAATCTTTCACCCGAACCTGTATGTAGTGTGTGAAATTCTCTCCGTCGATAGTCTGTCCATTCTTCTTCAGTGTGGAAGCATAGACGGTTTTTACTGTCAGCAGGTCATCGTCGGCATAGTTGGTTGCTGCGGTGACAGCGGTGTTGGCATCAGCTTTCCAGGAAGTGGGGTTCTCGAATGGGAAAGGATCTGTTTCTACTACCGTGAAGATGTAATCACCCTGAGTACCGTTGAGGATAACGGGAGTACCAGCAGGAATCATGTCCTCCACTTTGGTAAGAACGATGTTCTTGTCTTCAACCTTTGCGGTGTAGGCCTTCACGTCTTCTGGGATGCTGAGGTTCTTTGTCTCGTAGTAGAGTGTGGCATACTCAGATTCTGAGACAGACACTTTGATTTTTTCAATCAGCGATGCCAATCCGAAACTTTGCTCTACACTGTTTTCGAATGTATAGGTATCACTGCCAACGAGTGTCTTGTAGCCTTCAGCTTCTATGGTAGCGGTGTAGCTCAGCGCATCCTGCACCACGCTGATGGTGTAGATGCCATCGGCATCGGTGGTAGCGGTGTACTCCACGTCGTTCTCCTCGTTGTAGAGTGTGACGGTGGCACCCTCGACAGGCTCCTCGGTCACGTCATCGTAGACTTGTCCGCTGAGGGTCTTAGGCTCTACTTTCAGTCCGAAGTGGATGGCTGGGAGATTGCCGGTCGTATTCCATGATTCAGTGGTGAAGGTTGTAGCATTGTCATTTCTGTGGTAATAGCTTGTGCCATTGCCTGAGATGCTGGTAGCCTCGAAATAAGCCTGCTTGTAGGATGAGCTTTCCGACCTTACCACGAAGCGTAGTGCTTTGCCGTTATAGGTGATAGGTGTAGCGAGATTGATTTCAATCAGGTTGACTAAAGCAGATGCATCACCGCCTTTCACCCATTCGTGACTCTCATTGAGCAGTTGGGTCATGCCATCGGTTACATAGATGCCATTTTCTGGAGCTGTCTGGGTGGCATCTTCCGTCTCCTCATACCATACACTCAGCGTGGTGTTGTAAGCATCGGCCGTGCGATATCCCTTATAGATGATGGTCTCGATCACGTCGCCCTCTTTCAGGCCGGCAGCTTCGAGCACTTCTGGTGTGTAGAGAGAAACGCTTTCGCTGTTGTTCCAGTTCAAATTCAACAGGCCGGTGGAGGTAGTGGATTTTGGATCGACGGCGATTTCGCTCTCAATCTTCTCTTCGGCAATAGTTACGTTGACTTTCTCTGTCTCCACGGTGAGGCTTTCATTCTTCAGCTCGATGTATGCTTCCACCTCACCGGTGACGTGCGGATTGAAGGTGAGTGCAATCTCCACAGGATCCTCAACGTTGCTGTAGTCGTTGCGACCTGTACCCTCAGCGGCGGTCTTTGTGTTGGCCTCAAGATTCACATTCTCCTGTACGGCCACAGCCTCGCCGTCAACGTACAGTGTGGCTGTCGCAATGGCATCAGCCTCGGCGCTGATGTTCTTCACGCTGATGGTGGCGGTGTAGGGCTTATTCTGTGTGCCTTCGGTGGGCACGTCGCTGTCCATCACATACCAGTCATGGTCAGGCTCAGCTGCCAATGTCAGGCCGTAGATGTCGTCGAGCACGGCATTGCCAGCCAGCTCGAATGCCAGATAGTAGTCGCCAGCCTCGTCTATCGTCACGGTGAAGGTATTCGGAGTGCTGCCGATGCCGCTGTAATAGGTCTGCCTGTCCACTTGTGTCCAGTTGATACGATCCTTGGAGGTGTAAACAGTCACTGCGCTGCTGCTGTTGTAGCTGCTGTGCCATGTGTCGTAGGTGAATGACTCACCTGCTGTTGCTGTGAGCAATGGGGTGATGAACTTGGTCGTCGGACTGTTCACACTTTGCAGGTAGAAATTGACATCGTCACCACTGGTTTCCTTTGAGATGTACACATAGTCAGTATGGATGGAGCCGGCGGGGAACTGTCCGTTGGCCTCATCGCCCGTCTTGCCGTTGTCGAAGGTAATGAGATTCTTCGACGGGTCGGTCACGGTGCCGGTGATGCCTAATGTGTAGGTGGCTTGTTCCTTGCCGAAGTTGGTATAGGCGATTTCCAGGGTGCCGTCGAAGATGCCCGGTGTGGTGGCTGGCAGGGTGATGGCAATCACTTTCTTCTCGCCACCGCTGACGATGAATTCACCTGTCGGTGCGTCGCTGGTGTATGGCTCGGGCAGTGTGAAACTGTTGATGGTGAGCGGTGCGCTGCCGGAGTTGTAGATTTCATACTCCAGTGTGGTGGCTTCAGAGATCTTGCCGAAGCTGATGGGCTTCGTGGTGGCAGAGCTGCTACTGTAATAATTGCTTCCGGCGATGTCGAAGATGAACTTAGAGGCATATTCCTGGACTTGTGTCTGCACCATTGCCGAGGATGTGGTTTCGCTGATGTTCTCCTTCACTTTCAGGTACATCCATCCTGTGCCTAATGTACTTGGAGCAGTGAAATTGGCAACGATGGTGGCTGACTCGCCCGCGGCGATGTCTTGGTCGATGGCGAAGGTGGCATCGTCATACACTGTTTCTGTACTGCCATAATAGGCTTTCTTGACCAGGGTGAGCGTGTAGTTGTCGTCGCCAGCCTTCAGATCTACATCACCGCTGTTTTTAAGGGTGACTTTCAAGGAGATGTCCACAGAGCCATCTTCTTTCTGTAAGGGATAGTAGGTTCCACTTTCCACGTTGGAAAGCCCGGTGATGGTGAGTTTTGCCTCCTTGGCGATCTCTGCGGACGTAGCGGAGAAGTTGTCCATATAGACATACTGTGCGCGGATACCGATGTGTTTGGCCTCACTCAGGGAAAGGGTGACGGTGTACCAACCCTCATTGGTCTCGTCGGCTGCAAAGCCATCGTCGACGGTGAATCTTTGGATGAGGCCTGCACGTGTGGCGCCGGTTTCGTCAACATCGTAAATTTCCACAAATGCGGGGATGGATGATGAGGCAGAGGTGCTGGGTTTGACATACATCTTCACCTCACCTGATATGACAGGTGTTACAAGCAGGTCATAGACAACGCTCGCACTGCTGGGGTCAGATTGGTCGTAAGCATACTGTCTGTAAGCGAGTAGTGTGCCGGATTCGCCAATTCCCTCGTCTCCTTTGTAAGTGTACGACATGTAGTAGGTATCACCCCAACTGTCTTTGTAGCTTCCTACGATATGCCCCCAATTGGAAGCCACCGCGAAATCGTGGACGGATGTCGTGATGGAGGAGTTGAAGTCCACCTCATACGGCGACACCGTTTCTGCTCCTGCCGTGGTCATTCCGAGCACGGAGAGCAATGTCAGTAAAAGTAATTTTGCTTTTTTCATAAGCGGTTTTAGATTAGTTGAAAATATGGTATGGTTTTGAATTTTCAGCAGGATGATAAAATGCGTAGTATATGAACATGTATAATAGCGCAAAGTTACAAAAAAAAACGAAATATCCTATAAAATGAACAAAAAAATCAAGAAAACAATGAATTTTTTCTTTTTTGAAAGAAATCGGGAACAAGATGATTTTCGGATTATCGTGATAACGTGATGATGGATATCGTCAGTCTCGTCAGTCACGAATTTTCGAATTATCGAAATTTTTATTCCCATCACCTTTGACAAAGAAAACAATTCGCTGATTCTCAAATTCGTGACATGAAAATATGTGCGGCAATCCTGCCGCACATATCTATGTTGCTTTGCCTGACTTGTGAGAAAATGACCTCAAAGCTACTTTCCGGTCACGAACTTCTTGCCATTGTGAATGTAGATGCCCTTTTGGGTGGGTGGGGCGGTGAGGCGACGGCCATCGAGGGTGTAGTAGGACGATGGCAGTGTGGTGGCTGTCTGGATGTGTCTGACCTGTGTGAGTGATGACAGGGGGATGCTGTTGCAATTGGTGACATCCATCTGCAGCACATTGTCGTCGGTCACGGTGTCGGCGCTGCGGGTGATGAAGCCCACCAGTGTCATCTTGTTGACATTCCAGGAGGGGTCGAGCGTGATGGTGTGGTCGGCGGTGTAGGTCAGTCCGCTCACCTCTACGGCGTCGCCCAATGGTGAGGAGACGTATCCACGTAGCACATGCTGGTGGAGGTAGTCGTTTTGTATGCGTGTGGTGCCTGTCACCTTGTTCAGCACCACCTGTCTTCCTTTCACGTCGTCCTCAGTGAGAAGCAGGGTCACAGCCGGTGTCCCCAGGATGTCGGTAGCCCCCTCCGCCAGTTCGCCGCTCGTGTGGATGGTCAGTTGTCGTGTCTCCTCGTCGTAGGAGGCGTCGAGGTTGATGGTGGCGAAAGCCGGTTGTTGCAGGTCTTGCACCATGATGTCGCTGATGATAGCCGGTACGAAGGCGGCATACTGTTCAGCGTAGTAGTTGACATCGTATGCGATGTAACTCTCTCCGGGGAAGTAGGAGCGGTTGCTGGTGAATGACGGCAGCGTGTAGGCATAGAGCTCATGGAGATAGTTGGACTCCGGTATCGCCAGAGGGTCGCCAGGCTCATAGACATTGACCATCGCCATGTTGGCATTGCCCTCGTACACTTGGTCGAAGATGGTGTTGACGACAGAGGCCATGTATTCCTGCTGACTGGTGTATTGCTCCACATAGTTTTTCTGTCGCGGCACCGTCTTGTCATAGACATAGAATACCGCCGTCTGTGTCGCTTTGTCGCTCAGTGGTTGGGTGTTGTCGCCGTCGAGCACTGTCACGGTGATGTGATGCTCGCCGATGGCGATGTCAGCCGGCAGCGTGATGGTGGGCTGCAGGTGCGCATCCCCCTGTGTCACGAGTGTCTGTCCGTAGTGGAACAGCTGTGGTGACTCCTCATCGAGTTGGCATGCGAGGGTATATCCCTGGATATCCTCAAGACCCGTGTTGACGGTGATGACATACATGCCGACGTCCTCGCCGGCTTTCTTGTATCTGAATCCTGTGTCGACATACGTGAGGACCAGCTCGCGTATGGGGAGAGAGCTGACATCTACGATGAGTTGGATGCACAGTGCCCCACGCCCGGAGTAGCCATACCATCCCAAGCCATAACCGAAGTCGCCGTAGATGAGGAAGTCGTTGCCCTGCGACTCTCCCACGGTGCATAGTCCGCCTTTCTCTGCCGACACCATGGCGTCGGTCTCCGTGTATTCAAATCCCACCAACAGCGACTGTCCCTCCTGGATTTCCCATGAGGTGTCGCCGTTGAAGAAGACGTTGTTCCACCCCTCATAGAGTCGTTGGCTCTTGGTGATGCCCTCCTGCGACACCGTACCATTGTCGACCGGATAGAGGAAAAGTTCTTGCTTGCCGAGAGACTGTGCCGCCGCCACGCGTATGCCGACGACTTTGCAGCCGATGTAGTTGCTGAGGATGTCGTCGGTGATGACCACGCCCACGGGATAGTCGCCGGCGGTGCCGATCATGGCACCTTTGACGGTGATGCTGTCGGGGCAGTTGTCGACGATGTAGCCAACGGCCCGTTGTGTGGACGACAGGCCTTCGGCCTTACCTGTGGCGACGTAGTGCTGTGCGTGAGCGCAGAGGGCAAATGCCGCAAAGAGAAGTAGCAGGGTACGTTTCATTATTTGATGATCTTTTTCCCGTTATGGATATAGATGCCATTAGGTAGGGCGCGCCATGGCGTGGAGAGTTGGCGACCTGTCAGGTCGTAGGTGGGAGCAGTGTGTGCAGTATCGGCGGTGACGGTGGTGATGCCGGTGCCTACGCTGATGGTGTGGGTGCCCATCTCTGATGCTCCTCCCTGGTAGATGGCGATGATGCCGATGGTGTGGGTACCCTCCGTGAGTCCCGTGAGGGTGTAGGCGGGTGTTGTCGTCTCGCCCACTTTCACGTCATCCACGTAGATGTCGTAACGTATGACATTGCCGTAGTCCACCACCTCGCCTTGACCGTCGGCAGGTCCCACGGTGAAGTCGTCGAGCTGCAGGAAGAAAGTGTCGTAGGAGATATAATGTACGGCGAGACGCACACGCTCTCCCGCATAATCGGAGAGGTCGGTCTCGTAGATGGTCCATTCTCCGGCAGGGATATTGGTGGCGGTGCTGATGGCGGTGAAGTTGAGCGGATGCTCCCCTTCAGTCGAGATGCAGAATTCCACCGACTCAGGATACATATAGTCGTACGACTTGAGCGTCGTCTGCAGGACATAGTCTTCCTCGATGTCTATCTCTGGAGATATCAGCCATTTGTCGGCTTTGCTGCGCTGTGGCGAGAAGAAGATGATGGTCTTGTCGCCAGTGGGAGCGGTGACAGCCACGTCGGTAGGCAGCATCGGCGGCGTCGTGTTCCAGGGGTTGAACACCATCGGTGCGATGGGCTGTGGGTTGCTGGCGGTGCCCGAGCCGGGGAAAGAGACGATGTTGCTCATGTCGCCGAGGGCGATGGGATAGACAGGCGCATGGTCCATGTCTGCTGTGTACCAGTCGCCGAAGATACTGGTGGCGAAGTCGTCGTAGTCCTCAAAGCTGTCGTAGAACACCAGGTCCTGGTTCCAGCGCAGTGCCACAGTGCCGTCGTCGGCGGTGTTGGCGGTGATGTTATAAGGCGTGATGACATGGTCGGTGAGGGTGATGTCCACCTCCATGGCATCGCCGACGGTGATGTTCCGCAGGTATTCATTGAATGCCCCCTCCGGGATGTTGACCACATAGTCGCCGTGAGGCAATGAGGCGATGGCCGCCTTTCCGTCAGTCACGGTGATGTCGTAGCTCTCCGACGTATTGGTGTTGATGAGGTTGATGCGCTGTCCGTCGGCGCCGAGGATGCTCTCGGTCTTGACATGGAAGGTCACAGGTGAGAAATCGCCGTTGATGTCGATGGTGGTGGTGACCAACTCACTCTCAGCAGCCAGATAAACGGCTTTGACACCCACGGTGTGCAAGCCATTCTCCACAGGGAGAATCGTGAAGGTGTAGGCCTCAGTGGTGGCCACTTGCTCCCCGTCGAGGAAGATGAGGAACTGTTCGTTGGGATTGCCCTCCGACCTCCGTGGTGTGCGGTGTGCCCTGGCTGTCATCTTGGCATCGCCGTAGCTGCGTGCCTGTCCCACATAGACGTCGTCGACCATCAGCATGAACGAGCCATACATGTTGTAGTTGGAGATACACCGGATGGCGATTTTCACGTCCTTGCCTGCATATCCGCTGAGGTCGTATGCATACTGTCGCCATCCTGTGTAGTCGGCTGTCTCATAGTTGCCTGCGTCCAGACGGGTGAAGTCGTTTTGCGTGGGGTTGTCGAGTTTTGTGGTGATGTACACCTGGAAGCGCTCGGGGTATTTGTCGGCAGCCTTGCCCATGAACATGAGGGTGTGCTCGTTGCCCACGGTCACCGTGGGTGAGATGAGCCAGTCGTCGTTGCCGTTGCCGCTGCTGGTGCGTGTGAATCCCACATATTGCTTGCCGCTGTAGGGTCGCAGGATAGGATAGTCGTACCACCAGGTGGGAGTGACGGCCAGCGGGTTGATGATCTGCGCATATTGCAGCACGCAGCGGTTGGGGTAGTCGCCCACTAATGGCGCCGCGGCCTCAAGGTCGGCGTCGATACCTGTCCATTCACCAAACTCCACGGCAAAGGGGTCGTAGCTCTCGAAGTCGTCGAAGAATGCCGGTGCCTCGGTGTTCCATGTCATCTGGATGCTGTTCTCGCCTGTGTAGGCGTTGTGTATCGCCTGTGCCTCGAGGGCGAAAGGTGTCTTTGTCTGCTCGGTGAGATGGAGCGTCACGGCGTATTCCGTGGCGTCGGCGGCGACATTGAAGGTGGCGGTGGCTTTCTCATAGCCATCGCGGTCGACGGTGACCTCGTGGTTGCCGCCATAGATGCGCACCGTACATTGCCCGTCGGCGTCAAGCTTCAGCGTGCCATACGACAGGGAGTAGTCGGTTTGCATCAGCGTGACGACCTGCCCCTGCAGGTTGTCGCCGGTGTCGGTAGTCACGCTGATGGTCAATGTCTTGTCTCTGTTCTGTGCTATGGCGGGAATCGTGATTGCCGCCAGCAGGAGAGAGAGCAGGAAATGCTTGAATTTCATTCAACCTTATTGTTTTGTCACTATTTTTTTGTCACTTTCATCGTTTGTGTCGACAGACCGTCGCTCACACGTACCACATAGACGCCCTTGGCGAGTGCGCGGAGGGCTGTGGCGCCTTTGCCGGAGGCGATGATGGCGCCGTCGAGGGAGTAGACGGATACGTCGGCATCCTCGCTCAGGTCGGCAGTGATGCCCTGGATGTTGGTGGCAGGCGTGAAGTGGGAGAAGGTGAAGTCGTCGAAGAACGCCACGTTGCTGGCGCCGTCGGTAGTATGTCTCACGGCCACATAGATTGCCTTGCCGGCGTATGCGCTGAGGTCTACCTCATATTCCTGCCAGTCGTGCCAGTCGAGAAGTGGCACCTCGGTGTCGGGCATGACGGTGGTGAATGAGCTGGTCTTCGAGGGGTTGTTCTCAGCCACCAGCACGGAGACATGGTGGTTGGGGGCAGGCAATACGCTCTGCAGACATTCCCAGTTGCGCACGTAGAAGTGCAGTTTCGACTCGTTGGTGGCATTGAGCTGCTTGCTCACCAGCCAGTTGTCGGCGCTGCCGTCAGCTGGTGAGGCAGCCACCAATGCCCAGTGTCCGGAGACGGGGCTCATGATGCCGTTCATCTCGTCGTCGTCGCCAGGCCAGAAGGCGAATTTCTGTCCGCTCTTCTCGAAGTTGATCCACCATGCGCCGAAGCTGTAGGATACCTGGTTGTCGGCATCGATGGTAGTGAAATCTGTCCATGGATAGTCGAGTGGGTTGTCCTCGAAGGCGTAGTAGACCACGTCTTCGGCCATAGCCTCGCCGCTGACGGGCATGGAGATGGTCAGTCCGCTCTCAAACGTCACGGTGAGCACGTCGTTGACAGGCGCCGCGGTGGTGAGGCCGTTGAACTGCATGTTGAAGGTGATGCCCTCCTCGGGAGCGATCTCAGTGCCAGCCTCTATGGAGGATGAGAAGTTGGGTGTGCCGAATGATGCGCTCTTCACTTTCAGGCTGTTGGTGCCCCGGTTGATGATGGTGAAGATGTCGCCGGAGTTGACACCTTTCTCATAGTTCACCTTTCCGGCGAGCCACTGCTTCTTGTTGAAGACCGCCTTGTCGCCCATCACTTCCTCCACGACCACGTGGGCCAGGGAAGTGCCGCCGTCTCTGCCGGCGTTATAGGTTTTGTGCACCCATCTGAACTGTACGGTCTTGCCGGCATAGCTGCTCAGGTCGAATTTCTCGCTGATCCAGTATTTCTTGCCATTCTCGTTTTCATTCTCAGAGATGGTGGAGAGCGTCGTCCACTCGCCGTCGGCCAGGATTTGGAAAAGTCCCTCGCTGGTGCCGTTGTTGGACTCCACATTCTGTTTCTTCACCAGACCGGTGGGGTCTACGATGAGGTCGCTGGGATGCTCGTCGCCCCATACGAAGGAGATGGCCATGATCTTGTCCTCAGGCAATTTGAAGTCCTGTGTGGTGACACTGTTCTGGTCTCCTTCATTCAAGTAGCTGGATGTCAGAGCGTTGCTCTCCACATCCTCGTTCTTGTAGGGATAGTATGTGTTGACGTACCATGTGCGGTTGTAGGAGTTCTCTGCGGCGGTGGAGAGCCATCCGACAGGCAGTTCCTTGGAGGTGAAGTTCTCCTCGTAGGGATAACTGGTGTTGGAGGCGTCGGGCTGCGTGGTGAAGGTCCATGTGGACACGTCGCGGCTGATGGCGGGGCCGTAGCTGTTGTAAGGAACTACGCGCCAGCGGTAGGTCGTCTCGTAGTCGCAGGCGGGGATGGTGTAGGTGAGGGCGTCGTGCAGGTCAAGGCCGTCGATGAGGTCGTTGCAGGCGCTGTTGGTGCCGACATATAGTTTGTAACCCATGGCGAAGAGGGCGGGTCCCCATTCCAGTTCCACGTTCTTGGGATAGATATTGGTGGAGCCTGTGGCAGGCTTCACGAGAGAGGCTCCGAAGGGCACGCCGTCGTCACCCCACAGGTGTGGCAGCAGGATGCGGTCGAGGTAGAAATTGCTGAATTCCTCGGCGCCGTCGTCGTCGTA
>FLNZ01005342.1_pt1 | contig 11056 bp, 6 predicted proteins | sample 1140391 | NCBI WGS metagenome assembly FLNZ01 (sample SAMEA3878171, study PRJEB12797) | bioreactor metagenome | biome: Moose rumen | place: Sweden | collected 2011-10
CCCCAGGTGGACACCGTCAAAAAAACCCGTGGTCACTATGGACATAGATTCTTCACTTCGTATAGATTCTTCACTTCGTTCAGAATGACAGGGGGGGTGCGGCTTACAGCCACTTCACACACTCAAAAGCCTGGCGGTGCGGCAGGAGCGGGTGCTTGGCAAACACGCGGGCTCCTACGTAATAGGCGCCGGTCTTCTCCGGAAGGACATCCACCTCGTAGGTGGCCACGCCGTCCTTGAATTCCTTGCAGGTGAATTCCTTAACCTGGACGATATGCATCTTGCCGTGGGTGTCGGTCTGCGCAAACACTACCTCGGCGCCCACTTCCTCGGGCGTCAAGTCTCCCAGCTGCATCTTCATGGAGGCCAGGTAGGGTTTGGACTGGGTGATGTCGTAGGAGGTTTCCGGATGGGAACGGTCTATCTGGCGGACATTCTCCCACTCCCGGCGAACATGGCTCTTCCATGCCGACAGATCCCGTGCCTCGGCAAAGTCCTTGGCCTTGATTTCCTTGGCGCGGACGCTCTGAGGCACATAGTACTGGTTCATGTAGTCCGTGAGCATGCGGTTGGTGGTGAAGTCGCAGGCCACCTTGGCGATGGTGTTCTTGATATAGCCCACCCACTCGGAACTGCGTCCGGTGGTACGGTCTACATTGTAGTACGCCGGAGCGATATCGTTCTCCAGGATCTGGTAAATGGTAGCGGCATCCAGCTCGTTCTGGAAGTTGTTGTCTTCGTAAGCCTGCTCCAGGGGGAGGGCCCAGCCGGCGCCTTCCTTATAGCCCTCCACCCACCAGCCGTCCAGCACGGAGAAGTGCATGGTCCCGTTCATGGCCGCCTTCTCGCCGGAAGTGCCGGAAGCCTCCAAAGGACGGGTAGGATTGTTCATCCACACATCCACGCCCTGCACCATGCGCTTGGCGAGGGTGATGTCGTAGCCCGGCACAAACACAATCTTGCCAATGAAGCGGGGATCCTTGGAAATGTCCACAATCTGCTTGATCAGGTCCTGCCCCGCCTTGTCGGCCGGATGGGCCTTGCCGGCGAAGAGGAACTGCACGGGCTGGGCGGGATTGTTCACAATCTTGTCCAGGCGGTCCAGGTCCCGGAACAGCAGGGTGGCTCTCTTATAGGTTGCGAAGCGGCGGGCGAAGCCGATGGTGAGGACATCGTCCCGGAGGGTATCCATGATGGTCACCAGTTCCGAAGGGCTGTAGTGGTTGCTGATGCTCTTGTCGCGCAAGCGTTCGCGGACAAAGTCTATAAGCTTCACCTTCAGCTGCTTCTTCACGTTCCAGACATCCTTGTCCGAAACCCCGTAAATGCCGTCGAAGCAGGACTTGTCGTAATGGTGGGTGGCAAACTGCGGCCCGAACACCTTGGCGTGCAGCGGTTTCCATTCCGGGGCGCACCAGGTGGGATAGTGGACGCCGTTGGTCACGTAGCTGACGAAGAGTTCCTCCGGCAGATAGCCCGGGTACATATGGGCAAAGATGTCCTGGGACACCTTTCCGTGCAGCATGGAAACGCCGTTCACATTCTGGGAGATATTGGCGGCCAGGTTGCTCATGGAGAACTTTTCGTTGGGATCCAGCGGGTTGTCTTTTCCAAGGGACATCAGGGTTTCCCAGTCCACTTTGAGCCGTTCCGGATAATGGCCGATGTACTTTCGCAGCATCCCCTCGTCGAAGGCGTCGTGCCCGGCGGGGACGGGGGTGTGCGTGGTGAACAGCGAGCTGGCCCTTACCACCTCCAAAGCCTCCGAGAAGTCCAGATTGTCTTTCTCTATGTACTCGCGCAGCCGCTCCATGCCGATAAAGGCGGCATGGCCTTCGTTGCAGTGATACACCTGCGGATCCAGGCCCAGCTTGCGAAGGGCCCTGACACCGCCCACGCCCAGGAGCAGTTCCTGCTTGAGGCGGTTCTCCCAATCGCCGCCGTAGAGGTGATAGGTCACCTCACGGTCTTCCGGACGGTTGGCTTCATAGTCCGTATCCATCAGGTACAGGTCTGTACGGCCCACTTCCACCTTCCAAAGGCGGGCGGTGAGGTTCCGGCCGGGGAAGGCCACGGAAGTGGTCACCCAATTGCCTTCGGCGTCGAACACCGGGACGGCGGGAATCTTGGTGAAGTCCTGGGCGTCGTAGCCCGCCACCTGATAACCCTGGGCGCTGAGCACCTGGTTGAAATAGCCGTAGCGGTACAGCAGCCCCACGGCCACCAGATTCACGTTCATGTCGGAAGTCTCCTTCAGATAATCGCCCGCCAGGATGCCCAGGCCGCCGGAATAAATCTTGAGGGAGGTGTCCAGACCGTATTCCATGCAGAAATAGGCGATGGAAGGGTCTTTGCGCTGCGCCTTGGCAGCCATATATTCGTCGAACTCATCCAGTACGCACTTCATGCGTTTGAGAAAATCGGCATCCTCTGAGAGCTGCTGGAAACGCTTGATACTCACAGTATCCAGCACCACGAGCGGATTGTGGCCGCTCTTGTGCCACACCTCCGGGTCTATGGAGCGGAAAAGGTCTTTGGCACTTTCGTTCCAGCACCACCACAAATTCTTGGAAAGTATCTCCAGCCGGAACAGTTTTTCGGGGAGATGCCGGGTTACAAGAATGCTTCTCCAACTGGGATTCGTCACGTCTGTCTTAAAATACTGCATTGTCTTGTTCTTGGATTGGTAGGAGTCTTTGTTGTCCTGCACCTTGGACAGGGCCAGTGAATAAGCCTCCTGATAATACTTGATTTGTTTGTCCCACAGGGCTATCTGAGCCACGTCGCGGGCGTTTTCCCTGTAAGCGTTGCTGGTTTCCAGATCCAGTCCGGCCACCTCGCCGATGCGGGACACTACCCCGTCCACCACTTCCTGGTAGTTGGAGTCCGTCCTTTCCAGCACGGTGATTCCGGGGTGTTTTTTCTTGTAATGGGTCTTTACCCACAGGCCGAAGCCTGCCAACGTAGTGGTGAGGGTGGGAATCCGGAAGGCAAGGGCCTCCAGCGGGGTGTACCCCCAAGGCTCGTAATAAGACGGGAACAGGGCCAGGTCCATCCCGCAGAGGATGTGGTAATAGGGCATGTTGAACACGCCGTCGTTCCCGTTCAGATAGGAAGGGATGAAATACACTTTCACCTTGTCGCCGATGGCGTTCACCAGACCGGTTTCCCGGAAGCGGCGGGTAATGGTGTCGTATTCGGCATTCTGGAGATAGTGCGAAGTCTGGCTCCGGTATCCGGGATTTCCCTCCCCGTTCAGCTTGGCCACAATCTCCTTGTCGGGCCCGTGGTGTCCGGAGGGAATCATGATGAAGGCGTGGATGCTCCGGCCTTCGTAGCCCGAAAGCTTCAGGCGCTCCAAGGCGTCGATGAACACGTCGATGCCCTTGTTGCGGAACTCGTACCGGCCCCCAATGCCAATGAACACGGCATTGGACGGGACCTCCTCTGCACTCATGGCCGAAGCCACCTGCACGAGGCGCGTCCGCGCCTGGTCGTGCAGCCGCTGGTATTCCTCCTCCGAAGCGGGCGTAAAGCTGTTCTCGAAGCCGTTGGGAGTGACCACATCCACGGGACGGCCGTGGAACTGGGCGCATTCCCGGGCGGTGATATCGCTCACGGTGGTGAAGACGTCGGCATTCAGGGCCGACTGCTTCTCCAGCGAATGGATGGCCACTACGTTGAAACGCCGGGCCATTTCCTCCGCATTGTAGCTTTGCAGATTGTCGTAGAGGGGAAGGTTGTTACCCGCCAGGCAGCGGCCCATCATGGTGGCATGGGTGGTAAAGACGGTGGCCACCGGAATCCGTGCCTTCTTCAGCTGCAGGATGCCGGCGCCGGTCTGCCACTCATGGAACTGGGCCAGCACCTTCTCCCCGCCTTTGAGGTTGTAGTTCCAGAAACTCTCGATCACCTTTCCGGCCACTATCCCAAAGATGGCCGACTCCTTGTAATCCCAGTTGCCGGAGATGGAGTCCACCCCGAAATCGGCCCAGAGCTGACCCAGGAAATCGTCGGCCTGGGGCAGGAACTGCTTGTAATCTACCAAAATGGCCACCGGACGGCCGGGAATGTTCCACTGGCCCACCCGGATTCGGATCCCTTCGCTGGCCGCCTGCTTTTTCCAGGAGCGGTATAGCATGGGGTCTTCCTGAAAATCCGGATTCTCCGCCCTGTGCATCCACACGTCCGGACCTATAAAGATGTGGCGGCGTCCCAACTGCGAATTCAAGTGGAGGGCCTTGGTGGCGATAACCGTATAAATGCCGCCGACCTTGTTGCAAACCTCCCAGCTGACCTCGAACAGATAGTCCGGACTCAATAAAACTTTCTTTGCCATCTAAAACCTATTTCTTCTTCGTCGCTTTCTTCCGCACAGGTTTCTCCTGCAATTCCTCCACTGCGGTTTCCTTCACGTCCAGGGCGGCCCGTTTCTCGTCCAGGCGGATCTGGAAGTCGGAAATCACGTTCATGTAATTGATAAAAGCCTCGTAAGGGGTGTCGTACGGGTTGAAGTACTTGTGCACTTCCCCGTCCGAGAAGAACTTGGTGCACATATAGTAGAAATGGTCGCTCTCCTGCAGGTGGCCGAAGTCTTCCCACAGCTCCGCGTCGTTCACGATGGAGAGCTTCTCCGTCATGGCATACACTTTCTTGAAGGCCTCGCTCTGGAGCTCGTTGCCCAGCCAGGCGGTGATGTCGCGCTCTTCGTCAGCCCAGGAAATGGGGTCTTCCACGGAGAGGTCGGCCACCGGAGCATGCTTCTTCACGGCCTCGGAAGGCGTTACGAAGGAGAAGGTTCCGTCCTTGATCACGGCCTGCGGCAGGGTCTTCATGAATTCGAAGATGCCGCTGTCGGCCTTCTGGTGCTCGCCAAAGGTCTCATAGTCCATGAACAGGTTGATGATGTCGTCGTTCTGGGCGCTTTCCTTCATCCAGTTCACATACTTTTCGGCCGTAAGGGGCCACATTTCCCATCCCTTGTTGGAGAAGCGGAAGGCTATGTCGTCCGAAAGGCTGTAGTTGCGGAGCAGGAGCTTCAGCTTGGGCTGGGTTTCTCCGGTGTACACATAATTGGGGCTCTTCCAGCCCATGATGTGGCGGGCACCCTCCGTAAGCATGGTCTTGTAGCCCAGGTCATAAACCATTTCGCCGATGCCGTTGGAGTAGATGAGTTCCGTATTGCGGAAGGCCGTGGGCTTTACCCCGAACAGTTCCTCGATCTTGGCGGCATGCTTCCGGACCTGGTGGCGGAACTCGCTCTCGGAGGCCAGGGAAGCCAGGGAATGATAATAGGTTTCGGCCAGGAATTCCACCTTTCCGGTGGCGGCCAGGGCCTTGAAGGAGTCTATCACCTCGGGGGCAAAGCGCTGGAACTGCTCCAGGGCGCTGCCGGAGATGGAATAGGCAATCTTGAACTTGCCTTTGCTCTGCCTGATCAGATCCAGCATGAGCTGGTTCATGGGCAGATAGCATTTCTGCGCAATGCGGCGCAGGATGGTGCGGTTGGCAAAGTCGTCATAGTAATGGGAATCCTTGCCGATATCGAAAAATCTGTACAGGCGGAGCCGGGTGGGTTGATGGACCTGGAAATACAGGCAGATGCTCTTAGTTGCCATAATCGATTATTTTACTACTGATTCATAAACTTTCTTCATCTTGGCGGTGGCGCCGTTCCATTTGAGGGCGTTCACCTCGTCAAAGCCCATTTTGGCGGAGAAGTCCGCCAGGGCAGGATAGCTGAGGAGGGCGTAGATGTCGTCGGCCATCGCGTCCACATCCCAGAAGTCCACCTTGAAGGCGTATTTGAGCACCTCGGCGGCGCCGGACTGCTTGGAAATGATGGAAGGGACGCCGGTTCTCATGGCCTCCAGCGGGGAAATGCCGAAAGGCTCCGAGATACTGGGCATGATGTACACGTCCGAGAGGGCGAACATCTTCTGCACGTCCACTCCCCGGAGGAAGCCGGTGAAATGGAAGCGGTCGCTGATACCCAGGCGGGCGGCCTGGCGGATGGCACGGTTCATCATGTCTCCGCTGCCGGCCATCACGAAGCGGACGTTCTTGGTGCGCTTGAGCACCTTGGCGGCCGCCTCGATGAAGTATTCCGGACCTTTCTGGTAGGTGATGCGGCCCAGGAAGGTGACCACCTTCTCCTTTACGCCGCGCTCCACCACCAGGTTCTCCCGGCCGCTGAAGTCCACGGCATTGTGCACGGTGACCACCTTGGCGGGATCGATCCCGTAGCGGTTGATCACGGTGTTGCGGGTTAGGTCGCTCACGGTGATTACCTTGTCGGCCACCTGCATGCCCTTCTGTTCGATGGCGAACACCCGGGTGTCTATGTTGTCCACGCTGCCCCGGTCGAAGGAAGTGGCGTGCACGTGGATGACGAGGGGCTTTCCGGTGAGTTCCTTGGCGGCGATGCCGGCGTAGTAGGTGAGCCAGTCATGGGCGTGGATTACGTCGAATTCGTCTTTGCGCTGCATGGCGATGGTTCCGCCCACCATGGCGTAGCGGGCCACCTCTTCCATGAGGTTGCTGCCGTATTTGCCGGAGAACTTGAACTTCTGGCCATAGCTGATGGAGAAGTCCTTCACCTGGCGTTTTTTCTCGTCCTCCACCAGCTTGCCGAACTCTTCCGGGTTGGCGTAGGGCACCATGTTGGAGCCGATGTGGATGAACTTGACCTTGTCCAGATATTCCTCTACAGACTCTGTAACCGTATCCACGGCCACATCCGAGGCGTTGATGATGGTGGTGGCGCTCTGGTCCTCGTCACCGGAGGCCGACGGCATCACAAAAGGGTTTGGACGCCGTTGGCGGCAAGACCTTTCACGATACCCTCGCAGGCCGTACCCAAGCCGCCTGCGATATGGGGAGGGAACTCCCAGCCGAACATTAATACTCTCATTGCCTAATCCTCCCTGTATTTTGCAATCAACCAGTTGATATTGAGAAGGGCGGCCGTAGTCATGGCCGACGAGATGGCCCCGTGCGGCTCGTGGGGCGGATCCCCGTCGTAAAGTTCCGAGAAGGCGCCTACTCCGTGCTTGGAGAGGTCTTCATAAAAACCTTCGGTGAGCCATTCGGCCCGCTTGATGAAGTTCTTGCCCATCATGTTGAAGCTGGCATAGCAGTACTGGGCCAGCAGGAACGGGAAGGCGCTGCCGTTGTGGTAGGCCAGGTCGCGGTCTATCTGGGAGCCTTCGTAAACTCCCTTGTAGCGGGCGTCGCGGGGGCTCAGCGAACGGATGCCCCGACGGGTGACCAGTTCCGCATTCACTACCCGCATTACCATGCCGATGACCTCGTCGGATACGCAGCGGTAGTCCAGCGAGACGGCCCAGAGCTGATTGGGCCTGAGTTCCATGTGCTGGCCGGCCACATCCACGTAATCGGCCAGGAAGCCCTGTTCCGGATTCCAGAAGACGGGCTGGAAGTTCTGCTCCACCAGGTCCTTGATAGGGGCCCATTTCCTGTAGAAGCCGCTGTTCTTGCGCTCGTGTTCCAGGGCGAAGCAGATGGCGTTGTACCAAAGGGCGTTGGTCTCTACCTGGTAGCCGGCGCGCTCCGTAACGGCGCGACCGCTGATGTAGGCGTTCATCCAGGTGAGGGCCACGCCGTCTTTCTGGGCCCAGAGCAGACCGTTCGGCTGCATGGCCACTTCCTGGCGGGTGCCGGGAAGATAACTCTCCAGCACGGACTTGAGCACGGGGCCGTACTTGGTCCAGACGGCTTTGTCATCGGCACCGTAGGCGATGTACTGCTGAAGGGTAACGGCCAGGTAGAGCGGAGCCTCCACCTGCGTGGTGCGGCGGGAGAGGCGCTCCTGGTTGTTGGCGATGAGGTTGTCCAGAATTTCCTCGAACTCCTTGGGGGAGTCTTTTCCGTAGAGGGCGAGACCGGCCAGGGATTCCAGGGTTTCCCGGAGAAGGCCGGTATAGAGCCAGCTGTAGCCGGCCACGATCTGGACCTTGCCTCCTTCGTCCCGGATGAGGGAATCGGCCTGGCGGACCAGCTGGTCGTGGAAGGAGGTGATGGGGCCCACCTTCTCTACGGTGGCGTTGAACTTGCGTTTGAGGCCTGCAGCGTTCACAGAATCCCCTGCCGCGGCGGAAACCACGATGGATTCTCCTGAGGAAAGCTCCGTCTCGAACACACCGGGCACCCAGAGGTCTTCCCTGCAGTCGAAACCGCGGCGCATTTCATCGGAATAGGTGATTCCCTTGTACCACACGGGATTGTACTTGAACACGGACGCAGAAGTGGAGAGCTGCAGGTTCAGGTCCGGGAAGCCGTCGTACATGTTGAAGGCAGCGCCGTTCTTAACGGCCTTGAACCCGGTGTTGGCGGTGGCGTTCTCTCCCGTAAGGGCGTGCACGTTGCGGAAGGCGAGGAAAGGTTTCAGCTCCAGCTTTACTTTTGCGGGTGCTTTGAGCAGATCGTAGCAGATGAGGAGCTGATTGCCGTCCGGACTGAGGACGATGCGCTTGCGGAACACGATTTCACCGATCTTGTAGGTGATGCTGGGAACCGGATCTGCGTCGAAGTCCACGATGTACTTGTGCCCGCGGGGCTCGTAGATGTCGCCATAGCAGTGGATTCCCAGATTGAAGCGCTTTCCCCTGAGGATGAGGGTTTCGTCCAGGGAGCTCAGGAGCAAGTGGCGGTATCCGCCGAACTTGTCCACCGGAACGGCCAGCAGTCCGTGATAGCGGCGGGTATTGCAGGTGACGATGGAGGTGTTGCAATACGCACCCGACTTGCTGGCCAGGATAATCTCCCGCTTAAGTGAATACGAGAGGTTAACCAGCTCAGACTTGTTGAATTTCAAAAAAGCCATAAATATGTGTTTATACTTGCTTCAAAACCATGGCGCAACGGGCCGGCAGATATACCTTGAGGGTATGGTCGTAGGCCTGGTTGCCGTTGGGGCATCTCTCGGGTATGCTCAAGTGCCGTTCACCTTCCTTGAGACGGGCGTATCCGTCAAAGCGGGATTCGTCCGAATCGAGCACATCCACATACTCGCCCGCCGGAGCGGAGAACCCATAGTCCGCAAACGATCCGGTGGCCGAAAAATTCAGCGCAAAGATACAGTTTTTCCGTTTGAAAATCAAGATTTTCTTTTCTTCATCGGCCACAAGAAGTTCCGGGCGGTCTTTGAGAACGTCCTCTTTCCTGAGCAGATGCACCATTTCCTTGTCAAAATTCCGGAGAAGGCCGTAGCGGAGGTCTTTGTTTTCGGCCAGGGACCACTGGCGCCGGGCATACTTGAACGACCAGCCGTTCCCTTCCCGGGGGAAGTCTATCCATTCCGGGTGGCCGAATTCGTTACCCATGAAGTTGAGGTAGCCGTCTCCGGCGGTGGCGGCCGTCACCAGGCGGATGAGTTTGTGCAGGGCGACGCCCCTGTCCACGATTCCGTTCTGCGAATCCGTCCGCATGGCAAAGTACATTTCCTTGTCCATGAGGCGGAAGATGATGGTCTTGTCGCCCACCAGGGCCTGGTCGTGGCATTCGGCATAGGAGATGGTCTTTTCGTCGGCCCGCTTGTTGGTGAGTTCCCACCAGATTTCCCCCATGGACCACTGCTCGTCGGAGCGTTCCTTGATCCATTTGATCCAGTGGTCGGCCACGCCCATGGACATCCTGAAGTCGAAGCCCACGCCAAAAGCCTGGAAGGGGGCGGCGAGGCCGGCCATGCCGGACATGTCCTCGGCGATGGTGAACCCGTTGGGATTCATTTCCTTGACCAGCATGTTGGCCAGGGCCAGGTAAATGACGGCGTCTTCGTCTACGCCTCCGTCGAAATAGAGGCCGTAATTGCCGAAGTCCTTGCCCAGGCCGTGATCCCAATAGAGCATGGAGGTGACGCCGTCGAAGCGGAAGCCGTCCATGTGGTACTCTTCCATCCAGTATTTGACGTTGGAGAGGAGGTAATAGCGGGTTTCGTCTTTCCCGTAGTCGAAGCAGCGGGACCCCCAGGCGGGGTGCTGTCCCTTGGGGCCGCTGTGGAAGTAAAGGTGGTCGGTCCCGTCGAATTCCGACAGGCCTTCCAGGGTGTTGTTCACGCTGTGGCTGTGAACGATGTCCATGATTACGGCAATGCCTTTCCCGTGGGCGTCGTCCACCATGCGCTTGAATTCTTCCGGGGTGCCGAAACGGGAACTGAGGGCGAAGAAATTGGACACTTGATAGCCGAAGGAGCCGTAATAGGGGTGCTCCTGCAGGGCCATGATCTGGATGGTGTCATATCCCAGGTCCTTCACTTTGGGAAGGACGTTGGTGCGGAATTCCTCGAAGGTGGATACTTTTTCGGCCTCCCCGGCCATGCCGATATGGCATTCGTAAATGAAGGGATGGGGCCGGGGGCCGGCATGGTTGTGCTTCCACTTGTATGGGGCGTCCGGAGCCCAGACCTGGGCGGAGAAGACTTTGGTGACGTCGTCCTGGACCACCCGGGTGGCATAGGAGGGAAGGCGCTCTCCCCCGCCGCCGGGCCACTCGATATAGAGCTTGTACAGTTCCCCGTGGCGGAGGAACATGGCGGGGATGGCAAGTTCCCAGTTTCCGTCGCCGATGGGCTTCAGGGCATAGGCGTCTGTACGTTTCCAGTTGTTAAAGTCCCCTATGAGGAAAATCCTGGAGGCGTTGGGGGCGAACTCACGGAATACCCAGGAACCGTCGGCACATTTGTGCAGGCCGTAATACACGTGGTTGTTAACGGCGTCTTTGAGTTTTCCGTCTCCGGCCATGTGGCGGAGGGTTTTCCAAATGTTTTCGTGCCTTCCGTCAATGGCGTCCTTATAAGGAAGGAGCCAGGGGTCTGTCTCGTAAATCTTTTTCATATCGATTGTCCGTTTTATCTTCTATTCCTTGTCCAGGGAATCAATCTTGTCTTTCACCGTACGCAAATAGTCCCGGCATTGTTTGAGCAGTTCCTTGCTGCGGCCCACCAGCGCATCTATATCATCCAGCCTGGTCTCCGGATTCTCCACTTTGGCAGCTATCTCCTCCAGCTCCTTCATCGCTTTCGCGTAGTCAAATTTCT
>FLNZ01002611.1_pt1 | contig 11051 bp, 7 predicted proteins | sample 1140391 | NCBI WGS metagenome assembly FLNZ01 (sample SAMEA3878171, study PRJEB12797) | bioreactor metagenome | biome: Moose rumen | place: Sweden | collected 2011-10
CAGCAGGGCTTTGCTGCCATGACAGGCATCGGCGTAGCCGCTGTAGTCTTCCACAATGCCGAAATAGTTGGGCTGTTGTACCACCACGCCGGCGGCTCCGCCAGCGGCGAGACGACGCTCCATGGCGCCTTTGTCCGTGACGCCTTCGTCGGCGGGTATCATCTCTGTCTTCACACCATGGAAATGGGCGTAGGTGCGTACCACCTGAAGCACTTTCGGGTCGATGGTCTCTGATATCAGCACGGTGTCGGCTTTCTTGGCGTTGTTGAATGCCATCAGCACAGCCTCCGCCGTGGCGGTGCTGCCGTCATACATACAGGCGTTGGAGATGTCCATGCCCGTGAGCTCCGACATCATGCTCTGGTATTCGAAGATGTAGTGCAGGGTCCCTTGGGAGATCTCTGCCTGATAGGGGGTGTAGCTGGTCAGAAACTCGGAGCGGCCGACGATATGTGGCACCACCGACGGGGTGTAGTGGTCGTAGACTCCGGCGCCGGCAAACACCGTCATGCACTGGTTGGTGGCGCACAGACGGTCGAAGGTCTTGCGGATCTCCAACTCACTCTGGGCATCGGGCAGGTCATACTCGCCGCGGAAACGGATGCTCTCGGGTATCTCCGCAAACAGCCCGTCAAGGTCTTCCACCCCAATCTTGTCGAGCATCTCACGGATGTCGTCAGGGGTGTGGGGAAAATATTTGTACATGATGAATGCTGCGGTGGGTTAGTTTTGCTTCTCGCAATAGTCCTGATAGGTGGAGGCCTCCATCAGATTGTCCAGCTCGGTCTTGTCGGAGAGCTCTACCTTGATAATCCAGTTCTCAAAAGCGTCGCTGTTGAGCAGCTCGGGGCTGTCGGCAAGGGCTTCGTTCACCTCTGCCACTATGCCACTGACGGGGGAGATGAGGTCGCTGGCGGCTTTCACACTCTCCACAGCGCCAAATTCCTCACCGGCGGTCACTTCGTCGTCTACTTCGGGCATGTCTACATATACCACATTGCCAAGGGCATGCTGGGCATAGTCCGTGATGCCGATATAGCCATATTCTCCTTCGATGCGCACAAACTCGTGCGATTCTGCATAATACAGACCTTCAATTACTTTTGCCATAATTCTTTGTGTTTATTAGTTTTTTATTTGATTGTTTTCTTAGGTGGGTTCTATTTCTTGTAGTGCTCTCCTACTTCTTGTAATGCTTGTCGTAGAAGCGTTTTTTCACCACTACACCGGTGAAGGTCTTGCGGCGGATCTGTATCTCCAACTCCGTTCCCAATTTGGCGTGGGCGGCATCTACAAGGGCCATGCAGACACTCTTGCCGGTGGAGATGGAGTTGTAGCCGGTGGTCACCTCACCCACCTGCGTGCCATCTTTGAGCACAGCGTAGCCATGGCGGGGGATGGCCTTGTCGCGAAGCTCGATGCCTACCACTCTCCGGGAGGGACCCTCGGTCTTCTCTTTCAACAGCGCCTCACGGCCGATGAACGCTGGCTTGTCGAGCTTGCAGAACATGCCCAGTCCTGCCGACACGGGAGAGATGTCTTCCGACAACTCGTCGCCATAGAGGGGCAGGCCCACCTCGAAGCGCAGCGTGTCACGACATCCCAGGCCACAGGGCTTGCAGCGGCCACTCTTCATCAGGGCGTCCCACAGGCCGACGATATAGTCGTGGGAGCCATAGACCTCGAAACCGTCCTCGCCGGTGTAGCCGGTACGGCTGACGATGACGTCCTCGTCTCCCACATGGATGGTCTTCTCGGTGTAGAACACCAACTCGCGGCAAGGGATGGACAGCACTTCTTCCATCACGGCTTCTGCCTCGGGACCTTGGACGGCAATCTGACCATAGTAGTCTGACTGATGGTCGAGGCGGACGTCGAAACCCTCGGTATGTGACTGCATCCAGGCGACATCCTTGTCGATGTTGGCGGCATTGATGACCAGGAAGAAGTCGTTCTCGCCCATGCGATAGACGAGCAGGTCGTCCACAGTGCCACCATGGGGATAGCACATCATGCCATAGAAGATCTTGCCGTCGGCGGCGCCTGTGATGTCGTTGGTGAATATGTGGTTCACATAGCGCTCGGCATCGGGACCGGTCACACGCACCTCTCCCATGTGGGATACGTCGAAGACACCGCAATGCTGGCGCACGGCGTTATGCTCTTCGATGATCGAACTGTACTGGATGGGCATGTCGAAGCCTCCAAAGGGGGAGATCAGCGCGCCAAGTGACACATGGCGGTCGTAAAGACAGGTTCTTTTGTTTTCCATATTATTCTTGTTTTAAGATTATTTGTATAAAGTCGTCTCGTCTCAAGTGAGGGATGATGTCATCAAGGTCCGCGGGGAGGGCTTTGGAAAGGCCGTCGGCGGTGAGGGGCTGTCCTGTCAGGCTTTGCTCTATCTCGTTGAGGTCGCCCGTCAACAGGTAGTCGCCCTTGATGTCTATATGCTTGATGATGTTGTTTTTCAATTCTAATCGGATCTCAAACTCACCGACTCCCTCAATGCGACCGCGCCGCGTGATGTGATAGCGGGGATTGCTGCCATAGATGAACGCCTCGGTGTGGTATTCCCGCTCAATCTCCTCGATCTTGCGCACTGCGGTGGCGTCGAGGCAGACCTCACGGCTGCAGAGGGTGGAGATGATCTTGGCCTTCAGCTCGTCGATGCTGATGGTGAGATAGTCTTTCAGCAGGGCAATATGCTGGCGGACACTCTGCACGCCCTTGCTCACTAACTTGGCGTCGCTTGGCGTGATGCTCCCCACCATGTGGCGCATGTCGATGTCGTAGAGCAGTGTGCCGTGGACGATGCTGCGACCGGGGATGTGGTAGAAGGCGTTGCCGGAGACCTTGCGGCCATCGATGAGAATGTCGTTGCGGCCCGTGGCCTTCGCATCGATGCCTAAACGGCAGAGCACAAGCGCCAGCAGGTTGATGTAGCGGTTGAACGTGAAATTGACGCGCTCGTCGTGGGTGATATACGAGATCATGATGTTGCCCATGTCGGCATAGACACAACCGCCTCCGCTCTTGCGCCGATAGGTCTGGATGCCATGCTCACGGCAGTAGGCGATGTTCACCTCATTCTCGATGAGTTGGTTGCGGCCGAATATCACCGTCGGTGGTACCTGCCAGAGAAACACATAGTCATCTTCTGCCATATAGCGGGCAGCATATTCCTCCATGGACAGATAGAAGGGTAGCGGGCGGGCAGCGGTGAAGGGGAGTGTAAGATGAATCATGGGGACATCACTGTTTCTTCCTTTGCAAATATAACAATAATTTGCCGTTCCACAATGTTTTGGAGGTCAAAAAAAACATGGTTTTTGAATAGAAATTACACCCCTCTGAAAATTGTCAGAGAATCACCTCCTTTCGTGTCATTCTCAAAGTAGAATGACCCCAAAAACACCAAATTGGTTTTTGATGGCAAATCGGCTGGATAGAGTTTCTGCTCATTCCAGGAATACCGTTGTCCATAAACAAAGAGATGGGGTCTGACAGAACCCATCTCTTAAACACAAGGATTGTGTATGTCGGTAATCCATCAAGCCTGCAGCTTGAGAAGATATGCTTTGAAATCATCGAATTGCTTCGAGATCTCCACGCTCTGCTTCTCGCCTTTCATAAAGGCGGCGAGACGGTCGGGGATTTCCACATCGATGCCGATGATCTCGTCGACCTTCTCCTTGAACTTCGCGGGATGGGCTGTCTCACAGAACACACCCGTCTCGCCCTCACACAACAGCTCGCAAAGCGCACGGTAGCCACAGGCGCCATGGGGGTCGAGGATGTAACCGGTGGCACCATGGCAGGCGGCCATCGATTTGCGGATCTGGGCGTCGCTATAGGTGGCGCCGCTGATGAGGGAGGTGATACGCTCATGACTGCCGCCATAGAGGTCGTAGACACGGGCGAAATTGCTGGGGTCGCCCACGTCCATGGCATTGGCAAGGGTCTGGATGCTGGGCTTGGGGTTGTATGCGCCTGTCTGCAAATACTGGTAGAAGATGTCGTTGGCGTTGTTGGCGGCGATGAAACGGCTGAACGGCAGTCCCATGGCATGGCCGAACAGACCGGCGGTGATGTTGCCGAAATTGCCGCTTGGCACGCACATGACAAGGTGGTCGGAGTGACCGAGGCCTTTCATGCGGGCATAGGCATTGAAATAGTAGAAGGCCTGGGGCAGGAAACGCGCCACATTGATGCTGTTGGCACTCGTCAGACGCATGTGACTGTTCAGCTCCTCGTCAAGGAAAGCTTGTTTTACAAGGGCCTGACAGTCGTCGAACACGCCGTCGACCTCCAGGGCGGTGATGTTCTGTCCAAGTGTGGTGAACTGGCATTCCTGAATCGGACTGACCTTGCCTTTGGGATAGAGTACGTACACGTGGATGCCCTCTACGCCTAAGAATCCGTTGGCGACGGCAGAACCGGTGTCGCCGCTGGTGGCAACAAGCACGTTCACGGTCTCATGGCCTTCCTGACGGATGAAATACTGCAGCAGACGGGCCATGAAACGGGCGCCGACGTCCTTGAAGGCGAGGGTGGGGCCATGGAAGAGTTCCAACGAGTAGATGTTGTCTTCGACACGTACCACGGGACAGTCGAACGAGAGTGTGTCGCAGACAATCTGATGGAGGGCGGCTGTCTCTACATCCTCTCCGAAAAAGGCATCGGCGACACGGCAGGCGATCTCTTGAAACGACAACTGGTCGATCTCGTCGAAGAAGCTCTTCGGAAGTGGGTTGATGGTTTCGGGCATGTACAGCCCGCGGTCGCCGGCAAGTCCTTTGACCACTGCCTCGCGCAATGTGGCAAGGGGTGCTTGATGGTTGGTACTGTAATATTTCATCGTCCTATGTCTTTTGTTCAATCAAAATAATCCTCATATTCTCAAATTAACTCCCGTTGGTCAGTGGGGCTTCGACAAATCTCGTGATTTTCTCTAATTCTCGACCCCCATGAGAGCCTGCATGAACTCCTGGAGGCGGAGCAAACCATAGTGGCCGGCGACACAGTCACGCTCGCTGTATTTCTCGACAGCGTCGGGAGAGATGCCACGATGCCAGAAGATGAAGGGGACCGGCTCAGCCACATGAGTGCGGATCTCCACAGGAGTGGGATGGTCGGGAAGGATGGCCAGACAGACAGGCTCGTCGAAAGTCTCGACAGCCTCGTAGATAGGCTTTACAATCCGCTCGTCCAAATATTCTATGGTGCGAATCTTCAAGTCCAGGTCGCCGTCGTGACCCGCCTCGTCGCTGGCTTCCACATGCAAGAACACGAAATCGTCCGTCTTCAGCGACGCGATGGCAGCGGCAGCCTTACCCTCATAGTTGGTGTCGTAAAGTCCCGTGGCACCCTCCACCTCGATGATGCGGAGACCGGCGTAGTGGCCGATGCCCTTGATGAGGTCGACGGCGGAGATGACACTGCCCGTCCTCACCTGCGGAAACATCTCGCTGATAGGCTGCATCGAGGGACGATAGCCGGGACTCCATGGCCAGATGCTGTTGGCAGCGGCATGCCCGCTCTCCACACGTGAGATGTTCAGCGGATGAGAAGGCAGCAAGGCTTGCGAGCGCAGAATCAGGTCGTTGATGAGGTCGGCAGTCTCCTGCGCGCTCATACGCCCCGCCTCTTGTGGGGCATTCTCCTCAGCACGCACTAAAAGCGGTTGCCATGCCTCGTCGGGATGGTCGTGAGGAGGAGAGCAGACAATATGCTTGTTGCCGCCCTTGATGACCAGCAGATGACGGTACTGGATGCCCGGAATGAAGCGCACACGGTCGTTGCCCAACTCATGGTCGAGATAATGGATGAGGGCGCCACCGTCGGCAGTGCTCAGATGACCGCCATGGTGATTCTTGATCTTGCCGTCGGCAAGTGTGATGATATTGCAGCGGATGGCCATGTCGAGGGAATCCATCTCATAACCTATCGATGCTGCCTCTAACGGACCGCGACCCTCATACACCTGATGCAGGTCGTAACCCATGATGGCCGTGTTGGCCACTTCCGAACCTGGAGAAAAACCCTCCGGGACGGTAATCAGACGACCTGTGCGACCTTCGCGCGCCAACAGGTCCATATAAGGCGTGTGGGCATATTCCAAAGGGGTCTTCCCTCCGAGACGCTCCACTGCATGGTCGGCCATGCCGTCGCCTAAGATGATGATATGTTTCATGAAATTATATGTTGGCGATACTCATGATGTTGGCAAACACTCCGGCGGCGGTGACACTGGCACCGGCGCCATAACCCTGGATGAGCATGGGGAATTCCTTGTAACGCTCGGTGGTGAGCATCACGATATTGTTGCTGCCCTTCAGATTGTAGAAAGGATGACCCTGGGGCACGCTGCGAAGTGACACCTCAGCCTTGCCATGGTCCATCGTGGCTACAAAGCGCCACCGCATTCCTTTTGCCTCCAGCTCCTGCCTTTGCTTCTCAAAGTCGGAGTCGAGGGCAGGCAGTCGCTTCCAGAAATCCTCCACACTGCCGTCAAAATAGCTGTCAGGGATAAACAGGTGCTTCTCCACATCGTCCTGCTCTATCTTATAACCTGCCTCACGGGTGAGGATGACCAGCTTGCGGACTACGTCCATGCCGCTGAGGTCCACACGGGGGTCGGGCTCACTGTAGCCCTGCTCTTTGGCGCGGCGCACAGTCTCGGAGAAGGGCACGTCGGAGGAGATCTCATTGAAGATGAAATTGAGCGTGCCACTGAGCACAGCCTCGATTTTCAGAATGCGGTCGCCACTGTTGCGCAGGTCGTTGATGGTGCCGATGATGGGAAGGCCGGCGCCGACGTTGGTCTCAAAGCGGAATTTCACACCGCGGGTCAGCGCGGTCTGCTTCAGACACTGGTAGTTGTCGTATTGCGACGACGCGGCAATCTTGTTGGCGGCAATCACACTGATATTGTGTTCCAAGAACGACTGGTAGAGCGAGGCAACCTCTTTGCTGGCGGTGCAGTCTACGAAAACACTGTTGAAGATGTTCATCGCTATCACCTCGTCGTGAAGACGACGGTTGTCGCTGTCGGCGGCGGCATCGAGTATCTCACGGTAGCGGTCAAGGTCGATGCCATCGCGGGAGAAAACGGCCTTCTTCGAACTGGCGATACCTACCACGTTGAGCTTCAACCTGTTGCGCTCTTTCAACTCTTCATATTGCAAGCGGATTTGCTCGATCAACTTGCTGCCCACGGTACCGATGCCGCAGATAAACAGGTTGAGCACCTTGTATTCCGACAGGAAGAAGGAGTCGTGAAGCACATTGAGCGACTTGCGCAGAAAACGTCCGTCGACAACAAATGAGATGTTGGTCTCTGAGGCTCCCTGCGCGCAGGCGATCACGCTGATGCCACTACGGCCTAAGGTGCCGAACAGCTTTCCGGCGATGCCAGGGGTATGCTTCATGTTCTCACCGACGATGGCGATGGTGGCAAGACCATGCTCGGCGTACATCGGGAACATGGCGCCTGTCTCTATCTCCTTGGAGAACTCGTTGTTGAGCACCGACACGGCGGAGTCGGCGTCCTCGTCACGCACACCGATGGAGGTGGAGTTCTCGGAGGAGGCCTGAGAGACCATGAACACTGAGATGCCGTTGGCGGCAAGGGCGGTGAAGATGCGCTGGTTCACACCGATCACACCGACCATCGAGAGACCCGTCACGGTGATCAGCGTCGTTCCGCTGATGCTCGAGATGCCCTTGATGGGCTTTTGGTCGTTCTCGACATATTGCTTGATGACTGTTCCGGGATTTGACGGATTGAAGGTATTCTTGACCTTGATGGGGATGTTCTTGACGCACACAGGGTATATCGTGGGGGGATAAATCACCTTCGCACCGAAGTTGCACAACTCCATCGCCTCGATATAGCTGAGTTGGTTGATGGTGTAGGCGGTCTTGATCACACGGGGGTCGGCGGTCATGAAACCATCCACGTCGGTCCAGATCTCCAGCACCTCGGCATCGAGGGCGGCGGCTATGATCGACGCAGTGTAGTCGCTGCCGCCACGGCCTAAATTGGTCACCTCGCCGGTGTCGCGGTCGCGACTGATGAAACCCGGGACAAGGGAGACCTTCGGAAGGTCGGCAAACGCCTCTCTCACCAGACGGGCGGAGAGCTCGCTGTCGAGGGTGTGCATGCCGTTCTTGCGGTACGTCTTGATGAAATGACGCGCGTCATGCCACCGCGCGCCTTTGATCAGCGTGGCGACAATGTTGCTGCTCAGACGCTCACCATAACTCACGATGGCGTCGAGGGTCTTCTCACTAAGGTCGTGGATGAGGTATACACCGAAGAGAATGCTCTTCAGCTGGTCAAAAAGGGAGTCAATGGTGTGGAAAAGTATCTCGCGCTTTCGGGGCTCGGTGATGATGGTGTCGATCAACTTGTGATGACGGTCTACCATCGCGTCGAATTCATCCTTGTAGTGCTCATCACCATTGAGCGCAAGGCGCGAGGTGGAAATCAACTCGTCGGTAATGCCACTCAGGGCGCTTACTACGACGATAACTGGTTGGCGCTTGGCCTCTGACTCTACAATACGTTTTAAACTAAGAATACTCTTCACGGAACCAACGGATGTCCCGCCAAATTTTAATACTTTCATGCTTGAATGATGTTTACAATTTTGGAACCCCGTTACAAAGGGGGATTTATTTTCCTAAAAATCGGTGCAAAATTAATAATAATTGACGAATTAAAAGAAAAATGCGCTTTTTTTATGATTTATTCAAAATAATACACTATCTTTGCAAGGATTATGAAATGGAAATGTCACCTCTGGAAAACAGTCCATGCGGGACATGCGAAACATGAATGAAGAGAAATCAAAATACCTATTTAATAACGTCAAATATAATCATTACATTATGAAGAAATTTTTAGTTGCAATCGTGGCATGTATGCTTGCCGCTCCTTCTTTTGCGCAATTCAGCAGCGGAGGGTTCTCACTCGATGAGGAACATATGTATTGGGGTGTGCGCTTCGGATTAAATGTCGGTGGTATCGGTGGTGATGTCAAATCGGATAAGTCGCGTACGGGTATGACACTCGCCGGTGTCGTCGGACTGCGTGTCACTGACTCCGCACCAGTATTCCTGGAGAGTGGACTCTACTATACAGAGCGGGGAGGTAATGACCTGAAGGGCTCCAACAAATTCGCACTTGAGCCTCAAGACGTGCAGGATCCTCCAAAGGGACATCTCAACTACCTCGAAGTGCCTGTGCTCATCAAATATGGGATCACCACTGAGGACAACATCGCTATTCTTCCATTCATAGGTCCTACTTTCGCCATGGGTATCTCGGGTAGCTATAAATACCTGAAACACCCCGAGATGGGCGTCAAACTGGGATGCGGCTTCGAGTGGAACAACCTCTATGCTGAGTTGGGCTATCATATCGGTGTCACCAATGTGGCTGACCTGGGCGATGCATCATCACATGGACACGCTTTTTTATTCAATATCGGTATCAACTTCTAAATCTCTCAAATCATAGCTTTGGCCGTGCCCGGGATCCTCTCTGGCACGGCTTTTTTCCTAATTCCACCATGCTCCAAGAATACCAAATCAGAGTGCTGCCACGCCAGGCTTCTTCAACGAGAATCCTGGCTGAATACATCGAACAGGAGAAAGGCATCGACGCGCGCCGCATCACCAATATACGCATCCTGCGGCGAAGCATCGACGCGCGCCAGCGCACGATCTATGTCAACCTCACGGTGAGGGTATATGTCGATGAACAACCCGAGGAGGAAATCTTCGAGAAAATAACATACGGTGACGTCTCCGAAGCGAAACCTGTCATCGTCGTGGGGGCTGGACCGGGGGGATTGTTCGCCGCCCTGCGACTCATTGAGTTGGGGATGCGACCCGTGGTGCTCGAACGGGGAAAAAATGTGCATGAACGCAAAAAAGACTTGGCGATGATCTCAAAAAGCCATGTTGTCGACGCTGAGAGCAACTACTCCTTTGGGGAGGGAGGCGCAGGGGCATACTCTGACGGCAAACTCTATACTCGTTCCAAAAAGAGGGGCAGCGTGGAGAAAATCCTGAGGGTGTTTTGCCAACATGGCGCCAGCACGGACATCCTCGCGGATGCACACCCCCATATCGGTACCGACCGACTGCCAAGGGTGATTGAGAATATGCGAGGCACCATCCTCAATAGCGGGGGAGAGGTGCTGTTCCAGACAAAGATGACACGACTGAATGTCGAGGGCGACAGGGTGACGGGGGTCACCGCGGTGGACACGACGACAAACACCGAGAGGGACTTTCATGGACCGGTCATCCTCGCGACGGGACATTCGGCACGCGATGTCTATCAATACCTCTACCAGGAGGGCATTGACATCGAGGCGAAGGGCATTGCGGTGGGATTCCGACTCGAACATCCGTCGGCGCTCATCGACCAGATACAGTATCATAACAAAGAGGGTAGGGGAAAATACCTGCCGGCTGCGGAGTACAGCTTCGTCACTCAGGTGGAGGGAAGGGGCGTGTACTCGTTCTGTATGTGCCCGGGTGGGTTCGTCATACCGGCGGCCACGGGACCTGAACAAGTGGTCGTCAACGGCATGAGTCCCAGCAACCGCGGGTCGAAATGGTCTAACAGCGGCATGGTCGTCGAAATGCGACCAGAGGACGTGGAGGGCGACGACCCCCTGAGAATGATGCGCTTCCAACAACGGGTGGAAAGGGACTGCTGGCAGCAAGGGGGAATGCGACAGACGGCTCCGGCGCAAAGAATGGCTGATTTCGTCAATAGAAAACTCAGCTACGACCTGCCTTCTTCGTCTTATTCTCCGGGACTGGTGCCCAGTCCGATGCACTTCTGGATGCCTCGCCCGCTTGTGCAAAGACTTCAAAAGGGATTCCTCACTTTCGGCAAGCACAGCCATGGGTTCCTCACCAATGAGGCGGTGCTGATCGGCGTAGAGACACGTACCTCGTCGCCCGTGAGGATCATCCGTCAGGTGGACACCCTCCAGCATGTCCGGCTGCAGGGTCTCTATCCC
>FLNZ01003329.1_pt1 | contig 11041 bp, 5 predicted proteins | sample 1140391 | NCBI WGS metagenome assembly FLNZ01 (sample SAMEA3878171, study PRJEB12797) | bioreactor metagenome | biome: Moose rumen | place: Sweden | collected 2011-10
GGGCGCCGTCGACGCGGGTGGGCATGCCGACCTCCGTTGGGCGCCGTCGGTCGGGGGCGGGAGCGTCGACGGCGCCCACAAAACCGTCGCCCCGCGCGGAAGAAAAAATTTTTTGGCGGCAATGATAAAAGTCGTTTCGTCTCCGATAATTTTGTTGTATGATATTATCAGCGGTTATCTCTCAACAAAAATCGGAGGTGAATCAATATGAGCAACGAAAAAAGCTCGGCGGACAAAATCCATGAAGCGGAGTTGGCTTTCGACCGAAAACGACGAACACTCGGTATGTTCCTCGGACCAATCTGCGCAATCGCCGTCATGATCATCGACATCGACGGTCTCACTCTCGAAGCTCACAAACTCCTCGCAATCATGACTCTCGTCGCCCTCTGGTGGATCACCGAACCCGTTCCGATACCCGTTACGTCGCTCATCGGTCCGACGCTCGCCGTCGTCACCGGCGTCGTGCCCGCCTCTCAAGCCTACGCCGCTTTCGCCAGCCCCATGATATTTTTGTTCATGGGCGGATTCATTCTCGCGAAGGCAATGATGATGCACGGGCTCGACAAACGATTCGCCTTCAGCCTCCTGTCAATGTCATGGGTCGGCTCAAATCCGAAACGAATTATGCTCGCCGTCGGTCTGGCGTCGGCACTGTGCTCGGGCTGGGTGAGTAACACCGCGACGGCGGCTATGATGTTCCCAATCTCGCTCGGATTGCTCGAGGCGATCCGTGAGATGTTCGCCGCCAACGGAAAAACAATCGATCTCAAAAATTATCCGTACGCAACGGGCTTAATGCTGATGGCGGCGTATTCGGCGTCGATCGGCGGCGTGCTCACTCCGATCGGCACTCCCCCGAACATCATCATGCTCGGCTTTTTGGATCAGATGGCGGATATTCACATCGACTTCTTCAACTGGATGATCTGGGGCTTCGTCGCGATGGTGTTGTACTTCATCATCGCCTACGTCGTGCTGTCGAAAATGTTCCCCGCCGACGTTGAGCGCATCGAAGGCGCGGAGGCTTTCATCGAAAACAAATTGAAGGAACTCGGCGGCTGGACGACCGCACAGCGCAACACTCTCATAGCGTTTTTCACCGCCGTTATTTTATGGATTGCGCCGGGCTTTTTGAGCATGGCGCTCGGTCCGACCGATCCGATCCTCAAAATGTATAATCGGCTCTTCCCTGAAGCCGTCGCGGCGATGGGCGGAGCACTTTTATTATTCCTGTTGCCGGTCAATTGGAAGAATCGCGAGTTCACTCTGTCGTGGAAAGACGCGGTCGCCGGCATCGAATGGGGCGCGCTCGTTTTATTCGGCGGCGGGCTTGCGATGGGCGGCATGATGTATAAAACGGGGCTGTCGATTTGGATCGGCGACAACGTTGTGGCGATGATGGGCGGCGAGCCGTCGATGATCATAATGACGGCGGTGTTTTGCGTGATGTCGTTGTTGTTGAGCGAGCTGACCAGTCACACGGCGGCGACGAATATGATCGGACCGCTCGGGATCACGGCGGCAATCGCGGCGGGATATTCTCCGATCCCCGTCGCCGTCGGCATTGCCCTTTCGTCGAGCTTGGGATTTATCATGCCGGTCTCGACGCCTCCGAACACGATCGTTTACGCCTCGGGCTACGTGCCCATCACGAAGATGATGAAGGGCGGCGCGCTGATCGATCTGATCGGCATCACCTGTATCACCATCCCGCTGGTGATTTACTTCGTCAGTTGGATTGTCGGCTGAACAGAAAGGTTTGATGAAATTTGGCTATGACTTTTAATCAGGGCGCAATCACGACGACCGGCAGAACCCTCGACGTGGCGATCAGCGGCGAAGGTTTTTTCCGCGTCACATTGCCCAACGGTGACTTCGCCTATACTCGCGACGGCGCCTTTGTCCTCAGCAGCGACGGAATTTTTATCGCCAACTACGTCGGCAACAAACAGAATAGTGCTCAGAACACTACCTTGGGCTACCATCTTTCAGACGAGATCACCATCCCGCCGGAAGTTGATCCCAATTCGATCACCATCGACAACAACGGCGCGGTGTCTTACATTCAAAACGCTCATCGAGTGTCGGCGGGAACCATAAGCGTTTATCGCTTTGACGATCCCTCGAAACTGCTCTCGATCGGCAATGACCTGTACATGTCGACCGACGATTCCGGAGGCGCAACCTTGATCGACTTCGCTGTCGACAACGAAACGACTTCTCTTATTCAACGCAGTCTCGAAAATTTGTCCGTCAACGTCAACGGCACCGACGTCGCCGACACGCTCAACAATCCCGTCAAACAAATCGTCTACGGCGATCCCGTGCAAAAAATTGTTTTTACCGCAGACTCCGTCGCAAACGTCGATACTGTCTTTTTTACCCAGGGCGCCATTGAAACCGTCGACAATCCCATCAGCCTTGCGATTAACGGCGAAGGATTCTTCCGAATTACATTGCCCAACGGCGACTTCGCTTATACTCGCAACGGCGCCTTCACCCTCAGCAGCGACGGCGTTATTATTCTTGCCGACGAACATGCCGGTTGGATAGAAGGCTATCATCTCTCCGACGAAATTTCCATACCGACCGGCGTCGATGTCAATTCGATCACCATCGACAGCAACGGCGCGGTTTCTTACATTCAAAACGGCGCACGCGTCCAAGCCGCGCGGATTTCGCTCTATCGCTTCCAAGATCAAAGCAAACTCCAACCGATCAATCTGGTCGACACTCATATTTTCCGCGCCACCGACGACAGCGGCTCCGTCACTCAGATAGATTTGTCCACGAGCAGCGCCTCGACGCTCGTGCAGGGCGCGCTCGAGCAAACGTCTGCTCGTATCATCAAAATTTACGATGATCCGTCGATGAGCGATGTCCAATTTTCTTCGCTCGAAAAAACCGATCGCCCGATCGATTTGGCAATCAGCGGCAAAGGATTCTTCCGTATCACGCTCCCAAACGGCGACTTCGCTTATACTCGCAACGGCAATTTTACTCTCGACAGCGATGGCGTTTTCGTCCTTGCTGACGAACATTTCAAGTGGGGCGGTTACCATCTTGCTGACGAGATTACCATCCCCGCCGACGTCGATATCAATTCGATCACGATCGACAGAGCCGGCACGGTCTATTATGTCCAAAACGGCGAGAAAAAGATTGCAGGGACGGTGTCAATTTATTGCTTCGTCAACACGAGCGGGCTCGAGCCGATCAATTCTGTCGACAATCAACTTTTCAGAGAGACTGTCTTCAGCGGAACCGCAACTCAAGTCGAGTTTTCTACGCAAGGCGAAGTGACTGCGATTCTTCAGGGATATCTCGAGCGCGATGCGTTTCAAGTCGTCAACCACTACGGGACGACTGTTGAGCTCGATGGCGGGCAAGGCGATGATTCTCTCCTCAACGACGAGGCAAGTACGACACTGATTGGCGGCGACGGCGATGATACGATTGTCAATGCCAATAAACTTTCGTTGCTCGACGTGCCGATCGCGACGCTCGAGGCGACGGGCAATCCTCTCGACATTGCCCTCGACGGCGAAGGATTTTTTAAGGTTTCGCTCGATGACGGCTCAATCGCTTACACTCGAAACAATTCATTCACCCTCGACGCCGACAATCGCATCGTCGGTGCCAACGGTTATTTGCTCTCAACGCTCGACGCCGCTATCACCGTTCCCGCGCTCGACACCTTTACAATCGATCGCGGCGGGCAAATGACATACGTCGACAATGACGCGACGATCACGCTCGGAGAAATTTCCGTTTATCGATTCGCCAACGTTGACGGGCTCGCTTCGCTCGACGACGGCTTGTATTCGGCAACGACTTTGAGCGGCGCGGGGTCTCTGCTCGAGTTCTCTTCGCAGGGGATCGATACGGCTGTTATTCAGGGCTATGTTGAGAAGTTCGTCATACGCGACGAGCCGAATTACTTGACGGCGATCGACGGCGGCGCGGGTTCCGACGTGATTGACAACGTGCTCGGCGATTTTGTTTCGATCGGCGCGGGCGACGGTGACGATACGATCGTCAATAGCGGCAACCTCGTATCGATTTTCGGAGGCGCGGGCGCCGATTACATTTACAATCTTTCTTCGGCGAACGTCGACACTGTTTTTGGAACGGACGATCCGCTCAACTTGACGATCAACGGCGACGGATTTTTTAAAGTCGTGCTCGACGATGGGAGCGCCGCTTACACTCGCGACGGCAACTTCCATCTTGACAGCGACGGCTATATCGTCACGGCGGACGGCAGTCGTCTCGCCGACGAAATTGCCATCCCGCCGGAAGTTTATCGTGATATGATCGTTATCGCGCGGGACGGCGCCGTTTCTTACACGCAAAACGGTCGGACGGTGCAGGCGGGCAGCATTGTCGTTTATCAATCGGATTCGGACACGTCGAATGAGACCACGTTCCTCACGCAGGGGACGGCGGTCGAAAAGATTTTCAAAGAAACGGGCAGCCCGTTCAGCTTGGCGATCGACAACGAAGGATTTTTCAGGATTACATTGCCCGACGGCGGCTTCGCTTACACTCGCGACGGCAACTTCCGCCTCAACAGCGACGGAGTTTTCGTCACGGCGGACGGCTATCATCTTGCCGACGAGATCACCATACCGATCGATGTTTCGCGCGCTTCGGTTGTTATCGCTCGCGACGGCACCGTTTCTTACACGCAAAATGGGCAATCGGTACAGGCGGGCACCGTCGCCGTTTATCGCTTCGTCAATCCCGACGGTTTAGAAGCGATCGGCAATAATCTCTTTCGTGAGACAACATCGAGCGGCTCGTCAATGCAGATCGAATTTGTAGCGCCGGGCGAGACGAATTTTATTATGCAGGGCGTTGTCGAGTTGAGCGGCACCGTCGAAAACGGCGGGCGCCTCGTGACGATTGACGGCGGGCTCAACGACGATCGGATCACGCTCGAAGGATCAAATCAGATGCTCATCTACAGATCGGGCGACGGCAACGACACGGTTTGGGGCGCGGATTTAAACGACAGTCTTAGTGTTGTAGGCGGGACGATCGATCGGACGGTGATGAGCAACGGCAATCTGATCGTTTCGATCGGCGATGGCTCGGTGACATTTGTCGGCTCTCCTCAAATTGATATCGGTGAAGAAGCGGACGCCGACGCCGATTCAGATAGCGACGCCGATTCAGATAGCGATGCAGATGCGGACGCCGATGCAGATTCTGATTCTGATGCTGATTCTGACACCGATGCTGATTCTGATTCCGACGCTGATTCTGATAGCGATGCTGATTCCGACGCCGACGCCGATTCAGATAGCGATGCGGATTCCGACGCCGATGCAGATTCCGATGCAGATTCCGATTCTGATTCTGATTCCGATTCTGATGCAGATTCCGATTCCGATGCAGATTCCGATGCAGATTCCGATGCAGATTCTGATGCAGATTCTGACTCCGATTCTGATTCTGATTCCGATTCCGATGCTGATTCTGATTCCGACACAGATTCTGATTCCGACGCCGATTCTGATTCCGACACAGATTCTGATTCCGACGCCGATTCTGATTCCAACGCCGATTCTGATTCCGACGCCGATTCTGATTCCGACGCCGATTCTGATTCCGATGCTGATGCTGATGCTGATGCTGATTCTGATGCCGATTCCGATTCTGATTCCGACGCCGATTCTGATTCCGATGCAGATTCGGACGCCGACGCCGATGCCGATTCCGATCAATGCAACTGTGATTGTGACGTTTGTAAAGATAAATGCCGGTGCCGCAATTATAATCCCACCGTCCCCGCCGACGAAGCCAACACCACCTCCGAAGGCGTCATCTTCGACCCGCGCACGCCGAAGACCGTCTACGTCAGCAATCCGTTCAGCGGCATCGTCGACGCCTCTAATTTCTCCAACAACGTCAATCGCATCGACGCCGCCTCCGATAACGAGCCCGTCATTCTTCAGGCGGGGGCGCAATCGACCGAAATTTTCTCCGGCTCCGGCTTCTCGACGCTGATCGGCGGCGACGGCAATGATACTCTCTACGGAGGCAAGGGCAAAAATACTTTCGTGTTCGAGCGCGGCGGCGGTAAAGACGTGATCGGCAACAAAAAATCCAACCAACATTCGACCTGTTATGATGCCGACGACAAAGTTGTGATCCTCGGCGGCGACGGCTTTTCAAAGGACGACGTCACCATCAGCGACAAGAAGGGCGTCGTCACCGTCACGTTCAATGACAATAAGAGCGACAAGCTTACCATCAATCGGAGCGACACGTTGAGCGCGGTGCAATTCTACTTCGGCACGGATTATATGAGCGCGCTCGAAGGCGAGGCGTTCAGCTACGGCGCCGACGACGATGTGTCGGTGAGCGCCAACGGCAAGACTTTGACGGTGAAGGTCGGCGTCGGCAACGATACAATCAGCGCGGCGGATATTTCCTCCAACGCAAAGACGCTCGACGGCTCGACGGCGGGCGCGGACTTATATTTGCGCGGCAACGGGCAATCGAACGTGATCATCGCCGGTGACGAGGGCGCGACGCTCGACGGCGGATATAATTATGCCAAGGATAAGGCGACGAACGATAAACTCTACGGCGGCGCGGGCGCTGATGTGTTCGTGTTCGACGGCGGCAAGGATGTCATCTACAATTACGCGTCGAATGATCGGATCGTCTGTGATGATGGCTTCGACGGCGTGAAGATCAAGGGCTATGATGTCGTGTTGCAATCGGGCAAAAATAAATTGACGATCGAAGAGGGCGTCGGCAGAAATATTTCGATCACCGACGGCGACGGAGTGACTTCGACCTACAGCTTCTCGAAAACGAACAAAACATTCGAGACGGCGTTGATCGAGACGAGTGAACAGCTGCCGACGGGCGATCGTTGGCTCGACGACGGTGGCAATTCGGACGCGTTGTCGGAGATCGTGACGCCGAAGGCGGTCGGAGCGATCGGCTCGAACGGCGCCAAAAACAATTTCAGCTTAAACGAGATGAGTGAACGGTTGCCGACGGGCGATTGCGCATTGGACGATGGCGGCAATTCGGACGCGTTGTCGGAGATCGTGACGCCGAAGGCGCTCGGAGCGCTCGGCTCAAACGGCGTTGAAAAAATTTTTGCAGGCGGTACCAAAAACAGTTTCAGCGTGCTCGGGACGAGTGAACAGTTTCAAGCGAGCGGCAGGAAAAATGCGATCAACGGTATGATGTAAAATGCGATCGAAAGTATGACGGCGAGCGCCAGGTAAAAAATTCCGAGCGGGCGATCGAACATCGCTCCGAAATTTTTCCGCCTCAACACGACGAGCGCGAGGATCAATCCGACGACGCTCAAGCCCGCTCCTCTTTGAATGTTCGGCGTTGAAAATTTCAATTCGATAACACAGTTACCCTTCGGAGCATCGAAACCGATGAAGCCTCCGAAGATTTTTTTTGTCGGCGTCTCAATGCCGTCGATGAAACAGTGCCAACCGACGTCGAAGGGGATCGGCAAAAAGATCGTGCCGCCGTCGGGAGCGTCGCGTCGAATTTCAATCGAATTATTATCGACGCGGACGATCTCGACGGAATTTTTTTCGTTGAGCGCATCGCACTCCGCGCGGAGCAACTCTATATCGAGCCCGCCGATGTGCACGCCGCCGTCGAAATCGTAGCCGTCTTCGGTGGTAAATTCAATCTCGACGGTCTGATTGTCGAAGGCGCCGAGATCGATCAGATTATTGTTGTGCTTGGCGGGATAAATGCGATTGTCGGTCTCGTCGTTATCGGGGATGACAAACTCGTTGCCGTTGACCTTCAACGAAAAATGTTTTTTCTTATTGGGCTCGCTCTCGTCGGCTTGCGACTCACCGAAAAGATACAGCTCGCGCCGCCCGACGACGTTGATCAGAATTTTATCGTCGACGACATTAATCGGATATTGAGTGATGAGCTCGACTTCGCGCCCGACGATCGCATTGAAAATATTATTTTGGACATCGAAAGTATTTTTATCGATGTCGACATCGTGAGCGACCGTCAAACCGATCGGAAACGTGATGCGATGATTGAACCAGCGGACGGTTTTGACGGAATGATCCTCGTCGAAAAGATCGGGGTTGCGCGCGTCCTTGACGGTGAAGGAGTGACGAACATTCAAGAGGGCGTCGGTGAAAAGACTGCCGCCCGTGTCGAAGACGCTTTGTCGATCCGAACAACTGTAGCCGAGCGCGCGGAAGGTTTTTTTGGTTTGATGAGACATGCCGCCGTGAAACGCGCAGAGCGCATAAGTTTCGGTGACGTAGGCGTAATTGTTTTCAAAGTCATTGTTGATGTCGCGGGTGCGTTCGAGCGGATTGCCTTTATATTGATCGATCTCGAGCGCCAAATCGGAGGCATTCAAAATATATTTGTTGTAGTGATCGGGAAGGAGCTCGAGGTTGGCAAAATTGGGCGCGAACCAAAAATATTGCATGAGAAAAACTTCGAGCGTGACGAGCGCGGCGAAAATGAACCAACGGTTGGTGCGTCGTAAGTTGAAGCCGTAGAAGAAAAGAAGGGCGGCGACGACCCCCGCGACAACTATGAACAGCGCCAGATCGCTTTTTCCGGCATCTCTGCAGAGATTGACGCCGAGGACGACGAACGCGATCTGCGTGATGAGCGGCAGGAAATTTGGTTTCAACAGTTTGTTGTCGAGGATCGAAGGATTTGACTCGAGTGCGGCGAGAAAAATTTCGAGCAGGACGAAATTCAGAATGAAAACGAATCGGACGGGCCACTGTTGATGTGAGCCGCCGTGCATCAAAAGTTCGGTGCCCGGGACGAAGACGGCGAGCATTATGATCCCGAAAAGCAATCGATGATAGAGGCGCAAATTTTTCCACGAGTACGAGATGACGGCGATCGGAAGGCAGGCGGCGCTCAAGAAGGCGAGCGACCAACAGAGAAGGTCGAAAACGTATTTTTCGTCGAAAATGTGTAAGGCGCCGATTGCTCTGATGTAAGTGGCAAGGGCGCCGCCTTCGATGCCGGCGTTAAAGCGATCGGAATCATTCAAAGAGAGCACCGACGGCATGAAAAACATTGCGCTCATCGAAAGCGCGGCGACGGTCGAGAGGATCAGCAGTCGACACTTACTCCAAAATTCCGCGCGGAGCGTCGTCGAGTAGAAGAGAGCGACGGAGGCGAAAAACATGAAGGTGCAGATCATGGCGCCGACGTAATACGAATGAGCGACGGTAAGAGTGAGCATGACGATGTATAAAAGCGGCTTGCCGCGCTCGAGCAGGCGGTAGAATCCGAGCATGAGGACGGGAAAAAGGATCGCGCTGTCGAACATTACGTATTCGATTTGATAATAGATGAGAGCGCAGGAGCCGGAGCCGTAGAGGACGGCGGCGAGGATTTTATATTGGCGCGGCACGTCGAAACGATTGGTGAAGACGTACATCGACAGCGCCATGCAGATCATTTTGAAGAGGATCAGGAGCGAAACGGATTGCAAAATGTTATGGCGTTCGGAAAGGAGAATGGGCAGGTTGAAGGGCTCAATCAAAGTCGGCAAATTCCATGACGGGATGCCGCCGAGGATATGCCACTCGATGGTAGAGACGGCAACGTGCCGGAATAAATCCCATTGAGCGTAGAGAAAAGGAATGCCCTGCGCGGACATATCGCCCCAAGCGAGGAGGCGATCGCCGAAGGGGAAAATGCCTTTGATTGCGAAGGTGCTCAACGTGAGGGTAGAAATGATGCCGATGATGGCGGCGGCGTTAATGAGATGATATCGCATAAAAAAAATCCTTTCGGTCAGGACAACGAAAAAACGATCACGCCGACGATGATCAAAGCGAGCGCAAAGATTTTTCGTCGTGTGATCTTTTCGTTGAGCAGTCGGACGCTGAGAACGGTGACGTAGATGTAGCTCATCGAGCCGAGCACGGCGCCGAGCGAAAGCGGCAGCACTTTGTAAGAATAGATCGTGATGAAGGTCGTGATGAACATCAAAAAATAGGCGGCGATGACGGTCGGGTTGAGATAATCTTCGATGGGCGAGGAGCGTTTGACGTTGGCGGCGCGCTTAAGCATGATCTGAGCGAAGGCGGCGATGATGAGCGCGGATTGAAGAATGGCGGCGGAAATAATGATATCCAATTAAAAATCCTCGGAGGCGGCGAAAAGGATGAGGCCGCCGATGATAATGATGATGCCGACGATTTTACCGATCGAAACGGTCTCGTCGAAAACGATCACGCCCCAAATCAAAGCGTAGACGAGCCCGACGGATTTACTTGCGTAGGCGAGATTAAGCGGCAGGTGTTTGATGATCTGTTGCCAACCGACGGCGTGAATGACGAGAGTGATCAGCAGGGCGGCGTAGGCGAGGCAAAAATTTTGACTGAAGAACGGTTGAGAGGCGGCGTATTTTGAAAAGACTCCGCCGACGGAGCCGAACAGCAATAACAATTGTAGGCAAAAAATATATTTCAATGCTGATGATCTCTCCAACCCCAGATGAAATAAGGAGCGTCGTCGCCGACATTGAACAGCAGATCGAGAATCGAAACGAAATGATTGAAGTGCTCGCCGCGTTGAGGATACTCGGGATAACCGGAATAATCCTTCCACACGAGATCGATACCGGCGCGCGCGTAATCTTCGGCGATGATGTAATCTTTCGCGGCGGGACCGGACAGGTAGAGGTCGGCGCGGGCGGCTTTGACGAGGCTCAAAAGTTTTTCGTGCTTGGCGCCGTGCGTCGGATAATCGCGGCTGTCGGAGAAAATTGTTTTGATGTGCAGGAAGTCGCGGGAGATGTGCTCGATCAAAAATCGGTTGAGCTCGAAAAGATACTCCCATTGGCGCTCGAGGTAGACGTGCCGAAGAAATTCTTCATATCGTTTGAAATGCGGCGCGCGATTATACGCCATCTTGAGAGTCAAAAAATGTTTGCGTTGCCAAGAATGATCGTTCATCCGCACGTCGACGATCAGACGATGCTCATTGATGCCGACGGGAACGGTGAGCCACTTTCTTAAAGCGTCCGCCC
>FLNZ01002962.1_pt1 | contig 11039 bp, 11 predicted proteins | sample 1140391 | NCBI WGS metagenome assembly FLNZ01 (sample SAMEA3878171, study PRJEB12797) | bioreactor metagenome | biome: Moose rumen | place: Sweden | collected 2011-10
AAACGCTTTGCAATGGCTTTTATCTCATCGTAATCCTTCTCCGGAAAGCAGCGGGAGAGGTTCGTAATCACAACATTGTACCTGTAATGTAACACGCTGCCAAGCAGGCGGCCCATCACCCGGCCCCACCACCTGTGATATGAGAGCGGGAGCAGGCCCCTCAGATAGAGGTAGCCGCCCACAAGCCGCGCTCCTATGCTCCTTCGATTATCCATAAGATTCACAAATGTAAGAAATATTTTTAAAAAGGGAAATATTTGTTTTTCACGGAAATAATTCCTACATTTGCAGTCCTTTTTGGGCCCATGAGAGGCCATAAAAGGCTTAAAACATTTATAAACAATTAATTAACAAACAATGGTTAACCAGTACGAAACCGTTTTCATTGCAACTCCCGTTTTGTCTGACACCCAGATGAAGGAAGCGGTAGAAAAGTACGTCAATCTCATCAAGGACAACGGCGGTGAGATTGTGTACCAGGAGGATTGGGGCCTGCGCCAGCTCGCTTATCCCATCCAGCACAAGACCACAGGTTTTTATTACCTGATTGAATTCAAGGCTGACAGCACTTTCGTTGCCACTCTCGAAACCCAGTATCACCGTGACGAGCGCATCATCCGCTACCTCACCGTGGCCCTTGACAAGGACGCTATCGCATATGCCGAGAAGCGCCGTCAGAACAAGACCGCAAAGGCAGCAGCTCCCGCCGCAGAACCTGCACAGGAAGAGCCCGAGGCTCCCGCAGCAGATGAAACTGAAGAATAATCAAGGAGGACAAGACTATGGCAAACGAAAATAAAGAAATCCGCTACCTGAATCCCCCCACAGTGGAGGTTCGCAAGAAGAAGTACTGCCGCTTCAAGAAGGCCGGCATCAAGTATGTAGATTACAAGGATCCCGAGTTCCTCAAGAAGTTCCTCAACGAGCAGGGCAAAATTCTCCCCCGCCGCATCACCGGTACTTCCCTCAAGTTCCAGAGGAAGGTTGCACAGGCCATCAAGCGCGCCCGTTCACTCGCCCTTCTTCCCTATGTTACAGACCTTCTTAAATAATCTGCCTTATGGAAATTTTGCTCAAGAAAGATGTAGCTAATCTTGGCTACGCCGGCGAGATTGTCAAAGTAAAGGCCGGTTACGGAATGAACTACCTCATTCCCCAGGGATTCGCAGTTTCCGCAACTGAATCCGTAAAGAAGCAGCATGCCGAAACCCTTCGCCAGAGGGCTCACAAAGAGGCAAAGCTTGTCTCCGATGCAGAGGCTCTCGCAGCCACCATCGCAGCTCAGACTCCGGAAATCAAGGTGAAGGTTTCAGAGAGCGGAAAGCTCTATGGCAGCGTCACCACCATGGACCTTGCCGAGGCGCTCAACGCAAAGGGCCTCAACATTGACAAGAAGGACATCACCATCCTTGCAGGAGACGTGAAGGAACTTGGCGAGTATGAGGCTGTAGTTAAGCTCTACAAAACCATCAAGGGCACCTTCAAGTTCAACGTGGTTGCAGAATAATCTGCCAAAAGCACTTTTAAAGCCGGCCTCCGTGCCGGCTTTTTTTATTCACGATTTATTACTATATTTGCGGATAGGCTTGAATTGAAAACCAACAATATAAACTGATATGTTCAAAGGTCAACACAAAGGACTGTACGCCCTTGCGCTTGCTAATACCGGCGAGCGCTTTGGCTACTACACCATGCTGGCCATCTTCATGCTGTTCCTGCAGGCCAAGTTCGGCTTCGACGGCAAGGTGGCTTCCCAGATCTATGCCATTTTCCTGGCACTTGTGTATTTCATGCCCGTCGTGGGCGGTATCCTTGCAGACAAGATAGGCTACGGCAAGTGCGTCGTCACCGGCATCTGCGTCATGTTCGCGGGATACCTGGCACTTTCCATCCCCACATCGGCAGGAATCATGGGCCTCATCCTCATGTTCGGCGCCCTGCTTCTCATTTCCGTGGGTACGGGCCTTTTCAAGGGCAACCTGCAGGTGCTTGTGGGCAACCTGTACGACGATCCAAAGTACAGCGCAAAGCGAGACAGCGCATTCTCCCTCTTCTACATGGCCATCAACATCGGCGCCATGTTCGCCCCCAGCGCAGCAACCGCAATAACCAACAGCTTCATGGGCAAGGCAGGCCTCATCTACAAGGCCGACATCCCCGCCCTGTCGCACCAGCTCCTTAATGGAACCATCACTCCGGAAAACGCTTCCAAGCTCTCGGAGCTCCAGAGCGTAATGCCAGACGCTTCCGTAGCGTCCATGGACCCTTCCGCCTTCGCATCATATTATATCGAGCACCTGTCATCGGCCTACAACATGGGCTTTGCCGTGGCGTGCGTATCACTTATAATTTCCATCCTTATCTATTTCGGGTTCCGCAGCTGGTTCAAGCACGCAGACGTGAACGCAAAGCAGGCTGCGGCATCATCGGCCCCCGTGGAGCAACTCACTCCCAAGCAGGAGAAAGACCGTATTACGGCCCTTGTCATGGTGTTTGCGGTGGTCATCTTCTTCTGGATGGCATTCCACCAGAACGGCCAGTCGCTCACATGGTTCGCCCGTGACTACACGCAGGCCTATGCTACCGGAGCCACCCGTGCCGGCTTCAACATCTGGATCCTTGCACTCATAGCAGTCAGCATCTACACACTGTTCGGTATCTTCCAGAGCGAATCAAAGAAAGGAAAACTCATTTGCGGCGTTGTTACGGCCCTCCTCTGGGGAGGCGCCTACTGGATTTACTCCGGCCTGCCCAGTCCCCTTGACATCCAGCCCCAACTCTTCCAGCAGTTCAACCCGTTCTACGTGGTTTTCCTCACTCCCATCTCAATGGCATTATTCAGCGCACTGGCATCGAAGGGCAAGGAACCTTCGGCTCCTGTAAAGATAGGCCTCGGCATGTTCGTCGCTGCGCTCGGATACCTTATCATGGTACTCGGTTCGCTGGGCCAGCCTTCACCTGCAGCGCTCCAGGGCACGGTTTCGCCAGACCCCGTGGTCCCCATGTACCTCATTTCCACATACCTTGTACTCACCTTCGCAGAACTCCTGCTCTCCCCCATGGGTATCTCCTTCGTTTCCAAGGTAGCTCCGCCAAGGTTCAAGGGCCTCATGATGGGTCTGTGGTTTGCGGCAACGGCAATAGGCAACTACCTCAGCTCAATCCCCGGCCTTCTGTGGGACGCCGTTCCCCTCTGGGCCAACTGGGCAATCCTCATGGCCCTGTGTGTTGTTGCAGGCGTCATCATGTTTGCCATGATGAAAAAGATTAACGAGGCCACGGCCTCCTGATGCCCCGCCTTTATATCATAAGCGGTCCCAACGGCTCCGGGAAAACCACTGCTTCGTACGGTGTTCTCCCGGAGTTGCTGGATTGCCAGGAGTTCGTCAATTCAGATGAATTTGCAAAGCACCTGTCGCCATTTGCGCCCGAAAGTGCATACATCACGGCCAGCCGCCTGATGCTGCGCAAGGTGCGCTACCTGTTCGACCGCAGGCAGGACTTCTGCATAGAGACAACCCTGGCAACGCGCTCCCTCCTCAAAACGGTGGCATCGGCCCAAAAGCAGGGCTATTATGTAACGGTACTGTATTTCTGGCTCCGAAGTCCCGAAATAGCCGTCCAAAGGGTTGCCTCCAGGGTGGCCGACGGCGGTCACGACGTCCCGGAAGGCACCGTGCGGCGCCGTTATCAGATGGGCCTCAACTATTTTTTCCACCGTTACATGCAGGCATGCGACAAATGGATTCTGGCAGACAATTCGGCCCCTCCTTTCACAATAATTGCCGAAGGCTCCAAGAAGGGACTGGTGATAAGGGACATGAACCGCTATCTAACCGTAAGAAGCATGGTAACGGGAGAACTTACGCCTGACACGCCAATTGAAAACGTTACGGAACAGATAGTGAAGGAACTTGCAAAAGCTCCCGTCGCCCACGACGGAGTACCATATCAAAATGATAAACAGTAAGAGTTATTATCTTGAGACATTCGGGGTAGACGTCCCCCTGATGGACCGCCTCATAGGCGAGGCGCTCTCGTCGGGAGGCGCATATGCCGACCTATACTTCGAAAACACCACATACTCCAGCCTCCTGATGCGGGACGGCGCGGTCTCATCCGGCGGAAGCCATATAGATTTTGGCGTAGGGATACGCGTTCTCGCCGGGGAAAAGACGGGATACGCATATTCGGAAAGCACGGACGAGCGCGACATGCTGGTATCGGCCCGCGCAGCCGCGGCAATTGCATCGGCCCCATGCGAAGTGAGTCCTTACGGGACGCGCAGCCCTTCTACGGGAGAGCCAAATCCGGCAGCAGACCGCTATCCCATCCTGATGCCCTGGCGAGGCACTCCCATGAGTGATTTCCTCCCCTTCCTGCAAAAGTTGGAGGCCGCTATACGCCGCCGCGACCAGCGTATAGTGAAAGTGATCGCAAACCTCGCTTTCCAGGTGAGCGACATCCTCATGTACAACTCGCAGAGGGAGCTCAAATGGGACACCAAACCCATGGGGAGCATCTCTGTCACAGCCGTTTTCACCCAGGGCGGCGCCACGGAAAACAAATCCGTGTCACGCAGCTTCCGTGCTGGAGCCGAAATGCTGTCCGACTCTCTCCTTACGGAAATAGCGGAGGACACCGTGAAGGGCATAGACCAGCGTTTTGAAGCAAAGCGCCCGAGGGGCGGCCAGATGAGCGTAGTGATGGGCGCCGGCGCATCCGGCATCCTTCTTCACGAAGCCATGGGCCACGCCTTCGAGGCCGATTTCAACCGCAAGGGCACTTCCATCTTTGCAGACAAGATGGGCTGTCAGATTTGCCCCCGCGGCATCCAGATAATAGACGACGGCACCATTGCGGGAAACCGCGGCAGCCTCAACTTCGACGACGAAGGAATCCCGGGCCAGAAAACCTATATGGTGGAGGACGGCGTTCTCACCTCATATCTGCACGACCGCCTGTCGGCCGCCCACTACGGAGTCCGTCCTACCGGAAACGGCCGCAGGGAAAGTTTCCGCTACGCTCCCATCCCGAGGATGAGGACAACATACATGGAAAGCGGAAGTGCAAGTGCAGAAGACCTCATTTCATCCGTGCAGAAAGGCGTTTTCGTAGATGAATTCTCCAACGGACAGGTGCAGATAGGAGAGGGCGATTTCACCTTTTACGTAAAAAGCGGTTTCCTCATAGAAAACGGCCGCCTCACCCGGCCCGTGAAGGATATCAACATAATAGGCAACGGGCCTGAGGCACTTGCCGACATACGCGGAGTTGCCGACGACCTTGCCATAGACCCCGGTGCCTGGACCTGCGGCAAGGAGCAGAACGTTCCCGTGAGCTGCGGCATCCCCACCGTCCTTATAGGAAAACTGACTGTAGGAGGAGAATAAATGGAAACTGCATTGCTTACAAACAGCGAAATAGCCCTTGCAAGGCACTGCCTCTCCTTTGCCCTGGAGAGCGGGGCCGATGCTGTGCGCATTACGCTCACAAAAAGCCTTCTCAACCTCGTGGGCCTTCTAAATGGAGAGGTGGACAAAGTGTCGCAGGCGCTTGACCGAAGCCTGCAGCTGCAGGTTTTCGCAGCTGGAAGATTCGGCACTTTCTCATCCAACCGCCTTGACAAAGACGGCCTCGAACAGTTTATAAGGGAGGCCATAGCTACCGTGCACATGCTTGAGTCCGATCCCTACCGTTCCCTTCCCGCAGCCGGGCGGCAGGAAAAAGGAGCGCTCACGGGCATGGAACTGGAACTTTATGACAACGCCTATGCGAAAGTGACTGCTCAGGCGCGAAGGAAGATGGCCCTCGCCTCCACGGCATGGCCAAGGGAGGGCATGATATCGGAGGAGGGCGAATACTCAGATTCTGTTTTTGACTCCGTAACAATCGATTCACAGGGTTTTTTCGCCAGGCACAGCGAAACGTCGTTCGAAATTGGCTATGAATCCACGGTACAGGCCCCGGACGGCCGCATCTATTCCAGCTACTGGTGGGATGCTGCCCCGCGCCTTGGGGAGCTTAACTGGCAGGACTGCGCAGCAAAGGCATACAAAAGGGCCATGGCGCAAATTGGACCGCAGAGCGTTCCGGGAGGCAAATACAATCTCATAATTGACGCCGAGTGCGCCTCGAAAGTGGTCACTCCCCTCCTGAATGCCCTGGGCGGATACAGCCTCCAGCAGAAAAATTCCTTCCTTGCGGATTCAATCGGCAAAAAATTGTTTGCCGATGGGCTCACAATAATGGATATGCCGCGAGAAAAGGGGAAAACAGGCTCCCGCCTCTTCGACAGCGAGGGCGTTGCAACAGTGGAGCGGCCCATAATTGAAAACGGCGTTGTAAAAACCTGTTTCCTCAATACTTACATTGCCGCAAAGATGGGTCTTGAACCCACGGTGGAAGACGTAACGCGCGCCGTCGTAATGCCGTTTGGCGGCTGCGCCACGCGTGAAGACGTTCTTTCAAAACTGAAGGACGGAATACTTGTCACCGGCTTCAACGGCGGCAATTCCAATCCCGCCACCGGCAACTTCTCATACGGGATAGAAGGCTTCCTCGTAAATAACGGGAAGATTGCCCATCCCGTGAGAGAAATGCTCATAACCGGAAACTTCATAAGCCTGTGGAACAACCTTGTGGCAGCGGCCTGCGACGCACGTCCCTGCATGTCGCGCCTCGTTCCCACACTTGCATTCAAAGATGTAGATTTCAGCGCATGAAAACCGCGGTTGTCATACTAAATTACAACACGAAGGACTACCTTAGGAAATTTCTTCCCGGGCTCATTGCATCCTGCAGGGGGCTGGACGCCCAGGTGTGGGTTGCCGACAACGCCTCCTCCGACGGATCTGTGAAGCTGATGCAGGAAGAGTTCCCGGAAGTGCCCCTTATCCTGCTTGAAGAGAACTTCGGCTTCACCGGCGGCTACAACCGCGCCCTGAGGATGATTCAGGCCGATTATTACCTTCTCATCAATAGCGACATTCAGGTGCCGGAAGGATGGCTGGGCCCTCTCGTGGAATGGATGGATTCGCACCCGGAATGCGGGGCGTGCGGTCCAAAGCTCCTGTCTTATCATGACCACGGCTCTTTTGAGTATGCCGGTGCCGCCGGCGGATACATAGACCGCTACGGATATCCATTCTGCCGAGGCCGCATTATGCAGAAGCTGGAAAAGGACAACGGGCAGTACGACACTCCCGCCGACGTCCTTTGGGTGAGCGGAGCCTGCCTCATGGTGCGCTCTTCCATCTGGAAGGAGCTGGGCGGCCTTGACGATCGTTTCTTCGCCCACATGGAAGAAATAGACCTTTGCTGGAGGATGCAGCTGAGGGGCTGGAAAGTGAATGTCGTGCCGGCTTCTTACGTGTATCACATAGGAGGCGGAACCCTCTCCAACGAGAATCCACGGAAACTTTTCTTTAATTTCAGGAACAATCTCCTTCTCTTGGAAAACAACCTTCCGTCCACACTTGGAAGCCATTCAAAAGCCCGCCGGCGCATCTTTACCCGGAAATGCCTGGACGGCATCTCGGCCATTGTTTACTTCCTGAAGGGCAAATGGTCCTTCGCCTCTGCGGTACTGAAGGCACACAGGGACTACCGCCGCCTCCGCCGTCCCGGAGAGCTTCTTCAGAATCCCCGAAAACCGGACGGCATCTATAACGGCTGGATAGTTCCGAAGGGTTTATTTTAGTTTTTTTCTTATATTTGCGGGATAAAGATTAAACGTCCATGAAAATCATTATAGAAGGTGCAGGACAGGTTGGCTCCCACCTCGCAAAACTTCTTAGCAGCGAAGGAAGCGACGTTACCGTCATCGACGACGACAAGGAACGCATACAGTCCCTTTCCCTGTGGGCCGACGTTGCCACCATCGAAGGGCCGTCGGCATCTCTGCCCATCCTGAGGGAGGCGGGCTGCGACAAGGCCGACCTTTTCATAGCCGTGAATCCTTTCAAGAACCAGAGCGTGAACATAGTGAGCGCGCTCCTTGCCAAACGCCTCGGCGCAAAGAGAGTGGTTTCAAGAATAGACGACGAAGACTATCTTTCTCCCGAAAACAAGCTGCTTTTCAAGGATATGGGCCTTGATATGGTCTTTTACCCGGAAAAAAGCGCATCGGACGAAATAATTGACATGATTGCCCACGGAGCATCCTCCGAGTCCATGGATTTCGCCCGCGGAAAGCTGCAGCTGGGCGTTTTCAAGCTGGAAGATGACTCTCCCCTCCTGGACATGACAGTGGCCGATTTTTCCAAAACCGTCAAGGAAGGGAAGCCCGATGCAGACTTCCGCATCGTCGCCATTGCAAGGGGCGGCGCCACACTCATCCCAAAATACAATACCACATTCAAGAACTACGACTGCATCTACGTCATCTGCAACCGCGGAAGCATGAGTGCACTGGAAAAGTTCATCGGCAAGGAAAGGATAGACGTAAGGCGTGTAATGATCCTTGGAGGCAGCGAGGTTGGCGTAATGGTGGCAAGGGTCCTTGCAAAGAGGAAGATTGACGAAGTGAAACTGGTGGAGATAGATCCCAAGCGCTGCCGCATCCTTTCCGCCGCCCTTCCCAGCGAAGTGAACGTAACGCTTGGAGATGCCAGGAATGCCGATTTCCTGAAGGAAGAGGATATGAGAAGCTATCAGGCCGTAGTGGCCGTAACCGGCAACGACGAAGCCAACATACTCTCCTGCGTCATAGCAAAGAAGATGGGCGTCCCGCGCGTTATAGCGCAGGTGGAGAATCTTGACTACATGCGCCTGGCCGAAGAAATGGGCGTTGATGTTACAATAAACAAGAAACTCATCACTGCAAGCCGTATCTTCAAGTTCACCCTGTCCGACAAAGTGCGCTCCGTGCGGTACGTTAGCGGTACGGATGCCGAGGTGCTTGAATATACGGCCGCACCCGGCTCAAAGATAACCCGCGCCGCCCTCAAGGATCTCGATTTCCCCACCGATGCAATCATCGGCGGAGTAATCCGCGGCTCAGACAGTTTCATCGCCGTGGGAGACACAAAGATAGAGGAATACGACCGCGTGGCGGTGTTTGCACTGCATGGTGCGGCCAAGGAAGTTGACAAAATGTTCAAATAATATGTCTATACAGAGCGAGAATATTGAGAAACTCATCGACAGGCGTGCAAAAGCTCGCCTCGGCGGCGGGGAGAAAAGGATTGAAGCCCAGCATGCCAAAGGCAAGAAAACCGCAAGGGAACGCCTTGAGATGCTGCTGGACGCCGGTTCTTTCGAGGAGTACGACATGTTTGTGCAGCACCGCTGCGTAAACTTCGGAATGGACGCGTCGCATCCCGACGGAGACGGCGTTGTCACAGGCTGCGGCACCATCGGAGGCCGCCCGGTTTACGTATTTGCACAGGATTTCACCGTGAGCGGCGGCTCTCTGTCCAAAACCATGAGCGAGAAAATATGCAAGGTGATGGATATGGCAATGCGTGCCGGAGCGCCCCTTATCGGCCTGAACGATTCCGGCGGCGCACGCATCCAGGAGGGAATTGATGCACTTGCAGGATATGCCGATATTTTTGAAAGAAACATCCTTGGGAGCGGAGTGGTCCCGCAGATATCCTGCATCATGGGTCCCTGCGCAGGCGGAGCGGTATATTCCCCTGCCCTCACAGACTTCACCATAATGGTAAAGGACACATCGTACATGTTTCTCACCGGCCCGGCCGTAGTGAAGAGCGTAACGGGCGAGGAGGTGAGCCTGGAAGAGCTGGGCGGCGCATCGGTGCACGCCTCAAAGAGCGGCGTGGCGCATTTTGCCGCTTCAACGGAGGAGGAAGCCATTTCGCAGATTCGGAGGCTCATTTCGTTCATACCGCAGAACAATATGGAAGAGGCGCCCCTCAGGGAAACCGCAGATCCCGTCTCCCGCGTTGACGACTCCCTCAACGACATTGTGCCCGACAATCCAAACAAGGCCTACGACATGTATGCCGTAGTAAAGTCAATTGCCGATGACGGAGATTTCCTCGAAATCCACAAGGACTTCGCCAAGAACATAATAGTGGGATTCGCCCACATGGGAGGCCGCAGCGTGGGCATAGTAGCCAACCAGCCCGCAGTCCTTGCAGGTGTGCTGGACATCGCCGCAAGCCGCAAGGCCGCCCGTTTCGTGCGCTTCTGCGACGCATTCAACATCCCCGTCGTAACCCTCGTGGACGTTCCCGGCTTCCTTCCCGGCACGCAGCAGGAGTACGGCGCAATCATTTCAAACGGTGCAAAACTCCTCTACGCATACGGTGAAGCCACCGTTCCCAAGGTTACCGTTACCCTGAGGAAAGCCTACGGCGGAGCACACATCGTGATGAGCTGCAAGCAGCTTCGCGGAGACGTCAACTATGCATGGCCGTCGGCAGAGATTGCCGTAATGGGGGCCAAGGGTGCAGTTGAAATCCTCAAGAATGTCACGGAAGAGGAGTACAAGGAACTCTTTTCCAATCCATACCAGGCCGCGCAGAAGGGCTATATAGACGATATCATAGAACCCCGCAACACCCGCTTCCGCGTAATCCGCGCCCTGGAGCAGCTTGCAGGAAAGAGACTGAGTTTACCCGCAAAGAAACATGACAACCTTCCTCTATAGCATAATCCTCCCCCTCACTGCGGGAGGAGACAAGATGGCGCAGACAGACCCCCACGGCTGGACGCTCACTGCGATAAGCGTTACGGTTGTCTTTGCCGCCCTCATCGTCCTCTTCTTCATTTATACGCTTTCCGGAAGCATTTTTTCCGGAAAGTTCAAGCGTGCGCCAAAGCCCGGAAAGGCCGGTGACGAGGTGGCGGCGGCCATAGCCCTCGCCCTCGACATGGAGGACGGCGGAGAAACTTATGCCGCCATTGCAACGGCCGTGCACCTGTACCTGTCGGGCAGCGCCCATGATGCCGAACCAGGCATAATAACAATTGTGCGCAAGAACTCCCCCTGGAACGACAAAGCACTCAACTTCAGAAAAAAACCTATAACATGAAAAGCTATAAATTCAAGATTAACGGAAAGGATT
>FLNZ01004470.1_pt1 | contig 11037 bp, 11 predicted proteins | sample 1140391 | NCBI WGS metagenome assembly FLNZ01 (sample SAMEA3878171, study PRJEB12797) | bioreactor metagenome | biome: Moose rumen | place: Sweden | collected 2011-10
CCGAGGGGAGCGCCAAGCGGCAAGGGGGCGAGCAGCCCCCGTCGAGCGTCCACAATCAATTCATTCAATTTCACATTTATTAACCGTCAAATGCTTGTGCATTTCCTATAATACGGAAAAATCAAAATAAATTTTGTTTTTCTCTCGGCTTGCACTAATTTTGTAGGGATTTTTTAGCATTTTCACTCTTCTAGAGGTCGTGTAAGCTCATTAAAACATTTCAAACATTATGATTAACAGAGTTTTAATAAGGATAAAAGTCGTTCAGATGGTCTATAACTTTATGCTAACTCGCAGCATTAAGTCACCCGAGATGGCAAAAAACGAGTTGCAGCAGAGTTTTGACAAGTCCTACGAACTGTATAACTACTTGCTCAAGCTGATTATTGACCTGACTGATTTAGAGGACAGGTATCTCGACGAAGCAAGGCACAAGTTCCTGCCCACACAAGAAGACCTAAACCCTAACACGAAGTTTGTAAAAAACAAACTTGTTACGCTATTGCGTGAAAATGAGCAACTGCAACATTTCATCAGGGAGCACAAACTCTCGTGGCGCGACAACGAGATTTTCCTGAAACTGACACTCAACAAAATACAGAATAGCGACACCTACCACGAGTATATGGAAAACGGCAGCAACGACCTTGACGGCGACTGCTACTTCTGGATACAAATCTTCAAACGCATGCTTATCGACGATGACGACTTGCTCGAAGAGCTTGAGAACCAGTCGGTGTATTGGAGCAGCGACGACCTCGACTTTATGGGCCAGTTTGTCATCAAGACCATAAAGCGCCTCAATGACGGCAGCGACCAGCCCATTATGCCACAGTTCAAGGACCAGGAGGATGCCGATTATGGCCCCGAGCTCTTCACGGCGACATTAGATCAAGAAGAACTCAACACAGCCACTATCGAGAAGTTTATCGACTCGCGCCATTGGGACAGCGACCGCATCGCTCTCATCGACCGTGTGATTCTGCTGGTCGCCCTTGCCGAAGTAAGGACCTTTGAAAAGATTCCCACCACAGTAACTCTCAACGAATACATTGAGATAGCAAAATCCTTTAGTTCGCCTAACAGCTCGGCGTTTATCAACGGTGTGCTCAATGCCGCCTTTCGTGAGCTTAAGTACTCAGGAGTTATAAGAAAACCCTGATTGACATAAGATTATTCATTTATTTATTAATCAAATACAAACTACTATGTTGAATTACATTTTATTAGCTGCAGCACCACAAGAAGGTGGCGATGCAGGTGGCAGCGGAATGATGAGCATCATTATGATTGTTGCTCTTATCGCTATTTTCTATTTCTTCATGATTCGCCCACAAAGCAAGAAGCAGAAAGAAATCAAGAAGTTCCGCGATGCTATGCAAAAAGGCGACAAGGTGATTACCGCTGGCGGCATTCACGGCAAGATTAAAGAAATCAAAGAGAACGTGATCGTGCTGCAAGTTGACGACAACGTGAAAATCACCATCGACAAGGCTATGGTTTACCCATCGGCTAGTGATGCTATCGAATCGGGCGCCGACATCAAGAACGCCAACTAATCGACACAATAGAGAATTCTTATGAAGGTGTGTCAAAAAATATGGAATCTAATGTAAACTTAAAGGGAAAACTGCAATAAATATCTATTTTTGACACACCCTCATTATTGCGATTACTTCTTTTAGTATGAGTTGGTTTAAGCAGCATTTCCATTGGCTATCAACGTTTTGCAAAAAACTGTCGAGCAAGAACACATTCTTGTTCCTCATTTTTGTGGCGATAGCCTCGCTGTTTTGGGTGCTGCTCTCGTTCAACAACAATATGACTCATGACCTCACCATCAATGTGGTGGTGAAGAAACCCAAGAATGTAACACTTATCACTGATGTGCCATCGTCGATTACCGTCACAGTAAAAGACCGAGGACTCTCGTTCCTGAAATCGTTCTTCAAATCGACACCAACCATAGAACTCGACTTCAATAAATACAACAACGAGAAGACCAGCGCTATGGAATTAAATCCCAATCAGCTGGTTAATGAAGTCAGGAGGGCTTTAAACAGCAGCGCGACGGTCATCAAAGTAATGCCCGAAAGCATAACATCCAAATACACCACACTGCCAGGGAAAAAGGTGCCTGTGAATTGGGAAGACAACATCGAGAACATTATCCCCGACAAGCAGTTTGTCATCAACCCCGACCTGATAAAAACCGCCCCCGACTCGGTGGTCATCTATGCCCTCGACCAAGCTACCTTATTTAAAGTCAATGAGGTGGAGATATCGACGGTTGAAGTGGCAAATCTCACCACTACTTTCACTAAAGAAGTGAACCTTAAAAGCATCAACAATGTAAGAATTATCCCCGACAAAGTGAAACTCACCGTTCCCGTTGAGCCACTTATCAAGAAAGACTATAAAGCCTCCATCTCTTTGAGAAACCAGCCATCAGGCTTGAGGGTTCTCCTTTTCCCGCCCTCGGTCAATGTCACTTTCCTCGTGCCTCAGAGCCACTATCGCGACCCGGTGAATCTCACCGTCATCGTCGATTATAACGACATCGACCCAAACAATAGTAATAATGTGAAAATAAAACTGGGTGAAGTGTCGGGTAACTATACCAATGTGATATTACCAATCGATAGCGTGGGCTACCTGATTGAAAAAGAGTAAAACAACACAACCATGCCCACAAGAAGACTTATAGCGATAACTGGAGGCATAGGCTCTGGCAAGAGCGTGGTTTCCAGAGTGCTGCGCACTATGGGCTATGAGGTGTATGACTGCGACCTTCACGCCAAGCGGCTCATGCTCTCTTCACCTATCATCAGGCAGAAACTCACGGCACAATTTGGAGAGGACATCTATACTGCCAAAGGCACCATCAACAAGCCGCTGCTAAGCACCATTATTTTCAACGACACTAAAGCTCTAGCCATTGTCAATAGCATAGTTCATCCTGTTGTGAAAGATGATATAATCAGTTGGCACAATTCCCGCCAAGGGGCGCACAACTTTGTCGAGACCGCTATATTGGTCGAAGCTGGGATGCAGACCATGATCGATGAGGTGTGGAACGTCACTGCACCAGTTGAGACACGCATCGCTAGAGTCATGAGCCGCAATGCCACTACCCGCGACAAAGTGATGGAACGCATCAACTCCCAATCCACATCAATGAGCAAGGTCCATGTTCCCGTCAAGAACATCGTCAACGACGGCGACACTGCCATCCTCCCACAGATTATCACCTTGCTCGGCAGACTTTAATATCCTCATTACACCAATAGCAAAATTTAGAGGAGCACCATCAAAACTGGCGCTCCTCTAAAAAATTATAATCTTAACCACTAGAATTAGTCGGCATTAAGATTTACACGTTTCAGGTCGGTAGCAACGAGACCCTTCTGTGCCTTGTCGAGGAACATGGCGATTGTCATGCCCTTCTCCTCGCTGGCCTCATACTCCTGCTCCATAAGGATGTTCTCCTTATAGAACTTCTCCATGCGACCCTTTACGATGTTCTGGATCATCTGCTCGGGCATGCTCTTGAGCTTAGCGTCGGCAGTGTCGGCCATAAGCTTCTTAGCCTCCTCTACCTGCTCGGGAGTCATATAACCCTTGCGAACAGCCTCGTCCTGATGCTCCTCGGTAGCGCAGTAATAAGGGTTGAAACCTGCCTTCTTCAAAGCGTTCTCAACAGCCTTCTGCACCTGCTCGCTCTTGGTCTTCTCGATGGCGATGCCAGTCTCCTCGTCGATAACGCTCTGAGGAATCTGCTCACGGCTAGCGGCAACAGGGCGCATAGCAGCAACCTGCATAGCTACAGCCTTACCAGTCTCCTCGCTTACCTCAGCGTTGAAAGCAACGAGAGTAGCGAGTTTCTTGTTGAAATGGTTGTAACCAGCGATACCGGCAGCCTCTAGGCACTCATAAGCACCAAGCTCCATCTTCTCACCGGTGATACCGCTCAGAGCAGTGATGTGCTCAGCAACGGTAGCGCCATCGAAGGTGTAGTTCTTGAGGTCGTCAAGATTCTGAACCTTAGCGGCAACAGCCTCGTCAAGGATACGGTTAGCAAGGGTGACAAACTTCTCAGTTCCTGCCACGGGCTCGGTCTCGCACTTGAGTGCAACGATAGCACCAAAGTTGCCTACAACCTTGCACTTGGCGATACCCTCGGCGGCAGTGCGGTCGCCACGCTTAGCGGCGATAGCCTGACCACGCTTGCGGATAATCTCCACAGCCTTGTCCATATCGTTTTCGGCCTCGATGAGAGCCTTCTTGCAATCAACCATACCAGCATTGGTAATCTCGCGTAACTTCTTTATGTCGTTAATTGAAACAGCCATAATAGTGTTTTAAAATTATAAATTATTACCTAAATTAGTGAACTCTAGAGAATTACTCAGCCTTAGCATCTTCGGCATCAGCTTTAGGTGCTTCAACCTCGGCAGCAGGCTCCTCAACAGCGGGAGCTTCGGCGGGTTCCTCAGCAGGAGCTTCGGCAACGGGCTCTTCCTTTACCTCAGCCTTAGGAGCGGCTTTGCGACGTACTCTCTCGCGACGGGGCTTAGCCTCGGCAGCACCCTCGTTCTCTTCCTCGCTAGCCTCGTCCTTGTTGTCGATCTTCTCGATCTTGCGCTCCTCAATACCCTCGGTGATAGCCTCACACACGGTGTTAAGGATGATGTCGATCGACTTAGAAGCGTCGTCATTGGCGGGGATTACGAAGTCAACGTTTTCGGGATTGCTGTTGGTGTCAACGATACCAAATACGGGAATACCCAGACGGTTAGCCTCGGCAACGGCAATGTGCTCTTTCAGCACGTCAACAACAAAGAGTGCCGAAGGCAGAGCCTTCATCTCGGCGATAGAACCAAGGTTCTTCTCGAGCTTTGCACGCTGACGGGTAATCTGAAGGCGCTCACGCTTCGACATGTTGTCGAAAGTGCCATCGTTAGCCATCTTGTCGATAGAAGCCATCTTCTTCACTGCCTTGCGGATAGTGGGGAAGTTGGTAAGCATACCGCCTGGCCAGCGCTCAACAACGTAAGGCATTCCAACCGAAGTAGCGCGGTCGGCAACGACTTGCTTAGCTTGCTTTTTGGTGGCAACGAATAAAACCTTGCGGCCACTCTTAGCAATGTTCTTGAGGGCAACGGCAGCTTCTTCAAGCTTAGCCTGAGTCTTGTAGAGGTCAATAATGTGGATACCATTACGCTCCATGAAGATATAGGGAGCCATGGCGGGGTTCCATTTACGTTTCAGGTGACCAAAGTGACAGGTAGCGTCGAGCAATTGGTCAAAATTTGGTGTTTGCATTGTTTAAAAAATTGTTTTGTTTACGTTCAACTTAATCAATCGCATAGTAGCCAGCATGGTTGTAAGTGTTAAGTTCTAAGTGTTAAGTTCTTAGCCGAATCTTTCACGTCAAGAAACCTTTGAACTCTAAACTGTTAACTATGAACTAATGACACATGCAGAGTCTATGCAATTTGGATACTAAACTCTGTTTCGTTCCAGAGCAAGGCGTTGAAATAAATGGGTTAAGGGTTTTCGGCTATAGTTGAAAATCTGACAACCGATAACTGACAACCGATAACTATAAATATTAACGCTTGCTGAACTGGAAACGCTTGCGGGCCTTGGGCTGACCGGGTTTCTTGCGCTCTACGGCACGTGGGTCGCGAGTCATGAAACCTTCCTTGCGAAGCGCGCTCTTGTCCTCGGCGTTGATCTTCACCAGAGCACGAGCGATAGCTAGACGCAGAGCCTCGGCCTGTCCCTTGTAACCACCACCAATGAGGTTAACCTTGATGTTATACTTCTCAGTTGCCTCGAGGGTGTTCAATGGCTGCTTAACGATAAATTGAAGAATTGGAGATGGGAAGTATTCTTCAAGTGTACGCTTGTTGATTATGATCTCGCCATTACCTTCGCTAACATACACGCGTGCGATAGCTGCTTTACGACGACCTACTGCATTAATCTGTTCCATTCTTCCAATTATTTAAGTTTGTTGATATCAATTACTTTGGGTTGCTGAGCCTCGTGGGGGTGTTCTGGACCATTGTAGATATACACATTGTTCAGAATCTTTGCGCCAAGCTTGTTCTTGGGGAGCATACCCTTAATCACATGGAGGAACAAGGGGTGCTTGCCCTGCTGCTTGCCACGAGCCTTTGCTTGTTGAATCTCCGACTTCTTTTGGAGGATGGCAGGTGTCGCATAACGCTGACCACCAGGATAGCCTGTGTAGCTAACGTAGGTGCGGTCGTCCCACTTTTTGCCAGTGAGCTTAACCTTATCGGCGTTGATGATAATAACATTGTCACCACAGTCAACATGTGGTGTGAAACTGGCTTTGTACTTGCCACGCAAGATTTTCGCTACTTTTGCGCACAAGCGACCCAGTACCTGATCGGTAGCATCTACTACTACCCATTCTTTCTGTACGTCTTCCTTACGGATAGACACGGTCTTGTAACTTAAAGTGTTCACTTTTTAAAATCCTGATTAAAAATTAATTAAATCTTCAACAGAGCGCACAATGACACGGCCAAATGTCACTCTCTGGCACGCTGCTGAAATTATCTTGGATATAATCGGCGTGCAAAGGTACAACATTATTTATAAACAGCGTCGTCTTACCATGCCAAAACCGCCCAAGAAACTCCAAAATTAAAAAACATTAACAATCTTAACAAATATTAGTTGCACTTTTTTCTTCTAAAACTCCTTTTGACAAAACCAGCAAACTAGCGAAGCGGCAAACTAGCGAAGCGGCAAACTAGCGAGCGCAGCGAGCGTCAAATCTGGCACTCCTTTTGCATATACAATAATTTTGAGTAATTTTGCAACCCGAAACACACAATATATAATGATAGATTTCAATAAAGACTTAGATTACGAAATGAACGATGGTGGCACGCATGCCATTCCCATCTTTGCCGAGATACATGCCAATAGTGATGACAAGTTGCTGAAAGAAAAAGAGTTGAAGGATGTCCCCATTCTTGCCCTGCGCAATATGGTGCTCTTCCCTGGCATGACAATGCCTGTAATGGTGGGACGCGCCAAATCGCTCAACGCCATCAAAGACTCACAGCGCACAGGTGAACCTTTGGCAGTAGTTTGCCAAATTGACAGCGAAGTAGATGACCCTGACAAAAACGACCTCTACCCCGTTGGTACTGTTGCCGAAGTCATCAAAGTGCTAAAGCTGCCCGATGACTCCACTAATGTCATCCTGCACGGACGTTCGAGCTTCGTACTTGATAATATTACAGTCCGCGAGCCATATTTGCGCGGCGACATTTCACTCTACGATGAGAAATACCCCAAAAAGAACGATGGGGAGTTTGAGGCTATCATCAGCTCTATCAAGGAGCTGACCTACGACATGCTCAACAAGATGGGCGACTCGGGCAGGGAGATGAAATTTGCCCTTACCAACATCGACGACCCAGTGTATCTCATGCACTTCTTGGCGACGAACATCCCCTTCGAGGCTCGCGACAAGCAGATGCTGCTTCAGGAAAGCGACATCAAGAAGCGCGCCTACCACCTCTTTGGCATCTTGAGCAAAGAGGCGCAGCTCATCGACCTGAAGGCTAGCATACAGCTGCGCACCCGCGAAGACCTGTCGCAGCAGCAGCGCGAGCACTTTCTGCAACAGCAAATACGCACTATTCAGGAGGAGCTTGGCACTAACGATGACGACATCCCCGAACTTGAGAAGCGCGCAAAGGAGAAGAAATGGGACGAAAACACACAGAAGCATTTTGAGAAGGAACTCAAGAAACTCGAACGACTCAACCAGCAGTCGCCCGACTACTCCACGCAATATGCCTATCTCGACACTATGCTCAACCTGCCATGGAACGAATATACCAACGACAATTTCAACCTCAAGAAGGTGGAGGCGAAGCTGAATAAGGACCACTACGGTCTGGAGAATGTGAAAGACCGCATCCTAGAGCATCTGTCGGTACTGAAACTCCGTGGCGACCTCAAGGCTCCTATCATTTGCCTCTATGGTCCTCCGGGAGTGGGTAAGACATCGTTGGGTCGCTCCATCGCCGAGGCGCTGCACCGCAAATATGAGCGCATCTCGCTGGGTGGTCTGCACGACGAGGCGGAGATTCGCGGTCACCGTCGCACCTACATCGGTGCTATGCCCGGCCGCATCGTCGAGGCTATGATGAAATGCAACAGCTGCAACCCCGTGATTGTGCTTGATGAGATAGACAAGGTGGGTCAGGATTTCAAGGGCGACCCGGCTTCGGCGTTGCTCGAGGTGCTCGACCCAGAGCAGAACGGTCATTTCCACGACAACTACCTCGACGTGGACTACGACCTCTCGAAGGTGCTGTTTATTGCCACTGCCAACAACCTCGGCACCATCTCCAAGCCCTTGCTCGACCGCATGGAGGTGATTGAGATCAACAGCTACATCCCCGAGGAGAAAATCGAGATTGCCCGCAAGCACCTTGTGCCTAAGCAGCTGCAAGAGAATGGCTTTGAGAAACGTGAAATCACCTTCCCCAAAGCTACTATCACCGATATAATCCACGGATATACCCGCGAGAGCGGTGTGCGCGAGCTGGAGAAGAAAATCGCCAAAGTGCTGCGCAAAGTGGCGCGCAAGAAGGCGAGCGGTGACGAATACCCCAAGAGCATCGAAGTGGAGAGCCTGAAGGATTTCCTCGGTGCGCGCGACTTCAACAGCGACCGCTACGAGGGCAACGAGTTTGCCGGCGTGGTGACGGGTCTGGCATGGACTGCCGTGGGTGGCGAGATTCTCTTCATCGAGAGCGCATTGTCGCGTGGCAAGGGCGAGAAGCTCACCCTCACAGGCAACCTCGGCGATGTGATGAAGGAGAGTGCCATGATTGCGTTGCAGTACCTCAAGAGCCACAGCCAGTTGTTCAACATCGACTACGAACTCTTTGACAAATACAACGTCCATGTCCATGTTCCTGAGGGTGCGATACCCAAAGACGGACCCTCGGCGGGTGTCACTATGGTGACATCGCTCGTGTCGTCGTTCACCCAGCGCAAAGTGCGCGACCATGTGGCGATGACTGGCGAGATCACCCTGCGTGGCAAGGTGCTGCCAGTGGGAGGCATCAAGGAGAAAATCCTCGCTGCCAAGCGCGCCGGTATCACCGACATCATCCTGTGCCGCGACAACAAGAAAGACATTGACGAAATCAACGACATCTACCTAAAAGGCCTCACCTTCCACTTCGTCAACACCATCAAGGAGGTCATCGACTTCGCCCTCCTCCCCGACAAGGTGAAAGACGCAATCGAGCTGTAAGCGATAAGTGAAGCCACTAACGTGGCTTTTAGGACAATTTGAATAAACCACAAATTAACACGAATTGTAACTAAAGCCTCAACAGCTACTCGGTCTCGTTTTATTGGACATAAGAACATAATTGGCTTAATATCCTCATCTTGAGATCTGGGCGTTGCTGGAGTATTGTGCCGTAAGCACGGCGTTCGAATTCTCTCGAAAAGCAGCACCTCTCGATGTCACAAAGCCTCATGGTTAATATTTCCTAGTTCTCAAACGCATTCTCGGCAGTCTCGCCCTCTCCGAGATCACTGAACACATCAGCAGCAAGCTTGAACATTATGTGCTTATCGCCCACCTCATGACGCTCAAGCCCCTCGTCAAGCCATTTGCTCAAACTCCAAAATTTCTTTAATTGCTGCCATACTTCACCATACTTTACTGTCATTATATTTGCGAAGCTGTCAAAGCACGTACTTGTTCGACTTGGGGGGCGGCGGCCACTAGCCGCCTGTTCTTGCCCCCAAGCCTCACGGCGCGCGTGCTTCGACAGCTTAAGGTTTCATGTTTTTGGGGAGAGGAAGGGTGCTAATTCTGAGATACACGCACCGCACGCACGCTTTGACCGTAGTAGCGGTCGACGTTGCTCGCGCCCACATTGCCCGAATAGAAGTTCAGGTAGCAAGCGTGGCTCGGGCTGCCGGAGTAGAGAGTGCGCGACCAGTAGTTGCCGTGGGAGCCGGCGAGGTTGAGCTCGCTATCCCAACGGACGCCGGCGGCGGGCAAGAACACCGACGCGCTGTTGATGTTGCTCGTGAACAAGCGACCGTTCACGCCGTTCCTCGTTGTCCACTCGGTTGTGCAGTTGTCTATCAATTCCTGAATCTGTTCCAATGACGGCATTCGCCACTCCGCGCCCCAGGCGGCGGTGGCGGCATCGTCCTCCGGGTCAAGCTCGGTCTTGTTATCCACAAAGCCGTTGTAGCCGTAGTTGCTGATGGTGCAGTACTTGGTCAGCGTGGAGTCGCTGCCCTCGCACCACTTGTAGGTACTCCAGTCATAGACATCCTTGGGCGTGGTCTCGCCCCAGGCGAAGTAGTCGCCATAGTCCTCGGGGCTGCTAGCCCCGATGTTCATCGTCGACCACAGCGTGCCACTGGGCAAGCCGAGGTCAACGCACTCATGCCCGTCATCATGGCTCATATACAGCAGGACGTTATAGACCCATGTCACATCACCCACCGTGATAAAGCCGTCGCCGTCCTGGTCACCATTCACCAAGGCACTACTGTCGTCAAAAAGAAGATAGTTGTAGAGCGCGGCAACGTCATCTACAGTACACACACCGTCGCCATTAACATCGCCACTCACCGCTGGAGCCTGAGCCACTGCCACGCCACAGAGGGCGAGCATAGCCATTAAAGATAGAAATTTCTTCATGTTTAAACTTTTTTTGCCTCTTTAGTCTCCCGAATTGAGGTCAATTCGTTAATGGTTAGTATAAAAAGATAGCGTGGAGACTTGTCCGGTTTATCTTATAGGAGGCATCGCCAAACGCCCACGCAGAAATAAACAGTCATCCCCCACGCGATGCCATATACTGTTCCCGCCAATGGGGATGACGTATTGGCCCACGAAAGGCGTTTCTTTGACTGCTTTATTCTTCTGCGTTAATTTTTGGCGAAATTTCCTATAAAGAATAAAACAAAAACGCTCTCTTTTGAAGATAA
>FLNZ01002612.1_pt1 | contig 11035 bp, 10 predicted proteins | sample 1140391 | NCBI WGS metagenome assembly FLNZ01 (sample SAMEA3878171, study PRJEB12797) | bioreactor metagenome | biome: Moose rumen | place: Sweden | collected 2011-10
ATTAATTATTGATTGATTATGGAAGAAAGAACAAAATGCCCGGTATGTGGAAAAGAGGGCATTCCCGATTATCATCAGGGTGATGTGAGATGTCCATCGTGTGGTAGCAATCTGGAGCCTTTCAGACTGCTCGATGTCATTGAGCAGGAGAATAATGCCAAATCATCGAAGTGGAAGCCCATTGCGCTTGCTTCCATGGCGTTGGCATTGTTGTTTGCCATACTCTATTTCAGCAAAGGTGGCAGTGATAGCACCAAAGCAGAGGCTGCTGATGAGGCCGTGGCAAAGACCGAACAGGTGGCGAAGCCTGCCAATACCGCCGGGCAGCGTACTGCCGCCCAGCCGGTGGCATCCTCTACTGCCGAGCCGGAGGCCGGTCAACAGGAGAATGCCGGGAAGACGGTGAAAGAGGAGGGCGATGAGATTACCGCTCCCGCAGATATGGTCACCGTCAGAGACGGCAAGAAATATTATACTGTCAAGGGTGGTGACACATGGTGGAAAATCACCAAGAAACTCTATAACGGAAAGGTCAAGATAGAGGACTTGGCGCGCATGAACAGCAGAAGTGTTGACAAATCTTTGGAAATAGGAGAGGAACTGATCGTAAAGTAGCATTGTTATGAGCAAGATAGATGAATTGAGAGACTTTATGACAAGGTCTCTGGAGGAGAATATAAAACTCAATAATTGGATTTCCACACAGGAAAAAGTCAACGACGAGAAGATTGGTGATATGTGCAAGGACTTCCTGCAGGTGCTGGAGTCCTTTGAATGGGCTGAGACTTCTATCCATGAGAGAGAACTGGACAAGAGCAAAATCTCTACCGCCGCCATCACCCGCCTGTTGACCGCGAAGACAAAGCTGCTTGAGGTGCTCGAGGGATATGGTGTCAAGAAAGTGACTTTCGCCGATGGTAAGGCCACGGAAAGCAATATGGTGAAGATCGTGGAAACGGTGAAAGACAGTGAGAAGGCCGACGGCACCGTCATGAAGGTGACTAAGGACGGTTTTTATAGGAAGAACAAGGTGCTCAGACAGGCCGAGGTGGTCGTTGTGAGCAATGCGGGATGACGTGATGACGTGATAACATAATAACGAATTTCGTCAGTATCGTTAGTATCGTTAATATCGTTAATAACGAATTTCGTCAGTATCGTCAGTATCGTTAATATCGTTAATAACGAATTTCGTCAGTATCGTCAGTATCGTTAGTATCGTCAGTATCGATATTAACGAATTTCGATTAATCTTATTTTGGCTTGGCTTCAGATTTTTTGGCTTCTGATTTGGGCTTTGTGTCTGATTTTGAATCGGGATTCGTTTCAGGCTCAGTGGATTCCACCTTTCCATACGTGTCGATAAACCATTGCATTTCTTTTGACTCAGTGTATGACTCGCCGTCGGAATATTGGAAGGTGAAGTCGTCGAGAAGCCATTCGCCATTGACAAATTTCAGTTTAAAAGACACGTTCTGACCTTCGGGGTATTTCTCTCCGAGGTCGAAATGCACGTCCACGTATGCGCTGTCGGGACTGATGCTGTAGGCGTGCATGATGGAGTCGCCACGCACTTTGATCGTGTCGCCACCCATCATGCCATTGAAACTGAACAGGCGGTAGATGGAGTCGGCGGGAGCGTCGGCGTATGCCAGCACATTCTCGCATTGCTCGTGTAGGATGTTCATGCGCTCGGTCCAATTGCTTCCACCCACACGATTGCGCTTGAGGATGTCAGACTTCAGCAGTTCCTCCATGCGTGACATGATCACGATAGGTGCGTGTGTCTTTTCGTAGGCAGCGATAGAGTCTTTGCGCGCCTGTTCGATGGCGCGCCAATGGGCCAGTTCAGCCTCTCGGGCACGGTGTATGGAGTCACGGCGCGCGATACTGTCGGCAATCTCTTTCTTGCGATGTTTGTCGTAAAAATAATAGCCTGTTCCACCGCCGGCGAAGAGCAGGATCAACAAAACGATAATGATGATTGACGATTTCTTCATCTTTTCAGTCGTATGTTTTTACATTCCTTGGTAGTGAGAGGTGAGGGGAGAGGAAAGAGCCTATTGCTTGATGATTTTCACCAGTTCGGGCAGTGTGGCACACAGATCTTTGTATCTCAGTCGGAAGGTGTCTTCTGGAATGGTGTCGCCGACCTCATCGTAGTATTTCACGGTGCTGTCGTTGAGAATCTCTATCGCTAAACTGTCGTTGATATGGAAGACGCGGCAGTTGACAATCACGCCTCCGGTCGTAGTGAGGCTGAAGAGACGCTCGTCGTCGCTCCATACGTCTCCGGTATAGGGATTGCCGTTATCATACACGATGCTGTCCCGAATCTCCACTTCGCTGATGTGTTTTAGATTTGGTCCGCACGACATCACCAGCACTGGCAAAGCCAATGAAAGAATAAGTTTCCTAATGGTCATTCCAATCAATATTATTTCAATTTGCAAAGATAATAAAAAATATCGATTAAGTGAGTGAAAAGAAATCATTTTTCTTTTCCGAACGTGAGATATTTATCTAAACTGAGAGCAGAACAAAAATAACTTGTTCTTTTTTTATTCCGAGGCGCATTTTAAGCAGGTAATCAATATTATCTATGACTGTCTTTCTTGTAGCTGTTGTGCAGTCTTTTATGTTTCTTGAATAAATTGCTCACGCCCGGCCATTTGCAAACAAGCTTGTCTTCTCTGAAGACCATAGAAATATCCCTTTTCACATCGCACATGTGATCAGGAGTGAGTATAAATGGCGATCAGGAGTGAGTATAAATAATGAAGGGTATGCTCATGCATACCCTCCTCATCCTGTTGAATTAGTGTCATTTAGTTTTTTCAAACTCTTTCATGTAGACCTCAAAGAAATTATACTCAAGTATCTTTGATATCCTCAGCAAATCTGATGTGTCAATAGACTGCTTGGAAAAAATCTTGTATACATTCGTACGACTGCATGACAATTGATTGGCAAACCAAACCACTGTTTTATGCTTATCTTTTACCGTCTTTCTGATAATTGCTCCAATGTGTACCAAGTCGTTAATATTTATAGGTTATTCAATAATTAGGGTCATTCTGACACTATTAGCACTTTCTTGGCAACAAATATAAACAATATTCATACAATTTGATGTTAAAAACCGTTAAAAACAATGTAATGTAAACACATAAGCGACGAGAAACCACTGAAATGTAACATTTTAGGAGATTTTATGCGTTATTTGTTTATTTGCCAAGTAGGAATGCTGTTTTTTTTCAATTCGGAAATATCGGAAAAAAACAGCATTCTTGTGGCATGTCCACTATCCTGTTTTCACCTATAAATTATGAAAATGCCTATACCCATTGAAAGCACACTTTTATCTTTGTCAGTAAAAAAGACATGATGAGTACACAGTATAATATTCCGCTTTTGATGGAAGCCCGACAATGTTGGGACAGGATGGAGACTTTTCGACGTCAAAGACAGCGTAACATGCGGTATTGCTATGGCGACCAGTGGGGCGACTATGTGATGGTGGATGGCAAGAAAGTGAGAGAAGAGGAGTATATCCGCAGCCAGGGAAGTGAGCCGCTGAAAAACAACCTCATCCGCCGGTTGGTCAAGCAGGTGCTCGGATTGTACCGGGCGGAGGACACCCCCTTGCGCTGCAGCGTCATGCAGCCGGAAGAAAAAGCGTATGCCAAGCTCATGACGAGTGTCGTGGAGCACAATCGCCGGCTCAACCGTGCCACGGAGCTCAACAGTCGTATGCTGGAGGAGTTTCTCATATCAGGGTTGACCGTGCAACGTAAAAGCTATGGCATGAGAAACGGTGTCGAAGACTGTTGGACCGATATCGTCTCGCCGTCGGCGTTCTTCTTCGACAACACCTCGACCGACTGTCGCGGCTGGGATGTGGAGATGGTGGGAGAGATACACGACATGCGTTTTGACACCCTCATGTCAGCCTTTGCCCACAACGAGCAGCAATGGCAGCGGCTGACGCATGCCTATGCGCCGACGACCTACGACGAGCGACTGCACGAGATGTTATACACATGTAGTCTGTCCCGGGTGGGAGAGATGGACTTCTTCCGAACGGCAGATCCGGCGCTATGCCGTGTCGTGGAAGTTTGGTATCGTCGTCGCCAACCGGAATACCTCTGCCATGACAGATATGATGGCACCTGTTACCGCATCGCACTGGAGGATAAGCAGAGGATGGTGGACGACGTCAACAAGATGAGGTTGGAAAGCGGCAGGGAGATGGTGAGGGACATGACCATCGACACCCATTTCCGTATCACCGATGAATGGCGCTATGCCTTTCTCTCACCATTCGGCGATGTGTTGGCGGAGGGCGCCACACCCTATTGGCACGGTTCGCATCCCTATGCCTTCAAGGCATATCCTTATGTCGACGCGGAGATCCATTCCTTCGTCGGCGACATCATCGACCAGCAGCGATACACCAATCGGTTGATCACACTCTACGACTGGGTGATGCGGTCGTCGGCGAAAGGTGTGCTCCTCGTGCCGGAGGAAAGTATCCCCGAGGGATATTCCATCGATGATATTGCCGACCAGTGGGCGCGGTTCAACGGGGTCATCGCCGTGAAGACTCGCAATGGGGCTGTCCTTCCCCAACAGGTGGCTGCCAATGCCGTCAACATCGGAATCAATGAACTGCTCCAGACGCAACTGTCGTTCATGGAGGATATCTCGGGGGTGACAGGAGCGTTGCAGGGGAAAGCAAGTACGGCGAGTGTCAGCGGCACGCTGTTCAGACAGCAGACACATAATGCCATGCTCTCCCAGCTCGACCTCCTCGACACCTTCCGTGACTTTATCCTTGATGGTGTGAGCAAGGACGTGCGCAATATCCAGCAGTATTACGACCGTCCGCGGGCGATTGCCAGTCGCGGCGACGGCGCTCCCGTGGTCTACGATCCGTCCATCATGCGCTCCATACAGTTCACTGCCGATTATGTGAGAAAGACGGCGGAAGTAGAGGGGTGAGGAGTGACGGGGGGCGGGAATGTCGAGAGTGACGATAGTGTCGAGAGTGACGATAGTGTCGAGAGTGACGATAGTATCGAGAGTGACGATAGTGTCGTTATTATCGATTATTCGTGATGCTTACCATACCCCTGGTCTTGAGTCATCCTTGGGAATCGCCGGGCGTTTCTGCACTTGCCGGGGAAGGGGCATCTCATGGAAACAGATGTGCAGGCCGATGGCGCGCGTCATGAGCAAGTCGTCGTGCTGTCCCTCGACGGCCCCATAGCTGCCATTCTGACGTCTCACGTAGGTGAGGTACTCATCCAGACATCGTTCGTCGCGCTCCACATAAAGTTGTTCGCGCACCACCTCCACCAACGACGAGATAATCTCTGGTTTTGTCTTGATATTGGTGTGGAAACCATATTTCACGGGACGGCGCAGCATGATGTCCTCGCTGCTCGCCCTTCGGGCATAGAGATTGTCATAGACCTCACGGATCTCATGGAGGATGTACGACGACTGGTCGCCGCCCTCCAGCCAGTGGGCGTCGTCGCGCGTCTCCAGTGTGTTCGACTCTATCACCAGCAGGGCATGGTCGTAGTATTCCGCTATCTGTACCGCTTTCCACGCCAGCAAGTCCATGTCGGTGTGTCCATACCATTGTGCGCAAACCGTGGGCCGTTCGCCCACCATCATCCAATAGCGGTCGATGACACAGATGACAGACCAGTCGGCTTTGCTGCTTCTGCCACCGATGTCCACCACCACCTCATATCGGTCGGTGATACGGCATTCGTCGAATCGCTCGGGGTGGTTCCATATCCACAGCAGTCCAGTGCCGTCAGGACAGAAATGCAAGTTCTCAAGCGCCTTCCATCCCTTGCCGGCGTCACCCACCATCTCGCCCTTCTCTCGTGGCGGTCTGCATGCGTGGCGAAACATCTCTACTTTGTTGTTGTCGAAGACGTGAGAGCCCGAGTTTTGAAACGCCTCGAGGTCGTCGGAGGGAAATTCCGCCGCCATATTGCCGTGGTCGTTGTATTTCCTCCGTTCGTGGATATACCAGTTGATGGCCTCTAAGGTAGCCCCCATCTCCCACAGTCGCCACAGGTAGCGACCGGGTTCCTCGCGGTTGTTCTCCACGCTGTCGTTTTCTCTGCCCTCCCACAGCCGCTGTGCAAACTCACGGGGAGCCGTCAGTGCCAAGGCATATTGCTCGATCTGCCACCATGCCACGAAGACAGGTGCGAACTGCGACTCACCGTGTTTGGCGGCGGTGTACTCGCGGTGGAAGAAATTGCCGGTGCCATTGGCCGTCGACTCATAGACGATCATCGTATAAGGTTTGTAGGAGGCTCCGGCGCATGCGGAGCGGATGATGTCCTCCGGTGTTTTGTTGTCCGTCTTTCTCCAGAAAGCCACTTCTGTGCAATGCACGAGGGCTGAGTCGCCGCCACGTGCGGAGTTGGGTGTCTCGGCGGATCCCACCTTGATTTTGCAGTTTCTCAGCGGGATATAGCGTAGCAGACGGGTGTTGCGGTCGCCGACAATCTTTGGGCTGCTCTTGCCGTTGGATGTCGTGGGAGCGGGTGTGGCGACGGCAGGCAGGAAAATCTCGCAGCAGTCGGTGGCGGTGGTCGTCATGACCGTCGCGGATGGAGGCATGACATGGTCTTCGGCACATTCCATCAGCCGAAGCGGATACCTGTCAATCAGTTTGTCGAACATGCTGCTCACCTCAGCGGAGGCGGTTTTCACATGTCCCACGATCAGCGAGTTGAGTCCTTTGCGGTGCATGAGTTGCAGCCATGCCATATATATCTGTGTGACGGTAGAACCGCCCCACTGACGTGCCTTGAGCACAATCACGCGGATGGGTTCGCCGGCGAGCCGGTAGTGTTCGAAAGTCTCCACCAACCGTCGTTGTGGACGGTTGAGGATGAAGGGCACGTCGTCGCCGCCGTCCTTCGGTTTGATACGCACATATCGCCATGCCCAATAGCAGAAATCGTAGTGGCAGCGTAGTGTCTCAAACATCTCTATGACCTCGGTCTCCGACAGGTGTGTCTGTCGGGCATATTCACTGACAGACTGGCAGATCACCAACCGGCTGACGCAGTCGTCGGCCATCATCTGATTGGGTAGAAAGACGAGATGAGGCTGATAGCCCTGTATGCGTACACTCGTACGGTCATGCAGGCACCCTTCACCCGTCGCTGGTATGAAGCGGCTGGCGATTTTCTCGTTGCGGCGGACATTCTCCGCCATGATGTCGTCAATGATAGCAGGGTCGGTATGCATCGTGTCGGCTCGTATGAAATATCATGCGAAAATACCACGATTCCCCTTGGCGGCGAGGCCATTTCTGGATTCTCAGGAAGGAGATGGGCAGACATGGGGGTATGTCCCTCCCAAGAGAAGCCCATAACCTATATACAATAAATTTCCCACCGATAAATAGGCTCTATCGGTGGAATATGGTGAAATAAAACTTAGTTATATAATGAATGGATTTACTCGTCCCAGACAGATGAGCTGTTGCCGAGAATCTCAGATTTTTCGGTAATCACATCACTTTCTTCTGTCTTAGTGTTGTCCCCATTGAAAATGGGGAGGCTATTCTCCATGATGTCTTCCGTATCAATTGACTGGATTCTGATCTCAGGAATTAGATATGTTTTTTTCATGTTTATATGTAGTTTTTATTGTTTTCTGTCAAATTTCTGACAAAAGTACAGCTAATTTTTCAATTATTAATTCTTTTGTCATTATTTCTTGATTGTGTTAATGTTTTTTAACAAATTGGTGTAACTGGCGCGCTGCGGATTCAGAAGCCAGTTGATATGGGTTTTGCTCGTTGGCAGCTTCATTCCATGTGGATTAGCTGTTTGCGTATCGCTATCTTTTATGCCGTTTCTCGTTGCCACGTTCCCAGATAGACTTTCTGTCGGCGGCGGAAAGACCGCCAATCACTGTGTAGGACAGGGAGGGCCGTGTGTGGATGGGAGTCTGCACCAGGTCGGGAATGTCATTCGGCGTGCGCCGCCGGACCATCATTTCATCGATGCGCATGTTTCTGCCAGCCACCTCCCCCTCGTGGCGCGCGATGTCCACCGCACGGTCGTAGTCCACCGACTTGAGCAACGTTGTCAGCGTCTCGCTGCTGATCTTGCCATCGGTCATCTCCGAGGCGATGGCCACCGCCAATTTCTTGGCAGACAGGTATTCCTCCTCACTCGTGCCTGTCGGACAGTCGGGGAAAAGGAGGGTGGGAGGGACTATAGATGCTGTAGAAGCTGAAAGGCTTTCGGAGGGGGCGGAGGACTCGGAAGGCTCGGAAGGCTCTGAGTACTCTGATGACTCTGAATAATCTGATGACTCGGAATAATCGGAGGACTCGGAATAATCGGAGGACTCTGAATAATCGGAGGACTCGGAATAATCGGATGACTCTGAATAATCGGAATACTCTGAATAATCGGATGACTCTGAATAATCTGAATACTCTGAATAATCTGAATAATCTGAATTTATGACTTTCTCGTTATTCTCGATATTTATGGGCTTCTCTGGCTCTTGAGCCAGTGCCGCATCGGTGGATACCTCTTCTTTTGCTGTCGCACTGTCCGTGGGGCTTTGCTCCCCTGAGGGGCTTGTCGATTGGTCTGGCGAGGGGCTTGTCAATGGCGATGGCGCTGGACTTGTCGATGGGGCCGGCGATGGCGCTGGACTTGTCGATTGATTCGTCGCTGGCGATGCTGGTGCTTTCATTTTCATCTCTTCAGAAGATGTGTTTTGTGTCTTTTCCTTTTTCATTGTGGGATGTCTTATAGATTTACGAGGCAAATTTACAGATCGCGGACTTTCATATTATGGCATTTTAGGATTCTTGTGACTCTTTTTCATACTATGGAATTCCGGGATTCCCGTGACTTTTTTTGTCCTGACTCTTATGGCTGTGTCGTGGGGCGAGTTGCTGTGGAAATGCGCGGAAAAGAGAGGAAAGAGGAAATTGAGGTAAAAACTTGTAAAAATTTCGTTTTTATCGAGGATTCTGTGTACCTTTGTCCCAACATTAGACTAACAAAAAATTTCTCTATGAAAAATTTAGATTGGGCAAGTTTGTCGTTTGGATACAGACAGACAGATTACAATGTGCGATGCTGTTATCGTGATGGTAAATGGGGCGAGATCGAGATCTGCTCTGATGAGTATTTGAAACTGCACATGGCAGCCACCTGCCTGCACTATGGCCAGGAGGCGTTTGAGGGTCTCAAGGCCTACCGTTGTCCCGACGGCAAGGTGCGTGTCTTCCGCATGGATGAGAATGCCGCCCGTCTGCAGAGCACTTGTCGTGGTATCCTCATGCCCGAGGTTCCCACAGAGTTGTTTGAGGAGATGGTGTGCAAGGTGGTGCGCCTCAATCAGGAGTGGATTCCCACCTATGAGAGTGGCGCCACATTGTATATCCGGCCACTGCTTATCGGCACAAGTGCCCAGGTAGGCGTGCATCCTGCCGACGAGTATCTGTTTTTGATTTTCGTGACCCCCGTCGGCCCATACTTCAAGGGAGGGTTTGCCACGAATCCATATGTCATCATCCGCGACTACGACCGTTCGGCTCCCTTAGGTACCGGTAAGTACAAGGTGGGAGGCAACTATGCCGCCTCACTCTTCGCCAACAACCTGGCGCATGAGAAAGGCTATGCCTGCGAGTTTTATCTCGATGCCAAGGAGAAGAAATACATGGATGAGTGTGGTGCCGCCAACTTCTTCGGCATCAAGCACAACACCTATGTCACACCGAAGTCGTCGTCCATCCTGCCGAGTATCACCAACAAGAGTCTGATGCAGGTGGCAGAAGACTTAGGCATGAAGGTGGAGCGCAGGCCCATTCCGGAGGAAGAGCTTGCCACCTTCGAGGAAGCCGGCGCCTGTGGTACTGCCGCCGTGATCAGTCCCATCTCCTATATCGACGACCTTGACACGGGCGTCCGTTATGATTTCGGCGCTGAGCCCGGACCGATGTCACGCAAGCTCTACGACACCCTCCGTGGCATCCAGTACGGCACCATCGAGGATAAGCACGGGTGGACTACCGTGGTGATTGAGTAAGCGTAGACGCAGCCTTAGAAGGGCCATTGAAAATAGATTTGGGTAATGTCGAAGGGGAAATTAGCTAAGTTTGCCGATATGGAGCGCTATGAGAATGTGTTCCAGTATCCCTATTCCGTGGTCAGTGATGAGCCATTTGAGATGCGTGGTCATTGGCGGGAGCAATATTTCCTCAACGACCATCCTGTCGTCTTGGAATTGGGTTGTGGAAAAGGAGAATACACCGTCGGACTGGCGCGTATGTTTCCACAACTCAATTTCATTGGTGTCGACATCAAGGGTGCCAGGATGTGGACAGGAGCGACACAAGCCCTGAGCGAAGGGCTGAAAAACGTGGCGTTCCTGCGCACCAACATCGAGATCATCGACCGTTTCTTCGCACCCGGCGAGGTGCGGGAGATCTGGCTCACTTTCAGCGACCCACAGATGAAGAGTCCGCGTAAGCGTCTCAGCAGCACCTGTTTCCTGGAGCGATATCGCCGTTTTCTCATTGACGGAGGAATCGTGCATCTCAAGACCGATTCCAATTTCCTGTTCACCTACACCTCGTTGATGGTGCAGCACAACCGTTTGCCGATGCTCTTCAGTACCGACGACCTCTATCACACCGAGGGCATCGACGACGCCACCCGTCAAATCCTCTCCATCCACACCTATTATGAGAATATGTGGATAGAGCGGGGTTTGAATATCAAATACCTGAAGTTCCGCCTTCCTTCCGAAGGCCTTCTCGCGGAACCCGATGTGGAGATACCGCTCGACGAGTACCGTAGTTACCGTCGTGACAAGCGCACCCCCCTGACCACGGGAAAATAATACCCGGAAGTTTCTCTTTTTTTTATCAAGAATCAGAGAATTGGAGAATTTTCTTTCATGATAGAATTAAGGTGTGTTCTATTAATTCTGATTTTTATGCAGATGGTCAATCTAT
>FLNZ01002613.1_pt1 | contig 11019 bp, 7 predicted proteins | sample 1140391 | NCBI WGS metagenome assembly FLNZ01 (sample SAMEA3878171, study PRJEB12797) | bioreactor metagenome | biome: Moose rumen | place: Sweden | collected 2011-10
TGCCACACGTCCTTTCCAGACCGACATGATGTCCTTAGCGATAAAGATTTCATTTCGCACACCGGCATAATAATTCACCAACCCTGTGTCAAGCCATAGCAGTTTTGGTTTCCTCTTATAATTTGGCATCAGAGGTACTTGTTCGGAAGTGACAGGGTGGGATAGTTCCAAAAGCAGTGCCCGTTCTATTGTTCTCAATGCCTCGCCCACTTCGCGCGAGCGGTAATTGCTCTCGGCGAAATTATTGAAAGTTATAGGCTCGGCCGCATAAGTCCAACCTTCTTTGATGATATGGCGTATCACGGCAGCCATTGTATTGTTGCGGGCATATTTCTGTACATCGTCGATGTATGCGTTTCTGAACGAACTGTATATTGAATCAACGGCCAGCACATCTCTCCGCTCAGAGTATTTCATTATAACTTCGGGCATTCCACCAACCAAAATGTAATTCAGGAAATCGTTCATCAGGCGGCCATGAATGGCTTCGCCTTGTAGCGAGCGGACAACATCAGCGTCATATTCTTCGCCTATCCCATTAAGGAATTCTACAAAAGAACAGGGGCGTAAAGCCATGTATTCCACCCTTCCGACAGGGAATGATACGTGCGTGTCAATCAGCGTTTCCAGTAATGAGCCGGCAGCCACGACATAAAGCCATGGAGCCTCTTCTCTGAAATAGCGGAGCAATCGTACGGCATCAACAGAATTTTGGATTTCATCTATGAATAGCAACGTCTGACCGTCTGACTTTCTTTTCCGGCAATGAATGTGTATTCTGTCTATTAATGTAGGGATGTCGTCATCTACAAATAGTTCGCAGTCGCGCTTGCGATCAAGATTAAGATAAAGATAGTTGTCAAACTCCTCCGCAAACTGATTTACAAGGGTGGTTTTCCCAACTTGCCTCGCACCACGAAGCACCAATGGCTTGCGTCCTAAAGATGACTTCCATTGCTCAAGTCGCTGTAAAGCGGTTCTCTGTATCATTTCTTAGATATATTATTGTTTCAATTTGAGTGCAAATATACGAAAATTTTGTAACAAAATGACACCAAATCAAATTTTTTTCGCTTTATTTTGAGGGAGGATTTTTCTAAGCCAAAAATCATGTACCCTAATATGACCAAGTACATTCCATTCTATTTTGATGATAAGGGTTTTTATCAAAACGACAAATCGTTTATGATTACAGGATGTCATGTGGCATATCTTACGGCATTCCTAAATTCGTCTCTATTCAAATTCTGTTTCCTTGATAACTTCCCAGAATTGCAGGGTGGCACAAGAGAATTACGGAAAATCTTCTTTGATAAGATTCCAGTTTTAGAGGTATCAGATGAAATCAACAATCGGTTTGTTCCAATATTGAAAGAGATACAAAATGAATACACAAAACAAAAAGCACAGAATATAGATTCCATGCTCTTTGACTTGTATAATCTTACGGCAGAAGAAAGAAAAGTTATTGGTTTTGTTGAGATTCAATAAAGGCGATTTGTCTACACATTTATCGCATGAGTCATAAGTAAGTGACGGAATGTCACTTCTGCCAGATATTTTGCATGCGTGTGTGTGAATAATATACTCGTGCTTGCAATTTGGACAAAGTCTCAGACAAATCAGACCCTTGTGATGATATATTTTCCGGATGGTTCATTACAAATGGCGACAGGAAGAATCAGATGCGCTCCACCTGCTTTACGCCTTTCACTGTGCGAAGTTTCTTGATGAGCATGTCAAGCCGAGAGGTATCCTCCAACTGTACGACGAGGATGCCGCCAAAAAGCCCATCGTGGCTGTCGATATTGATGGAGCGCATGACAATCTTCTCCTCTTTAGAGATAATGCTCGTGATGTTGTTGACGATACCGATGTCGTCATTGCCTATGATCCTCAGGGTAATAGCGTATTGAGAAGTACCCTTGCCACTCCATTTCGCCTTTACCACCCGATAGCCAAAACGTTTTCTCAGTTCAGGGGCGTTGGGACAGTCTATGCGGTGAACCTTGATACCGCCATTGACCGTCACAAACCCGAAAATCTTGTCTCCATAGATAGGATTGCAACATTTTGCCAGTTGAAAGTCTATGCCCTTCAGGTCGTGACCGATGACCAGCACATCATCGTTGTGACGTACAAACTCCTGGTCAGGATTCTCATAACTGAATTCCTCGGCACTGCGTATACTTGCAGGTTGGTCGAGTCCGTGGTCGTGCGCATACACCTCAAGATACTTCTCGATGACATCATTGAGGTCGATGCGCTCTTCGGCAAGTTGCTTGTAGAAATCACGTGTCTCCTTAAATCCCATTTTCTTGACAACATGTGACATCACACTCTCTTCCAAGTCAATCTTCCGGTTTTTGAAACGCCTCTCGAGCATCTCCTTGGCAAAAAGAGCATCCTTCACCTGTGTCTCTTTCAGGGCAAGCCTGATCTTCGACTTCGCACGTGAGGTCTTGACGATATTCAGCCAGTCTTGTTTCGGTTTCTGGTTGGCAGAGGTGAGTATTTCAATCTGATCGCCACTGTGCAATTCTTCTTTTACGGGAACCAACTTGTCATTGATGCGGCCGCCCACACAGCGGTTGCCGACATTGGAATGGATGTGATAGGCGAAATCAAGGACGGTCGCTCCCTTAGGGAATTTCAGCAGATCACCTTTCGGCGTGAAGACATAGACCTCATCCTCGTAAAGATCCATCTTGAATTGGTCCATCATCTGCATACTGTCGTTGCTTTCGAGAGCGGTGCGGATATTGTTGAGCCACTCATCAACACCCGACTCACCTTTCACACCCTTATATCGCCAATGTGCGGCAAGTCCTTTCTCGGCAATCTCATCCATACGCTCCGTGCGTATCTGTATCTCTACCCATTTGTTCTCAGGGCCGAGAACAGTGATGTGCAGACTTTCATAACCATTAGACTTTGGAACAGAAAGCCAGTCGCGCATACGCTTCGGGTTGGGCTGATACATGTCGGTAATGATGGAATATGTCTGCCAGCACTGCATCTTCTCGCTCTCCAACGGAGAATCCAGGATAATGCGGATGGCGAAGAGATCATAGATTCCCTCGAAACCACATTTTTGCTTCTTCATCTTTTGCCAAATGCTGTGGATGCTCTTGGTGCGGCCCTTCATGTGGAATCTCAGACCCGCCTCGAGGAGTTTATTTTGTATTGGCTCGATGAACCGGTCAATATAGGCATCGCGAGAACGCTTGGTAGCATTCAGCTTCTCCTTAATCATATAATAAGCATCATGCTCCAGATATTTCAGACTGAGGTCCTCAAGCTCACTTTTCAACTTATATAGTCCCAATTTGTGAGCCAAAGGAGCATAGAGGTAAGAGGCCTCCTCGGAGACACGCTTTTTTTCCTCCGTTTTTTCCGTGTCACGTATCTGTCGCATCAGGTTGACACGGTCGGCAATCATAATGAGGATGACGCGCATATCCTCGGCGAAGGAGATGAGCAGGTTGCGGAAATTCTCACTCTCAATGACCGGATTCTTCCGATACAGTTCCTGTATCCTGTTAAGCCCATGGATAATACGGGCTACATTCCCACCATACTTTGACTGGATCTCCTCAAAAGTGTATCTTTCGCTGATCTGACAGGAATTGAGAAGGATTGCAATGATACCATCATGCTGAAGACCTGTTTCCTCAGCGGCCACCTTCACCGTCTCAAGACCAAGTACAATCAGGTTAAGACCAAAAACATTGGATTGCATATAACCTCCGTCGATGGTCTCCTCCATCAGTCTCCTGACATCCTCTTCATCTTCCACTGACAAATATTCTTGAAGCAATCCATGCATCGCATTGAATTGCTGCAAGATATCAGACTTTTCAATAGTTCTATGCATAAGTCAATTGTCTATTCCAATCAATATTCGTATGCAAAGATAGACAATAATTATAATTTATGTCGTATGTGAATATTATTTAACACTTTAACACAAGGTCATCGCAAAGTTTCCACTATCCTTGACAATTGATTGGGAATACGTATCTGTTGTGGACACTTAGGCAAACAAGCCTCACAGTCCTGGCAACTGTATGCCCATGCCTTCTCGTCGGGGAAATGTGTACGGTATCCTTCGAAGAATTTTCGTTTCCGCTCAGCAAAATCGGCAGAATTTCTGTCTGGCAACGGGAGGATTTTCTCATGCACCGCCTCATTGTAGAAGGCAAAATTCCCGGGAATATCCACGTCAAACGGACATGGCATGCAATATGCGCATGTGGTACATGGTATCGTCGGAACACCCGCTATTACGTCGGCGATGCTGGCAAGTGTCGCTTTTTCATTCTCTGTGCAGGGGTCAAGCGGGGAGAAGGTCTTGACATTTTCCTCGAGATGCTCCATCTTGTTCATACCACTCAGCACCGTCAGGACATTCGGATAGGTGCCCACCCACCGGAAAGCCCATCTTGCGGCGGAGTCGTCAGGACGAATATCCTTGAGTTGCTGGAACTGCTCGTCGGAAATCTTGCCCAGTGCCCCACCACGCAACGGCTCCATAATGACACATTGGATTCCTGCCTTCTCCAATTTATTGTATAAATACTCAGCATCGGCGTCAACACGGCGACCACCCCTGATAGAGGCATGTCTCCAGTCCAGGAAGTTCATCTGTATTTGCACAAAATCTAAATGATATTGATCGTTGTTGTCCACCAACCAGTCGAAGACGCTAACATCGCCATGATAGGAGAATCCCAAATGACGTATCCTGCCGGCCTCTCGCTCCTTCATGAGGAAATCCAGCAAACCATTGTCAAGAAAACGGCTGCGCAGGTTGTCGAGTCCTCCACCGCCAACACTATGCAACAAATAATAGTCTATATAGTCCACCTGCAACTTTTTGAAGGACTGTTCATACATTTTTTTTGCCTCTTCGAAAGGAAACATCCTGGGATTCTGATTCGACATCTTTGTCGCCACCAGATACTTGTCACGAGGATACCGACTTAATGCGATACCAGTCATCTCCTCGGACCGTCCGCCTTTATAGACAGGGGCTGTGTCAAAATAATTGACACCATGCTCTATGGCATAGTCAACCAGTTTGTTTACCTCATCTTGGTCGTCTGGGAGGCGCATCATTCCGAAACCCAGAAGTGAGACGGCCTTGCCACTTCCATGTTGTATGCGGTAAGTCATACGAATATCTTCAAGCTTTATCCTGTCATCATTCGCTATCATATTAAGTGGTTTCAATGCCATAAAAGCGAAGGCTGACCCGGTGCCGATACCAATGCGACGTAAAAACTCTCTACGATTGATGCGATTCTTGTTCTGATCCATTTTATCACCTGCTTAATTCTGAACAAAGATAATATTTTTTTCCTTATAATACTAAACAAATAGACATGTTTGTGATTTTTTTAGAATTTCATGCGATTATTTGGAAAAAAACAATTATATTTGCCGTGATAATCAGACAATAGCCATGTGATTATTTTTAAATCTATCATATTATGTTATCACAAGAAGACCTTAAACAAATCAAATCAAAGGGTATTACTGAGCAACAGATTGAGACTCAGTTGGAAGAGTTCAAGACAGGTTTCCCATTCCTGAAGTTAGAGGCAGCAGCAGCCATCGGAAAGGGGATAGTGGCACCTGACGGTGCGGAGCGCGGGCGATTGATAGCTGCATGGGACGCTTATAAGTCCTGTGGCAAGACCATCGTGAAATTCGTACCGGCCTCAGGAGCCGCAAGCCGTATGTTCAAAGATGTTTTTGCCTTTGTCGATGCTGACTACAGTGTCCCGACAACAGATTTCGAGAAGAAATATTTCGACAACATACATCAGTTTGCTTTCTTTGACGCACTTAATGACGAATGCGTGAAGAATGAAGGTAAAGGTATTGATGACTTGATGACCGAAGGTAACTACAAAGCCGTAGCTGCCAATATGCTTCAGACGAAAGGATTGAACTATGGTCAGCTGCCAAAGGGATTGCTGCTGTTCCATAGTTATGAGGAAGGCCCTCGCACTCCCATGGAGGAACATTTGGTGGAGGGTGCCCTGTACGCATCAAGCAATGGTGAGGCCAACGTGCATTTTACGGTCAGTCACGAGCACATGGCGCTTTTCGAGAAGAAAGTAGCTGACAAAAAAGACCTTTACGCTGACAAGTATGGCATCAAGTACAATATCTCATTCTCTGAGCAGAAGCCAAGCACAGACACCTTGGCTGCCAATGCCGACAACACGCCATTACGTACCGACGACGGTAAACTGCTGTTCCGCCCTGGTGGACATGGGGCACTGATTGAGAATCTGAATGAAATTGACGCAGATGTGATCTTCATTAAAAACATCGACAATGTTGTTCCCGACAGATTGAAAGGTGACACCGTGACATACAAACAGGTCATTGCAGGTATGCTTGTAACTCTGCAGAAGAAAGCTTTTGAATATCTGAAGGTTCTGGACAGCGGTTCCTACGATCATGAGAAATTGGAGGAGATCATCCGTTTCGTGCAGCGCGACCTGTGTTGCCGTAAAGCTGACATCAAAGAATTTGAGGATGCCGAGCTGGTCATTTATCTGCGAAAGAAATTGAATCGGCCGATGCGTGTTTGCGGCGTTGTGAAGAATGTCGGTGAGCCAGGCGGTGGTCCTTTCCTCACATACAACCAGGATGGAACGGTCAGTCTGCAGATATTGGAGAGCAGCCAGATTGACAAAAGTAATGCCGCATATCAGAAGATGTTCACGGAAGGCACACATTTCAACCCGGTAGACTTGGTATGTGCCGTGAAGGACTATCAAGGTCATCCCTTCAATTTGCCTGCTTTTGTTGACAAGAGCACCGGGTTCATCAGCAGCAAGAGTAAGGGTGGAAAAGAATTGAAAGCCCTTGAGTTGCCAGGACTGTGGAATGGCGCCATGAGCGACTGGAATACGATTTTTGTAGAAGTTCCACTCTCCACCTTCAATCCAGTGAAGACTGTCAATGACCTATTGAGAGACCAGCATCAATAGCCACCAAGGATTACTATCACAGCAGAGGGGGCGTATCACATCTGATACGCCCCCTCTGCCATATTGGGCACACTACCAATAGGAAAGTGATATGGAATGCTATGAGAAAAATCCCAACAAAGTACCGGCGGCCACCGCAGAGCCAATGACACCTGCGACATTAGGACCCATCGCATGCATCAACAAGAAATTATGACGGTCGTACTCCAAACCCAAATTGTTGGAGATACGAGCGCTCATGGGTACGGCACTGACTCCGGCATTACCAATGAGGGGATTGATCTTTTTGTCCTTGGCGAGGAAGAGATTCATCAGTTTGACAAACAGCACACCGCTGGCACTGGCGATGATGAATGCCATGGCACCAAGGATGAAAATCTTAATGGTATTAAGGGTAAGGAACTCACTGGCCTGCGTAGAACAGCCAACGGTGAGGCCTAAAAGGATTACCACGATGTCGTTGAGTGCCGAACCTGCAGTCTTGGCCAGACGTGTGGTCTTTCCACTCTCTTTCAACAGATTTCCGAAGAACAGCATTCCCAATAGGGGAAGACCAGAGGGAACGAGGAACGTGGTGAGCAGCAATCCAATAATCGGGAAGAGTATACGCTCTGTCTGACTGACATGACGGGATGGTTTCATGCGGATGACACGCTCTTTCTTGGTAGTCAGTAATCTCATCAATGGGGGTTGGATGACAGGCACTAATGCCATGTATGAGTAAGCACATACGGCAATGGCACCCATGAGATTAGAGCATAACTTCGAGGACAGGAAAATGGCGGTAGGACCATCAGCACCACCAATAATGGCAATACCCGCCGCCTGATTGGGCTCAAATCCCAATGCGAGGGCTACCATGTAGGCACCGAAGATACCAAACTGTGCTGCCGCACCTATCAGCACCAACTTGGGATTGCTTATCAATGAGGAGAAGTCGGTCATTGCGCCGATTCCAAGGAAAACAAGTGGGGGATACCATCCCTGCTTCACACCTTGGTAGAAGATATTCAACACAGAGTTGTCCTCATACAATCCTATTTCCAATCCCGCATCTGCGCGGAAAGGTATATTACCAAGGATTATGCCCAATCCAATCGGAACGAGAAGTAGCGGCTCAAAGTCTTTCTTGATCGCTAACCAAATAAATATACCTCCTACCACAATCATGATAAGATTGGGGAGTGTAGCATTGGAAAATCCTGTATATGACAGGAAATCCATGAATTTCTCAGAGATAAAACTTGTAAAGTCCATGGTCAACCGATAGTTACGAGAACGGCACCTTCCATGACTGTGTCGCCTTTGGTGATTAATACTGAAGTGATCTGGCCGTCGCTGTCGGCTTCTATGTTGTTTTGCATCTTCATGGCTTCCAACACGACTACGGTGTCACCTGTCTTCACGGTGTCTCCAACATTTACTTTCACCTCGGTGATAGTGCCGGGGAGTGGGGCGTAGATCTTATTGCCAGAACCGACAGATGCCTTAGGTTTCGACTCTGTTGAGACAGGAGTAGGGGCGGCGGCGGATGCGGTGGATTGTGGTTGTTTGACACTTGCTTTCCGAATATGTGCCGGAGCCTTTACAGGATGACTCATTTCTACCTCAAAAGGCTTGCCGTTGACCTTGACTGTCACAATGTTTCCTTCGATATCTTCTATCTCTACGTTGTAGTCAACTCCGTTGACCTTATATTGATAATTACTCATGGTTGTACTTTTTTGATGGGTTATGCTCTTGACCAGTTGGAATGTTTGGGTATGATTGTGATAATGCCACTCTCAGAGTCGTGAATGTTGTCGAGGTACTCTTTGATGGCCATGGAAATGACGGCGACACACACATCGTCATCATAGGTCTCTTTCCTCTCCACGACTTTGGGGAAGGCACGCTCATCTTCCTCCATCATGGCATGACGTAACTTGCGCTCTTGCTTTTCGGCATGAGCCTTGTCTTTCTGCTGGCGATGCATGATTTTGCCAAATATCGTGAAGAAAATCCAAAGGAGGGCAAGACAGGTGAAAACAATGCCCATCGAAAGGAGCGTAATACCAAATCCATGCGGATCGTCGCGCTTGATCTGTGACACTTTCGACTCGGAGACACCCACATAATTGCTCGTGTTGGGCGTCACGGCATCCATCGGTGCGATGATCCACTCATCCGAACCATCTTTCTGGCGGGCGTATGATGTGTTGGCATTCAATGCCGGTACAGTGACAGAATCTACCAAGTCAACACCATTGCCTTCATACAGGCCTATCCATACAGGAGCTCCCGGCTCAATTTTTGCCGACAAATGACGAAATCCCTTGTTGGGACTGCTGTTAAAGAATAAAATCAGGTGTTGTCTGGCAGATAGCTCTGTCTGTGGTTCGTTGGATGGAATGACACACATCATGGCCATTCTATCGGGAGCGGATAGATTCTTGTTCAACACGGCAGTGTCAATGGCGATATACATACCACGAACATTATATGTGGAGAATGCTGTATTGGCAAATTCGATCCATGGCAGATGATTGCCGTACTCATCCACAACGTTGGTGGTATTGTTTGTGAGCACCTCATTAATCTTGATGTTCTTCGCTCCTTGACTGAACATCGTGAGGTTGCCCAACGCTAACACCGCGGTCAGTAATAAGATTTTTTTCATTGAAGTGTATTATTATGCTACTATGATTTTATCCACAGAAAAACAGGACTAATATTTGTGCCACCAAGATGCGTAGGAACATGCTCAGGGGATATACCGTGGAGTATCCCACACCCGGTGCCTCACTCGTGCACACCTGATTGGCGTATGCGAGGGCAGGAGGGTCTGTATAGGTTCCTGCCAACATACCCATAATAGTAAAATAGTTGTATTTATAGACGCGTTTCGCAATGGTACCTATTATTAATATAGGTATGACTGTAATAAGCAGACCTGTATATACATATTTCAAACCGTCTCCCTGCACGACTGTCTGCCAGAAACCGTCGCCGGCTTTGATGCCCACACTGGCAAGGAACAAGACAAGGCCAATCTCACGCAACATCATATTGGCGCTTGTCGTGGTATAGGTGACTAATTTGATACGATAGCCAAACCGGCCAATTAAAATGGCAATGATCAACGGGCCTCCTGCAAGACCCAACTTCATCGGCACAGGCATCCCTGGCAGGGCGATTGGTAGCGAACCAAAGATGATACCCACCAACACGCCAATAAATATCGTGGCAATATTGGGCGCGTTCAGTCGCTTCACCTCGTCGCCCATCATGTCTGCCACACGCTGAACATTGTCCTCTGGACCCACCACCATCACACGGTCGCCAATGTGGAAATGGTGGTTGCTGCCGGCAAAAAGGTCTATGCCATGACGGGTGATACGTGTCACATTCACACCATAGAGACTGGAAAAATGCATCTTGCCCAACGTCTTGCCATTCATGGATGGTCTTGTCACCACAATGCGCCGTGATACCATTGGCTTTTTCTCATATTCCACATTCCACTCTGTGTCTACTTCCGGACCAATAAAGGCTTTTATGGGCTCAACGTCAACTTCCGCGCAAACAATCATCAATTCATCGCCTACCTTAAATATAGTGTCTCTGTTGGGTATACTGACGACACCATCATGGAGATAACGCGAGCAGACGAAATCACGATTCAGAAAATCATGAATCTGCATGAGGTTTCTACCATCCAAATAAATATTGGAGACGCAAAGATGCAATGAGTGAGGTTTCTCATGGGGATTCTCAGCCTCCTCGGCTTTAAGCTGGTCTTCCTCTTTCTTCATGTTGCAACGGCTGAGGTAGCGAACGGCGATAATAGAGAGTATGATACCTACGACGCCAAGAGGGTAGGCACATGCATATCCTGAAGCTATCGACGGTGTCTCATCTTGACCGAATACCGTACCCAATGCCTCCGTAGCAGCACCAAGACCAGGTGTGTTGGTCACCGCTCCATACATCGTACCGATCATCATCGGAAGATTCTGCTTGTCGG
>FLNZ01000428.1_pt1 | contig 10983 bp, 7 predicted proteins | sample 1140391 | NCBI WGS metagenome assembly FLNZ01 (sample SAMEA3878171, study PRJEB12797) | bioreactor metagenome | biome: Moose rumen | place: Sweden | collected 2011-10
GCTCGTTCGGATGGTTCGTCGTATTGGGGGCCGGGTAGACTCCCGCCACTCGCGGAGGGAGCTTGTCTTCGGGGCCGCCACCGGGTGCCACCTGGGTCGCACAGGACGCAAGCAGGGCCATAAGCACGGAGCCAAGGAATACGCGCAGGGCCATCCCCCGGACATCCGCGAAAACCGCGCCGTATTTTGACACCGGAAACATCATCAGTCAATCATCGAGATAATCTTCCCGAGACGCCCCCAGCGGATCCTAAACGGCAGGCGCCACCAGGTAAACGGATTCTTGAGCGAGAAAGCCTCGTCGTCATTCTCGAACGAGAAATAGATCACGAACGCCTTTGCACGGATGTTCCGTAGCGAAACGAATCCCCAGTAGCGGCTGTCGGCGGAATTGTCACGGTTGTCGCCCATCATAAAGAACTGCGGAGTCTTTACCACGTAGCTTTCTAGCGGTTTTCCGCCCAAGGTCAGCCTGCGGCGGATTTCATATTTCGACTTCGCCGGCGCATCGAGCGTATCGCCGGCAACGCCTTCCACCGTTTTCGCGCCATCTTGCGGGGCATCGACCTCAAGCGTTTCGACGGTCCCCGCATTGTCTTCCTCGGCCTGGTTGAGCACCGCCACGTTCCATTCGAGGTCGCGCAGCAGGGAAGCCTCGAAACCGATGTAGCTCACCTGCCGCGTAAAGCCGCCCCGGATATCCGGGTCAATCATCGGCAAGTACGCCATGCGCGAGAGTTCCCTAAAGTAGTTGAACGACATCACGCCCGAAATCGTGTCGCCCTGCGTCAGGCGCTGCTGTACGAGCATGCGGTTCCGGCGGAAGAATTCGTTCAGGGCAAGCCCGCGGTCGTTCTCGACAGGAATCCTGAAATCCTCGAAATCGTATCCGTTGATTTCTACGCCGTCTTTCCACAGCGAAATATCCAGCTCCACGGATTCATCCGGGTTTTCTTGCGCAATAAGCGAGCGCAGCCACCATAGCCTTTCGAGCGGCATCGAATCGATGACGAACGTGTCACCCACCGAGGGAACTACGAATGCCTCGCGCTCATCGCGCGGAGAATAGGTGCGCGCCATCGCCGTGAACTTGCCCCGTCCCGGGATCGTATCTTGCCGCACCCCGTTGATGTAGAGCCTTCCGCGGTGCACTTCCACCGTGTCGCCCGAAACGGCCACGCAGCGCTTGATGTAATCCTTTGGGCCGTCGGCATAGTGCACCAGGTGCGGCTGGCCGTCCTTGGGTTCGTGGTCCCAGTAAAGGTTCCCGAACATGAGCGCGTTGAACAGGTGCGTATAACGGCCGGGATTTCCGTCGGGATATTCCGGCTCGCCCGGATAGCGGAAAATCACCACGTCTCCAGGCGCGGGATACGCATAGCCGGGGAACTTCCGGTTGCTAAAAGGTATCGGCGAACCATAGGTAAACTTGAGTCCCAGCAAAAAGTCGCCCGTATGCAGTGTATCTTCCATCGACCCGCTCGGAATCTGGAACGCCTGAATAACATACTGTATAACAATCAACGCGAGTGCCACCGGGACGACGATTTCCCGCAGGAGCCCCTTCAAAAATTTCTTCGCCAGAAACGGTTGTCTTTCTTTTTCCATAGAAAACGATATTTTAAGGATACGACGGCAATTTAGAAAATCACAGGGTTTTAATCTTCTTCACAAGCGAACGGCTCACCACCAGCTGCGTGGCGGCCCTGTCGCGGAGCACCATCACCATGCGTCCCGCGTCGCCCTTGCGGCATTCCGCAATGTAGTCAATCGCCACGATGTGCGAACGGTGCACGCGCGTAAAATGCCTAGGGTCCAGTTTCTTTTCAAGTTCCACGAGCGGCGTGTCAATGACATACTGGTTGTTGACCGTATAGACGGTCGTGTACTTTTCTTCGCTGTGGAAACGGATGACCTCGTCGATGTTCACGAACACGATTCGGTCGCCCACCTTCACCTGTAGGCGCTGCAAGTACAGCCCGCTCATATCGACCAGGTTGCGCAGTTTTTCCCAGCTGAATCCGGACGGGACCGTCGTATCATCGACCTGCGGGATGACACGGCGAAGTTTTTCGATGGCCAGGTTCAGGCGCTCGGGATCCACGGGTTTGAGCAGGTAATCCACCGTATTTTCCTCGAACGCCTTGAGCGCAAAGTTGTCGTAGGCCGTCGTAAAGATTACAAGGGGCACCTCGTCGGGACCGAGCGTGTGCAGCACCTCGAAGGCATCCATGTCGGGCATCTGGATATCCAGGAATACCACGTCGGGGAGCAACTCGTGAATCATCTTGACCGCCTGGGCACCGGAACCCGCCTCGCCCAGAATTTCAATTTCAGAAGAGAACTGTTCCAAAAGCGAAAGCATGCGCTTGCGGGCAAGCGGTTCGTCGTCAATGACAAGGGCTGTACACTGCATCGTTACTCCTTGGACTCTGCGGTCTTTTTCGCCCCTTGTGGATTGTCCACGTCGGGGACTAGGTTTTTTGGGGGGTCAATCTTTGCCACCGGCTTATAGATCTTGATCAAGTCGGCATGCAAGCCGTCCTTGTCTTCGTAGGGCACGCCGGCAGAAGTCATGTAACGCAGGTTGCCGAACTTGATACGCTTGAATTTCCAGTGCACCCGGTTTCCGGAAAGGGAGACCCCGATAGAGCTGTCGGTCACGGAATAGGTTCCGCGAAGCGTATCGGTCTCTATCGTATCGCGCAAGGTCAGCTGTACCGCTTCTACGGAATGGTTTTCGGCAAGGGACATTCGCACCATGCGGCTCGTGCAATCGTCGCAGGGCATGCGCCCCGAATACAGTCCCATAATTTCTTTCGGGATTTCAACGGGAGCCAGGTCAGGTAACGGTTCGGACTTCTCTTCTGAACACGCCAGCAGGGCAACCGATGCAAAAACCGGGAACAGGGTTCTCGTAAAAAAATAAACCACGGCGTTCATCTTCGTCATGGTTCACAATTTAGAAAAAAAAGGCAACCGCTTCCGTCAAGGGCGGCGAACGGCCCGCAAAATCAAAATCCCCCGGAATAAACGACCCTGAAACCAAGCATCCGGCTACGGTATTTAGGCTCCTTCTTGTCGCGTTCGGCAGAAGCGAGGGCGGTCACCTTGTCGGACCAGCCGCCACCGCGAATCACCTTGTAGTCGCCCGCAACGGCACCCGTATAGTTTTCCTGGGCTGTCGTCGGGTACGTGGCGTACCAGTCGTTCGTCCATTCGGCCACGTTTCCACCCATGTCGAACAGGCCAAAGCCATTGGGAGTATATTGCGCAACCGCCACGGGGCCTTTACTTTGTGCGTAGTACGCGTATTTCGAGGCTACATCGGTACCCCAGTAATAGGTTGTTGCCGTTCCCGCGCGGGCGGCCATTTCCCATTCCATCTCGGTCGGAAGCCGCACCGAGGCCACAAAGTAATTTACAGACAAGTTCACTGGTAAGCCGTTCGCGTCCACGGATTCGTAGACATAGGCCGTATCGAGTCCCGCTTTTTTAGAGAGTTCGTTACAAAAGAACGCCGCATCGTACCAGCTTACGTTAAAGACCGGATGATCGTCGCCCGTCATGTCTTCTTTTGCGAGGTTCCCCAGCAGTTCCCGGTAAAGTCCCTGCGTCACCTCGGTCTTGCCGATAGAAAACGCCGATATCCCGTATTTCGCTGACCCCTTGGAAAACTCCATTGCAGCGACACCGACCATATCCTGGTATTCCGAAAGACGCAGCCTCGGCGATGCCGTCGAATCCCGGGTAGAATCCGCCAACGCCCCGGAACTGGAGGATTCTTCACCCTTGCTGTCGCTCGATTTCGTATGCGAACCGCCATTGTCTTCGGGAATCACGGGGTCAGCTTCTACAGCGCTCCCGTCTGCGGTGCAGCCCGAAACGAACAGACCCAAAAGCGCCACCCACAATAAACCTAACAGCCGTCTTTTCATTTTTTTTACCTCTCCGTCCTTTACACAACGCACAGATTTAGCCAAATTCCTTTAATCCGTATATCCTGGATCCATATCACTTGACAAGGACACGCGAGAAAATTCTACTTCACCACTCCCACGCGGTAGAGTTTCTGCTTGGTCTTGCCGCTTTTGAATTTCACCTTGAGGCGCGCCGTATAGACATCTGAGCCGAGGTGTTTCAGGTCGAGGCTTTCGAACTGGTTGCGGCCCCGCTTCACGTCGCCCATCTTGGTCTTGAAAACGCAAAGCCCCGTAATGTCGTAGAGTTCGAGCGTCGCGTCTTTCGCGTCGTTGCCGATTTCGAAGCGGGCCTTGGCAAGGCCCCCGCGCACCGGGTTCGGGAACATGAAGAATTCCGTGATTTCGTCTTTCACCCTGGAGGCCGCAGGCTCGCCCAGCCTGGACGCGTCGAAGAAGCCCGTGCGCTCGTTGCCGCCGGCAGGGAGCGTCCATGCGGCGGCAGATTTTGCGGCGCCCTCGTCCGCCTTTTGCAGACGGAATGCAGACAAGTTATCGCGATGCAGCGCATACAGCTCGGGTCCCGCCGATTTCTTGTCCGAGACCGCATTCGTAACGAAGATGCTCATGGGCTCCAGCGCCGATGCGGAATCCGCGTATTCGAAGCTGCCCGCCGCCAGGGGAAATCCGTCTTTAACGGCCATTCCCTTGCCGGTGTACGCATAGACCAGACCGTCGCTGCTGGGCACCAAGATTTCTGGAACATCGTCGCCAGTGACATCCACAAGCACGGGGTCGCTGAAGAATCCGTAAATCGGCGAACCCTTCGAAATCTTCACCGGGAAGCCCGCCACGGGAAGCCCCGAGCGGTCGAGCGCATACACGAGGTTGTCGCCCAGGAACACGATTTCGGGATAGCCGTCGCCGTTGATGTCGCCCAACGCAATGCCGGAAGTCTCGTCCTTCAGGCCGCTAGTTCCGCCGGCGCCCCGCTTGTAACTCTTGGTCCAGTGAATTTTCTGGGCGCCCTTGCCTTCGTTGAAATTCATGGCCGCGACGGTACCGCGGCTTCCCACCGCGATTATCTCGCTTGTACCGTCACGGTCCAAATCGGTACAGGCGACGCGGAACGTTTCCCCCTTCTTGCCGTCAAGCTTTTTCACGCCGCCCAGGGTCGCAAAGAGGTTCCCGTCACTCAGGGCATAGGTCTCGGAAGATTCACCACAGACGGCCATGTCGGTAAAGTACACCGGCAGGAAGCGGGAATCCGATATGGATATTCCGGGTTCGGATGTCCCGGTCGGCTTCTCGAACGAGGCCTTCTTGAACGTGGCCGCATCGATAACCGTTACACCCTTGCGGTCCGCAATCCAGATTTTCCCGTCATGGACCATGGGCCCCGCCGTCGCCGAATCGACATCGACGCTTTCCTGCATCGGGATGCCGCTTCCAAAGCTCGTCTTCACGAGCTTGTTCCTGTGCAAGCTGTAAACATTCTTGCCGTCGCTTGCCAAGCCCACAAGCGGGCCAAAGCTTGCGCCCACGCGGTAAAGGGGATGTTCGACCTTAGCGCTGTCGCGGGTCAGGGTTTTCCGTGATATCGCCGTATCCGCAGGGAACAGCGTATCGCCCAAGGCGTTGAACGCCTGGAGGGTGCCGTCCATGGCGCCCACCACCAGGATTTTTTCGCCGTCGTTTTCGGGGTTGTCCACGAACACCGCCCCGCGCACCGCAGAAGCTAGCCCCACATTGCGCGGGAACTTTCCGCCCTCGATGCTCCCGTCGTCAATGCTTATCGTCACGCTGAACTTTTGCGCGCCAAAGTTCAGGACGCTATCGCCCATGAAGGCGTTCGAGGTCTTTTCCTTGCGGGCATCCTTAGGTACCGCCACCGAAATTTTGATACCCGTATAGCCGCCCTGCGTCGTCATGGTGTTTGCATAACCCGTCGGGCCGACCGTCTTTACCGTATCGAACTTCTGCCTGGAATCCTTGGCGGGTATCCGCAGGTGCGGCAGCAAGTCCGTACCCGAGCCGTAATCGTAGGTGTCTTCGCCAAGGGCATTCTTGAAAGTCTTGCCGATAGAGAGGATGCCATCGGCTTCCACCATCGCGATACCGAACTGGTGGTCGCGCAGGGTGTCGCCGCCCCAGAAATTCGCAATGCCGTACTGCAACGTCTCGCGCAAGTACCAGTCGTTCACGCGCCACACCACGATGCCGCTTGCAGGCGCGCCCGCGTCAAAGCTGCTGATATCCAGGATAATGCCGCTCGCCTTCTTTCCGTTCTTCTTGCACTTGCCGCCGGTACAGACGCTGTCCTCGAACACCAGGTTCAGGCTATCCACCGGTACGGTCTTTATAATCGTATCGTTGCTTTCGTCCGGGTCGCCAAGCGTCACGGAGACTTCGCCCTCCTTGTTCCAGCTGCGCTGGCGGTTCTCTATCAGCAGGTATTCGCTTGCCGAGAGCGGCACCTTCACGATTTCGGTCGCGCCGCCCGTTCCCGCCGCAGAAACCTCGACCGTCACGGGCTTGCCCGCCACGGGCCTCACTTCCTTTACCTGCGTCCAGCCCATGTAGGCGCGTTCCCACGCCGCAGGCATCGCGGGCAAAAAGCCGTTACCCGCATTGTAGCCCGCAAAGTCCATCAGGTCGAAATAGCCCAGGCGGCTGATTCCCTTCACCACGTCGTAGGTGTTAGGAAGCCCGAGCTCGCGCGCAATCTGGTTCACGATAATCCCGTTCACGCCCCAGTTCAGTCCGTCCTGCGAGGCAGTCTCGCTCGTGACCATAATCGAACGGAGCGTATCGGCGCTCCCGTCGAACACAAGCCCCGTCACCACCGACGAATCCTTGCCAATCGAATCGAGAACGACATATTCCAGCGAATCCGCCAGGTATTCCCACGCGGACCTGTCGATATACACGTCCATAAAGTCGCCCGGCGTATCGGCGCCGCGCGTCCCCATGCTGCCGCCATCTACCAGGCGGCTCGCCCCCGCATGAATAATCATGTAGGCGCGCTTCGTATTCGGGTTGTCCGAAAGGGGAATGGCAAACGGGGACTCGCCCGACTTGTGCGCCGCCACCACGGCATCGTAAACAAACTGCAAATAGTCGCGGCTGCGGGCCTCGTCGAATTCCGCCGTCTTTTCGCCCTTCATCTTGCTCGTGCGATTGTAGTCGATAATCTGCTTTTTCAGCTTGTATGCGCTCGACGCCTCGGGGAAAATCCTCGACTTAATGACGACATTCCCGTTGCTTGCCGCCGCGAAATACGCGTTCGCAAAGTCAAAATGCTTTTTCCAGTAAGGTACGCTGTTGCGGCGGCCCGTGGGGTCCAGCTTATAGTCCCCCTTCTTTTCCTTGTCGGAATCGAACAGTCCCGTTCCTGTGGTAAGGCTGTTGTCGGGGGATTCCTCGGCAAACTGGACGCGGAGGGCGAAAACTTCGAGCGTGTCCACCGCAAAAGAATGAACCGCACAGAATAGCCCAAAAACCAATGCGAAAATCTTTGCATCTTTCATCATAACCATAATTTACAAATTTTGCTATTCCCCGACGCGCCTGTAACTCTTCGGAATGTTCAAACGCCAGGTGCCGGAACTGAACGGCTTGTTGCGGGCGATTTTCTTGATGCGGATTTCAAGAAACCTTGCACCGTCCAGTTCGAACGCGATTCTCGACGGCATCTCCACACCGTCGAATTCCTTGAATTCATAAAAGCGGATAGTCTCGCTCCAGCCGCCGCGCCCCGGGCGCGAAAGCCATGCGACATGAATTTTCCCGGAAGCGTCGGGCGAAGCTTTCTCCGTTGCGTAATGGAAGGTGCGTCCTGTCTTTTCGCGGGCATAGACGGCACCCTCCACGCGCGTCGAATCTGCGGGAGGGTCGATTGTTTCGTAGCCTTCGGGCAACAGGCGTCCGTCGAAGATGTCGGCCACCTGGTGAATATGCACCAGCGGGAGCGCACCGTTATTCAAAAGCCCGACCATATAGCCGACACCCTTCATGTAGAGCTTTTCGGTCGGAAACGTCATCTGCCAGCCCTCTTCTTGCCACAGGAGCGAGGCCACCCCGATTCCGAGCGGGCCCGTGAGTTCCATGCGGTAGCGCTTGCCTGGCACCGAGAAAAGGACCGCGTCAAACTCCTGCGCCGTTTCTTTCTGCGTCAAGGAATCCCGCTGGAATATCGTAAGCGCGAATTTGGCCCGCAGGCTGTCGCGCACCGTTTCTTGGACGGGAGCGGAACCCGCACCGGTTTCAACGGGGGGCCTGTTGCTGGCACAGGCAACAAGGCACAGTAGCGCCGAGAAAACAAAAAAATTCGCCAGTCTAAACATCATCATCAATACGTCAATTATAACAAATATAGCGCATCGATGAAGGTGCCCGCAAACCGTTTCTACTTACTGTAAATCGCCTCGAGGGCGGCTGACAGGTACGCAAGCGGCGCGTTCCAATTGATGGCCACCTCGTTTGTGGCATAGCTGCAACGGTTGTCGATGTAGGCAAGGGCCGGCTTGTCGGCGGCGGCATAGTTCGGGCATTTCCAGCTTTCGTTACCGTCCAGGTTTATATCCTGCTTGCCCAGGTGCGGGCCGCCCACGAGCATTCCAGGCACCGGGTCGTCCACCATGTCCGATTCGCTCGGGCGGTGGTGCGGGTTGCGCGGGCTCCTGTAACCGAAACCCGTCACGTAAGTAATGTCCATCGGATTCTTGCCCAACAGGTAGTCAAGGCACTGCTGCGCCCCGTCCAGGTAACTTCTGTCGCCCGTGAGCAGGTACGCGTGGACCAGAACGATTCCGTTGTTCGCCATCGCGCTGTTCGAGCCCCAGTTCCAGCTCCACGGGAACGCGGGCAGGCGGTAGGCGCTCGTGTCGCCCACGGCACGCAGGTTGTCCGCCTCGTTCATCACGACCTTTTTCGCTCCGTCAACCTGTTCCTTTTCAAAAACCGCCGAATCGAGCGCCACGCGGAACGCGGCGAGCATGTTCACGTCGCCCCACCATGCACCGTTTGCGGTAAACGGGTTCTCCTTCAGGTCCTTCAGGTAAGCGGCAGAAGCCTTGTCGCCCTTCGCGCCGGCGCTGACCTTCGCGCGGTAAAGTTCGGCAGCGGCCCAGCGGAACTCGTCCTTGCCGTCTTCGTTACCGGGCGCATAGCTCCCCGTGTTCGCGTCGGCGGGCTGCTTGTAGAACTGCTGCGGATGCTTTTTTGCCCAGGCGTACGCACTTTCTGCCGCCTTGAGCATCCTGTCGGCATAGGCCTTGTCAAACTTGCGGTACACCACGCTCGCCTGCGCCATCACGCCCGCAAAATCGAGCGTCGCCGTCACGTTCTTTATAATCGCATAGCGCGGGGCCGTATCGTCTTCGGGCAGCACGCTCCCGCAGAACTTGAGCGTAGAGACCTTGTGGTATACTCCGCCGTCCCCCGCCTGCATGGTAAGCATCCAGTCGAGGTTGTAGCGGATTTCTTCCAGGAGCTCCGGGTACTTCGGGAACTCGCGCGGGATGTTCCAGCGAAGCGTATCCATGTACTGCGGAAAGTGCTCGTAAATTTCGAGCAACGTAAACACGGTAATGCCCGAATTCACGATGTACTTGCCGTAGTCGCCCGCATCGTACCAGCCGCGGTCCGACCTGATGGTCTTTCCTGCACCCTTGCCGCCTGTCGCCTTGTCGCTGCCATACACAATCACCTTGTCGTCGCGGTGCCCCGCCGCACGAACCCACTTGCCCGCGTATTGCGGTTCCAGGGCCATGCCCGCGCGCTGGAAATAGAACCACTTGAGGCTGGCCCTCACCAGTGCGCCGTAAACATCCTTGCCCACGACGATGGGACTACCCACGTATTCGCCGCCACGGAACAGGCGGTACGTTCCCGGAGCCTTTACCGCAGAAATGTCGAAGGTCTGCACCTCCTCGCCGCTGTAGTCCCATTCATACACCATCGGGGCGTCCAGCTTGAGAACCTTCTTGCCGTTCAAGTCGCGAACTTCGAGACCGTTGGCGTCACTACCGGGGTAAACGACAATCTTTTCTGCATCGGGTGCAAAACCCAGCTGGTTTACAAGGGGACCCGCCACGGCCCTCACCGCCGTCAGCGAAATGGCGGCAGAGGCCGTCACAAAAAAACGTGAAAAAGCACTTTTATTAGTATCCATATCCAGAATATACCTAAAAACCCCCAGAATGAACATTCCAGAGGGTGTTTTTCTGTTTTCAGGGGAAAACAGACCGAAAATTGCTAATACGCCTCCGGGTACGATTGTTCCTTGGATATGGCACTATCTAAATCAACAAGTGGAAATTTCAGGATTCCCTCCCAATTGGCGAGGTACAGGGTGTCACCTACGGCAATCATGTCATAGGTGCCGTCATTTGCGATACATTTCCAGTCATCGCACCAATTTCCATTTACGAGTCGCCATCCTTTTTCCTCGTTTCCGTATGGCGAGCCATAGTCACCCATATACACCGCGGGGAGAGATGGATCGTCTCCTGCGACAAGGAGATGATTTCCATCAGAAGCAAGGGTGTACCGCCTATAAGGAGTATTGTGAAAAGTCCTATAACCTCTATTAGGATCCGCCAAAGGATCGTTAGGGTCTATGGATTCATCATAAGTCGCAATAACGCTATCTATGGGAATCCATTGATCAAGAGCCTCGTCATATTCAAGGACATTGGTCGAAAATTTTTCACCTATCACATATAATTTTCCTTTATGTACTATGATATCCATTGCAGTGTCGTTAGTATCATTTGCAGGAACCCAGGTTGCCCAACTTGGATGGGGAATTCGAGCAAGCCTCTTCCAACTTCCATCATAACGCCAAACCCCGCGGGCCCCGCTAATGGCATACAATTTACCATTCAATTCAACACCCTTGTGGAACTGAAAGGGATACTCTTTAGTCGAATCGTAATCATAAGTAATATCCACCCACCCCGTATCAGTCTGCATTTTCAAGAAAAGCACAATATTGTCGTCCCGCCTATCCGCATTATCAGCAAAGCCGACAATGCAGACAACAGGCTTTCCCCCATAC
>FLNZ01000129.1_pt1 | contig 10978 bp, 7 predicted proteins | sample 1140391 | NCBI WGS metagenome assembly FLNZ01 (sample SAMEA3878171, study PRJEB12797) | bioreactor metagenome | biome: Moose rumen | place: Sweden | collected 2011-10
GAACTTTCTTTGCCATTTTAGAGTCCTTTTTTGTCTTAACGCAGCCAAATATAGAAAGACGAAAGACGAAAGACGAAAGACGAAAGATTTTCTAGTAAAAAAAATGTTTGTTTTTGCGTTTTTCTTTCGTCTGTAACCCGCCGGCTAAGCGTTGCGGCTTACGAGGGTCTCGTAGGCGCGGAATATGGCGGAATGCGAGAGCGTGCCCACCAGGTTCCCTTGCCTATCCTTCACGCAGAGTTCGTCAATCTCTATCCGGGTAAAGACCTTCAGGGCCGCGTGCAAGTCCATCGTTTCGGCAAGCATCGGGGCGCGCACGGTGCAGTCCGAGACTAGCAGGTGCCGCGCCAGTTCCGGCGACGAGAGGAAGGTGGATTTCACCGCCTGCATGTCGAGCAGGCCCGCATATTCCCCGCGGTCATAAACCGGATAGATGCAGTTGAGGTCAATCAACTTGAGTGCATCGCTCAGCGGGCTACCCGCATCGAGACGCTTGATTTCGCGGGGTTCCATCACCTCGCCCACGCTCGTTACCTGCAGCACGTCCACATCCATGTCGCAGCGGTGCGCAGGGCTTGCAAACTTGTTCAAAACCTGGCTCTTGTAGATTGTCCACGGGCGCGAGAATGCGATATGCATGACGGCTGCAATCATGAGCCCGGGCAACAAGCTGTAACTGCCCGTCATCTCGCAGACCATCACGACGCCCGCAATGGGCGCCTTCGCCGCACCCGCAAAAAACGCGGCCATACCGACGAGGATAAACATCTCAGGCATGCGAACCGCCCCAGGAAACAACAACTCGCATATTCCCGCAAACATCGCCCCGAGCACACCCCCGATGAAGAGCGAAGGCCCGAACACGCCGCCCGAACCACCCGAGCCCACCGTAAACGCGGTCGCGACAATCTTTGCGACTGCTATGGCCAGCAGGAACAATATGCCAAAAAGCCCGTGCGGTACAAGGCCGCGCATGATTTCGCCGATGAACCCGAAGCCGCCGCCCGCGACCTGCGGGAATACGAGAATGATGGCGCCCACGAACGCGCCACCCACCGCGGGCTTGAGCCAGTCGGGAATCTTCCAGCGGGCAAACCGCGTTTCACTCAGGTCGTAGCAGCGCACATACAGGAACGAGAACGGGAAACAGAGCACGCCCAGAACCGCACACGCAAGCAGTTCGATGCCGTTCGTGAACGGGATGGCGGGGACACCCGCAATCGCAGGTTCCGTGCCCACGAGGGCGATATACACGGTGAACGCGACCACCGACGACACGATGCTCGTCGCGAAGGCGTTCGACTCGAAATCCTCCCGGTAGAGCACCTCGACCGACGTGAGTGCGCCCGCAAGAGGCGCCTTGAAGATTGCGCCGAGCCCGGCCGCCGTACCCGCGAGCATGAACTGCCCGCGCATCGCCTTGGGGAGCCTGAAGAGGCGGCTTATGCCGGAGCCGATGCCGGAGCCGATGCCCGAGCCGATTTGCGAGATGGGGCCCTCGTAACCCGCGCTACCGCCACTTGCAAGCGTGACGATGCTCGTGAAGAACTTGACCGGCGCCACGCGGGCACGCACCACACCGCCCTCGCGATGGAACGAGCGTATCATGTTGTCGGTCCCCTGCCCTGCAGCCTCGGGCGTGCGCGTGAACTTGTAGATGACAAGCCCCACAACAAGCCCGCCAATCATAGGTACGAACGCGAAGCTCCACTTCGGCAAAGCACCGGCACTCTCCCACGGCAACCGAACCACATAAGTAGCCCATCCCAGAGAAAAATGGAAAGCGACCGCCACCAGGCCCGTAACGAACCCGATTACAGATGCAAGCAAAATGCGCGGCAGGTACCCACCTACCGCGAAAAGCTTGCCTAATCGTTTACCGTAGCGAAACATTCAGGCAACAACGCCGTTGTATTACGATTCGTCGAAATCGGCGAGATCTTCTTCCGCTTCCTTGAGGTCTGCGGCGTCCGGACCTTCAAAGTCCTCGTCATCCGCCTCGTCAAGGGAGTCGCCACCCATGGAACCGAGCGTGTATTCCACCTTGCGCGCTTCCTTGGACTGGCCAAGCTTGAGGATCATCGCACATTCTTCGCAGTATCCGAGGTGCTTGTCGACCCAGAATTCCGGAGAAACAAGATTGCGGTTGCAGCGCGTGCACATCTGCGTGGCAGCCTCGCGCGTGAATGCAGCATTCTGTTCCTCGAGTTCCTTGAGGATGCGTTCCGTCAGTTCTTCCTGAGTCTCTTCAGCAAGGGAAATCTTGCGGCGGATAGCCATGGTGGGCTTCTTTTCAGCCTTGCTCACATCCGAAGTCACCTTCTTCTGGTTCGCGTGATCAGATTCGTCCTTCGCTTCCGTGAAGAGGAGCGTCTTCGAAAGCTTCTTGCCGCCCTGGAGCAAAAGAGCAAATGCAACAACCTTCTTGCCCGGTGCAGGCGCAGGTGCGGGTGCGGGAGCCGGAGCGGGAGTATCGTCAACCACAGCTACCGACGGTTCAACCGGCAGAGGTTCAGGCTTCACCCCATCCTTGTCCTTTCCACCCTTGCCCGGCTTCACAGGCTTTGTTACCGGAGCGTCATTGACAACAGGTTCAGGCTTCGCCCCGCCCTTCTTGCCACCCTTCGGCGGTTCAGGCTTCTTGTTATTATTCTTGCCGGAATCAACCTTTTTCTGGTCGTTATCGGCCTTTACGTTAGACTTCGCGACCTTAGAATTCTTTGTCGTCTGAATCTTCTTGTCATTGCCCTTCGTGGCAGCAGTCGTAGCAGACTTTCCCGTCTTGGTAGTCTTCACATCCTTCTTGCCAGTGGACTTGGGCTTTGTTTCGTTCTTTGCAGTGCCCTTCGCGGGCTTTGCAGCAGCGGGCTTCACCGTAGACTTTACGGCGGACTTCGCGGGCTGGACCTTGGATGCCGGAACCTTCTTCTCGACCTTCGCGGGCTTCTTCGCAGGAGCCTTTGCAGGCTTCGCCACAGGTTTCTTCGCAGCGGGCTTCTTCACCTCGGCAGGCTTCTTTGCCGGAGCCGCCTTCTTCGCCGGAGCGGCCTTCTTGGCAGGTGCAGACTTTACGGCAGACTTTTTGGTTGCTGAGCTTGCCGAAGCATTCGCGGGCGTCTTTGCCGCGGGCTTCTTTGCCGGAGTCTTGGTTGCCTTGGACACTACTTTCTTAGAACTCATAGATTACTTCTTTTCCACGATTTTGATGTTAATAATGGGGTCGAAAGGTTCGATGCGGCAGACGACATCTTCGCCGCTGATAACCTTTCCAAAGACGGTATGCTTGCCATCCAGGTGCGGCTGGGGCATCTGCGTGATGAAGAACTGTGAACCGCCTGTGTTCGGGCCGCGGTTCGCCATGGAAATGACGGCCTTCTCGTGCTTCAGGTCGTTCGGTTCGTCGTCGATGGTATAACCCGGGCCACCCTGGCCGTTGCCTTCGGGGTCGCCACCCTGGATCATGAAACCGTTGATGACGCGGTGAAAGGTAAGGCCATCGTAAAAGCCCTTCTGTGCAAGGTCAACAAAATTCGCAACCGTATTCGGTGCGGCCTTGAAATCGAGGTCGACAACAATCACGCCCTCGTGTGTGGTAATGGTAGCCTCGATAGCGGTAATGCCCGTGTAGTCCTTGTTGAATACCTTGCCCTGGGCAAAGGCACCCGTAAAAGCAAATAACATAAGTGCAGCCGAAGCAAGCACCTTGGATGCAGAGAATCTAGGAAACATTTTCATAACGACCATGGATTTAATGGCTCATTTCTGTTTTAGTATCGTGAATATAGATAATTTTGTAAAGCACCATTTGTGCATTTTCTATATTTTACCCCTGAAAATAGAACAACTCCACGATAATTTTATCGCCTATATGCCGCAAAACGACAATATCAGAAATTTTAGCATCATCGCGCACATTGACCACGGCAAGTCTACCCTCGCCGACCGCATGATTGAACTCACGAAGACCGTCGCGAAGAACGAGATGACCAACCAGCTCCTGGACGACATGGACCTCGAACGCGAACGCGGCATCACCATCAAGGCGCACGCCATCCGCATGGTGTACGAGAAAGACGGCAAGGAATACATCCTGAACATGATCGACACGCCGGGGCACGTAGACTTCACGTACGAAGTGAGCCGCTCGCTTGCCGCCTGCGAAGGTGCTATTCTCGTGGTGGATGCAAGCCAGGGCATCGAGGCGCAGACGCTTAGCAACCTCTACCTCGCCATCGAAAACGACCTCACGATTATCCCGGTTTTGAACAAGGTGGACCTGCCGGGCGCACAGCCCGACCACGTGGCAGAACTCGTAGGCGACCTGCTGGGCTACGACCCCGACAAGATTCCGCGCATCTCCGCGAAAACGGGCCTCAACGTAGAACAGGTGCTCGACAAGATCGTGGACGAAATTCCGGCCCCCACGGGCGACAGCGGAAAGCCACTCAAGGCACTGATTTTCGACTCCGTCTACGATTCCTATCGAGGCGTCATCAACTACATCCGCATCGTGGAGGGTTCGCTCAGGGCGGGCATGAAAATCCGCATGATGAAGACCGGCGGCGAATACATGGTGACCGAAGTCGGCACGTTCAGCATGCGCCGCGACCCGCGCGAAGAACTTTCGGAAGGCATGGTGGGCTACGTGCTCGCAAACGTGAAGACGATTAGCGACGTAAAAATCGGCGACACGCTCACCGATGCGGCTAACCCCGCAACAGAGCCGCTCCCGGGCTACAAGGACATTCTGCCGATGATCTATTCCGGCATCTACCCCATCAACCCGGAAGACTACAAGGATTTGCGCGAAGCTCTCGAAAAGTTACGCCTGAACGATTCCGCCATCAGCTGGGAACCGGAAACCTCCGAAGCATTGGGCTTCGGCTTCCGTACTGGGTTCCTCGGGCTCTTGCACATGGAAATCGTGCAGGAACGCCTCGACCGCGAATTCAACGTGGACATCATCACGACCGTGCCGAACGTGGAATACCACGTGTACATGAGCGACGGCACGATGGTGAAAATCGAGAGCCCCTCCAAGCTCCCCGACGCAAGCCGCTACGACCACATCGAGGAACCCTACGTGAAGGCGCAGATATTCACGCCCAAGGAATACGTGGGTGCGCTCATGACGCTCTGCGACGAGAAGCGCGGCGAATTCGAGACGATGGAATACATCGACGAGGCGAAGGTGATTCTCAAGTACGACCTGCCGCTCGCCGAAATCATGTTCGACTTCTATGACCGCCTGAAGTCCGTGAGCCGCGGCTATGCGGGCCTCGACTATGCGCCGAGCGAATACCGCAGGAACAACCTCGTGAAACTCGACATCCTATTGAACGGCGACCCGGTGGACGCGTTCTCCGTGATTATCCACCGCGACAAGGCACATACCTACGCGAACGCCATTTGCGTGAAGCTCAAGGACCTGATTCCGCGCCAGCAGTTCGACGTGGCTATCCAGGGTGCGATTGGCGGGAAGATTATCAGCCGTTCTACCGTGAAGGCGGTTAGGAAGGACGTGCTCGCCAAGTGCTACGGCGGCGACATTACCCGCAAGCGCAAGCTCCTCGAAAAGCAGAAGGAAGGCAAGAAGCGCATGAAGAGCATCGGCTCGGTGGAAGTGCCGCAGAAGGCGTTCCTCGCCGTACTTTCGCTCAGCGACGATTCCAGCAGCAGCGGCGAATAGTTTGTTTTAAATTTGTTAATCTGTATGTCGAGCCTGAAGTTTAAAGTCAAGAGACTGCAATGGAAGAATTCGAAAGCATGCCTGGCCGTGCTTGTCGTTATCCTTGCAATTGTCTTTATCTTCGCGATGGCTTTGCGTATCCGCGTGCTGGAGCCGCTGCAGATAACGGATTCCTCGATGTACCCGAGGCACAAGGAAAAAGAGATTCTGTGGATGTGCAAGTTACCGCAGTGTACCGACAAGATTGCCTACAACGAGACCGTTTGGGCAACACTGCGCAACGGGGAAAGTATTATCCGCAAGGTGATTGGCCTGCCCGGCGACAAGATTGACTTTTCGGACCGCGGGCGGGTAAAGACCCCGCATGGGAAATTCAAGTGGAAAGACGAGACGGCGTTTATCCAGAGGCGCCACCTTCACATACCCCGCAAGGGCGACACGCTCCGTTTTGCCCAACTGAACGACATCGAAGAAGACTACATGATAAACCTGCTGATTGAATCCGGCAGGAAGTTCTACGTGAAGACGACCCTCTGGCAAGGCGACCGCGAAATCGGGATTGAAAGGCTCGGTTCCACAAAGCTCGGGAACCGCCAGGTTAGCCTGCAAGAAATCGACTTTCTCCCCTGGCAGGACCGCTACCTGCTCGAAGAACAGATTTTCCATACCGAACCGGGCGACTCCCCCATCCAGATTCGCCGAGAGTTTTACAACGAGGAAGATTCCACGCAAATTACCGAACTTGTGGTACCGGAAGACTGCTATTTTCTCGCCTGCACCAAGGGGGCGTTCTGCCTCGACAGCCGCGAGGTGGGCTACTTTACCAAGAGTCACCTGCGTGGGCGCTACGTGAAGGAACCGCGAATCGCGATAAACACCGTGAGAGGCTTTGTGAGAAAGGCTCTCGCAGCAGTAATGATTAGCAAGAAGAAAACAAAAAAAGAGGCCGCGCAGCCCGAAAGCGATGCGCAGCCCCAAAAGGCAGATTCTACCAAGAACTAGATGCCCTTGCGCTCCAGGTCGAGAAGCAGGGCCTGCAGGGAGTCTTCTACAGAATCACGGAAGTTTGCAGCACCGAGGCTACAGCTTGCGACGACTTCACCGTCCTTGGAAATACGAATGACGGCATAGCCATTCTCGTTAGAAAAAGTGACGACAAGACCTTTCTTCAAGGCTTTCTCGAGCAGGTCGCGCATAGGGACTCCTTTAGTTTAAATACAAAAAATGAAATATCGGGGCTAATTCGGCCCACGAACCTTAAACTAGACTTTTAAAGGCGAAAAAACAAGCACTTTTTTCAAAATTTCGTATTTTATTGGGAAAATGGCGATTTTTGACTCACATTTGCACCTCGCAAGACTACCGCAACCCCTTGAACTGGCACGGGAACTGCATGAACGCGGTTACCGGTACAGGGCCGTGGCATGCGAACCGTGGGAATGGAAGGCGGTTGACGGGATATGGACAGGAGCCTCCGAAACCGGCTGGTTCGAGGGATGCGGACGCAGTTACGGACTGCACCCGATGATTGCAGCACAAGTTGCGGAAGGAGCGATCAACGTGGGTCCAGAGGACTTATGGACAGAACTGCGCCGGCTGCTGGAGAGCGACCCGAACGCACAAGTCGGAGAAGCGGGACTGGACCGACGGTATGCGGGCTATGAACCAGGCGGAGTGCAAGAGAAGGTTTTTCGCAAGCAGGCGGAAATGGCTCTCGAACTCGGGCGAGACCTGCAAATCCATTGCGTGGGCGACTACGGGCGCATAATCAGGGTGTTGCGCGAAGCCGGGTTCGCCGCGGGCTTAAAATGCGCACGCCCCGATTCAAGCATTAAACGGCCGCGCCCCGTATTCCACAGGTTCGGCGGCGACGCGGGCATCGTGAAAGCGGGCCTTTCGCTGGGCGCATTCTTCTCCGTTCACGCAGATACACTCCGCAAGAAGGCGACGCGGGAAGCCCTCGCGCTAATCCCGCGGGAGCATCTCCTTTTCGAGACGGACGCCGACGAATCGTTTATCGAAACGCTTGTCGCCACGCGCGGATCAGGAGATGCCATCACACCGCAAGATGTCGCCGTGATGCTCGAAGAATCTCACAAAGACGTTGTTACAAGATTCTCGCCGTCTCCCCAAAGAGGATAACTCTACTATGGCAACAAGTTGCCAAGTATCGTATAGCGAGAATGACGATGCGGGCAACTTCGCGAGAATGACGAGATGCCGGCCTAGTTCAGGATATTCGTGTCCCTAAAGAGCGGGTTTGCGGGTTCCGCCTTCGCAGGCGTCGGCGTGATGTCGGCGAACTGCCGGAACAGTTCTGCAATGCGCTCGGCGAGCGTTTCTGCGGGGGCCGTACCGAGTTCGAAAACCGCCTGCAGGGGCGACGTGCCCACATAGCGCATGGGGCAAGTGCTCTTGCCGGCAATCTCCCCCAGTACACGCGTTTCTATAGGCGGGAACTCCACGAACGTCGCCACCAGGATTCCCTTGCGCTGTTGCAGGCCCTGCATGCGGAGCCTTCCGGCGTGTAGCCCGATTTCGGTTACGAGAAGAAGCATGTTCGCGGGTACCGGAAGTTCTCCGAAGCGGTCCACAAGTTCCTGGCGAACGCTTTCCACCTCCGCAGAACTCGAGATGCGGGCAATCCGCTGGTACATCCCGATGCGGGTAAGTCCATCCTGGATGTAGTCCTCAGGCAGGTAGGCATCCACGCCGATTTCCACACGCGGCTGCACCGGCTTTTCGGTTGTGCCCCCGCGGAGCATTTCCACCGCCTCGCGAACCAGGCGCACATACGTCTCGAAACCCACCTCGGCGATAAACCCGTGCTGTTCCTGGCCCAGCAGGTTACCCGCACCGCGGATTTCCAAATCGCGCATGGCCAACTGGTAGCCGCTTCCGAGGTCGCTGAACTGTTCCAGCGCCTTCAGACGGCGCATGGATTCCTGAGAAATCTCGCCCCTTGCGGGTGTAACCAGGTAAGCCTTCGCGAGCACGTCGCTACGGCCCACGCGCCCGCGCATCTGGTAAAGCTGGCTTATACCGAAGTGGTGCGCGTTCATGATGATTATCGTGTTCGCATTCGGCACATCCAGGCCCGACTCGATGATGCTCGTACTCACGAGGATATCGAATTCGCAAGAGAGGAAGCTTTCCATCACGCGTTCCAGGTCGCGGTCATTCATCTGCCCGTGGGCCACGGCCACGCGGGCTTCCGGCACCCACGATTCCACTTCTTCGGCAAGCGTATTGATATTCTGCACGCGGTCGTTCACCACAAAGACCTGCCCGCCCCGCGCCAGTTCGTCACGGATGGCACCGGCCAAAACCATGTCGTCGCGTTTCAGGAGTTTCGTCTCTACCGGCAGGCGGTTCATGGGCGGCGTATTGATAAGCGAGATATCGCGCACGCCTGTCATGCTCAGGTGCAGCGTACGCGGAATCGGGGTTGCGCTCATGCTGAGCGTATCCACCGTCATGCGGAGTTCGCGCAATTTTTCCTTCTGCTTCACGCCGAACTTCTGTTCCTCGTCAATGATGAGGAGCCCGATATCCTTGAACTGATTCTTCTCGCTCAAGAGCGCGTGCGTCCCTACCACGATATCGATTTTCCCTTCGGAGAGCTGCTGGAAAATTTCCTTCTTTTCCTTCGCGGTCTTGTAGCGGTTCACGAGCGCGATATTCACCGGGAATGCGGCAAAACGGTCGCGGAAGTTCTCGTAATGCTGGGCGGCAAGGATTGTCGTAGGCACGAGAATCGCCACCTGCTTCTTGGCGGTAATGCACTTGAACGCAGCCCGCATGGCAACTTCCGTCTTGCCGAACCCAACGTCTCCGCACACAAGGCGGTCCATGGGCTTGCGGCATTCCATATCGCGCTTGATTTCCGCAGTAGCCTTCACCTGGTCAGGCGTAGGCTCGTACTCGAAGGCATCCTCGAATTCCTGCTGCATCCTGCCGTCGGGCGGGAAGGCAAAACCTTCGACAAGTTCGCGTTTCGCATAGAGTTCCACAAGGTCGCGGGCAATCTTTACGACCTTCTCCTTCACGCGCTTCTTGAGGTTTTCCCAGCTCTTGCCACCCAGGCGGTCGAGCTTCGGGATTTTTTCCTCAGAAACCTCCAGGCGTTCTATCTTCTGCAGGTCAGAAACCGGGAACTTGAGGCGGTCTCCGCCTTCGTATTCCAGCAGGGCGCAATCCACAAGACCGCCGTTCACCTCAACGCGCACAAGCCCGAGGTAACGGCCCACGCCATGATCCTCGTGTGCGACAAAATCCCCGCGGTTGAGCGATTCCACCATCAGGGCGCTCGTCACCGAGCCCGCAATCTGGCGCTTCCTGGACTTGGTCGCATGGCGGTTGAATATGCGGGTCTCAGTAAGGAAGGCAATTTTTTCGTTATCGAGCCAGAAGCCTTCGCTCAAGTTACCGACAAAGTAATCTGCAACAGGCAATCCCTCGAACACGTGCTTCAGGCGGGCAAGAGCACCCGGAGTAGGCGCGACTACATATACCTCGCCACCGCCTGCACTGAAATCCTCGATTTTCTTCGCCACCTCGGCAGTCCCTGCGCTCGCAAAATCCTGCGGGCGCGATTCCACCTTGTACCAATTCGAGGCTTCCGTCTCCACGTGAGTAATATCAAGCGAGGCATGCCCCGGGAACATCATCGCAAGTTCATTGAACTTGAACCAAATTTCGCTTGCGGGTACCACATCGGGCACGGTCGCACGGATTTCATTGTACGTAGATTCGTAGGCGACATTCATCCGGGACGCCGCCTCCGAAATGGCGGAAAGTTCCTCGAACACGAGGCTTGCCCCCGGCAGGTAATCCAACAGGCTGCAGTTCAGTTTCTCGTACCGGGCGCGCTTCCACCATAACCCCGTCAGGTCGCCACCGTATTTTGCCAGTTCCGCATCGGGCAGCGTCCATTCGCCCATCGGGTAGAGCGTCACGCGGTCCATCCGTTCCACGGAGCGCTGCGTGAAGATATCGAAACTGCGGATGGATTCAATCTCGTCGCCAAAGAACTCGATGCGTATCGGGTGCGGGTACAAGAAACAGTTCACGTCCACGATGCAACCGCGTACCGAGAACTCGCCCACCGAACTCACTACGGGCTGTTCCACGAATCCATGATCCAGGAACCACGGGCGAAGTGTTGCAGGTTCCAGCACATCGCCCACCTTGAGCGTGCGCATTTCGCGTTTAAATCCGCCGGGAGCGGGCAACTTCGCGAGCAGGGCATCTACGGCACAAACGGCAACGACCGGCTTCTGCACATCG
>FLNZ01004539.1_pt1 | contig 10978 bp, 7 predicted proteins | sample 1140391 | NCBI WGS metagenome assembly FLNZ01 (sample SAMEA3878171, study PRJEB12797) | bioreactor metagenome | biome: Moose rumen | place: Sweden | collected 2011-10
ATGGGCAATGAGGGCCAGGGCATCGGGGCCAAAGTGGCGGCACGGGTGACCCGGAGGCTCACCATACCGGCTGCCGAGCGACAAGGCGAGCACAGCGAGTCGCTCAACGTGGGCATAGCGGCGGCCATCACCATAAGCGAATTTGCCAGAAGGCTTTAACCACTACAATAGCAGCCTAACGACCAATAAGTTATGAAGACCAAAGCAACAGTATATTATTGCAAGAATTGCGGCAACGAGTCGCCCAAGTGGCTGGGCAAATGCCCCGCGTGCGGCGAGTGGAACACCTACGTGGAAGAGCCGGTGGCACCCAAGAGCGCGAAGAAGAACACCCTGGGCATAGGCGACGATGAGCGGCAGAGCATAGTTCCCGTGAAGATTTCCCAAATCAAGGCACAAGACCTGCCCCGCATAGCGCTGCCCAGCAGCGAGCTGAACCGCGTGCTGGGCGGAGGTCTGGTTCCCGGCTCGATGGTGCTGATAGGCGGCGAGCCCGGAATAGGGAAATCCACGCTGGTGCTTCAGAACGTGCTCCGCATCCGCTCGCGCAAGGTGCTGTATGTGAGCGGAGAGGAAAGTCCGCAGCAACTGCGCATGCGCGCCGACCGCATCGCCGGCAGCGAGATGGACTGCGAGTGCTACCTGCTGTGCGAGACATCGCTGGAGACCATTTTCGCCAGCATCCGCGAGAGCAAGCCCGGGCTGATAATAGTGGATTCCATCCAGACCATAGCAAGCGACGAACTGGACTCGGCCGCCGGCAGCGTGACACAGGTGCGCGAATGTGCCGCGGCTTTTCTGCGCTACGCCAAGAGCACCAACACGCCGGTAATCATCATAGGGCACATCAACAAGGAAGGCTCCATAGCCGGGCCTAAAGTGCTGGAACACATAGTGGACGCGGTGCTACAGTTTGAGGGCGACCGCCACTACATGTACCGCATACTGCGGTCGATAAAGAACCGCTTCGGGAGCACCAACGAAATGGGTATCTATGAGATGCAGGAAGACGGATTGCGCGAGGTGAAGAACCCCAGCGAGATGCTTCTGAGCCACGGCGAGGAAGACCTGTCGGGTGTAGCAATAGGTGTAACGGTGGACGGGGCACGGCCGTTCCTGATAGAGACCCAGGCGCTGGTAAGCACAGCCGCCTACGGCACGGCTCAGCGTTCGGTGACCGGATTTGACCAACGGCGCATGAACATGCTGCTGGCCGTTCTGGAGAAGCGAGTGGGCTTCAAGCTGGCGCAGAAAGACGTGTTTCTGAACATAGCCGGCGGTCTGAAAGTTGCCGACCCGGCACTGGACCTGGCGGTGATATGCGCCATTCTGTCGTCGAACGTGGACATCGCCATCAACCGCGGCATCTGCCTGAGCGGTGAGGTGGGTCTGAGCGGCGAGATACGTCAGATAACCCGCATAGAGCAACGCATCAGCGAGGCAGAGAAACTGGGTTTCGACTCAATAATCATTCCCCGAAATAATGTCAAAGGCATAAAGACCGACCGCCTGAAAATCAAGCTTATAGAGGTGGGCAAAGTGGAAGAGGCCTTCCGACACCTCTTCGGGTAAGGGTTGCCAGCTCAGAAAATAGCATTGACAAAGCCGCGGCGATGTAGTAACTTTGCAGCGGAAAACGAGTAGAAAGAATATTAACAAAAAACCATCGGAATATGAAAACAAGACTAACACTGATTATGGCGATGCTGACAATAGGGCTGGCAGTTCAGGCATCAACCTACTACGGGCTTAAGGTGGGCGGCGTGTCGGTGACTGACGCAAACTGCAACAACATAACCGGCCAGTATATCTCGGCCAACTACACCGATTACAGTTACAAGGCGAGTTACGACCACAGCACGAAGACATTGACTCTGGAGAACGTGAAGATAACCCGCACCGGAAACGACAACCGTTGCATCTATAACGAGAGTTGCGATGGTCTGACAGTGCTGTTCAAGACCCATGACAGCGAGTTCAGTTCCACCACGTGCGCCCCTATCAGAATTGAGGCCAACACGACATTCGTGAGCGACGCGCTGATAGCCGCCAGGGTATATGGCAACGACGGAGACGCCAACGCCATGTATGTGACAAACGGTGCAACGGTGACCTTTGACCACACAACGATGTATATGTACCTCACCGGCAACACAAACGCGGCGATAGAGGGGCACAATGGCAGCGAAAGCCTTTTGTTCCACCACTCGCGTGTGATAGCCCGGAGCGCCAACGGAAGCGCCCTTGCCGACTTTGGCAATGTGAGGGTGGAGTCTTCGGCGGTGCTTCTACGCACGGGAAGCAGCACAGCATACGCGATGAGCGGAGTGTGGAATTTCACTATGGAGTATCCCAACGCACTCCCTGCGAAGATAGGCGTGGGTTCATCAATAACGAGCCTGAAGAACTACACATTAGAAGGGAACGGATTGTTCAATGCCAGCCAGGAAACCTTCGTCAATGGAGCCAAGCAGCCGTACCCTGGGAAAGACATAATAATTTCACAGTCGGCACAAATCAATGAAAGCAGTTTTCCCGACCCGGTGTTCCGCGAGTGGCTCACCGACAAATTCGGAACGAACTTGGAATCGGCCGAGATGTTTGAAATCAGGACAATAAATATCCAGAGCACATCGAACACGTCGCTCAAGGGAGTGACTGACTGGGCCGGCATAAAGTACCTTACCTGCCTGCGGCGAATGTGGGTGGATGGCGGCAAGGCTCAAAGCATCGACTTGTCGTCGAACCCGGAGTTCTATCATCTGCGGTGCTACAACAACACCGGCGAAGGAGTGGACTGGAACATGATAGCGCCAACAATACCGACGCCAGCTGCAGGCAAAACAGCACTGGTGGAAGGCTTCAACGCAGAGGCGAGCGAACGGAATAATCTGCCAAACCGGAATTTGCTTAGTATTATATTACTAAAGGGATATGACTTCACGGTGAAGAACGGCGAGGAGACATATTCGCTGAGTGCAAACGAAGACTACGTGGGTATAGACAGGAGTCACTTTCCGGACGGGGCGCTACGCACAGCGTTATATAGCCAAAAGGAAGGCGCCGACGCGATAGTTAAAGAGAGTGAGAACAACGATATCACAAGTCTGGCACTAACGAAGAAGGGCATAAACGACCTGACCGGCATAGAGTATTTTCCAAATTTAAACAAACTCTATTGCGACGATAACAATATCAGTGAGATAGACATATCAAAGAATCCGAATCTGGTTCATGTTAGATGCTATCTAAATAAAATAAAGAGCGAGGCTTGGGACCAAATGATAGATAAAGCATCGAACAGAAGCAAAGCAATTAATGTGTACTGCTACAGAGCCGGACTCTCCGACGAGAAAAACGACTGCCCCACGCTGAGACAAGTAACCGAAGGCAATAAGAAGAATATTCACTTCTTTGGATATACGACTGAGTTCCTGAATTACATACCGATAGACGATGACCATTTCCCTGACACCAAGTTCCGTGAGTATCTGCTAAGCCAGAATTATGGAGCCGACGCGAAACTGACCGCCGATGAGATAGACGACATAAAGACGATATCCTTTAACAATAAGGGCGCATCCGCCATGAACGGCATAGGATACTTTACCGAGTTGACTATGCTACAGTGCTACAACAACGCGTTGCTATATCTGGATTTGAGTAAGAATAAAAAACTGAAGATTCTGCAATGCTACAACAATAAGTTGGAAAATCTGGACTTGAGCAACAACAAGCTGCTAACAAGAGTGGAGTGCTCGAGTAACGAGCTGACCACGCTTAACATTTCCGGGGTGGATTCACTGACTTACTTGGAGTGCAATATCAACAAATTAGAGAGCCTGGATTTGGCCGGTAAAGAGAAGTTGTGGTATCTTACGTGCTGGGGCAACAACCTGACCTCAGTGGACTTGACAGGCTGCACCGCACTGCTATATTTCATCTGCTGGGGCAATCAGATAAAGGAAGAAGGAATGGACTCAATGATTGCCACATTGCCCGGAAGCATTGAAGAAGGTAATTTCAAGGTGTACAATCCGAACAACGCCAACTACCCTGAGGGCAATGCGCTGACAGTGGCGCAGGTGGAAGCCGCCAAGCAGCGCGGGGCCATCCCATACTGGTACGACGGCTCATCGTGGCAGCCATACGCCGGAGCAGACGCCTCAGCACCGGGTGATGTGAACGGTGACGGCACAGTGGACGTTACCGACGTGGTGGCACTGGCAAGTTATGTGATGGGCGAAATACCACCCGTGTTCATTGCCGAGAACGCCAACATATCGGGCGAGGGTAGCGACATAGACGTGACCGACGTGGTGGCGCTGGCCAATATAGTGATGGGATTATAGGAGTTAACCCTATAGCGTTGAGACATAGACTTATTGAGGGGCGGACAGGCTGATGAGCCGCGTCTGCCCCATTTGCCCCGAATGGGTCATTAGGCCGATGGTAAGTTCGGGGTTACTATACCGGCCGTGCGGGGAGGCGATGTATATATCGAAAAAAACTCCGAGGGTAATGCCATCGGAGTTTCTTATTTTGATTTCACGGGTGCTAATCGCAGCAAGTTGTGAAAATCGAGTTTTATTATAGAAAAAAGTCAGTTATTGATGTTTGAAGCTTTTTGATTATCAAATCATACGACTTTTTGACTGATAAGAGATTAATTGGTTTAAATAGTGAATGAAAATTAACACTTATTTAACATTTGATTGAATTATTCTTAAAGTTGGTACATAGGGGTCGCCGCCGGCGACTTTTCTTTGGATTGTATGCACCCCCAGTGTCGCAGTGCGACACAGGGGGTTACTCAGAGGTCGCCCTCACGGGCGAAACGCCAGAGCGACGTGCCTTGCGGGTGCGTGGTGAATAGGGTCTATAGGACTTATAGGACTAATCGTAGCGATAGGACTTATAGGGCTTATAGGGCTTATAGGACCTATAACAGTGTAGCCTGACGGCATAAAAAAAGAACAAGTTCTTTTTGTTCTGCGCTCGCTTTTTCGGAACGTTGGCTCCGCCGAAGTTACTCTCGCTCGGCATAAAAAAGAACAAGTTCTTTTTGTTCTGCGCTCGCTTTTTCGGAACGTTGGCTCCGCCGAAGTTACTCTCGCTCGGCATAAAAAAGAACAAGTTCTTTTTGTTCTGCGCTCGCTTTTTCGGAACGTTGGCTCCGCCGAAGTTACTCTCGCTCGGCATAAAAAAGAACAAGTTCTTTTTGTTCTGCGCTCGCTTTTTCGTAACTTTGACCCTATGATTAAGACATTAACCAAACAAATCAAGCAATACGGGAAAGCATCGTTACTAACCCCCATAGTGACTTCGCTGGAGGTGGTGATGGAAGTACTTATTCCTTATGTTACGGCTCTGCTGATAGACCGCGGCATCACTGCGGGCGATATGCCGGCCGTGTATCGCTACGGGCTGATAATGCTGGGGATGGCGCTGCTGAGCCTCACGTTCGGCATCGCGGCAGGTCAGTTGGCATCGTACGCGTCGTCGGGGTTCGCGGCCAATCTGCGCAATGCCATGTACCGCAACATACAGCGGTTCTCGTTTGGCGACATCGACAAATTCAGCACGTCGGGGCTGGTGACACGAATGACTACCGACGTGACAAACTTGCAGAACGCTTATCAGCAGATACTGCGCATCACGGTACGCGCGCCGTTCCGCATGGTGTTCTCTGTGATAATGTGCTTCGTGATTGACGCGCGACTGAGCGTTATCTTCCTGGTGGCTCTGGTGGTACTGTCGGCAGTGATATTCACTATTATCCGCAAGGTTTCGGCGGTGTTCACACAGGTTTTCAAGCAGTACGACGCGCTCAACTCGAGCGTTCGCGAGAACGTGGTGGGCATTCGTGTAGTGAAAGCCTTTGTGCGCGAGGACTTTGAGAAGGAAAAGTTTGGGCGTGCCGCCTATGGGCTCTATCGGCTCTACGTGAAGGCCGAGGGCATGATGGCGCTTAACCACCCGGTGATGAATCTGGTGACCTACGCGTGCATTATAGCCCTGTCGTGGTGGGGAGCGCACTACGTGGTGGACGGCTCGCTCACGACCGGTGAACTGACATCACTGTTTACCTACGTGATGAGCATACTGATGTCGCTGATGATGCTGAGCATGATTTTTGTGATGCTCACCATGAGTGCGGCAAGCGGCAAGCGAGTGGCCGAAGTAATCAACGAGGTTCCCGACATAGAGAATCCGCAGAACCCCATAACAGACCTGACCGACGGCAGCATAGACTTTGACAACGTGAGTTTCGCCTACAACGAGGGCAGCGGCGACTACGCGCTGAGCGACGTAACCCTACATATCCGCTCCGGAGAGTCGATAGGCCTGATAGGCGGAACGGGAAGCGGCAAATCAAGTGTGGTGAGCCTTGTGAGCCGTCTGTATGACACCAGCGAAGGTACGGTGACAGTTGGCGGTCACGACGTTCGCGAATACGACCTGACCGTGCTGCGCGACAACGTGGCCGTGGTGCTGCAGAAAAACACCCTGTTCAGCGGAACCATTCTGGACAACCTGCGCTGGGGAAACCCCGATGCCACCCCGGAGGAATGTCGCCAAGCCTGCCAACTGGCGTGCGCCGACGAGTTCATCAGCCAGATGCCCGATGGGTACAACTCGGTGATAGAACAAGGCGGAAGCAATGTGAGCGGAGGACAGAAGCAGCGACTGTGCATAGCGCGCGCTCTGCTGAAGAAGCCCAAGATACTAATTCTGGACGACTCCACCAGCGCCTGCGACACGGCCACCGATGCCAGAATACGCCGCGCCTTCCGCGAGCAGATTCCGGGCACCACTAAACTAATCATAGCGCAACGAATCTCGAGCGTTAAGGATTGCGACCGCATAGTGGTGATGGACAGCGGCAAGGTGAGCGGTTTCGACACGCACGAGAACCTGCTCAAGACCAACGATATATATAAGGAAATCAACGCCATCCAGACCGACGAGGGAGGCGACTTTGACTTCTCGCACAGAAAGGAGGTGGCACAATGAAACGCAAAGACACACTCTGGCGGCTGCTGCGCTATGTGGTGGGGAATTACCGGTTCTCGTTCCTGGCGGTGGCGCTGTGCATCATGGTCACAGCCGGCACCACACTGGTGTCGAACCTGTTTATCCGCACGCTGATAGACGATTACATAACGCCGCTGACGCAGGTTACCTATCCTGAGTATAAGTCGCTGGCACAGACCCTGTTCGTACTGGGACTGGTGCTCACTTTCGGGGCGGCCTGCTCGTATGCCTACAATCGCATAATGATTAACGTGAGCCAGGGGACCATGCTGCGCCTGCGCAAGGATATGTTCAGCCACATGCAGACGCTGCCCATACGCTACTTCGACTCGCACTCTCACGGCGACATCATGTCGGCCTACACCAACGACATCGACACCCTGCGCCAGATGATAAGTCAGAGCCTTCCGCAGGCGCTCAACTCAATAATCACTATCGTAGCCACACTGTGCTCCATGGTGGTGATGAGCATTCCGCTAACCATTGTTTCAATTCTGCTTGCCGTGGTGATGGCCATAGCCACCACCAAACTGAGCAAACGCTCGCGCACGCACTTTGTGAAGCAGCAGAAAGACCTCGCCGCGCTCAACGGTTACATAGAAGAAATGGTGAGCGGGCAGCGCGTGGTGAAGGTGTTCTGCCACGAAGACGAGGCGATAGAGCAATTTGAGCGACTCAACGAGACGTTGCGCTCAAGCGCGTTCAACGCCAACCGCATAGCCAACATAGTGATGCCAGTGAACGGCAATCTGGGCAACCTGGGGTACGTGCTGCTGGCCGTGGTGGGCGCGTCCATAGCCCTGAGCGGCGAGTATGGCCTCACGCTGGGCACGCTGGTGGCGTTCCTCACGCTCAACAAGAGTTTCACTCAGCCCATCTCTCACGTAAGCCAGCAGATTAACAGCATCATCACCGCCTCGGCCGGAGCCGAGCGCCTGTTTGCCATTCTGGACGAGCCGAGCGAGACCGACAACGGCAACGTGACCCTTGTGAACGCCGAGACCGATAGCGACGGAAACATAGTGGAAACTGACCACCGCACCGAGATGTGGGCATGGAAACAAGCCGCGGAAGACGGGCGGAGCCGCTACACAAAGGTAGAGGGCGGCGTGTCGTTCAATATGGTGGATTTCAGTTACGACGACAGCCGGCTCGTGCTTGAGGACATCGTGCTCAACGCTATGCCCGACCAGAAGATAGCCTTCGTGGGCGGAACCGGAGCCGGGAAGACCACCATCACCAACCTGATAAACCGTTTCTACGATATTCAAGACGGCAAGGTGCTCTACGACGGCATCAGCATCAACGACATCAGCAAGCCGCACCTGCGCCGCAGTCTGGGCATGGTGCTCCAAGAGACGCACTTGTTTACCGGCACCGTGCTCGACAACATCCGCTACGGGCGCCTCGACGCCACCGACGAAGAGTGCCGTGCGGCGGCTAGGCTGGTGAACGCCGACGACTTCATCCGCCGCCTGAGCGACGGCTACAACACCATGCTAAGCGGTGACGGTGGCAACCTGAGCCAGGGTGAGCGTCAGTTGCTGGCCATTGCTCGCGCGGCGGTGGCCAATCCGCCGGTTCTGATACTGGACGAGGCCACATCGAGCATCGACACCCGCACCGAGTTGCTGGTTCAGCGCGGCATGGACTCGCTGATGAAAGGGCGCACCACGTTTGTAATCGCACATCGCTTGTCAACGGTGCGCAATGCCGATTGCATCATAGTTCTGGAAAAAGGTCACATAATTGAGCAGGGAACGCACGACGAGCTCATAGCCTTGGGCGGAAAGTACCATCAACTCTACACAGGCGGCCTCTGAACCACCGCCCCACTCCGGCGGTCACCGCTCCCCTACTCCGTGGCGGTAAACACTGCCGCAGACACCATCTGCGCTATCCGCTCAAGGTAGCGGGCATCGGTATCGTCGAAAGTGCCCAGTTCGCGGCTGTCGATATCCAGCACGGCGCACACACGCGACGAAGCGCCGAACACCGGCACCACAATCTCGCTGCGCGACAGGCTGCTGCACGCAATGTGGCCGGGGAACTGCTCCACGTCGGGGACCACCACCGTCTCGCGCCGAGCCCACGCAGTGCCGCACACTCCGCGGCCGTGCTTAATGCGGTAACAGGCCACCGGTCCCTGGAATGGCCCCAGAACCAGTAACTCGCCTTTCACAAGATAGAATCCTGTCCACCAGAAGCCCATAGCCTCGTGGATAGCCGCGGCCACATTGGCCAGCACGCTCACCTGCTCAGTCTCGCCGTCGGTAAGGCCCTGAATCTGCAGGAGCAATTCTTCGTAACGCTTAGTTTTCTCTGTGTTTACCATTGTATGGGTGTTTTTCCGTGTTTCACAAGATAATCGTTGGCAAGCGAGAAATGGTGATTGCCGAAAAATCCGCGGTAGGCCGAGAGTGGCGACGGGTGAGCCGATGTGAGTACCAAGTGGCGCTCGCGGTCGATTAGCGCTCCCTTGCGGATGGCGTAACTGCCCCAGAGGATGAAGACCAGGTTTTGGCGGTTTTGCGCCAAGTGTGCCACCACTTCGTCGGTAAATCGTTCCCATCCACGGTTCTGGTGCGACCCGGCACGATGCGCCTCCACGGTGAGAGTGGCGTTGAGAAGCAGGACACCCTGCCTCGCCCAACGCGTGAGGTCGCCGCTGGCCGGGATGGGGGCACCTGTATCGTTGTGCACCTCACGGAAGATGTTCTGCAGCGACGGCGGGAACGGCACACCCTCGTTCACCGAGAAGCACAGCCCGTTGGCCTGCCCCACGTCGTGATATGGGTCCTGCCCCAGTATCACCACTTTCACGTGAGTGAACGGCGCGGCATCGAAGGCCGCGAAAATCTTGTTTCCGGGCGGGAACACCTGCTTGGTGCTGTATTCTTGCCTCACAAACTGCGTTAGCGCCGCAAAATAGTCCTTGTCCCACTCGGCGGCCAATTCCTGCTTCCAACTTTGCTCTATCTTCACATCCATTGTTGTACGGAGGGTCTTTTTCGTTAGCATTTCGGCTTAAACCTTTGCGAAGTTACAAATTTTGCAGTAACTTTGCAACTGCGTTAAGAAATGACGCGCACCGGCGCCCATAGTTCAATGGATAGAATAGAGGATTCCGGTTCCTCCGATTGGGGTTCGACTCCCCATGGGCGTACAAGCCGAGAGGCCTCCGCAACACCAGGTTACGGAGGCCTCTCTATTATCGTTAAAGCGGATGATTATCAGCTCTTCTTGTCCAGATACTCGTAGATGGAGTTCTTGCTCTTGTACTCGGGCACAATCTGCTTCATCAGTCCCACGACCTTCATGTCGTCGTATTTGAGACTTTCTTCAATCAGTTCGGAAATCTGCTTGTCCACTTCGTCGAAGTCGTATTCGCGCACATTGGCTATGCGTATCTTCTCGTGGAACGACGGCTTGGTGGTCTCTTCCTCGTTGAGCACCTCCTCATAGAGTTTCTCGCCTGAGCGCAGACCGGTATAAACGATGTCCACGTTCTTCACTCCGCTCATTTTTATCATTCGCTTGGCAAGGTCGGCAATTTTCACCGGCTTGCCCATGTCGAAGACGAAAATCTCACCGCCCTTGCCCTTGGTTCCGGCTTCGAGCACCAGTTTGCAGGCCTCGGAGATGAGCATGAAGAAGCGGATGATGTTAGGATGCGTCACAGTCACAGGGCCGCCGGCCATAATCTGGCGGCGGAACAGCGGAATCACGGAGCCGTTAGAGCCCAGCACATTACCGAACCGCGTGGTCACGAACTGCGTGCTGCCGGCAATCTTGCCCTCTTCCTCGGCCTTGTTGAGGCTCTGGACGTAGATTTCGCAGATACGCTTGGAACAGCCCATCACATTGGTGGGGTTCACGGCCTTGTCGGTGGAAATCATCACAAATTTCTTCACGCCGTACTTCACTGAGAGGTCGGCTA
>FLNZ01003330.1_pt1 | contig 10963 bp, 11 predicted proteins | sample 1140391 | NCBI WGS metagenome assembly FLNZ01 (sample SAMEA3878171, study PRJEB12797) | bioreactor metagenome | biome: Moose rumen | place: Sweden | collected 2011-10
TTGGGGCGCCGCGCTCGGGGGGTGGGAGCGGCGGCGGCGCCCTCTTGTCCATCGTCAAAAAAATTGGGGGCTCCGCGCGGAGTCCCTTTTTCGATCCCCAAAAATTTTTTCCGATCGCCGACCGTCGCCCGACGCTCACATCAACTTTTGCCGATGAGTTTTGCCCTCGAACTCGTCCGCAAAATCCTCGTCGGTGCCCACCGCATACTCGATCGTGTTCGGGTCGACCTTACGAATGTAAATGCCGACATCGTCATCGTCGCTCACTTCCTCGTCGTCGAGCACACAATGCAACATCGACACCTCCTCTATCGGCAATTTACCCAACCGCGCACGCGGGATCGTCGTGTAATACACTTCAAAATCCGGCTCGTCGGCGCCCGTGAAATACATCCAATCGCCATAACCGATGTCGCGCCCGATCTTGACGGTGAACGTCTTGCCGTCAGCGCCCGCATTCCCCAAATAATATTGGAAAATCGGATTGCCTCCGCCGTCGCCGTCAATTGACGCGTCATTTTTATTGTTGATCTTGACGTCCTTGCCGCCCTTCCGACAGCGCAACAGCCCGAACGCCACACCCGTTTTGCCCGTCCGCCGTCGATCCATTGCCATATCAAACGCCGATTGATCCGTCGATTGATCCTCCGATTGATCCGCCGATTGATCCATTCCGAGCGGCATGTGTAATACGAACTGTTCTTGCTCGACGGTGTTGCCGTCCGACTTCGATTGCAGCTCGCGACGTTCCTTTTCGATGAACTCGTCGAAGATTTTCTTGACCACCGGCGACCGACACGAGTTGCCCGCCAAGAAAATATGTATCGGATAAATTTCCTTGCCCTCGAATGCGCTGTACATCGACTGCAAAAAATTTTCCACGCCGATCCGAATGCGCCCTTCAATGCATTCCTCCAGCCTCTCAACATTGACGTCGAGATTGACTCCGACGGTGTAACTGCCTTCCGTCCGCTCGCTCGAAAACAGCGTGAACGGCACCGCCGATTCGTCGAAGTTGCTGTACTCGTCGGTGTGCTCCCAGATCGGACGCAATTTCTCCGCCATAATCCGATTGTTCATATGCGACGACGCATCTTTCGTTGTGCTCACGAGCATTTCGGCGCCCGCGAACAGTTCACACCCGGGCGGCAACGCGAACGGAATTTTTTTTGCGCGCATCTCGTCAAGGTTGTCTTTATAGACTTCGTAGGCAAGCAGCTCGAGAATGTTCTCGCCGCCGAGCAATATATCGCCGTTGAATCCGAACTGATCGATGATGAAATTCCGCCGACGATTTTCGGGAATGTATTCGATCCCGAAGTCAAAATCCGTCGTGCCGCCGCCGAAATCAAACACTCCGTAGGCAATTTTTTCGCCGATCGATTTCGGCTCGAGATCAAAATATTCGAGAGCACTGATCGCATACGCCGCCGGTTCGCTCGCGCCGAGGTACACTCTGAAGTGTTTCATCATCTGCTCGTCGGCTTGCAACGCGGGCGGCAGAGATTTTTTCAGCCCGCGCTCGAAACTGGCTCGAATGTGCTCGCGCACGTCCTTGCGATAATTGACCGGATACGACAGAATGTAATCAAGATAAATTTTGTGGTGCATGTTGTTGATGTAGAGCCCGAGATAATACGCGTAGAGCTCGATCGGATCGAAGTCGCCGCCGTCGATCGATTGCGTCTCGAGGTAGGGCTTGATGTCCTGCGTGACGCCCGACAAATCCTTCAGGATCGGATAACTCTGCTCGTCCTTCGCCCATTGTTTTAACTCGTTGAACACGGAATTGTAGACGGAGCTGCCGACGTTGGCTTTGAAGATCGCCTCGGCGGCTTGATGGCTGACGGTGACTTGATCCCATTCGGTGAACGGACGACCGACGCGGGCTCGATATGCGTCGAGGAACGAATTTATGTCGCGCAGCTCGATTGCGGTCGGATTTTCAAAGTCCTTCATGGTGGGTGCTTTGGAGTAATCGCCCTTGCCGATTCTCAACATGCGGGCGTCGCCGTCTCGACAGACGACGATCGTCGATTTGGTTCCGAAGTCGATTGAGCAGATGCCGTGAAGTCGGACGTCCATCTGGGGCGGGCGCGCAACGAGCATCTCATCTTGAGGCAATTGAACGGTCACTTCGTCCTTGTTATCTGAGTGAGCGGTCTCGAAGAGATCCCAATGTCCGCGGTTGACGTCGGTGAGCACGCGCTCCTCGTAAGGTTGAATGTTGGCGCGTTTGAGATCGCAATCGAGCAGTTCGGTTTTGAGCGCGTCGACCGAGCCGGAATATTTTTTGGAGCCGTCGAGCACTCCCGCGAGAGTTTTTTTGATGTCGAAGTCGTAGCCGAAGACGGTTTTGGTGAAGGCGCCGCTGAGCACGTCGGCGGAGAATCGATCGCTGTCGAAGGTGATAGTCTCGTTGGTTTTGTCGACGGTGATGTAGTCTTCGACGGTGGAGTAATCGTTGATGAGATCGCTGAAGAATTTCTCCTGTTTGGCTTTCAAACCTTCGGGCACCAGTCCGAGCTCGATCCAAGTAAAGAAGGCATCGAAATAGCTCATCGCCGCCGCGTTTTCGCCTCTCAACCGATAAATCGGAACCAACGTCGCCGCCGAATCGCAACCCCGCCCCCCGCAATATCCTCGCCAGCCATGATTGTTCGTACGCCACCACGAACAGCCGCAACCGCCGGGGCGTCCTTCAATCGTAACGATATCATAAGCCGACCAAACGTCTTTATAGTACGTCAGCCGACCATCAGAGAGAAGATAAGGGTTGCCGACATCCTTCCGAAAAGTTTTCGAGCACTCGACGCCCGTCATTGGAAGGAACGTAAAACCGTCCTTCTTAAAGCCGGCATAATTCCGAACGTCATCTGCGGCGTTGCAGATAAATTTCGGCAGATCGTTATCCTCCATTCGAGGAAACAATCCGGCGACATCCCGATCAAACCACACCTTTTTATTCTTCATCAACACGAACCGTTTGTCGGCGACGGGCGCAATGTCGTCCTTCAACGCCGCCAGCTCCCGCGCGATCTTCTCGCCCATCGCCACCGCCGAATCCGTAAAGATGTGGTCGAACTGAATTTTATTCACCCGCACCGACGTCAAACGCGACGGTCTGTTTTTCGGCAACTCACTCATCAATCATTCCTCCTCAACCCACGCGCACCACGCTCTTACGAATCACTTTACCGTTGTGATTGTTTCGATAGCCCAGAATATAAATCTCAAGCACTCTGCCCTGCGCCCGACTCCGAGGTCCCTCCGTTTGCACGTCCGAATCAAATCGATCGCCCTCGTTCACCTCCGAGATCGTGTAAATGTCTTGCCCCTTCGTCGAGTTCACCAGCTCAACGCAATACGCAAAGATGTCCCAAAGAATTTCAGCGTCCTCACGCCGCCCGCTCATCACACACTCATGCGTCACGTCCCACAACGTTTCCAGCGATCGCGATTGAGCGCCGCCGCAGATGAACGACGTAAAATTATCGTCGCGAACAAACACGGTCGCCCCCAATATCTGTCGAGCATGCGCTCCAACCTTTTGATACCGTTGAAATAATTCCCACCCGCGCCCGAATCGTTGAGCCAATTGCTCGCGCACGCGCTCGATCGTCCCCTGCAGATTGAGTTTCTCCCGCTCGAGTTGAGCATTCTCCGCGCGGAGCTCGTCGATATCCGACGTCAACGTCTTCAAACGTTGGTCGAACTCCGAAAACACGTCTTGCAATCGCCCGCGCAAATTTTGAATCTCGAGCCGCGTCTTGTCCAAACGACGCCCCGTCAGTGTTTCATTGCCTTCCATAATTGCCTCCCGCAGACGTATTTTTTGATCGAACAGCTGAACTCCCGACGAGAGAAAATTCGTCGACGATGTGATCAATCCTGTTGACGCGCGAAATTATTTTTGACAAGGGCTTGCAATTTTTTTCGAGCGCGCTATGATAAACAAGATTGTCAATCTGTTAGAGGTGATGAAAAAAATGGATCAACCCGTAACGACCAACCCGTTCGTGATCATGTTGATCAACATGACGGTCGTGTTCATCGTGCTCGTGTCGCTGAGTTATCTCATCAAACTTATTCACATCATCGACCCGACAAAACCTAAAGAAACTACCGCCGACGAAGCGCCGAAGGTCGCAGCGCCTCCGCCCGCTCCGATTGTCGAGGAGCCGATCGAGGAAGGCATTCCCGCCGAAGTTATTGCGGTGATCGCGGCGGCGGTCGGCGCCTACGGATATTCCGTCGGTCAAATACATGCGATTCATCCGATTCACAACAACAGCGCTTGGGAGCACTCGGTGACTTATCCCAACCAACGCTTGACGCACTAAATTGCCGACGGAAGGAGTGATTGATTTTGGAACTCATAAATGCGTTTGCGGTGTCGCTCGAGTCGGTGTGGCTCGACAGCGGATTTTATTCATTCACCATCGGCAACGGCATCATGATTTTGGTCGGATTGCTGCTGCTCTACATGGCATTCGTCAAAGAATTTGAGCCGTTGCTGCTCGGACCGATCGCGTTCGGCTGCATCCTGGCGAATTTCCCTCGGACGGGATTTTTCGACGAGATGGGCGTTATGATGGCGATCAGCTACGGAATAAAATATGAGATATTCCCGCCGTTGATCTTCCTCGGCATCGGAGCAATGACGGACTTCAGCCCGTTGCTCGCTCGCCCGTCGACATTATTACTCGGCGCGGCGGCTCAAATCGGAGTGTTCGTCGCGCTGCTCGGCGCAATGTTGGTCGGCTTCGACGTGCACGAGGCGGCGGCGATCGGAATCATCGGCGGCGCGGACGGTCCGACATCGATCTATCTGTCGATGAAACTTGCGCCTCATCTGTTGGGAGCGATCGCGGTGGCGGCGTATTCTTACATGTCGTTGGTGCCGCTGATCCAGCCGCCGATAATGAAGGCGTTGACGACGCTCGAGGAGCGGCAGATCGAAATGCAGGAACTTCGACCGGTGACGAAATTCGAGCGCGTAGTATTTCCGATCGTCGCGACGATTTTCATCAGCCTGTTGTTGCCGCCGATTGCGGCGCTGCTCGGCTGCCTGATGTTGGGCAATTTGTTCCGCGAATCGGGCGTGACGGATCGTCTGTCGGACACGGCGCAGAACTCGCTGATAAACATCGTGACGATCTTTTTGGCGACGGGCACGGGCTTAACGATGTCGGCGGAGAGCTTTTTGAAGGCTGATACGCTGTTGATCATCGGGCTCGGGCTGGTGGCGTTCATGGGCGGCACGGCGGGCGGCTTGATTTTCGGCAAGATCATGTGCAAGATGACGGGCGGCAAAGTCAATCCGTTGATCGGATCGGCGGGCGTTAGTGCGGTTCCGATGGCGGCGCGCGTGTCTCAGACGGTGGGCATGCAAGCCAAGCCGGGCAACTTCCTGCTGATGCATGCGATGGGACCGAATGTCGCGGGCGTTATCGGGACGGCGGTCGCGGCAGGCACGATGCTTGCGATGTTGAAGTAAATTTTTCGGAGCTCGATCTCATGGGGAATAACTTTTCGTATTTGGACGGCAAATCGGAGTTTCAAGAGTTTGCTCGGGCGTGCATTGAGGCGGAGGATTCGTTGAAGACTTCGCCGACGGCGTGCATCAGGAATTGTCGGGCGGCGTTGGAGAAGATAATGAAGTGGCTCTACGCTCGCGACGGAAAATTTTCGATTGACGAGGAGCTGAACAATTCGACGACGCAGGACGGCAAGTCGTTTGGAGAGCTGTATAAAATGATGTCGAGCGCGGCGTTTGCGAATGAGGTCGGGCGGGATTTGAACAAAAAAATTCATCGAATCCGAATGCTCGGCAACGATGCGATGCACGGGAGGGACGACGGTCGGGAGTTGACGCGGGACGAGGCGACGCAGTGTTTAAGAAATTTATTCGACTTCGTTCAGTGGATCGATCGTCAATACGGAAAAAAATTTGAGCCGCGTCGGTTTGATCGAGACAACTTGCCGGCGTCGAAGAAGGGCTCGGCGTTGGGGAATTTGGCGATAATCCTGATATTGGCTGCGGCGCTGGCGATAGCGGCGATGTCGATATTGGGGATCGAAATCCCGTGGTCGAAAATATTTTCCTTGACATCGAAATAAAAATAAGGGGCTCCGAGCGGAGTCCCTTTTCAGTTTCAAAATCAATCGGATCAGTTGCCGGCTTTGAAATTATAAATTGGCTTGAGATGTTCTCGCACCTCGACCGTCGGCTCGATCAACGCCTCGATCTCCGACGCGTCCTTATAAACCATCGGCGACTCGTCGAGCGTCGACTCGTTCACCGACGATGTGTAAATCCCTTGCATCGATTGTACAAATTCGTCGAGCGTGATCAATTCCTTCGCCATGGCCCCGACTCATTAATCGCCCCGCTCCGTGCGGCGCGCTCCAATTCCAATCGGCATTGCCCTTGCCGATCGCCAGCACCGCTCCGTCGCGCATATTGAACGGAATGATCACTTCTTCGTCGGCATATGCGGCGATCGCGCCTTTCCTCAACATTCGATGCGTTTGATCGATGTAATTGTGTTTCGTCGTCGAGACTTTCATCTTATGAGTGCCGACGCCGATTTTGTTTGCGATCGTCTCGATCATCGTCTGACGGTTGAGCACCGCATATTGATCAACCAAATCCATGTCGTGCAGGTAGCCGAGCATGTCTTCCCTCGAGATACGCCAGCTCCGACGGGATGTCGCGAACCCTCGAGATACGCCAGCTCCGACGGGATGTCGCGATGCTGAGATTTAATTTCCTCGATCCGCGCGGAGATTTCCGACTCTCGACCTTCGCGCTTCAGCTGTTCAATAATTTTCGCGACGCCGTATTTATTTTCCTTGAGATTTTTGATTGCACGGTCTTGCCAATAACGACAGACTTGCAAACCGAGATTGCGCGAGCCCGAGTGGACGACGATGTACCAATCGCCGGTCTCGACGGAGCGATCGACTTCGATGAAATGATTGCCGCCTCCGAGCGTCCCGATCGAGTTCAAAATGCGTGTGAGCGATTCATCGGGCAATCGACAAACCAACTTGCCGATAATATTTTCGACGATGCGCTTCAACTTGTTCGGGACGTCGTTCGGATTGTGGAATGCGGAGCCGGCGGGAATGAACGCGCGAACAATTTTGTCGAGCGAAGTCAGATCGACGGCGGGAATTTTGGCGTAGGACATGCCGCACGAGATATCGACGCCGACGAGATTGGGCACAACCTTATCGACGACGGTCTGAGTGTAGCCGACGACGCACGACGAGCCGCAATGGTGGTCGGGCATGACTTTAATCGTGGCGTCGGCGAAGGCGCGGCAGTTGGCGATGCGCTTCATCTGATCCATCTCGTCATACTCGACGGCGTCATTGAAGACGGTGATTGTGTTGTATTTGCCTTTGATCTCCATTGAAAAAAAGCCTCCGTCAAAAGAAATTTTGCATGGTGGTCGAAAAAATTTGGGGCTCCGCGCGGAGTCCCCTTTTATATAATCATGATTTCTTGGCGGCGGCAGTTTTAGCAGCGTTCAGTTCTTTTGCTTCCGTCAACTCACATAACTGTCTGTAGTAATTCATCGTAGCGCTGAAAACCTCTGATGTGACCGGCGAAAGACCATACAACGAATTAATTTCCTTGAGCATTGCTTCATAGCCCGACCAGAAGACGGAGTGCCAAAATGTTGTCGATCTATTGCGCTCCCGCTGTACAACGTCGACCATCTTTTTTATTGCGTTCGAGTGAATTGCCTTGAAGGCATTTACCACCCACCTGCTCTGACGAATAAGGGCATTACACATGACCGGAATTAATATTTCGTTGGGCAAATCAAGTCCCTTGAACATTCTCACCATGTCAAGGTTTTGCTTATTTCTGGACTCTACGACCCAGTAGGGAACATCCTGACTTCCAATTCCGCCCCAATTGGCTGAATCCGAAAAAACTTTTGTAGTACGCATATGTACGATTAACTCCGGCATCGGAATATAATCGCCCCATTTGACGCACCAGATCATTAGATTAATAAATCCGTAGAGAGACCACATATACGGTGCCGAACTTTTGGCGAGCTCGAAAACATTCTCCAAAGTTTTGCGCGGAAAAATAATCGACGTCATATACGTGCCGACGTTCATCACATCAATAAAGCATTGAGCGGTATTTTTTGTGCGCTTATACCTCGGAACTACAACCAAACGATTTCCCCTCGGAGAAAGGAGCCCCCCCCTAAATAGGCTCGTGTCCTCTGCCAATTCAAGCAAGGGCTTCACTTTTTGAAACCAATCGTCGATATTGGGAATCATATCTTTGTCCCTTATGAGCAAACAAAATTTGCTTTGCTTACTTGCCTTGAGAAGGACTCGTATGTTTTCCGGACCGAGATTTGCGTCGTTGCGATAGTAGTGTAATCGCTCATCGTTGATCGATCGCATCAATACCTCTGTTGCGTCGGCGGAGTGATTATCGCTGATGACGAATTCGACCTCGTCACTTTGGATGGTCAAAAGCTCATCCACAAGCATTTTTAATACTGCTGCACGATTGTATGTCGGAATGCAGATGCTCAACAAAATTTTTTTCTCCATAAGCAAAACCTCCATTAACGGGAATATTTTATAGTGCAGCCTTTATTATGTCAACGTTCGAGAGAGAAAAAGTTTTTTTGCATGGCGCGGAGAAAAATCGATGCCGCCGACGACAATAATTTTTCTTTCCTCCAAATCAATCGGAGCGTCGAGCTCAAGCGCGGCTCCAACGGTCGAAAGCATAATTCGCTCCCGTCGCGCGTGTCGGCAAGTTTGTCGAGGCTGATCGCGTATCCTAATCCTTCGCGCACCATGAGCGCCGCGTTGTACAACAGATTATACGTCATCGTCACTCGAAAGCGTTTGAACTCGTTGCCGAACCACTTCAAATACTCGTCGTTCATCGCCTCGCGCGAACAGATCAGCGGCTTGTCTCTCAGATCGTCGACCGTGATCGAGCGCTTGTCGGCAAGCGGACTGTCGCGACGCATGATCACTCCCCAAATGTCCGGCGTCGGGATCGAAAGGCTGTCGTACTTCGTGATGTCGACCGATTGAAACGTCAACGAAAAATCCAACAGCCCGCCGTCCAATCGATAAAATAAATCTTCGCCGTTGCCGCTGTAGAGATGATATCGAATGCGCGGGTATGTCGATTGCAACGACTTCATCACGCGCGCGATGTGCTTGATCGCGTCGGACTCCGCACAGCCGATGTAAACGTCGCCCGCCGTTGACCCGTCAAGCGTCTCGAACTCGAGCTTCGTCTTGTGCACCATCTCGAGAATGTCTTCGGCGCGTCGGAGGAACAATCGCCCTTCGTCCGTCAACTCGATCCGTCCGCTCCGTCGATGAAACAATTTATGCCCGAGCTCGTCCTCGAGCGCCTGAATTTGTTTCGACAGCGCCGGTTGACTGACGTGAAGTCGAGCCGCCGCACGCGAAATATTTTCTTCCCGCGCCGATTCGACGAAGTACTCGAGCACTCTCAATTCCATTGCCACCAACCCCATAACTCGACAGAATACGCCCAAATAATTTTTTTGTATTGGCAATCGCGCTGATGATATTATATCATGAAGAAAAGCGTTGGGGGCGATTCAATTGTTCAGAGGCAAAAAAATTTTGATGGCGACGGCGCTGATGGCGGGCGTGATGTCGTTCGGAGCGATCGATCACGTCAACGCGGCGGCGAGCACGGCGAAAGGCGGGCATAACATGATCACGGCGGAAAAATTGAAGCTCGAAACGAAATGGGATAAAGTTTTCGAGCAGAGCGACAAAGTCAATCATCGCAAAGTGACGTTCGTCAATCGATTCGGGATCACTCTCGCGGCGGACGTTTTAAAATTTCCGTGATAAAATTTCTCCCGACGAAAATTATTCGCTCGGGAATTTTTTTTTGGACGGTGATTTTTATCGATGGGCATTGAACTTCCGCATTTTTACATCGGCTCGTCCTACGGCGGGCAACAGGCTTGGTGTTCGGATTTTTGGATGCACGAGGGCGGTTGCGCGGCGATCACCGCCTGCGACTGCTCAATTTATTTCGAGCTGTATAAAAATCGGCGCGGCTTATGTCCGTTCGATGTAAAAAATTTTGATCGCGACGACTACTTAAAATTCGCCGTCGATGTCATGCAACCGTATCTTCGTCCGCGTTGGACGGGCATCGATCGGTTGGAGATTTACATCGAAGGCTTTCAAAAATTCCTCCGTGATCGCGGCGAGTCTTCGATTGAATTGTTGCCGTTTGACGGCGATCGATCCGTTGAATCCGCGCGGATTGTCATACAAAATCAGATCGACGACGGTTGGTTGATCCCGTGCTTGACGCTCAATCATAAAAATCCGCGCTTCAGAGATTACGTTTGGCACTGGTTTTTGATCAACGGTCTCGACGGTGATCGAGTGCGGCTCGTGAGCTACGGCATCGGGCGTTGGGTCGAGCTCGGCGATTTGTGGTCGACGGGTTTTGAGCGCAAAGGCGGGCTGATAATTTTTCAAGCGCATTGAGCGGGCTCCACCGTTGAATTTGATCCGCGCGGAGTTTATAATCGTTTCGATTGGAGTGATTGTTTATGAATAAAAAATTGGTGGCGTTCTTCTCGGCAAGCGGCTCGACCCGTAAATTGTCTCAGACGATGGCGACGGCGATCGGCGCCGACCTCTACGAGATCAAACCGGCAATCAAATACACCGGTCCCGATCTCAATTGGAACAATAAAAATGCACGCTCGACCGTCGAAATGGACGATCCGAAGTCGCGTCCCGAACTCGCCGACACCGACGCCGACATTGCGGGGCACGACGTGATCTACATCGGCTTTCCTATCTGGTGGTACGTCGCGCCGCACATCATTAATTCGTTCCTCGAGGCTTACGACTTCGGCGGCAAGACGATCGTGTTGTTTGCGACGAGCGG
>FLNZ01002614.1_pt1 | contig 10929 bp, 3 predicted proteins | sample 1140391 | NCBI WGS metagenome assembly FLNZ01 (sample SAMEA3878171, study PRJEB12797) | bioreactor metagenome | biome: Moose rumen | place: Sweden | collected 2011-10
AGGAGATGAGGGAGAAAGTGAAGAGTTTGGCAAAAAAGCTCAATTATCGCCCCAATCCATTTGCGCAAAGTCTCCGGAAGGAAGCTCCACGAATGATAGGTGTCGTTGTCCCCAATTTGGTAACCCACTATTATGCCGCTGTCCTTGACGGCATCGAGGACTATGCCATGAAAAATGGCTATTCTGTATTCAGCTCTAATAGTCATGAGAATCATACGAGAGAGGAGATGGCTGTGGACAACTTTATTTCCATGCATGTGGAGGGGATTATCGCATGTCTTGCTCAAGACACCGTGGATTATTCCCATTTCCGTGAAATTTACGATATGGGCATACCACTTGTCTTTTTCGCCCGCACATGTCTTCCGGAATTGTTCTCACAGGTCGTGGCGAATGGAGACGTTGCGGCACAACAGGCCACACAGCATTTAATAGACAATGGCTGTCGAAGAATCGCCTTTGTGGGAGGCCCCAATCATTTGGATATGGTCATACGGCGGAAACACGGATACTTAGAAGCCCTGCGAGACAACCGCATTCCCATTCAGCGCGAACTGGTCGCATGTGGAAAAATAGATTTTGATGTGGCGAGGAATGCCACATTAAAATTGCTCGAAAGCGAGAATCCTCCAGATGCCATTTTGGCGTTCAATGATATCATCACCTATGCCGCTTTCGATGCTATCAAGAGCAAAGGACTGCAAATCCCCGGCGATGTGGCAATCATGGGATTTACAGACGGTGATACCGCCGCGTTTGTGACTCCCAAGCTCTCCGCAATCATGGACCAGGCTCATCTGCAAGGAGAGAAGGCGTGTGAGCTGTTACTGCGGAATATCAATGGTGACAGGCATATTTATAAAGAAGTGGTTCCTATGATACTCAAAATCAGGGATAGCAGCAGAAAAAATCTCAAGAATAATAAAGAAATCAAATAACATAAAGAAAAACTATTAATCATGCTAAAACTAAGATTATTTGTTTCGACATTTGTCGTGGCCATGGCTACAGTTGTGGCCGCTGCCGGATTTACAAGAAATGGCAATAATGTGTCTGTCACAATTGATTCACCCGCTGGTGATGGTGCAAGAATCGTCAGCCTTGAAGTCGTTAATGACAACATCATCCGTGTGAGGGCGACATGTGAGGACGCTCTTCCATCGAAGAATAGTCTCATCATTGTCCCGCAAAAAAACAAGGTGAATTACAGCGTCACCGAAGACAATGAAAAAGTTTATGTGAAAGCACGTAATGTACAAGCGGTGGTGGAGAAAAGCAATGGAAGGATTACCTTCCTTGATGCCAATGGAAAACAGCTGCTGAAGGAGGCGGAGAATGGAAAGACATTTAAGCCTTTCCGTGTGCCTGAACGTGAGTTGGGTGTTGTACAACGTGAGTTGTCTGAGCAAGAATTGAATGGCTTGTCATGGAGGTTGCTTTTCGAACCCCAGAGCGACCTGAAAGCCATTTATGGCCTCGGACAGCATCAGGCAGAAGACTATAATATGCTTGGTAAAAACGAGGAGTTGTATCAATACAACACCAAGGTGAGCGTGCCGTTTGTTGTAAGCAATTTAAATTTTGGTATTCTGTGGGACAGTTATAGCCTTGGCCGCTGGGGAAATCCAGAGGACTATCAACAATTAAACCAGATTTTCAAACTATATGACAAGAGTGGCAAGCCTGGCCATCTGACAGGAACATATATTGATAAAGACGGCCGTAAAATCGTTCGTGATGAAGATTCCATCTACTTCGAGTATGATTGTCCCGCCACATCCGAAATAGCCAATGCCACAGACAATGGTGGCATCAAGAATTTACCCAAGAATTTCAATTTGGATGGTGCTACAGTGGTCTATGACGGATTCATAGAGGCATCCGACACCAAAGTCTATGATTTTATTCTCTACTACGCAGGTTATATGCGTGTTTATGTAGGTGGAAAAGAAGTGGTAAGTGAGCGTTGGCGCACAGCCTGGAATCCGAATTCCTGGAAATTCAAGGCTGTTTTGAAAAAAGGAGAGCGGACGCAATTACGTATAGAATGGAAGCCTGACGGTGGCGTCAGCTATTGTGGACTAAGAGCGGCGGAGCCTTATTCTAAAGATGCCAATAAGGCTATCAGCATTTGGAGTGAGATGGGACGTGACATGGACTACTACTTCATTGTGGGCGAGAATATGGATCAGGTCATCAGTGGCTATCGCACACTGACAGGCAAGGCCTCGCTTTATCCGAAATGGGTCTTAGGATTTTGGCAGAGCAGAGAACGTTACAAGAGTAGTGAAGACATAGAAAACACTTTGGCTGAATTCCGCAAACGTCATATCCCTGTAGACAACATTGTGCAGGATTGGAATTACTGGCCCTTACCTGATTGGGGAAGTCATCAGTTTGAATCGTCGCGATACCCGAACCCGCAGGCAATGGTAGATAGCGTACATCAGATGCACGGCCGGTTTATGATTTCCGTATGGCCCAAATTCTATGATACTGTAGACAATTACAAGGAATTAGATCAAAAAGGATATATCTATCGTCAGGCCATCAAAGATGACATCCATGACTGGCTGGGATATTCAGGCTCATTCTATGATGCATACGACGCCAATGCCCGCAAGATATTCTGGCGACAGATGAATGATAATCTATACACGAAACTGAATTATGGTATTGACGCTTGGTGGATGGATGCCTCAGAGCCCAACGTCCGTGATTGTACTCCGATATGGTATCGCAAAGCACTCTCCGGTCCGACCGCCCTTGGCACATCTACTGAATATTTCAACGCCTATTCGATTGTCAACGCAGACGCCATCTACAACGGACAGCGTTCGGTAAAGCCCAATCAGCGCGTATTCCTGCTCACACGTAGTGGCTTCGCTGGTGAGCAACGTTATTCCACAGCCACATGGAGTGGCGACATCGGTACACGCTGGGAAGATATGCGTGCCCAAATGACCGCAGGTCTCAACTATTCTATGAGCGGACTGCCATTCTGGGGTATGGACCAAGGTGGATTCTCTGTTGAGAGCCGATATTCAAAAGCGCAGCAAGAGTATGACAAGACAGGTGTTGAGAATGCAGACCTCACAGAGTGGCGCGAATTGCAGACACGATGGAATCAGTTTGGTTGTTTTATTCCTCTCTATCGCGCACATGGTCAATGGCCGCTCCGAGAGGTGTGGAATATCGCACCCGATAGCCATCCCGCATATAAGACTATTGTGTGGTACGACAAATTGCGCTATCACATGATGCCCTATCTGTATAGTATGGCAGGATGGGTGCACTTCGATGACTATACGATGATGCGTGGTTTGGCTATGGACTTCAATGGTGACACAAAAGTCTATGACATTCCTGACCAATGGATGTTCGGACCAGCTTTCATGGCATGCCCTGTCAGTAAATATCAAGCAAGGAGTCGTAGTGTATATTTCCCCAAACAATGTGGTTGGTACGACCTATACACTGGTGAGTATGTCAATGGCGGACAGACACTTGTCGTTGATGCCCCGTATGAACGGATCCCTGTCTTTGTCCGCGAGGGAAGCATAGTCCCGTTTGGACCAGAAATGGAATGGTGTGATGAGAAAGAGGCTGAGCTCATTAATCTTTACGTGTACAAGGGAGCCGACGGATGTTTCAAGTTGTATGAGGACGAAGGTACAAATTATAATTACGAGAAAGGTAAATATGCGACCATTCCACTCAAGTATGACGAAGCTACTCATACGCTTACTATAGGCAAACGCTCTGGTTCTTTCAATGGCATGTTGAAAAATCGTCGTTTCAATGTCGTGGTAGTTTCTAAAGACCAGCCCACACCTCTTAATTTAGTGAATCCAGATGGACTGTTGGTTGATTATTCCGGAAAGGAAATAAAAGTAACACTTTAACGACATCAAACATAACGACATTAAACATCTACAGATGAAAAGATTTGGATTATTCATCCTCTTTGTTGTAATGACATTTGCGCTCTCTGCACGAGAACGCAAATGTTTCGATGATGGGTGGCTATTCACACTGGGTGATTCAGCCTCGATGGCCTCTTTCGGATATGACGACAGTTCTTGGAGACCACTCAATCTCCCCCATGACTGGGCTATAGAAGGTGATTTCTCACCTGCCAATCCATCTGGTGCTGGAGGTGGCGCATTACCAGGTGGGATAGGATGGTACCGTAAACATTTCAATCCTGGTGATGCTGACAGGTATTTCATTGAGTTTGATGGCATATACATGAACTCAACTGTCTATGTGAACGGGAAAGAAATAGGGAAACGTCCCTACGGTTACAGCTCGTTTGTATATGACATCACCTCCTATGTGAAGAAAAATTCCACAAACGTCATTGCGGTACGGGTAGATAATAGCGATCAGCCCAATTCACGCTGGTATAGCGGTTGTGGTATATATCGACATGTTTGGTTTACCACCACTTCCACACCATGTATTGCGCCATGGGGTGTCTATGTGCAGACCAGTCCGCGTGGAGATGTGATTGTTCAGACCACTCAATATCCTGCCACGATGCCATCGGCAAAAGTGCGCCATACCATGTATGATGCAACGGGACAAATGGTGGCTGCCACAAAATGGACGACATCTGACGTTCAAAAAATGAAGGTCAGAAAGCCCTGTCTTTGGTCTGTAGACAAGCCATACGTATACACCGTCAAGACAGAACTGATGGATGCTAACGGAAACGTCGTGGATATCTATACGACAACAACAGGATTCCGTTCGTATGTCTTCGATGCCGCCAAAGGCTTTTCGCTCAATGGTAAACCAATGAAAATCAATGGCGTCTGTGAACATCACGATTTGGGATGTCTCGGCGCGGCTTTCAACGACGATGCAATGCACCGAAAACTCGTCATATTGAAGGAGATGGGAGTGAATGCCATACGTTGCTCACATAATCCTCCTGCCCCAGAGTTGCTCAACATGTGTGATACAATGGGATTGATTGTGATGGATGAGTCGTTTGACATGTGGCGTCGTAAAAAGACGCAAAATGACTATGCACGTTTTTTCGATGAATGGCATGAGCGTGACTTGTCCGATCTTATCATCCGCGACCGTAATCATCCCTCGGTATTGATGTGGAGTATTGGAAATGAGGTGTTGGAACAATGGTCTTCAGCCGAAGCCGACACACTCACTTTAGAACAAGCAAATCTTATCTTGAATGCTGGTCATGATGCGTCGACATTGGCAAAAGAGGGTGAATTGAGTGTGAATTCATTACTTACTCGGCATTTGGCTGAAATCGTCAGGAAATACGACACGACAAGACCTGTCACGGCAGGATGTAATGAACCTGACCCGGGTAATCATCTTTTCAAAAGTGGTGCGTTAGACATCATTGGTTTCAATTATCATCACCAATGGGTGAAAGATGTGCCTCGGAATTTCCCCGGCAAGCCTTTTATTTTCAGTGAAAGCGTATCTGCCCTACAGACAAGAGGGTATTATATGATGCCGAGCGACACCGTCTTCAAAGCTCCTAAGGAATGGTGGCTTCCTTATACGGATCCTTCCTTTAAATGCAGCGCATACGATAACATGCACGCTTCATGGAGTAGCACTCATGAGGAGACATGGGATGTGGTAAAGCATAATGATTTCGTATGTGGACAGTTTATATGGACAGGTTTTGACTATATTGGTGAGCCAACGCCATACTCCTATCCAGCCCGAAGTAGTTATTTTGGACTGATAGATTTGGCAGGATTTCCCAAAGACACCTACTATATGTATCAGAGCGAATGGACTACAAAACCTGTGCTGCACCTATTTCCTCATTGGAATTGGATAGAGGGCCAGACAATTGACATGTGGTGTTATTATAATCAAGCCGATGAAGTGGAATTATTTATTAATGGAAAGAGTCAAGGTGTCCGCCGTAAGGAGAATGCCCACCAATACCATGTGATGTGGAGGGTGACATTTGAACCGGGAGAAGTGAAAGCAGTTGCCCGCAAAGATGGAAAAACCGTCCGCCAGCAGGCTATTCAAACCGCTGGAGCACCATATCAGATTCGCCTGACACCTGACCGTCGTGAAATTGTCGCCAATGGAAAGAGCTTGGTTTTTGTAACAGTAGAAGTGGTAGACAAAGACGGCCATCTCTGTCCAAATGCAGAAAATCAAATTTTCTTTGATGTCGATGGCGCTGCCACCATTGCTGGTGTAGACAATGGTTGTCAGACATCTCTTGAACGTTTTAAGGCAGACAACCGAAAAGCATTCAATGGTAAATGTCTTGTCGTGTTGCAAGCTTCCAATACACCTGGTGTCGTTACTCTCAGCGCCAAAGGCGTGGATCTAAAGAAAGACACAATCTACTTACAAAGTAAATAATCTTAATATGAGCTCTACTATCAGACATTTTTTTGTTACTATCCTCCTGTTATTCTCTGCTCAGATGTCGAATGCGCAGATACAGACCAATGCAGGCGTACAATATTTACAGAATTGTGCCAAGGATATGTCTACAGATTTTTCAGATTTGTCCAACACCTATTTCCTCGCAGACAGCTTGGTGTCGTTTGATAAGTCAAAGGCAGAAGGAATGGTCAACTGGAAAAGGTATCGTTTATCTCCCCGACAGGCTTTTAATCTCAACGGTTACTGGCCAGTGAGGATGCAAATGCTGGATTTCCCCGACACACAATATGACAATGACCCTAATCTACGCATCAAAATAGATTTTATCGATGAGCGTACAGTGCGGGTGAGAATGCTTACGACACCAATTATTCCACAGGAAAACACGCAGGAGGATCCGATGTTCTCAGACGAGTTCAAAGCGAAATTGGCAACGGCCTCCAACACGAATGGGTGGATATCATCAGAGACATCCAACAGTTTCTCTTATAAGAATGCCAATGGGAGTATTGAGATTCAAAAATATCCCTGGCGACTGATTATCAAGGATGCGTCTGGCAGGGTGTTGACCCAAACTCGAGCCATTGCAGACAACGACTCCACCCAGGTCAAGCTTTTGCCTTTCTGTTTCACAAAACGTGGTTCCGACAATTCCCGTAGTATCAATCCTGTATTCCTTCTCTCTCCCGGTGAACGCATATATGGGTGCGGAGAGTCGTTTACACAGTTGAACAAGGCCGGTCAAAAAGTTCACCTATATGTCACCGACCCTCAGGGTCCCGAGACAGATGGAATGTACAAACCTGTCCCATTCTATTTCAGCAATCGGGGTTATGGTATTTTCATGCATACAAGCGCTCCTGTCACTTGTGATTTCGGTGCCACTTATATTGGTGCTCAACGGTTGTTTATGGGTGACGAGACCATGGACTTTTTCATCTTTTGGGGACAACCCAAAGAGATACTCGACGCATACACCAATGTGACGGGCAAAAGTCCAATGTTGCCACTGTGGACTTTTGGCACGTGGATGAGCCGTATCACATATTTCTCGCAAAAAGAGGGCTTAGAGATAGCTAAAGAACTAAGATCACATCAAATTCCTTCTGATGTCATTCACTTTGACACAGGATGGTTTGGTGTTGATTGGCAATGTGACTATCAGTTCGCAAAAGAGAGATTCCCAAATCCAGTGTCAATGCTGAAGTCGATGAGAAGAGACGGTTTCCATGTTTGTCTGTGGCAACTGCCCTATTTCACACCAAAGAATAGATATTTCCATGAGATCGTCGACAATGGCATGCATGTTCGCAATGCTATGGGTGGCATGCCTTATGAAGATGCTGTTCTTGACTTATCCAATCCTCAGACCGTGAAATGGTACCAGGACAAGATTGGCGGTTTGATCAAGCAGGGGGTAAGTGCTGTCAAATGTGATTTTGGTGAAGCAGCCCCATTCAATGGTATCTATGCCAGTGGCAAGACTGGCTACTATGAGCACAATCTCTATCCTTTGCGCTATAATATGGCTTTATGGAATGCCGTCAAAGATTATTCTGGAGAAGGTGTGATATGGGCTCGAAGCGCATGGGCCGGGTCGCAACGGTATCCCTTGCATTGGGGTGGCGACGCTGCCACAAATGATATCGGCATGTTGGGTGATCTCCGTGGAGGACTTAGCTTTGGACTTAGCGGATTCTCTTTCTGGAGCCATGACATGGGTGGCTTTGTCACGGCATCTCCCGAGGACATCTACCGTAGATGGTTGCCGTTTGGCTTCCTCTCATCCCACACGCGAGCACACGGCGCTCCTCCTACAGAGCCATGGCTGATCAGTGAGTCGTTTACCGAAGCATTCCGTACCTGTGCGGAAATGAAATACCAGTTGATGCCCTATGTCTATGCTCAGGCAAAGGATTGCAGTAACCGCGGACTTCCAATGGTACGTGCCTTGTTTGTTGAATATCCGGAAGATCCTGGTGCATGGCTCGTCGAGGATGAATATCTTTTTGGTTCACAAATACTTGTTGCTCCATTGCTGGAAAGTGGCGACAGCCGTATTTGTTATCTGCCAAAAGGAAAATGGATTGATTACCAGAGTGGAGATGTATATGACGGAGGATATCAGAGAATTGCAGTGGGTAAGATACCATGTGTTATCCTTGTGCGAGACGGTTCACTGATACCTCATGTCCCAGTTGCCCAAAGTACTGACAGAATCGACTGGAACAAAATAGAGTTGAAAGCATACCAGGCTGAAGCTCCCCAATGTACGGGCCTTCTCTTTAAGCCAGGCGACTCTCAATTAACAGAAATCACCCAGTAATAATCAGTTAATATCAGCAAAGCCTTTTTTATTTTTTCATTATTACCTAATTTGTTATGAAGGTTCTTAAATTGTCAGTTGCGCTCTTCTTGTTGCCACTCATTTCTGTTGCGGATCCTGTAGATCAGGTAAAAGCGCTGAGAATTGCAGAGCGACATAAGAATGATATCATGCATGGTGAGACGAATCAGGTCATGACGATGGCATACCAGTCGCTTAGCAGGAAACGGGTAGGGGAAGTTGACTATTATATTTACAATATTGGGAAAGATAATGGCTTTGTGATTGTTTCCGGTGACGATCGCACTGCATCTGTTCTTGGTTACTCTGATACGGGTTCATTCGACTATGCTCAAATGCCAGAAAACATCAAATGGTGGATGGACTATTACACAGAGTCTATAGAAATGGTGAAGGAAAAACGTTTGTCAAACAGCCTTTCTTCGAGTCGACCTACCGACGTGATTAAACCATTGTTGAAGACAAAATGGAATCAAGATGACCCTTACAATCTGTTATGTCCTGAATCTGGCGCTCAACGTTGCCCCACTGGATGTTTGGCAACGGCCATGGCACAAGTGATGAACTATCATCAATACCCATCACAGGAAACAGCCCCTGTGCCAGCCTATTATTGTCAAAATTTAAAACGGGTGTTGCCAGCATTGCCTGCCACCACTTTCGACTGGGGCAACATGCGAAACACCTATTCTAAAAATTCGTCCGATGTAAGTAAGCAGGCAGTGGCAAAGTTGATGCAATATTGTGGTCAAGTCTTGGAGATGGAATATAGCCTCAGTGGATCCGGTGCTTCTGGTATGACCCTGCCTGATGTTATGCCCAGGTATTTCAGATATCCCCACACGATGCATTATGTGAACAGAGAAGGATATTCCATAGCAGAGTGGGATTCCCTGTTGATCAATGAACTTAAGAACAATCGTCCTATACTATACACGGGTTATACTTCTGCGATGGAAGGACATGCTTTTGTCTGTGATGGTTACGACGGTAAGGGACTTTATCATATTAACTGGGGATGGGGTGGTGTAGCCGACGGCTATTTCCGCATTTCTGTTCTTGACGCCAACACAGCTGGTATCGGTGCAGGTAGCACGTCGTATCAATTTTCCATCTATCAATCTGCCTTATTGGGCGTGCAGACATCTGGCACAGATGATTTCGCCGCACCTGAACAACGCATTACCATATCCACACGCCCAGCATTGCAATATGGGTATTATTACGAACGTGAGGATGTAAATGCTTCATTTACTGATATATGGACAGAAATTACATTGCTCTCACAACAAACGGACAATATATGGCAGGAATTTGGTTTAGCTCTGTTTGATGATGAAGAGAACATGTTGCAGATGGTCTGTACAAGAAACGATTATTTCTGGGCAGGTTATCCGAGGGATTACATGTTGAATTTCACATTAGATGCAGAAATTCAGTGTGGACATTATACGATCCGACCTGTATATAAGCACGATGACATTTGGTCTGTGGTGGCAGGAGGCGACCGTAACTACATTGATGTTGAGATAGACAGCTTAAATGCCACACTCACACCGATACCCAAAGCAAACTTCGAGGTGACAAGTGTCAAGAAAGAGGGGAAAAACCTTTTTGTCAAGCTCAACAATCATGATGAGGAGTATAATGGTTTTATTTTTGTCACCAAGATCAGTGACAATGATAATTATGATATCATATCTTACGAGAGTGCCTCTATTGAGTCAAACAGCACACGAGAGTTTTCCTTTTACATCAACGATCAATTCACATTAGATATAAACAACGATGTTTTCGAGCTAAGTGTAGATACATATCGCCATCCTTTCTACACAAATGTCAAGAATGACGGTGCTGAGATTGAAAAGAAACTCAATATTCTTAATTTCTCTGACGATGGGACAACGATTATCGGTGACAGGGTCATGTGTGAGTTTGACGTAAAGAATAATGGCATGGGGGTATATCATCATTTCATTCAGGCAGGCATCTGCGATGAGGAAGGGAAACTGTTGAATGGCGGTTTCAGAAAGGTTGTTGATATCAAGCCAGGAGAGGAGATGCATTTCAGAGAGGATTTCCTGCTGTCAGAATTTAATGGTAAATATGCCGTATGCGTCAACCACTTTGAAGGGAAAGATATGACGGAGTCATCTTTTAAAAGTGATTATTATGAT
>FLNZ01000130.1_pt1 | contig 10919 bp, 9 predicted proteins | sample 1140391 | NCBI WGS metagenome assembly FLNZ01 (sample SAMEA3878171, study PRJEB12797) | bioreactor metagenome | biome: Moose rumen | place: Sweden | collected 2011-10
CGAGATGAGGAAGCTTTTCAGCCCGCTCAAGGATCTGGGCGGCATCCTCCGCTTCGTGTTCCTCACGGGCATAAGCAAGTTCAGCCAGCTCTCGATTTTCAGCGAACTCAACAACCTGAACGTCATCACCATGGATGACGAGTACGCAGCCATCTGCGGAATTACGAAAGAGGAAGTGCTGACCCAGATGCAGCCCGAGATACAGGCCCTCGCTGACAAGAACGGACTCTCGTATGACGAAGCCTGCGAGGCACTTCAAAGGCAGTATGACGGCTACCACTTCAGCAAGAATTCGCCGGACGTATTCAATCCGTTCAGCCTTATCAATGCGTTGAGCAAGCGTGAACTTGCCAACTACTGGTTCGCGACGGGGACGCCCACGATTCTGACCAGGCTTGTAAAAAAATACCGGATGGATGCGGAACTGTTCGACAAGGGTTTTTCTGTAGCGCCCGAGGTGTTTGATGCGCCTACCGAGACCGCGGAAAACCCCATCCCGATGCTTTACCAGAGCGGATACCTTACCATCAGGGAATTCCGCAATGGCGGCTTTACTCCCTACGTGCTCGCTTTCCCGAATCATGAAGTATCCGAAGGTTTTACCAAGTGCCTGTTGACATTCTACACCAAACAGGATGCTGCGGCCTATTCGTCCGTGGTGAGCCGTGTTATCCAGGGAATGGAGAATGGCGACGTGGATTCGGTACTCCAGGTCATCAGGGCGTACATGAGCGGCGTACCATACGACGCCGAATCGCAGAACGAACTGCATTACAAGACGATTGTGTATTGCGTATTCAGCCTCGCGACCCCCTACCTTGCCCGTTGCGAGGAAAAATCGGCCGCAGGGCGCTGCGATGTTGTTGTCGAAACTGCTGACTCCGTTTACATGTTCGAATTTAAGCTTGACGGGAGAGGCTCGGTCGAAGATGCACTCAGGCAAATCGACGACAAGGGCTACCTGATACCCTACTCGGCCACGATGTCCAAGGACGGCTCGCCGAAGAAGCTGTTCAAGATCGGCGTGACCTTCGACCTGGAAAAGCGCACCATCGGCGAATGGAAAATCGTAGGCTGAACGGCGATATCGTGGTGAGCACGCTGGAATACTATTTCGAAGGCGCAAGGAACCGTTTACTGGTTTGCGACGGGAACACCGACGGCACTTTACCAGAGCGGGTACTTCGGATTCCCGAACGACGAACTGCGTGATAAAAATCACGCCACTAAAAAGCTGGTCGATATCGAAACGACCTTTCCCTCGAAAAAAGAATCTTGAAAAGTGGAAGATTGCGGAAGGGCAACCTATTTTTGCAACATTTTGTTGATTTTTTTTTCGCCTCCCTTGTATTTTTTCGTAAATTTGATATATTAAAATAAAAGTTACTGTAAAGTTTTACCGAGCCCTCGATGACGATGCATTGCCTAGATTTTAAGTTGAACGGACCACTGCCCGCAGTTCCCCGTAAACTGGGGAGGGGGAAGCGGAGTGGAGTTCTAGATGCATAATCCACGGGAAAAAATGAATAAAAAGCCGGAGCATGTAACACTTTCCATCTCCATTGTCGTGTACAAGAAGTATGATGACGTACTTCTTGCAATTGATTCTATCGAGCGTTTTACGGACAAGTCGCTTTCAAAAGGGCTTTACATTATTGACAACAGCTGCTATGAAAACGGCAACCATTACAAGTCGGCTTTTTTGGAAAAACTTTCGAGATATCCTGACGTGGAATACGTGGACACCGGCAAGAATTTGGGCTTCGGCAAGGGGCACAACTACGTGATTCCCAAGCTTAATTCGGAATATCATGCCATCGTAAATCCAGACATTGTTCTTCATTCTGACGCATTGACTCCACTCATTGAATTTTTGAAACAGAACAACGATGTTGGCATGACTGCCCCCCTTCTTACAGACGAGTTCAATAAACCTCTACGTGTTTACAGGCGTGACTTAACAGTTTATGACTTGATTTGCCGCTATGTACACCTGCCCCTATTCAAAAAACGCATCGAATTTCACACCATGAGCGACATTGACAAAAACAGGGATTTTGAATGCCCGTTTGTGCAAGGCTCATTCTTTATTGTGCGTACGGACCTTTTCAAAAATATTTGCGGATTTGACGATCGCTATTTCATGTACGCCGAAGACGCCGACTTGTGCCGTACCATTCGCAAGCAGAGCAAAATTGTCGTGCACCCGTTTGTGAAGGTGCAACACAAGTGGGGATGGGCTTGGAATACCCCATTGAATGAAGTTCACACGGGGGGCAATGTTAGAAGCTTAGCATTTATTTTGCACTCTTCTTACGCGCGCGCGTGCGCGTATACATCAAGGGATTCCGTAAGCTATTCCTATGGGGTAGCTGCATGATGAATTACCCCCCGTATAGCGTCTTGATGAGTGTTTATCAGAAAGAGTCTCCGGAAAATTTGGAGATTTCTGTGGAGAGCATGTTTAATCAGACTGTGCATCCTGATGAATTCATTTTGATTGAAGACGGCTATGTTCCCGATAATCTAAAAAGAAAAATTTGTGAACTGAAACAAAAACATCCCGATTTGCGAGTGCATTCTCTTGAAAAAAATGTTGGTGCAGGTCTAGCTTCTAGGTATGGAATTCCATTGTGTAAAAATGAGTATATAGCACGAATGGATTCGGATGATTATTCTGTACCTACGAGAGTTCAAGAAGAATTCGACGCCATGTTTGAACATCAGGTAGATATGGTAGGGTGTGTCATAGACGAGTTTATTGGAAATACGAACAATGTGGTAGCTCATCGCATGTTGCCTGAAAAAAATGAAGATATCCGTAAATTTTCAAAAGCCCGTTCTCCGATAGCCCATTCAGCGGTTCTTTATAAAAAAAGTCAAGTTTTAGGTTGCGGAAGCTATGAAAAATTTCGGATAGCTGAAGATATGATTGTTTTTGCCAAAATGCTTAAGCAGGGAGTGAAAGCATATAATATTCAGCATCCGCTCGTATACATGCGTGTCAGCCCGAGTTTCTTTAAGAGAAGAGGAGGCTTGCGGTATTTCTGCCAAATTATGCAAACCAATCTGTTCTTAGTTGTTTGCGTAAAATGGATGCCTTTGCACATTTTCGCAATTCGCTCTGCCGCACTGTCTTTTAGCTGTTTTGCCCCAAATTGTTTGCGAGAAATCGTGTACAAGAAAATTTTAAGAAAGTAAGCGGCAGTATAGGAATATTTATGAAAATTGCATTTATCCTTCCAAATTACTGCTTGATTGATGGGAATAGCGGTGGCGTCAGAATTCAGGCCGCCCAATGGGCGCAGTATTTACGTTCTGAGGGGTATGTGGTTGAAGAAATTGATGTATGGCGTGATTACGACTGGAAATCATTTGATGTCGTTCAGTACTTTTATTTTGGCTTCTGTTATCTACCTCTATATGAGTCTATTAAGAAAAAAGCACCCAAAGCAAAATTTGTATGTGCTCCGATTTTAGACCCCCATAAATCGGTGTTGGTCTATAAAATATTGTCGTATATCGCCATACCTAAGGTAAAGTTGTGGACCGAATTTTCGATTCTAAGACATTATAAAAATATTTTTGACATCTTCTTAGCAAGAACTGAATTTGAAAAAAGATATTTGACAAACGCCTTTGGAATTGAAAACTATAGGATCAAAATCATTCCATTGAACAGCCGTTTACGACCAGAAGAAATAAAAAAAACAAAGAAAAAATTTTGTTTGCATGTTTCAAGAATTTGTGACCCTACAAAGAATGTGGAAAAGCTGGTTGATGCTGCCTTGAAATATGATTTTGAATTAGTTCTAGCGGGGTCAAGTACGGATGAATTTGATGAAAAACTAAATAAAAAAATAGGATTGCGGAAAAACATAAAAAATTTAGGCCGCGTTACAGATGAAGTTCTTATAGAATTATATAAAGACGCTAAGGTTTTTGCATTACCCTCAACGCGTGAAGGCGTTGGTTTGGTGGCTTTGGAAGCGGCTTCTTATGGTTGTGATATTGTTATAACGAATATTGGCGGACCAAAAGAATATTTTTTGCCGAATGCTATTGCCGTAAATCCAAACAGTGTTGATGAAATTGGCAAGGCTGTAAAAAAAATCTTAGATGGAGACACTTTTCAGCCAGCATTACAGAATATGATTGCAAAAAAATATTCAGAAGAAAGAGTCAAACCCCTGTTACTTGATGCCTATATGGAAATAGGTTGCAGAAAATGAGCCATATGCTGTCCTATTTTAAGACAAAATCACTAGCGGAGCAATTCTGCGTATTGGGACTTTTTTTGTTGCCTTACGACGGCCTTCCCGTGATGCCGACCCATTATCGACCTGTATCGGTATATTTTTTCTGTATTGCAACCGCATTGTTTATTTTGGGAGATTGGAAGGCAAAAATTATCGTAGATAAAAGTTTACGCTACTTGCTAAATTTCTTTATCTATTCTGCTATAATTGGAATTGCAACTTCATTTTTCTACGGCAATCCGATAGTAAATGCGGTCGACCATTACGCAGCGTTTGTGATGGGATTTTTTGCGTATGTCGGCGTTTCCTTATACCTTTACCGATTCTCATCAGACCTCCTGATTATGGATACACTGACGGACATTTTGGCCTACGCTTACACTATTCCAATAATTGTTTGTGTAATAGAAATGCTTGCGATATATACTCCATTTCCGATGTCTGTCAAGCTTTTTCTGAATGGTGTCTTTGGAGGATGGCAACTAAACAGAATTTGCGGAACATCTACGGAAACGTCCTGGATGGCACTGCATTTGCTTACTATTTTGCCCGTTTTATATTATCGGGGATGGTACAAGCAGGAGTTTTTTCGCAAAGTTCTTTTTGTTATGGCGACAATAGCGTTTGTATGTTGTTTTTCGTTGACTGGTTTCTTGATACTTGCAATCGCCGGTATTGCTTATTGCCTGATTCGAGCTTATGTCGAAAAACAACTGGCTACAGCACTTTTTAAATTTTTCGGTTTTTCGCTAATATTGCTTTTTGCATGGAACCTAATTTCCTATGCAGCCTCTCAAATGGAAAGCTCGTATTTTACTGCAAGAATCTTGAATTTCTCAACATCGTTCTCATTCAGAGACTTGCTATTTTTGGACGGATCCGTCTTCGTTCGGGTCGGATTCCCGATAATTGCTCTCCAGATATTTTTTGACCACCCTCTATTTGGCACAGGTGCAGGGTCTTTTGCTTACATGTTTAAGGATTACTTACTTAACAACTTCCGAGAGGCGTTGGAGTACAAAGAAGTTCTATATTATTTTACAACAGGAACGAGCGCGTATGCCACGATATACGCAAAGGTCTTTTCTGAGTTTGGTTTGGTTGGCGGCTTGCTGTGGTTGCGTTTTTACTTGCATGCTGCCACAAATAAACTCGCTTCGTTAAATTCTGTTTTCATATTTTGGACTGCGGTCTTGTTGGCTATACCGTTTCAACAAGGCAGTTATGCATATTTGCCCATGTGCGTCGGACTAGCCATTATGGGGACCCAGCCAGCTCATTGTGTAAACGAAATTTTACGGGGTGGGTAAGTGAATACCTGTATGCTTACATATCCCACCTTGTCGTCTTGCATAAAGAATATGCATCGCATAGCGGAATTCCGCAAAAGGAGTTCTGCTATGGTTACTAGTGTTGCGATATATATTTTTGTTTGCGCATGGCCACTTTTTCTTTCATCTTTGATAAAAGAAAGAAAAATATATGTAACATTGGCTTTTATTCGCCATGAGTAAAATTTTACTATCCGAATGGGGACTTTTCCCATACGAATTTCTGTGGAACGAAAGTATAGAACTTGAAACAAGTTGGTTGGATAATCTAATATGAAAATAGGCATCGTTACCCTTTGGAATACTCAGACTAATTATGGTGGTGTTTTGCAGAATTACGCTCTGCAAAAATATCTTTCAATTCAAGGACATTCCCCCTTTTTGGTTCGATATAAGCATAGATCTGTAATACTTTTGTTTAAAAGTTTTATCAAGAAAATTTTAGGGAAAAAAGATTATGTGCAGAACAAAGTAGTTGAATATGAGCAAAGATGTTTTGATGATTTTAGAAAAGATCATACATCTTTTACAAAACAAGAGTTTAATTCTGTAAAACAATTGAACCATAATTTTCCTGAAGCGGATGTTTTCATTGCGGGTTCTGACCAAGTTTGGAATTACAACACTTTTGATGGTTCTGGAGACCCATATTTTCTTGATTTCGGTCATAATAGAAAATTTGCGAGAATTGCGTACGCTGTTAGTTTCGGATCGATTAAAGTGCGTCCAAAGTTTCTGAAATACATTTCCCCTAGATTAAAAAAATTTGACGCCATTAGTTGTAGAGAATATGAAGGCGTTGATATTTGTAAAATGGCGGGTATTGACCTAGATGATTTGAAAACTGTTTGCGATCCTACAATATTGCTTACAAAGGATAATTATAATCAAGTTGTCGATAATCATTACGATGTATCCGGCAATTATATCATGACCTATTTTCTTGGATGGAAAACAGATATTCCTAAAAATGAAATCATCTCATTTGCAAAGAAATATGATTTTCAACTTCGCTATGTGCCTTCGCAAGGAATGGATTATACATTCTTTGGCGTGACACCTGATTATCCAACTATACCACAATGGATATCACTTGTGCGAGGAGCTAAACATCTTGTGACCAATTCTTTTCACGGCACGGTTTTTGCCATTATATATCATATTCCTTTTATAGTTATTCCTGTGGGCAGAAGCAAGGAACGCATGAATTCGCGAATAACCACTTTGTTAAAGAAAATAGGATGTGAAGAACGTATTTATAAAGATGGAAATCTGGAAGAAAACTTGAAAAAAAATATTAATTGGAATAAGGTTGATGCTTGTTTACAGTCTTGGCGTGATGAATCTAGTCGATGGCTTAGTAACGCCATAAACAAAGTTGCATTATGATTAATAACATTTCTACAATGAAATCAATTCCTCCGAAAAATTGTTCTGGTTGTGCGGCATGTGCGAATGTTTGCAATCGAAGTGCAATTTCCATGCAGATAAACGCAGACGGCTTTTATAATCCTATTTTTGATACTGAAAAGTGTGTGCATTGTGGATTATGTGAAAAGGCTTGTCCTAGCAATAATATTGTTGAAAGCCCAGCTTATACCAAGACTTCTCCGAAATCCGTAGCTACTTTTGCTAAAGAAGATGCAATTCGTTTAGAATCATCTAGCGGAGGAATTTTTACCGTTCTTGCCCAAAAGGTCTTAAGTGAGGGAGGGTATGTTGTTGGAGTTGCTCAATTGACACCGTCCCAATTTGGTTTTACCATTATTGATAATGTTGTTGACTTGAGCAAATTGCGAGGTTCTAAATATGTTCAGGCAAATGTAGGGGAAGTGTATCGCGATGTTCGATCCTTATTGAAAACCGGGAAAAAAGTTCTTTTTTCAGGAACCCCGTGTCAAGTAGCAGCTCTTTACGCAGTTCTTGGAGATAACAAACGTGAAAATTTAATTACAGTCGATTTAGTTTGCCATGGCGTTCCAACTCGTCTTTTATATGATAAATACTGTAGTGAATTAGAAAACGAAAAAGGAAAAGTTATTCAAACAATCTTTAGGGATAAGACATTTGGTTGGAAACTGTATTCAATGACTAACGTCATTGAATACAGTAATAATGGAAACTGTTTTCAAAAAAAAATATCTAGCCATCATAAAGAAAATCCTTATATGAGAATTTTTCTTTCGGACTTATGTTTAAATGATTCATGTTTTGAGTGCAAATACGCAAAAATACCCCGCATAGCGGATATTAGCCTTGCTGATTTTTGGGCAATTCGTTCTTTTTTTAAAGACTTAGACGACGATAAAGGAATTAGTTTGGTATTGCTAAATACTGAATACGGGGAACATCTATTTGATTCTATAGATACTAATCAAATTTTTAGCTGCTATATTGATTTTGAAAAGGTCAAAAAACATAGTCCCCGAATATATTCGCCGGTTCAGCAAGTCGATGAAGGGGAAAGACGTATAGTATTCGGCGAATTAAAAAATGACAGGATATCTTTGGAACAGATTTGTCGCAAGCATTATTTAAATAGATTGCCGCTTATAAAGCGAATATATTACAAAATAAAAGCCATTAAGTACACGTTGTTTCCATTATAAGGATCTCACGTGTTAAGTCTCTAAAACGTAGGGTTTACTTATGAACAATTCATGCAAAAATATCCATCCACTAGTTAGTATCATTACGCCAGGTTATAATGGAATTGCTTTTGTAAAGCGTTGTCTTGATTCTGTTTTAGCGCAAACTTATAGCAATATTGAGTATATATATGTGGATGACGGTTCTACAGATGGAACGAGCGATGCCGTTAAAACTTACGCACCTAAATTTGAAGAAAAAGGGTGGATCTTTAAATTTGTACAGCAGAAAAACAAGGGATGTTCCGAGGCTGTAATGAAAGCCTTGAGTTATGTCAGCGGAAAATATTATGTGTCTTTAGAATATGATGACTGTTTTCCGCCGGAATCTATCAAACGCCGTGTTGAATTGTTTGAAAAATTGGGATCTGATTATGGTTTATTAATCTGTAATGCAATAAACGTAGACGAAGAAACGGGAAAAACTGTAGGATTGTTGATTCCTAATTCGAATCACTTAAAACAAGAAAACTTGTTTGAAACTTTTTTAAATAATAAAGGCGTTAATACTTCTGGATGTTTGATGTTTAGAGTGGATGCCTTTGATAAAACACATCCCAATAGAACATTTGTTGCTAGTCGCTATGGCTACTTGTGGCAAACAACGCTTCCCGTATTATATTCGTATAAAGCCTGCTATGTAGATGAACCTCTTATGGATTATTACATCCGTTGTGAAAGCATTTCGCACAAAAATAAGAAAACGGACGAGGTGTTGAACATGCTCACAGAATTTGAATCCTATATAAATAAAACATTAAGTCAAATTTCAATGAGCGGTGATGAACTGATTAAGTACAAAAAAATGGTTTCACTTCATTTTCAAGTAAAAGCGATGTTGGTTTGTTTGAAAAGGAAAAAAATAAAAATTGGATTACAAAGACTTTTGTATGTAATGCATGAATTTGATAAAATTCGGGTCCTAAAACAAATGCTTCAGTTTATTCTTTAAAATACATGTTTAGAACGTTTCAAAAAATATAGTAATGAGATTATGAAAGAGAAAAAATACGCACCCGTAATTATACCGACTCTTTGTCGATTTGAACATTTTAGAGATTGCCTTGAATCTCTTTCAAAGTGCACTTGGGCTGAAAAAACAGATGTCTATATTGGTCTTGATTATCCAGCAAAAGAAACTCATTGGGATGGATATAAGAAAATAAAAGAATACCTAAAAAAAGATAAAACTTTTTGGGGATTCAATTCCCTGTTTGTTGTTGAGCGAGAACATAATTATGGTTTTGGGCCTCAGGGTAATGCAAGGACATTGATAAAGGAAGTTCTAAAAAAATACGACAGAATTATTGTTAGTGAAGACGATAATATATTTAGTCCTAATTTTTTGGTATTTATGAATAGAGGACTCGAGAAATTCAAAGATGACGAATCAGTACTAGCACTGAACGGATATCGTCATTATTATTCCATAAAGTATCACGACAATACCTTTTTTCGACAAAATGTAGATTTTTCGGCTTGGGGATATGGCATTTGGAAAGATCGGTTAGATTCCATCTATAATAAAGAAATGATTTATTTTCAAAAAAATTGGTCAATAAGAAATTTTTTCAGGATTCGTCGTGATAACGGAAATAACCGTGCTAGAGACTTCTTTTACTATGCAAAAAAAGCTCCTAGAACTATGTATGACTGCCCTCTGAGTGTCTATATGTATTTAGAGAATATGAATGTCATTGTGCCTGCAGAAAAATCTTTAGTACGTAATATGGGCTTTGACGGGTCAGGATTAAATTGCAAACAGCTAAAAAATGGAATTTTCGAATCACAGCCTATATCTACAGCAAATGATTTTGAATTTGTTGGCACTGGTTATGAATTTTATAACAAGAATAGAAAAATATATAGAAAGTCCTCTAGAGGACGAATATCTACGATTCGTTTGTTTTTAAGTATGATAAAAATAATACTAAAAACCATAAAGTTTGAATAAAACGCGCTTTAAAATCGAAATAATGATTTTTTCGCCTCACCAAAAAATGGTACTTACCCATGCCCACCCCCCGTTCCTCCAATCTCGAACTTTTCCGCATCGTCACGATGCTCGTAATTGTTGCGCACCACTATGTGGTGAATTCCGGCCTCATGCCCGTGATTCTTGAAAATTACCCGTCGGCAAAGTCTCTGTTGCTTTTGCTGTTCGGGTGGGGCGGCAAGACGGGAATCAACTGTTTCGTACTGATTACGGGGTACTTCATGTGCACCTCGCAGATTACGCTGCGCAAGGGACTCAAGCTGTTGCTCGAAGTGGAATTTTACAAGGTGCTCTTCTTTGCGATTTTCGCACTGAGCGGGTACATGGAGCTTACGCCCAAACTTGTGGCCAAGTCTTTGCTGCCGGTTGCGGGAATCAAGGACGGTTTTGTCAGCTGCTACCTGGTGTTCTTCCTTTTCATCCCGTTTTTGAACATCCTCATCCGTGGCATGTCCAGGCGAGAGCACCAGCTGCTACTGTTGCTCTGCCTCGGGGCGTTCAGCGTGCTCCCGAATCTGCTCGTCAAGGTCACGTTCAATTACGTGGGCTGGTTCATGGTCATTTACCTGGTGGGTTCATACCTGCGGCTGTATCCGCCGCGGTGGTCGCTAAGCCGCAAGAAGGTCGCGGCGGGACTTGCGGGTTCGCTCGGACTTTCCCTTGCAAGTGTACTGGGGGGGGGGGG
>FLNZ01002615.1_pt1 | contig 10868 bp, 5 predicted proteins | sample 1140391 | NCBI WGS metagenome assembly FLNZ01 (sample SAMEA3878171, study PRJEB12797) | bioreactor metagenome | biome: Moose rumen | place: Sweden | collected 2011-10
GGCCCGCCGCGGACTGGTGTGGGGCAGCTATGCCGAGAACTTCGGCAACCTCCATTACAATGTCGCAGCCAAGGTCGGTTACGACGGCATGCAGCGCGACGGCAAGATGCGCAACGGTATGTTCCCCGACGGCAGCTACGGCAAGAGCGAGACCGCCCATTTCGTCAGCGGCGGCTTCAAGGTGAGCGGCACAGTGAATATCGCCCGTGGCAACACGCTGTTGGTAGGTGCCGGCTATGAGCACCGCGCTCCACAGATCACCGCCGCCTTCGTCTCTCCCGAGATGAACAACAGTTTTGTGAACGACCTCCGCAACGAGCGTATCTTCAGCAGTGAGATAGGCTATCAATTCCAGAATTCCTGGTTGCACGCCAATGTCAGCGCATACTACAACTACATGACAAACCTCACAGAGTGGCAGAATTTCTACTTCGACGACATCAACTCCTTCTCTTACGTCTCACTGACGAATATCAAGAAAGCATACTATGGCGTGGAGATGGGGCTGAGCTTCAAAGTCGCATCATCGTTCAATGTCAGAGCCATCGGTACCATCAGCGAGGCGAAGAACATGAACAATGCCAATGTGCGGTATATGAACTCCACGAAGGCCACCTACACCGACGACATCGTGATGAACAAGGGCATGCATGAGGCCAGCACCCCACTCACCGCAGCCGGCATCATCCTCGACTACCACTCCAACGGTTGGTTTATCGACCTGAAAGGCAACTACTACGACCGCATCTACCTGTCGTATTCCCCCAGCTACCGCTACCAGGGCACCCTCACCACGATGGGCAGCGTGGACAATGAAGGCAACTACATCGTTCCCGACCAGTCAGAGGGCAAGGGTGGATTCATGCTCGACGGCTCCATCGGCAAGACGCTCCGTCTGAAGAAAGGCAAGCAGTTGTCTGTCAACCTGATGATGACCAACCTCCTGAACAACCAGAAGCTCTGCACTGGCGGTTATGAGCAGAGCCGCAGCGACTACACCGTGAAGAGCGACGGCACCATGAACAACCAGCGTGCCTACAAGTTCTCCCTGAATCCCAAGAAATACTACGCATTCGGTATCAATGGTATGCTTAACCTCACCTTCCGTTTCTAAAATCCAGACGACATGAGACATTCTAAATATATCATCATCACGATCGTTTGCACACTGTTTGCATCGTGCATCTCCGATTCTGACAGTTTCGACGCCCCTGAGGACAACGGTCTCTCCCCCTATGGCAACAACGCCCTCACCGAGAGCAATGTCATCAGCATCTCTGAGTTGAAGTCGCAATATGCCGGCACCATCAACAACAATGGCATGAAGCAAGTGACCGAAGACCAGAAAATCAAAGGTATCGTCATCGGCAACGACATCCAAGGAAATATCTATAATGAGGTGATTATCGACGACGGCACCGGAGCCTTCATCATCTGTGTCGCCCAGGGTGGTATCTACGGTTACATGCCCGTAGGCCAGCAGGTACTCGTCGACCTGAAAGACCTCTACATCGGTGGTTACGGTCAGCAGGGCGAGCTTGGCATGCCATACACGAGTGCCAGCGGTTCGACCTATGTGAGCCGTATGAACCGTTTTCTGTGGAACAACCACTATAAACTGCTTGGCAAGGCCGACCCCCAGAGTGTCACACCTATAGACTTTGACCTCAGCCAGTTGACCAACACGAGTTACCTTGAGGAAAACTGCGGTCGTCTGATGACCCTCCGAGGTGTTGAGATCTCTGGTGCCGACGGCAAGAGCGTCTTTGCTCCCAATGATGGCAGTGTGACACTCACCGCCAACTGTGCCAACCGCAATTTCAAGGGTCTCAGCAGCAGTTCCATCGTGCTTCGCACGAGCACCTATGCCGACTTTGCCGGCAATGTGATGCCGACGGGCAAAGTGAATGTCACGGGCATCTTCACCCGCTACCGCAATACCTGGCAGATTTTGTTGCGCACTATCGACGACATCGAACCCGCCAGCTAACCATTGTCATCATCAGATACGACATACGCAATAACAATCCTATACGATAAAACAAAAACACAACATAATATGAAAAAGTTATTTTATTCATTGTTCATCTTGGCTATGACAGCCATGACATTCACGAGTTGTGAGGATGTGCCCGCGCCATTCGACATACCCACTGAAGGCAATGGCAACAGTGGTGAGGCCGCTGAACCCGCCGGCAGCGGCACCCAGGAAGATCCTTACAATGTGGCTGCGGCCTTAGAGTACACCGAGCAGCTGGCAGCCGGTGCAGAGAGCGACCGCGACATCTTCATCAAGGGTAAGATCTCCTCTATCCGTGAGAACTACACTGCCCAGTATGGCAACGGCAGTTTCTACATCTCCGACGACGGCACAAGCAACCATCAGTTCCTGGTATACCGTGCCCTTTACCTCGGCAACAAGAAATACACCGATGGTCAGACACAGATTGAGGTGGGCGACGAGGTGATTGTCTGCGGACGTGTGACCAACTACAACGGCACACTTGAGACACAGCAGAACAAAGCCTTCCTCTACTCCCTCAATGGTGAGACTGCCGGCGGCAGCGGTGGTGGCGGCGAAACAGGCCAGGCCTCCGGCAGCGGTACGCTGAGTGATCCCTACAACCCCGCAGGTGTGATTGCCTACATCAACACATTGGGCTCCGACGTTGAGAGCAGCACCGATGTCTATGTCAAGGGTGTGGTGGCTAACATCACCGAGCAGTATGGCACCCAGTATGGCAATGCCACCTTCGACATCGTGGAGAAGGGTGCTGAGGGTACGAAGTTTACTGTCTTCCGCGCGCTCTATCTCGGCAACAAGAAATATACCTCCGGCGAACTGCTCAAGGTAGACGACGAAGTGGTCGTCTGTGGCAAGGTGGTGAACTACCGTGGCAACACCCCTGAGACCGCACAAGGCAAAGCCTATCTCTACTCGCTCAATGGCGACACCGGAAGTGGTGGCGGCGGTGGCGGTGAGAGCGGACAGGCCTCCGGCAGCGGAACACTCTCCGACCCATGGAATGCCGTAGCCGCCAACGCCTACGCCAGTTCGCTGGCCGCCGACGCCGAGTCGGACAAAGACTATTACATCAAGGGCAAGATAGCCAAGATTGCCAGCAACGGCACATTCTCTGCCCAGTATGGCAATGCCACTTTCTACATCTCCGACGATGGCACCGACAACAACACCTTCTATGTCTTCCGCACCCTCTACTTAGGCAACAAGCAATGGGTAGACGGCAACAAGCAGATCAAGGTGGGCGATGAGGTTATTATCTGCGGTCGTCTGACCAACTACAAGGGCAATACCCCGGAAACCTCAGCCAACAAGAGCTACATCTACTCGCTCAACGGAGCCACCAGTGACGATGGCAGCGGCAGCAGCGGTGGCGGTGAACAGACGGGCGCAGGCAGTTACAGCGAGCCCTACACCGTGGCATCAGCAATCGCCGTGGGCAATGCTTCCGGTGTCTATGTAAAGGGTTATATCGTGGGCTACGTGGAAACGCAATATTATGAGGAGGGGGCTCGTTTCAGCGCCACTGGCGACGCTGTCTCTACGACCAACATCCTTTTAGCCAACACCACCTCGGAGACCACTCCCGCAAACTGCATACCCATCCAGTTGCCGAAGGGTGACATCCGCGACAAGCTCAACCTGAGTCAGAATGCCTCCAACCTTGGCAAAGAGGTGCTTCTCTATGGTGACATCACCACGTATTTCGGTGTCCCGGGACTGAAGAACACCAGTTATGCCGAGATCAATGGCAGCGCCATCGGCACCAAGCCATGAGACATGGGCATTTATGAATTAAGGTGGGTTCTATTAATTATGTCGAGGCGATTTTTAGCTTTTAGTCGAGGGCAAAATGTAATCATAGATTGACCATCTGCATAAAATTAATGGAACACACCAAATATGTAACTACAGGGAGGAGTCAGTATAGGCTCCTCCTTAATAGTACTGCTTATGAAAAAGATAATTCTCATCGTACTGATGACGTGTGCGCTGTCTGCCAGCGCCCAGTCTGCCCTCGACTGGGGCGACCAGGGTAATGGTACGTATAAAAACCCTGTGCTCAATGCCGACTATTCTGACCCCGACGTGATACGTGTGGGCGAGAAATACTATATGGTAGCTTCAGACTTCCACTTCATAGGTATGCAGGTACTGGAGTCTACAGACATGGTCAACTGGCAGATTGTGAGCCAGATATACGACCGTTTCGACCTGCCGGGATGGGATGAGAACAGCCATTATGCAGGTGGTTCATGGGCTCCCAGCATCCGCTGGCACGACGGACGTTTTTATGTGTTTTTCTGTACCCCTGACGAGGGACTGTTCATGTCGTCGGCTGAGGATGCCCGCGGACCATGGACACCACTGCATTGCCTCAAATCAGTGCCGAAATGGGAAGACCCATGTCCGCTATGGGATGACGACGGACAGGCATACCTCGGCCGGAGCCGGCATGGTGCCGGACCGATTGTCGTCCACAAGATGTCGCCAGACGGCAAGACATTGCTTGACGACGGCGTGACGGTCTATACCGGTCCTGTGGCAGAGGGCACAAAGTGGTTGAAACGCAATGACTATTACTACCTGATTATTCCCGAGGGCGGTGTGGGAACGGGCTGGCAGACGGTGCTCCGCTCAAAGAATGTTTATGGGCCGTATGAGAAACGGGTCGTATTGGAACAGGGATCTACCAGCGTGAACGGACCTCACCAGGGCGCACTCGTCGACACTCCAGATGGCAAATGGTGGTTCTTTCACTTCCAGTCCACTCCGGCATTAGGGCGTGTGGTGCATCTGCAACCAGCCCGGTGGAAAGACGACTGGCCACTGATGGGGGTGGACATCGACGGCAATGGCATCGGCGAACCTGTCGGTGTGTGGGAAAAGCCCTCGGTCGCCGCCGATATCAAACCTGCTTTGCCCCAGACTTCCGATGATTTCAACGGCTCTGGTCTCGGACTCCAATGGCAGTGGTGCCACAACCCCGACAACAGTCACTGGAATCTCAACGAGCGCAAAGGATGGCTGACGCTGCACGCCATTCCGTCGACAAACCTGAAGAATGCCCGTAACATGCTCACACAGAAAGCAATGGGCTATTGTGGAGTGGTCACCACACTGATGGATTGCCGGGGTATTTCCGCAGACACCTATGCAGGGCTGCTCTGCATAGGACGTGAGTATCGTGGAATCGGTGTATGTGCCAATGGTATCTATATCGAGGACAACGGTCGGCGGGAGGTCGTCGTCCATCAAAGACCCGGAAAAATCTACCTGCGTGTCTCTCTCGACGTCACCACCAACCGCCATCAGTTTTTTTACAGTCTTGACGGCAGGCACTTCCAACCGGCGGGCGGGACGTTTGAGATGCACGACGGCAACTGGAAGGGCTTCCGCGTCGGTCTTTACTGTTATGGAGAGAGAGGCAAGGCACAGTTTGACACATTCGACTATCGTATAAGCAGGTGACCAAAATGAAATAAGGTGGGTCCTGTTCATTTGAAGAAGAAGGCTGAGCGCCAGGTGCGGTCGGGTTTCCTGTGAAAACATCATCCCCCTATGGCGGCGAGCAGTAAATCTGTGCCTTTTCTGGAAAGAACGAGTTCGATTTCACCGGCATCTTCGGAACGGAAGATACAAGTGCAGGTTTTTGTGTTGATTTTGTAAACGTGTCGTTTGTTGATGAGATTTTTCCGGTCAGCACGGATGAACAGTGCCGCATCCATACTGTGTTCTATGGAAATCAGGCTTTCGAGCACCATCACACGGTCGTGCTGTGCCACGATGACAGAATAGTTGCCGTCGGCATAGATATAGATGATCTCATCAAGTTTGACGAATACATGACCACTTGCCGTGCGAAAAAGACATTTTCCATCTTTATTACCTTGTGTGGCGAGGTTTGTGACAGACTTTTGTTCCAGACTGACAACCTTATTGATGGCCAATGCCAATTCCCCCCGGTCTATCGGTTTCAAGAGGTAGTCCACCGCTTGTAGTTTGATGGCATTCATCAGGTATTCCCGTTCGTCGTATGCCGTGGTGAAGATGACGTAAGGCATGGGGATGGCATTGCGCAGCTCATCGATGAGGTTCATGGCATTCTTACCTTGCAGTTGTATGTCGAGAAAGAGCAGACGGGGCTTATGCCGGAGGATGCTGTTGAGCGCACTGCTGTATGTGTCACAACTGTCCACCACCTCCACCTGCTGCCTGAAATCCTCCAGTTTCTGCAGCAATGACAGTCGTGGCAGCCTTTCGTCTTCCACCACAATTGCCTTGATTGGTCTTTTTTTCATCTTTTTGAGTCGACTTAAGTTGGGTTCTGAAAATTAAGTAGGTGATCAAAATCAGATAAGAGTATTTTATGCTTTATTTGGATGCGGATTTTTCTCTCAGACGAAGGAGCACAGTCCGCCATGCTCCCTCAGATTCTGACACTCTGCCCTCGAAACGAATTCAAGAATCTGACAATGATGATTGACAGGACCCACCTGAAAAAAATGAGTCGCAGGAAAACGGGAATGTCTCAACATTGAAATGTCAGCATCGACTTTTCAAGCGGGATGATGTATGGATAGTCATTCGAAGATATACCCCTCGGGTATCTCCATCACATAGCGTGTGCCTGTGGCACCGTCGGCGACGATATCCTCCACATACTGGCGTATGGCATGCCTGTTGATCTGGTTGTGGAGATTGATCTGTTCCATCAAAATAGCCAGTCCCATTTTGTTTGACTCTTTTTTGAGTCCCGCCGCGGCAGTGCGCCCTATGCCGTCGTCTGTCACAGCCACCTTGATCCATTCGTGATCATCCTTTATGAAGCGTTCGATGCATACATCCACATTTCCCGTTGTCTCTTTGGGTGCGATGCCATGCTTGATGGCATTCTGGCAATAGGTATGCAGGAGCATGTTCGGCAGGAGCATCTGTCGGTTGACATCCTCTCCGATACGGATGGTATACGTCAGTTTGTCGCCAAATCTCATTTTCTCCAGTTTCAGGTAGTTCTCCAGATAGTCCACCTCCTCCTGCACGCTGCGTGCAGGAAGGTCGATGTCGGCAAGCGTGCTGTTGGTGAATTTTGAGTAAAGTCCCAAGTAATAGGATGCTTCCTCCACAGAGTGTTTCATCACAAAATACTCGATACCGGAAAGCACGTTGGAGTTGAAATGAGGGATGGACTTCAGCCTGATGGCATTGATCTGCAACTCTTTCTGCATTTTCTCACGTCTCAGTGTTTCCATGGCTTTCTTGCTGCGGACATGTTCCATGCGCCGTGCTGTCATCCAAACGGCTATCGTCAGCAACGCGAGAGGGAAGAGCCACACCCACCACCGTTGCCACCATTTCAGTGGTGGTTTCACAATCATGTCCTCCATTAGTCCTTGGAGCAGTCTTTCAGGTGAGAAGGAAGCCATCTCCTCAAGTCCTGCCAGCCAGACAGTTCCATCTGCTGTTTCCGCCATCGGCGACATCTGCGGTTCTATCAAGGTCATGCCATTCTTGTGGTCGAGGAAACAGGCATCGCTCAAATGCCAGTTGTCGTCAGTCCTTGCGATGATCATGCCATCCATGACGGCGATGACGAGGAATCCCTTTGGCGAAATGTGCAGCGACCTGATTTCATGTCCTGTCAGCATGGGGATGGCTTCGGTCAAGGATTCCACCTCTCCATGACGTATGAGGAAGAGGGAGTCGCCGGAAGAGAACAATATATTGCCATCACGGTCGCTGTCCATGGCCGTGACTGTCAGTGTCTGAGAGTATTCCATCTGCGTGGTCCTCCACTTCTTGTCTACACCGTGCGCCAGATAGAACAGTCCGTATGTGCTGCCCACCCACAACCTTCCGTCGGCATCGGCAGCCGCACACCATGGATGTGGGATCTCGTCTGTCAGCGTGTCTGTCCGTTCCGTCTGAGGGTCATACGTCAGCACCATATTGCGTGTGCCGAACACCACTTTCCCCATGGCCGCGGATATAAACTGATAGTGATCATATTGTTCTCTGACCCGTTGCACTTTTCGTCCCTCCACTCTATAGATGCCTTCTTTGCCCGCCATGTATACATGACCATCAACCACAGCAGCGCCAGGGATGAAGAAGTTGTCGCTCTCATCGAGGATAGTCTCCCCTTCCACCAGTACCTTGCCATTGAGAGTGCCCATGACGAGGCATCCCTCACCGTCGACGGCCACAGCCCTCACGATGTCGTTCTCGTCGGCGAGTCGATGGTTTTGGAAGTCCATTGTGAAAAAGCAATACAGTCCCTGATAGGTAGCCATCCACAACCTGTTCCATTTGTCGACGAAAATGTTCTTGATCAGATTAAATCCACCGGCCTTCTTCTCCACCTGTTTCCCGTCGTACACATAGAGCGTGTGACTGTCGGCGATGACAAGGTGCCCGCGGTAGTCATGCCTTGCCTGCAGGCCATAGTCCGGTGCCTCAAAGTGATATGCTGTCTGCAGCGTCATCACATTTCCCCTCACCGTGTAGATACCGTCACCAGCCAGAGCATAGAGTGTGTTGCCCACACGGTGCAGACAGTACACATCCTCCTTGGTGGAAATCTGCCGGAACGGTTGTTGACGCTCCGAGACGAACAATCCTTCCTCTGTGGGCAGATAGAGCGTGGTGGAGTCCATGTAGAGTTTACGGTCGGGCATCATCTTGTCGAGCATGGGGTCTGCCGACAAAGTGTCACAATGGTCCTTCTCCCATCTGCACAGTCTTCGTCGGGTTTCATTGTTGTCTTCGAGCAGGATATACCCTTGAGGCAGATCCGGTGAGTTTAAATTGTTGATCATCCAACGTTTGTGTGGGTCGTATTGCCGTAACGTCAGACGTCCGTCATCAAAAATCCAATAACGCTTGAAGCCGAGTGCCCTCAGCTCACCGTCTGTCTCGCAGAATGAGAGGATGTTCACGCGTCTTCCCTGCATGTAGGGTGTCATTTCAAGTCCGTCGTAGCGGGCAAATCCCGACAGAGTGCCTACATAGATGTAGCCACGTGAGTCCTGCCAGACGTTTTCCGTCTGCATCTGCGGCAGTCCGTCGAGGGTGGTGAATCGACGGAAACTCAGTCTGCTCGTCAGATCCTGTGCGTGGGTCTGCCCTGGAATGAGCAGCTGACAGCCCAGCAGAACCAGCAACAACCGGTATGCCAATGCTTTTGGTGTTTTCATCGTTTGCAAAGATATACCTTTTCTTCGAAAATCGCAATAGGTGAACCCGACATGGATGATTTTATTTTCATTTATCCAGAAAAACACCTCTTTCATCATCCCCAGTACCCACTTCATCAAAAACTGAGGTAGAGATGATAGCGAGATGGAAATAATTATGTATCTTTGAGACTCAAAAAGATAGTTATCTACTTAAATATCAACAACATGAAAAAAGTCATCCTATCCCTCATGCTGTGCCTCATCACTTTTGGGTTGTGGGCACAGGACGTGGTCATCGACCGGCTACTACCCGGACGACTCGGTATCACCGTCCTGCAGCAGGTGAACAGCTTCGACGATGTGCGGAGCCTCACCATTCGCTCCGGGAAAGCGGGCGACAACGACTTCTCGCTCTTGCAATTCGACTTCCCCGCTTTAGAGAAACTCGATCTCGGAGGCCTCGACTGTGAGTTTTTACCAAATCAGAATTATGATGATGGGACACTCGGTCGTAAAAATGCCCTCCACACCGTCATCCTGCCACAGAACCTCAAGGTCGTACCCCGGTATTTCATGACGAGATGCCCGCTGGTCGAGCAAATCGACATCCCGGCCTCGGTGGTGTATGTCGAGGGGAATGCCTTCTCCAGCACCAATCTGAGCCAGGTGACCTTCCACGAGGGGTTGATGGCGCTCGGTTATGCCTCATTCAGCAATTGCACCAAGTTGGAGCGCGTCATCCTGCCCGCATCGCTGATCTCCGCCTACGGGGCTTTCTATGGTTGCACCGCTCTGTATGATGTCACTTGCCTGGCGCCCACCCCGCCTTTCGTCAGGGACGAGGGGCTGTTTGGAAGGGCGGAGAAGGTGGAGGGCACCCTGCACATCCCGCCGGGGAGCAACTATGGTGTCGCCGGGGGATGGGGTGTCTTCAACCATATCGAGGAAATCGACATGCCCCCGACCCAGGACATCGGCGTGACAGCCACCTACGTGCCTTACCCCTTCCCCTCCAATCATCCCAATGTGACACTCCGGGTGGGCATGGACAGCCTCTACTATCGCAGCTACATCTATACCCTTCGCTATGCCGGCCAGGCCACCGTCACCGGCGACGGCACGCTCCAACTGGGTGCGTTCAACCATGAGCTCGACATTCGCCAGTTCAATCTCTATGGGTCCAACTTCCGGAATCTCACCTACGACTACTTCCAGAGCAACAGTGTTGATGCCTGCTGGCCTTCGCTCATCGCACGGTCGCCCTTGAGTGCCACCGACGTGAGCGTCACCCACCGCTTTGCCGAATATAAATATCATTACCTACCGAATATCTGGACGTTCACCTCCCTGCCCTTCGATGTCAAATTGAGCGACCTCGAACTTCAGGGCGAGGGCCTCCAGTGGAGCATCATGAAATATTCCGGCGAGATGCGTGCCGACGCACGCTTCGACGATGTGTGGGTGCGGCAGACCGCCGACAGCACCCTGCACGCCGGCGAGGGCTTCATCATCGCCGTAGGATGGGACCGCACGGTCACTCCTCAGGCCTCCATCCGCTACACCGCCCCGGCCTCGCAGCGCACGGCCATCTTCAATACCGACAATGCCGTCATCCCCTTGCGAGACCATTCCGCCGAGTTCGAGTGCGACCGTGGGTGGAATTTCGT
>FLNZ01000131.1_pt1 | contig 10861 bp, 12 predicted proteins | sample 1140391 | NCBI WGS metagenome assembly FLNZ01 (sample SAMEA3878171, study PRJEB12797) | bioreactor metagenome | biome: Moose rumen | place: Sweden | collected 2011-10
TAAAAAAAGGACGTGATTATGAAAAAACTTCTCCTCCTCGGCGCAGCTTTCGCTGCAGCTTCTCTTTTCACAGCCTGTGAATCCTCTGATACCTCCGATGTCACTTCTTGTGAAATCAAGGTTCTGGGTGTCAGCTATGCATGTACGGAATCTTCCGACGCTGCTGTCGCAGATGTGTGCAGTGACGTCAAGGAAGAATCCATGGGCTTGGGCGAAGGCATTATCGGTTCTGGCTGCCCGGGTGGCGCTGTGAAGACCTGCACTGGCACGAGCGACGGCATTACTGGAACGTTCTTCTTCTACACCTCTGACGCTAATAAAGCTACTTGTGAAGAACTTCTAGCTGATGATGAAGAAGACTACTATGACGAAGATGACTATGGCTTCTCTCCGGATGATCCTGAGTACTATGCCAAGTTGCTCAAGAAGGCTGCCAAGAAGTAAGGCTTGTTGAACGAAACTGGGACCCGGCTTTGTCCGGGTCTTTTTTTATATTTGGGCAAAGAGTCTTCAGCAAAGGAATGGATATGAAGAAGGTTTTGGTTGGACTGCTGGTTGCCGCTGCCGTTGTTTTCACTGCCTGTGGCGATGACGATTCCTCGAGCGCTCCCGAGAGCACGTATTCTTGCAACGTCGACCTCGACTTGGGCGTTCTTGGTAACATTCACATTTGTGCGGAATCCTTTGACCAGGCCAAGATTGAGAGTGCCTGCGGTAAGGCGAACGAGATGGCCAAGGCTCTTGAATCTATCGAGAATGCGGGCACGCTGGGTTCCGTTTGCCCTGGTGGCGCAAAGAAGGTGTGCGAAGGTAAGCTTAGCGGCGTGCCCTACACGGCTTATTTCTACGAGGAAGATTCCGCAGAAGAATCTTGCGACGACCTGCTCGCCGGTGTTGACGGTTTCGGTTTCTAGTTATTGCCGTTTGCGCAACGACCATTTTATTTTAGGTAAATATGATAGTATCTTGGATGACCACCAACAAGTGTAACCTGACCTGCAAGCACTGCTACCAGGACGCGGGCGAGAACAAGGCTGCCGAACTCACGACGCCGGAGGCCCTCAAGCTGATTGACGAAATCGCGAAGGCGGGGTTCAAGATCATGATTTTTAGTGGCGGCGAGCCCATGACCCGCCCGGACATCGTGGAACTGGTGGCACACGCCTCGAGCAAGGGACTTCGCCCGGTGTTCGGTACCAACGGCACGCTCATCACGCACGACTTGGCTTTCAAGCTGAAGGCCGCCGGTGCGATGGCGATGGGCATCAGCATCGACAGCATTGACCATGACCGCCATAACGACTTCCGCGGCCTCCCGAACGCCTTCGAACTCACGATGATGGGTATCGAAAACTGCAAGGCGGCGGGCCTCCCGTTCCAGATTCACACGACCATCATGGACTGGAACCAGAACGAAATTTTCGACATCATGGACTGGGTCAAGGAAATCGGGGCGGTGAACCACCAAATTTTCTTCCTGATTCCCGTGGGTCGCGGCAAGGAAATTGAAGGCCATGCGCTCCGCGTCGCCGAATACGAAGGGCTCCTCCGCAAGATTATGGAAAAAAGCCGCACGCTCGGCATCCCCGTCAAACCCACGTGTGCTCCGCAGTTCCTGCGCATCGCCGACCAATTGGACGTCAAGACGCGTTACAGCCGTGGATGCCTCGCCGGTCTCAGCTACTGCATCGTGAGCCCCATCGGGAAGGTGCGCCCCTGCGCCTACATGATGGAAGAAGCGGGTGACGTGCACGATACACCCTTCGACGAAATCTGGGCGAACGCCGAGGTGTTCAAGAAGCTCCGCACCAAGGCTTATTCCGGTGCCTGCGGCAAGTGCAAGTTCAACGACCGCTGCGGCGGTTGCCGCGCCCGTGCCGCCTACTACCACGAAGGCGACTACATGCAAGAAGACTCTTACTGCGCCTACGGGAGAGGTCTGTAATAGACGAAAGAACGGCCCTGCGGGCCTACAGACGAAAGACGAAAGAAAAACATTCTGGAGGCTCCTAAAGCCGATAGGGTTAAAAAGGTTTCTGCATGGATAACGAAAGCAAATTTGATAACGACAATCTCTCGTCTAATCCTGAAGACGAAAAATTCATGCGCATGGCGCTCCGTGAAGCGGAGAAGGCTTTTGACGAGAAGGAAATTCCCATCGGTTGCGTTATCGTTAAGGACGGCGTGGTGATAGGGAAGGGCCACAACCAGATAGAGATGCTGAGGGACGCTACCGCCCATGCCGAAATCCTTTCCATCGGAACCGCCGCGGGCAAGCTTGAGAACTGGCGCCTGGACGGTTGTACTTTGTATGTAACGCTTGAACCCTGCCCGATGTGCGCGGGGGCCATCCTCAACAGCCGCGTTTCCCGCGTGGTCTACGGCTCTCCGGATACCCGCTTTGGCGGTTGCGGCACGACCATAGACGTAATCTCGAACAACGCCCTCAAGCGCGAGGTCGAAGTTGTGGGTGGTTTGCTTGCTGACGAGTGCCTGGGCCTGTTGAAGGCCTTCTTCCAGCGGATGCGACTTGAAAAGGGCGATTCTGGCAACAAGGGCCCCCAGAACTAAGTTCTGTGGGCAGCCAACAGCCAACTATTTACTACATTCAAGGTATGAATTTTATCAAATTTTGCGCTTCTTCTGCGGCGCTCCTTTTCTTGTGTTCTTGCGATAGCAATGAAGTTTCCCTGGCGTTCAATACCGAGAACGCTCCCGTCCAAAAGTATTTCCTGGAATCCTCGCTCGATGCCATGCTCCCGAGCGATTCCGGCGTAACCGTCCCCGAGGCGATGGAAACGCACCTGAAGGTGCAGGCCACGCTTTCCGAACTGGTTGCCTATGACAACGGTTCGGGCCGTTTCGAGATGAAGATTGATTCTGTCGAGTACAAGAGCGACAAGCGTACCGTGGAAGACTACCTCTACATCCAGAAGTACCTGCTCACCCAGCATTTCCAGTACAAGATGGCTCCCGACGGTTCCGTGAGTGAACCTGCTGTCGAAGACGTGGCTCTCCAACCGGGTACCGAGGAACTCAACTTGCTCAAGCTGTTCATGAAGGTGCAGCCGATTCTTCCGGGCACCCCCACGAAGGTCGGTACCACCTGGGAACGCGAAGTCCAGATTCCCGATAACGGCAAGACGACCTCGGTCTACAAGTCCTTCACGCTCGAGGAAGTGTTCATGCACGACGGTGCCCAGATGGCAAAGATCGGCATGAATGTCAAGTACCGCGAGGTGGCCGATTCCTCCGCGAACGTGCAGATGGAAAGCAAGGGCTTCATTGTCGGTACGGGCTCTATCCTGTTCGATGTCACGCATGGCGTCGTCTCTACGGTGAACCTCGAACTCCAGGGCCACGTAAACGTGACGGACCTCGTCGCGGGTAGCGTCATTCCCGACATGCACATCCTCCAGAAAATCAAGCTGAGGGGCGAGTTCTAATGTTCAGGTGCGGTTTAAGGCAAGTCATTTGTGGTACGCTTCTGCTGGCAGTCGCGGTTATTGCGAGCGACATGCCGTTCCCGCACCCGGAGAACGGCGCGGTCCGCCTGACGGAGAAGGACAGCCCTTACGTGCTTGAACAGGGAATCGTGATTTCTGCCGCCGACACGCTGTTTATTGAGCCGGGGGTTACCGTGCTCATGGGTGAATACGCGAAGATTACGGTCCGCGGTCCGGTGCATATCCTCGGGAGCGAGTCCAAGCCGGTCGTGTTCCGCAGTGCCGATTCTAGCGAGAGCTGGAACGGGCTCCATTTTGTTTCGACGAACCGCCCCTTCGAGGTCAAGAACTTCGTGGTAGAAAACGCATTCCGCAATACGGTATTCCGTTCCCGTGGGATTTTCGAGAACGTGAAATTCGTGAACAACTACTACGGCCTCTGGGTCGACGACGTACCCGAGGTGTTTCTCGCGCGTTGCGATTTCGTGCGCAACAGGTTCGCGCTTTCAGTTCGTGCAGGCAAGGTGATTTCTGCTGACACGAAGATTTCGGGCAACGTCTATGGTCTCTACCTGGAAGCGGGCGGGGACTTCAATGGCGACAAGTCCATGATCAAGGACAATCTTGAATCGGATGTCCGCAAGGAATCCGATGAACTTGCGGGTAGCGGCAAGCGCGTAAGCCGGAGTGTCTGGCACCGCATAGAGACTGGTTTCTAAGGGGTAGATGTGGAAGAATCGTTCCGTCGTTCCATACGCAAGATGACCGGTGCAAGCATTCGCCTGAATGCTTGCCCGAACCGCTCGTCTATGGTGGCGGACCTTTCGCAGTCCATGATGGTAACCTGGTCCATCGCCTTGTTCGAACACCTCGACGCGATGCTCAATAACCTGGACCCTTCTGTAGGCAATTCCGAGCAGATATCGTTTAGCGAGACGGCGTGGAAACTTGCGGATACTAGCTTCCCGCAGATTGCCGAAGCGGCGAACAAGCTTTATGACGAGTTCCGTGCCAAGTGGATGCAGCGCTTTTCGACCGACGAGGTCTTGCGCCTGCTGCTTGAAGGCGGCGACTTTATCCATCACGACGAGGAGAAGGGCTGGGCCCTTACGGTCAAGAACAACAAGCAGGATATAAACGCTTTCTATTCTGCGACCATACACCTGCTGGTGAGCGATGCCGAACCGCTGTTTGTGCGCATGCACGGCCGCGTGATGCAGCTGCAAGAAAAGTTGTGCAAGTACTGGCATTCCGAGAGTGCCGTGGATGCGGTATCCAAGTTGCTCCCGTGTCTGGAATCCTCGCTCCGCGACAAGGAGAACGCGATGATTACGTCGTTGCGTTCTTCGCTCAATGTGCTTGCCAAAAAGCGCTTTGCGCTTGCCTTCACGGGCAAGGGGCCGCAGCGCTATTACCGCAGCGCCGCCTCTTGTGCGCGTAATGTGGGCAGGTTCTGGAACCCGCACTACGCCTACGAGAACGGCTTCCTCGCTTTTACCGATGAATTTTGTGACTACGCGCGTGACTTGACACTCTATATTATAGATTGGTATCACGACAAGTGGTCTGTTTTCCTGCGCGGGTTCTCCCGTGGTCAATTGAACTTGTTTGAAACAACGGCCTCGGCCGAGGCTAAAAATTAAGGATAAACATGAAGAACGCATATAACTCGATTCTGGTTCTTACCGTCGTCGGACTGCTTGTACTGGTTGCGGGCGCCCTCTACTTCGGAGCCCCGCTCTTCGGCTGGATTATAATGGCGGCAATATTTGCAGTGTTCATTATCGACCAGTTCAAGTTGCTTTCTGCTCTCAAGAGTATCCGTTGCGAAGAAGCCGAGATAGAATCCTGCGAAAGGTCGGGCATGTATGCTGTTGCCGGCGAAGGCATTGTGGCGCGCCGCCTCAAGCTTGCCCGCGACCTGATGGGCAAGGGCGTGCGTCTTGATTCCGCGATTGCGTTCGAGGTGCTTTCGAACAATGCGACCGTTTCTACTCCGCGCAGCTCGGGCGGTACGGTGATTCTCCTCGGCCTTATGGGTACGTTCTTCGGCCTCATGTATTCTGTCGCTACTGCGGGTGTTGCTATCGACAATTCCTCCACGCAGGGCACGCTCGATACCATCCAGGTGCTGTTCGGCAACATGAAGGGCATTTTCGGTACCAGCCTTTGCGGCCTGTTTGCCGCCCTCGTGCTCGGCGCTTCCCGCGGGCTTTTCCTGAATTCGCGCGATGCGTTTATCGCTCGCCTCGATACGCTTACGCTTGGCCTGCAGGGCGAATCTGCGGGCGAGAACGAGAAGAGCAAGGATGAACTTGGTCGCCTGTTCGATTCTGTCGAGAAGAACCTGTCCGCTGTGGCCGCTTCTGTACAACAGGGGCTGAATGGTATTGTTTCCAAGGTGGGCGAGGAACTTTCTTCGACAACCGCCAAGCTGAATTCTGACCTTGGCTCGATGGTTGCAAAACTGGAAGGCACGCTTGGCAACCTGGGCGGTACTGTGGGTGCGGATGTCGCTAATGCGCTCAATCCGCTGAACGACTACATGAAGAACCTCCAGACCTCCGTGGAATCCTTGCCTTCCAAGCTGGACGAAAAACTGAATGCGATTTCTTCTGGCCTGAACTCCAGCCTGGATACAATCTCTGCAAGCGTGAAGGATGGCCTTTCGGGCGTTGCCGCATCTACCGAGAAGTCGATGGATGGCGCGGTGAAGAACATCGCCGAATCTGTTGCCGCTCAGGTCAAGCAGTCCGACGACCAGTGGAAAACCTTTATGGACAAACTCGCGTCCGAGACGAGCGCGAATGTGGATGCTCAGAAGGAAGGCCTCGAAACGCTCAAGAACGTGGCTCTCCAGGTGGCAGAGAAGGCGCAGGCGGGTTCTGCCGAACTTTCGCAGTCCGTTGCCGAAAAGCTCAGCGCGCTTTCGACCGATATCCTCGCTGCGTTCCAGAAACTTTCCGATACGTCCGCCGTACTGCTTGAAGCCCAGAAGGCGCTTACCGAGAGCATTGACAACCGCGTGGTGAAGGAGAAGGAAGCGACCGACGCGCTTGGCGGAAACATCGTGGAAACGGCAGAACTCATGCGCGTGAACCAGAGCGAACTCAGCGCGAACCTCGAGATGCTCCGTGCGGGCCTCGAGACGATTCTCGAAAAGCTCAGCGGCGATACTGCCGAACACGAAGACGAAGAGAACTTTGTGGAACACCTCAACCAGTCCCTGGAAGCGTTCCACGAGCGTGCAAGCGAAGTGCTTATGGAAAACGCGGTCAAGACTCAGGAAATCCTCCTGGAGGTCCTCGAGCAGACGCAACGCGCCGCAAGGCAGGTAACCCCGAAGGCAGAGGGCTAAGGTATGCGCTTACGTCGCGAAGAAGGCAGCAATCCCTGGATGGCCTATACCGACTTGGGCATCGCGCTCGTGTCGCTGTTCATCCTTGCGTTTGTCGCCATGGCTACCCTCAAGGAGCAGAAGGCGGAAGACCTTACCCGCACCGAGGAAGAGGTATTGAGCTGCCAGGAAGAAATGCGCAAGATTGCCGCCGAACGCAATGCGCTTTTGGCGAAGAGCCTGCAGACCTCTATCGAGGCGGGCCTTATCGCGCTCGAAGACGGCAAGATCCAGATTCAGGCATCGTTCCTTTTCCCGACAAACGGCGCCAAGCTCACTACGGAAGGCGAGGGTGTTATCAAGGGAATCAGCAAGGGCCTGCTCGACGCGCTCGATACGGGTGACGTGATTATGGTGAGCGGCTTTACCGACGATATCCCGTTCAGCGGGTCTACCACCTACACGAACTGGAACCTTTCTACCGAACGTGCCGTGAACGTGGTGAAGATGCTTATCAAGGAAGGGTTCCCTTCCGACCGTATATTTGCAGCGGGTTTCGGCGAATTCCAGCCCAAGTACCCGAACGATACCGAAGAACACCGCCGCCTCAACCGTCGCGTAGAAATTGGCGTTACTCCGCTTAGACTGGAGAAGCATTGATGCAGGAACGCGTTGATTCCATAAGGCGATCGATTGATTCTATCCGCAAGACGGGGACGATGCCGCATTGGCGCATGGCCTATGCCGAAAATCTCCTGACGCGCGCGGGTGAATACATTGCCGTGGATCGCGAACCCGAGGCACGCATGGTTTTGGATAAACTAGCGCGCTGGGTGGAAACGCATACCCCGAAGGTGGCAGAAAGTTCCGCGATGGAAAAGAACCCCATGATGTTCTGGAATGCAGACATGCTCCGGGGTATAATCGCGCAGGTTCGCAAAACGCTTACCGACAAGAAGATGCTCGTGCCTTCCATGGAACGGGATGCCATCTCGCGTCGTTTGGACCTGGTGGAAAAGTGGATTGCGGAAAACAATATTCTTGACGCTCACCAGGAACTGCTTGCGCTTCGCGGCGCTCTGATTGCCCGCCTGCGCCGTTCGTACAGGGCGCGCCTTGCCTCAAGCGATTACCGTTCCGGTACCTTCGTGCAGCCCGCGGGCACGCTTGTGGGCCCGTACAATGCCCGCCATACGCTCGAAGAAACGTTCCAGGTGGTGGGTGAACGCGACCCGATTTGGGTAGAAGACTTTCTGGATATTTACAACGACCTGTTCCGCATTGTGGAAAGGCTCGTGCCGCAAGATAAAAAGTAGGGACCTGCGCGGGTGAACTGCGCCAAAGGTGGGAGGTTTTATGGAAACGAGATTCTTGATGCGCTTTATCGGGAGCCGCACCGAACTTGCCCAGATATGGGACGAGATTATGGAGCAGTTTCCGGAGGCCGACCTGCCCAGCGAAGATACGGGAGACTGGTACACCGTCAACGACGTGATGGTCGACGAGTACGAGTGCCGTTTCGAGGAGTTGCCCGAAGAGGAACTCATCGCGATGGATGGAAGCCTGCTTGTGGAAGAATTCCCGGAAGATTTCCTTACCGACCTGATGGAACGCTACGAGCGCGTGTACGGCGTGTTCAAGTGGGCTTCGATGGATGTCGGGGTGGGCTGCGGCGAAAGCGAAGGCTGGGGTGAGTTTACCGCCGATTTCGTGGACGACTACTCCGACGAGGCGAACGAAATCTCCGAAGCCGTCCTCGGGTTTTGATGTTGCTGTCATCCCCGCGAAGGCGGGGATCTCCCTTGTGACTGTTAGTCCCTGCGGGCTTCTCGAGATTCGGGTAATGTATTAAACTGCAGAATCAGGCTTTTCGCACGCTCACACATAGCAAAAACCGCCTGGACTTGCATCCAGACGGTTTAATTTTTGCATTTTCTAGTAACTAATAACTAGTGACTAGTAACTGCGGCGGAGCCGCTTACGTCTTGTCTTCGCCGCGGAGCATGATGACCTTGCCCGTGCGGATGTACTCGACGATTTCGAACTTCTGCAAGAGGCTCTTGAGCGTGTCGACCTTCTGGCTGTTGCCCGTAATCTGGATGATCATCGAGGTGGCAGTCATGTCCACGGTATTCGCGTGGAAGTGGTCGCACAGCTGCAGGATTTCCGTACGCTGGTCGGGAGTGCAACGCACCTTGATGAGCGCGAGTTCCTTCTCGACGGCGTCCGTGCCGGTATGGTCCTTCGCCTGCACCACGTCCACGAGTTTCTCGAGCTGCTTGATGATCTGCATCAAGATTTCGGGATTGCCGTGGGCGATGATGTTCATGCGGCTGAAGTTCGGGTCGAGCGTGGGGGAGACAACGAGGGAGTCGATGTTGTAGCCACGGCGGGAGAACACGAGGGCGATACGCACGAGCACGCCCGGGCGGTTCGCAACCAACAGACTGATAGAATGAGCGATATCTTTTATCATGGTAATGTCCTCCTATTAGGTCGATCCCGTGGGCTTTTCGAGTTTTGCCTTGGGTGCTTCCGTAAGCATGGCGGTAAGCGGTGCGCCTGCCGGAATCATCGGGAACACGTTGTCTTCCTTTTCGCATTCGCAGTGAATGAGAATCGGGCCGTCGTTGTAGCTGAGCGCCTTCTGGATAACGCGTTCGGCATCGGCGGGGCGCTTGATGCGGAGCCCAGGAATGCCGTAGGCTTCGGCGAGCTTCACGAAATCGGGGTTGCCCATCATGTCCACGCTGGAGTAGCGGTGGTCATAGAAGAGTTCCTGCCACTGGCGCACCATGCCCAGGTACTTGTTGTCCATCACGAAAATCTTGATGGGCAGCTTGTGAATGGCTGCAGTCGCGAGTTCCGCTTCCGTCATCTGGAAACCGCCGTCGCCGCTGAAGCTGAGCACCGGCCAGCCGGTCTCGTTACCGAATGCGGCACCGATAGCGGCGGGGAAGCCAAAGCCCATCGTGCCTGCGCCACCGCTGGAGTGCAACTGGCGCGGATAGTTTATATGGAAGAACTGTGCAACCCACATCTGGTGCTGGCCCACGTCGGTCGTGACGATGGCCTTGCCGCCGGTGAGTTCGCTTGCAGTCGCAATCACGTGCTGCATGCGGAGGCCGCCCTGCTTCGCGTAGGTGAGCGGGAAGCGCTTCTTCCAGGTCTGGCAGGTCTTGATCCATTCGGCGGTATCGAGCCTGTTCACCATCGGGAGCAACTGCTCGAGCACGAGCTTCGCGTCGCCGCACATGAACACGTCGGGCTGCAGAACCTTGCCTTCTTCGGCAGGGTCGATATCGATATGCATCTTCACCGCGTTCTTGCAGAATTCATCGAGCTTGCCGGTAATGCGGTCATCCCAGCGGCTACCGATGGAGAGAATCAGGTCGCAGTCAAGCACGGCCTTGTTCGCGTACACGGTGCCGTGCATGCCGAGCATGCCGAGCGAAAGCTCGTGATCAACGGGGAACACGCCGAGACCGAGCATGGTGCAGCACACCGGAGCGCCAATCTTTTCGGCGAGTTCGCGCACCTGGCGGCTGGCCCCGCTGATCATGGCGCCGTGGCCCACGAGAAGCAACGGCTTCTTGGACTTGCGGAGGAATTCCGCCGCCTTCTCGACGCTTTCTGCGGAGGCGTAGGTGGGAATCTTGTAACCCGGAAGGTCCATCTGGTCGGTGAACGGGGCGGTGCATGCACCTGCAGTTACGTCCTTGGGGAGGTCGATGAGCACCGGGCCCGGGCGGCCAGTGCGGGCGATGTGGAAAGCTTCCTTCATCACGCGCGGGAGGTCGTTGGAATCCTTCACCAGGTAAGAATGCTTGACGGCTGCGAACGTCATGCCGCTCGTATCGCATTCCTGGAAGGCGTCCTTGCCGAGGTTCGGGGTAGTGGTCTGTGCGGCGAGCACCACGATGGGGCTCGAATCCATGAGTGCCGTGTAGATGCCGGTGAACGTGTTTGTTGCACCCGGGCCGCTCGTGACGAGGGCGACGCCGACCTTGCCGGTCTGGCGTGCATAGCCGTCGGCCATGTGGGTCGCACCCTGCTCGTGGCGGGAAAGCACTACTTT
>FLNZ01005248.1_pt1 | contig 10847 bp, 7 predicted proteins | sample 1140391 | NCBI WGS metagenome assembly FLNZ01 (sample SAMEA3878171, study PRJEB12797) | bioreactor metagenome | biome: Moose rumen | place: Sweden | collected 2011-10
GGCCTTTTCGCGCATGGCACTGACGAAATCCTCGAAGTTGTCGAACTGGTCCCAGTCTGATTTCTTTTTCTTCTTTGGCATAGTTATGATACGATGGTTGCGCCTTGGTCTTCGGTGTCGGTGGAGTCGGAGTCTTCATCGCCGCCGAAGCCTCTGATGGATTTCAACTCTGCGGTGCGCTGACGCTCCAGTTCCTCGTCAACGGCATCCTCTACGGCCTGCTTCATCTTGCGCAGCCGCTCGAATACGGCGGGCTCCACGCGGGGGTAGCCGTGGTGCCATGCGTCGAGCGACGGGGTGGTGAAGCCGAACTCGGCGGCATCGAGGCAGTAGTCCTCCCACGCCAGCACATCGTCCTCGGGCACGCTGTTATCGACGCAGAAAATGATTTCGTCCATCGTGAGGTCGTGCGTCTCGCCATAGTGGTAGATAGTGCCCGGCTGGTCGGAGTTCCAGAAGCCGTAGTAGGCATCGAGTTCCCACATTTTTAATAACTCGTTCAGATAGTCGTTGCAAGCCTTGTTGTAGGCCGCCTTCAGTTGTTCTGTTCGTTTCATGTCTTCTTGCAGTTCTTGAAATTCTAATGTCATAAGTTCTAATTCGTAAAATTCGCGTAATTCGTAGTCGTAAATCTTAGTCGCGCTCATTCTCCACAAAGATGTCCTTTTCCTCCTCGTCATCGGGAGCCTGCCATACGCCGTTGATTTCCTCCAGTTCCTGGGCATACTCCTTCTCGGTGAGTCCGTACTTGCGCATGAGGCGCTGTCGCTCGGCATCGTCGAGACTTTGACGGCCTTCTTTCACTACGCTGACGTCGCCGGTGATGTTGATTTGCGTGTTCGGCATCTGCTCCTGCGGGTCTTCGTCGCCACGGAAGTCGTTGTTGATTTTCTCCAGGTTGCGCTGTGCCTCCTTGATGGCCGAGACGTTTCCTGTCTTGCGTCCGAAGCCCATGAGCCAGGTGATGTTGTCCTCGTACATGGCTTTCTGAATGTGTTGCTTCGACACGTTCAGCCGTGCGCAGAGCTGGTTGACCACGTAGATGTCGTTGGCCACCTCGGTCTCTGAGCGCACGCTGACGACGCCATCGTCGGTGACGCGGATGCCGAGTGCCGCGACCATCTCCTGCGCGTCGGCGATGCCGAGCGAGGCGTTCTTCAGCAGCAGTCCGTAGTCGCGGGCCGCGATACGTTTCACCATCTGTCGCACGGGGACGGAGGTGTTCTCCATGAACTTATGGTAGCACTCCAGTGCGAGGCGTGCCCGGAATCGCTGGTCGGGCTTCATGTTGATGCGCTGCAGGTCGAGTTGGCCGTAAGCCCAGCGCACCACCTTGTCGATGTAGTTCTGTGAGGGTTGTGACATTTCTTGGTGAATAGTGAAAAGTGAATAGTGAATAGTAATGATCATATCAGCGGCTCGGCACGCGCCATCTTGTCCTTCAGGTCGCCCAGCACCTCGCGCTGCTGGCCGTAAGTCTGGTCGTGGGTGATGAACGTGTTCATGCGCATGTACCACGGCTTCAGTTGCTCGCCCAGCAGTATGCCGTCTGGCAGCACGATGCGGGCGGGATTGGCGATGCGACGCCCTGCGCGGTTCTGACCCTCGTCGGTGGTGCTCATCGCGATGTACTTGGAGTCGTTGAGAAAGAACACCTGTTGCACCAGGTCTGCACCATACCAACGGCGCATGCCAGTCCACCGCTCGCGGATGCGCTGCCAGCAGTGGGGCGTTACCTCCACCAGCATGTCGTGGCCGCCTATGATGTCGCTCATCGAACTCCTGAAGCCTGTGTAGCGTTCCTTGTCGCCCCCGTCTGGCCACAGCAGTATGAACGACATCCCCTCTTCGTGCCAGCGCAGCACACCGGATAGCAGGCCGAGGTGGTTCATCTTCGGGTCGGTCAGCCGTGCGCCCCACACCCAGCGGTTGCGGGTCTGCGGACTGGTCCACTCGCTCGACTCAATGCGCATCATGCCCTTGTGCTTCAGCAGCCACCTGCGCCAGCGCGGCATCTCGTGGTTCAGCCGTCGGCAGAGCCGTTCGTAGTCGCCCCGCATCTCGCGCAGCGTCTCGTCGGGGGTCATCGTGTCGGTCAGCATCGCTTTTATTAATTCGTGAAATTCGTGAAATTCGTAGTCGTTATTTCTCCTTTTTTGTGTCGGTTGATGGCTTTTCCTGCTTTGCAGCCTCGCTCTTGGCGAAGTCCTCTTCCGCCTTGCGCACGATAGGCTCCTGCACCTTGGCTTCCTCGGGGTCGAGTTCGGCGAGGCGGGCGAGTCGGTTCTGCAGGCCGATGAGACGGGTCTTCGTCAGGGGTTTGTCGGTCCTGCGAATGTAGCGGAGCAAATCCTGTATCTCCTTCTTCTTCTCGGTTTCGGCCTTCATGCGGGCGACGTATTCGGGCGATTCCTGCTCCACGAGCGTCTTGCAGCGCAGGTCGAACTCAGCCGACTGCATCTTCTTGTAGTGCTTCTTCAGGTCGTACAGCAGGTCGGCGTTCACGTTGTCCATCGACTTGATGTTGAACCGCTTGAGCCACTTGTCGCGATACGGCCCGTCGTTCAGCAGACGGTAATAGACCGTGGCCAGTTCCTCGTCTATCTGGCGGTAGATGCTCTCGTAGTTCTCCACGGCCTCCTGCGCCTCCTGAGCGTAGGGGGCTACGGTCTCTGCGTCGGTCCCCTGCTCGGCCAGCAGTTTCGCACGCTCGGCATTGGCGGCGGCGGTGGTACGCAGTCCGCGCACCGTCTCGGCCATCTTGCCCAGTTCCTCCGACATGAACGGACGCTTCTGAGCCAGCGACAGGCGGTAGTCCATCTCCCAGTCGGCCTCGCCCGCCAGCGGAGTCGCACCTGCCACGTTCGACACAGTGGGGACTGTCCCTGCTGTGACCGTCGCAGACGTTACGGAGGTACTGTCCCCGTTCTGTGCCGGTTTCTTGTCAGCCGATTCTTCATTCTTCATTCTTAATTCTTCATTTCCAAATAGTCCCGGATTCCGCTTCGCCTCTTCCTGCTGCTTGCGCTTCCGCTCCTCGGCCAGTTCCTCGTTGTTCTTCTCTCGCGGTGCGGTGCTCTCGTCGATCACCACCTCGATGCCCATCAGGCGGGCAATCTTTATCTGTCGCTCCATCTCTGGGTCGGTGGAGGGGCGCACGGCGATGCCCTGCTTGCGGGCTTCCTGCTCCTGCAGCGTCGGGCGGCCACGGCGGCGCTGGGGCACGGTGGCCTGCACGATGGCATACTGCTTGCCGTCGCTGCCCTTGACGGACATGCCCTTGGCAATCTCCTGCTTGATCTTTTCGATATAGACGCGCAGTCGGCCCACACGGGCGGCAAAGTCGCCGTAGCGCAGGGCTTTATCGACAAACTCGCGGGCAAACTGGAAGGCGCACAGCAGCCGCAGTCCCGTCTCCATATCCTTGCGGTCGCTGCGTTCCCACGCATCGCCGATACGCTCCAGTCGCGGCAGCTTGTCGCCTACGAACTCACTCAGGTCGGTCAGGTACTTCACCTGCTCATCGACCGTCATCTGACTGTAAAGTTTCTGTTCCATACTTTGTTCGGTTTCTTATTAAATAATGTATCTGCCACAAAATTACTGTCTGTCCCCCGATGCTTTGGGACAACCTTCATCCATATTCCCTGCCCCTTGTCCCGTTTCCACCGTGCCGACAGTCTATCTTTGCTCAAAAATCGCACAGACTATGTTCAGACTTGACAATCTCATCGAGCAGTGGGCGCACATCTACGCCCCGCTCCAGCACCCACTCGAAGCGACGGCAAAGCCCCGCGACCGCCGCTTCTTCCGCATCGACGCACTCGACCAGGAGTCGGAGTGGTCGCGCAATGCCGACATGATACAGCACCCCGTCGTCTGCTTCCCCACCCGCATCGACGCCGAGGTGGACCGCCAGAAGCCCAAGTTCGTCAGCCGTGCGTGGGGCATCTACCTGATGACCCCGCAGACCACCGTCAACCCCGCCCAGCAGACGGGACTGGAGGCCACCGACTGCAAACTGCTGCTCGACGAGATGGGCATGGACCTGCTCGGATTCCTCTTCGACCTGCAGGACGTGGCGGGCGGTCACTCCTGGCGCAAGGACACCCCGCAGAGCGTCCGCAGTCTCTACGACCGCCTCACCGACGAGGAGCGCCGCCAGATACGCGGCCTGCGCCTCGAAGAGACCCGCTGGTGGTCGGCCCCCAAGTCGTTCGGTCGATGGTGGATCCTCGGCTTCGAGGTCGAAGGTCTCGACCCCCGACCCCTCTGCATCCTCCCGAAGAAGTACATCGAAGAGTAAAAAAAGATGGAAGCCGCACCAGAGCGACTTCCACCTTTTAATATATATAGTAGCAACAAAAACATTTCCTGTCTATTCCACGCCCAGCAGGCGCATCACCCGCTGCACGTCGATATCCACCGTCAGGCCCTCTGTCACCTTCGCCTCTATCTGCTTGCCGTAGGCCAGACAGAGATAGCGTGAGATTCTGCCCGCCAGGTGGTTCACCTCACGGCGGATGAACGGTCTGTGCGACCTGCCGACGGAGCGGTCCCACGACGAGATATAGCGCACGTCGTAGCGGGCATTCTTCGAGCGGTCAACGTCGCTCGCCGACGTACCCGCACCGACACCGAGTTCGGCAAACCTCATGTATCGGGCATACACATAGGTCAGATAGATGTCGTCGATGTCGTCAGCCGCCTTGATGGAGCCACGGAACGACTTCATGCCGCGCCCTGTCGAGTACCAGCCGTGCTGACGCTTGCGCCGCTCATTCACCTGACGGTAGCCCGGATAGACCTCCACAGGGAATACGTGCTGCGTCGCACCGCCTATCTCCAGCATTTCGAGCGTGTCCTTGTGAAACTTGGTGATAGCCCGCCGCAAGTCCATTGGCGGTCTGATTACGGGGTCGATGTCTCTTGCCATATCCTATGCCTGTTTTGATGTTGATAGTACAAAGATACCACTTTCTCCCGCTGGACTGGGACAACCCTTGTCCCATCTTTGCCGCAGGAAAGCATTAATTTAGCACTCACAAACGCAAAAACCACATAGACAATGGGAAGAGGAGACACTGCACAGGCACGCATCAACGTGACCACCAACGCCGAAAAGGCCAAGGACGACATCGAGATACTCAACAAACTCCTGAAAAACCTTCAGAAGACCAAGCAACTGATGATGAAGGAGGGGCTGGCCTTCGACAAGGACGGCAAGGAGACGGCCACGTTCAAGAAACTGAACCGCGAAATCAAGGATGCCCAGGAAGGGATGAAGCGCGTGACCGACCGCACGACGCTGATGAACAAGACCCTCGGCAACCTGAACGACATCAAACTGAAGGAACTCAAGACCCGCTACCGCGAACTGACCAAGGAACTCGGCAACTTCTCTGGTGCAGAAAAGAAAGCATCGGCAGAGTGGCGGAAGAACCTTGAAACAATCCGCAATAAGATTACCGAGATAGAGGGCTCTGCTGGCAGGGCTTCAAAACAGGTGACTGGTTTTGGCGGATCACTCAAGACTACGCTCAAGAATCTCGTAGCCTATGCGGGTGTGTTCCAGATTTTCAATCAGATAAAATCCGCGCTGGAGAGTATTGTCAAACTTAACTTGCAGTTCTCTGACCGTGTTGCCGATATCCGAAAGGTAAGCGGACTGGCTATGAAGGACATCAACGACCTTGCCAAGAACCTTGCTAAAATTGATACACGAAGCAGCATGGAGTCTTTGCTCGGATTGAGTTATCAAGGCTCAAAACTGGGATTTGGCGAATATGGGATAGCCGGACTTGAATCATTCACAAAGGCGGCCAATCAGGTAAATGTAGCCCTCCATGAAGACCTTGGTGATGATGCGATGGTGCAACTGTCAAAAATGACCGATGTGATGGGACTGATACCGAAGATGGGCGTCGAGAAGGCTATGCTTGCTACAGGCTCAGCCATTTTCAAACTGGCATCTACCTCTACTGCCGCTGGTGGTCCTATCGTAGAGTTCTCAAAAAGACTGATGGGACTTGCCAATCAGGCAGGCATAACCGCTGAAGAACTGGTGGCCTTTGGAGCCAGCGCGGATAGTATGGCTTTGGCTCCCGAGGTGGCAGCAACGGCCTTCAATAAACTGATAACCGCCATGCAGAAACAGCCTAATCTGATAGAGAATGCGCTTGGGATGTCGAAAGGCACTATCAACGACCTCTATCAGGCAGGGAGAATGACAGATGCTATCGTCAAGGTGTTCGAGGCGATGAATCAGAAGGGTGGCATGAACGCACTGATGCACGCTGGCGTATTCAAGGACTTGGGTTCTGACGGTGCCCGTCTGGTAGGTGTGATGGCGACGATGGCCAATAGGGTAGATATGGTCAACAAGTCGCTTGAGACGTCCCGTAAGGCATTCAAGGACGCTACCGCAGTAACCGACGAGTATAACATACAGCAGGAAACAGCCGCCGCACTCGTAGAGCGTGCAAACAATATGTGGAATAAGTCATTTGTCAATCCTGATGGCGTTGATAACGTAAAGGAGTTGGCTCAGGCTTGGTATGATGTTAGCAAGGCACTCACGGAGAACAAGGCCGCAATGGGTGCCATCCAAATACTGATTGGAGGTCTGATGAAAGCTCTCCAAGGACTGATGATGGTATTGCCAGGACTGCTTTATGCCTTTGGTACACGGGGCATAATCTGGATGCTTACGTCACTCGGCAAGGCTTTCGGTGCTGCAACAATCTCTGCGGTCGGTTTCCGTGGCGCATGGCAGGCCCTTACGTTAGCCATGAAAGCCAACTGGATTAGCCTTGCCGTTGGACTGCTTGTGCAGTTTACCGTATATCTCGTATCGACCACCGACAAACTGAAGGAACTGCTCGGCATAGAGACAGAGCACCAGAAGAAGATGGAGGAAATGCGCAAGGCTTACGTTGCGTCAAATGAGGAAGCCGAAAAAACCGTACAGCGGCTTGACAACTACAAGAAAGCACTTGATGATGCAAATCTTTCGCAAGACCAGCGCACACAACTTATCAAGAAATTCAAGAATGAATATGGCGACTATCTGAATTACCTCGGCATTGAGATTAAGACCATCGACGACCTCCGAGACGCATACGCTGATGTTGTTCGTGTGATGAAGCAGAAGAAACTCTATGAGGAGCGCGAAAACTACAAGACCAGTCTTACAGGAGAACGAAAGACGGAAAACAGAAAGGTAGGCGTTCAGATTGACGAGGAGTTGAAAGCCCTGGGCGTAGATACGGAGAAATACAATTCGAGTTACTTCGACAAGCAGTTCCGTGCCGATCCGCAGCGACTTATCGGATATATCATGCGTGATCAGTTCAAAGGCGTTACAGAGGGCGACGATGAAGGAATCTGGGTACAGAACAAGAAAAGCAGGACTGCCTATAAGTCGTACAACACACGTCGCCTGTCTAAACTGGTAAGTCAGTATATCGAGAAGGCTCGCGGTATCGCCGATGATGAAGCCGAAGCCGACAAGATGTGGGCTAATGACTTGAAGGGATTCGATAATGACAAGTTTGAGGAGGGTAAATTCAAGAGCCACCTTAACAATAACTTTGACCCCTTGCAGAATGCCCCCGACAAAGACGCCATCCGCGCCGCGAAGAAGGCGGAGGCAGAGCGGCGCAAGGCGCTTCGTGCGGAGATGAAAGAGGAACAGGCACAGGCCAAGGCCATCATCGACAACGTGAGGAACTACTACCAGCGTCAGATTAATGCCATCACCGAAATGGCCAACACGACGGGTATGGACCCGAAACTGCAAGACCAGATGGTGAACGGCATGAAGGAGCGCATGAACACGGCTCTGGCCAACGTGCGCAAGGCTATCAGCGGCACGAAAAACGAGTGGGAGGAGTTCAAGCAGACCATGCGCGATGACCTCTACGAACCGCTCGACGAGAACGGCGAGAACCTGTCAACCGAACTGCTCGACAAGGTGATGGACAACAACCTCGAACAGTTGCGCGAGATGATTGAGAAACTGTCGAAGGAACTCAACCAGCAGGGCAGCGTGCTGCTCGACCAGATACTGCGAAAGGCCAGTGAGAACGAGGCCGTCAACGCCAAGATTGAGAACACGCTGATGAGAGCCCGCGAACAGGAACTGCTGGAGCGTAACTACACGGCCAAGGTGGACAAGGACACCGAGGGAACGATGGAGCAGTTCGGCATTGCCGCCATCACCGATGCGCAGGCAAAGCAGATGCGCGACTGGAGCGCACAGGGCAACGACCACGCACTGCAGCAATTCCTCGAAATGCGCACGAAGTATTGGCAGGTGGCCTTCGGCAATGCCCGCAAGAACCTCATAGACCTGTTGCAGCAGGACGTAAACACCCAACAGGGACAGGAGAGCGTGCTGCAACTGCTCTTCGGCGAGGACTGGAAAGAGGGGCTGACGGGCAGCGAACTCGAAGGCATCCTGAACATGACCGCCGACCAGTGGAAGGTGTTCTACGATAAACTCATCGAGTACACCGACAAGTGGACCGACGCACAGAAGAAAGCCTACGACGAGGAGAAGAAGCGTCAGGACTACCTGTTTGAGAACCGTACCGACGTGATGGGACTCAACACGCTCGAAATCGGTTACGAACAGCAGTCCAAGTCCAACCAGCGATGGGGCAAGCCGCAGACGTTCATGGATCGTATGGGACTGGGCTCGATGGACACCATCACCAACGACCCCGAGGTGAAGATGATGGAAATCCGTCTTGCCAAAGCCGAACTCTACTATCAGAAGATGCAGGAACTGCGCAAGGCCGACAAGATAAGCGAGGAGCAACTGATGACCGCCAAGCAGCAGTGGAGCGACGCGCAACAGGCACTGATGGACAAACTGGCCGCACAGGCCCAGGAGAAGATGCAGCAGATACAGCAGTTGCTCGACCCCATCAAGGACTTCGGCGCGGCAGCGGGCGAGGCGATGTATATGACCGTCAACGGACTCGACGGCGAGGGCGACGCATGGCGCAACGCCATCAAGAACATCATTAAGACCTACGGCGAGATGACCATCCAGATGATTGAGAAGCAACTCATACAGATGCTCGTGCTCGAACAGCACCACCAGGAGGAGGAAGACGCGGAGCGCGGCCATCAGGACCGTATGAAGCAGATCAAGAACGAGGGCGACGCCGACCAGATTAACGCCCAGAACCTACTCAACGCCAAACTTATCTCCCTTGGCAAAAAGTCAAGTAAGAAAGAGGAGCAGGAACAGCAGAAGTCAGAGGATTCTAAAGTCGATATCGTAGGCGAGGGTGGCGAGACGCTGCTCAACATCGCTGGTCAGGTGGCTACCCAAAAGACGGCCATCACAAAGGAGGAAGCCCAGCAGGAGACGCAGATACAGCAGCAACAGCAGTCCACCTCGCTCTCAGGACTTGTCACCGCCACCGTGGCCAAGGTGGTGCTCGGCATCGCAGGCGGTTCGGCAAAGACCATCAGCGAACTCGGCTGGTGGGGTCTGCCGCTCGTCGCCGTGATATCAGCCGCTCTGATGGGACTGCTCAACTACGCCCTCTCTGCCATCGGAGGCGGTAGCAATGGCGGAACGAATACCACCGCCACGCCGAAGGTGAAACTGGCATCGGGGATGCTGACCTACGACGAGGGTACGGGCATTCCCGACCGCAGCGGGCGCAAGGCCGCAAGCAGCGGCAGCAGTTGGCGAGGGCCGCAGGGCGAGTACCTCTCCGACACGCAGCAGACGGTGCTGGGCGACGATGGCCGCGTCTATCGCGCCCGCACCGCCGCCGCCCTGCCCGAGGGTGTCCACATGCTCACGCAGCCCGTGGCCACGATGGTCAACGGACAGCCCGGCCTCGTGGCCGAGCGAGGTCCCGAAATCGTCATTGGCCGCAAGACCACCCGCCGCCTGATGATGGACGAGCCGCAGTTGCTCCACGCCCTCGCCACCGTCGATCGCGGCATCACCACCCGCCGCATACGCACCTTCGACGAGGGTAACATCTCCGACCTCGCACAGGCCATCACCCCCGCCTCGCTCCCCTCGCCCGACGGGCAGAACGCCGAGGGCAACGACCAGAACGAGCGCATCGCCGCTGCCCTGGAGCAGAACACAGAGGCTATGGCCGCTTTCGCGCAGGTGATGTCGGCCATCCAGCAGAATGGCATACAGGGCGTGTTCCGTGAGTTCGGCTCCGGCTCGCTCGACGAGTCGATGCGCCGAGTGAACAACTTCCGAAAGAAATATCCAGCATAAACAATGTCCCAAACAAAATCGGGCTCAGTGCTATCTTTGTCAGCAGAAATATTTAAGTACACAAGACTATGACAAAGAAAAGCAAGAGACTGCGCAGCGCAGCATCCAGCGTAGGTACATCGACGGTGCAACAGCCAGCAACGACCATGCCGACACAGGGCGGACACCCGAACATCACCACCGTCACCTCGCGGCAGGAGTTTGAGCGCGAGGCACAGCGGCTGCGCAACAGTGGCTATACACAGGTGCCAGGCTACATCGGCGGCGGCAGAGGCGAGGGATTCCGACCCGACTACGGGGCATACATCGAGGCCAAACTGTCTTGCGAGGGCGACTGCGGCGCATCGGGCAAGACCAGCCTGCCACTGCTCCACGTCACCAGCGGCGGGGCAGTCAGCGTGAAGGCTGAGAACGGACACGAGGGCAAGTATATCACCTGGGGAGCGGGCAACCGGCTGCCTAATGTTGTCTCGCTGCTCTGCGAGCTGAACCCCTACACGTCGCCGGCACTGAAGTTTAATATCGACCTCGCCACGGGCATGGGGCCGAAGCCGATGTGCGAATACACGCAGTACGTCGG
>FLNZ01000429.1_pt1 | contig 10824 bp, 4 predicted proteins | sample 1140391 | NCBI WGS metagenome assembly FLNZ01 (sample SAMEA3878171, study PRJEB12797) | bioreactor metagenome | biome: Moose rumen | place: Sweden | collected 2011-10
GGTTCAGCAGTATCTGCTGACTGTAGTCAACGATAATGATTCGATTGTCCATCAGCAGTTGACGAACCGAACCCATGTGGATTTGCAACTGGAAGATGAACATTACTTGTGGGGCGTTCAGAATGCCGATGGAGGTATTCCTTCCGACGGCAGTGCGCTAAGGTCCGTGGTGAATTCGATTAGCAAAATTGATGCAGACATAGATTCCACCCACATGCTCCATGTTCCTGTTTACAAGCCCCGCAAAGACACAAGGATGCTGGTGTTGAACTGGGGTAATAAAATATTAGAAAAAGGCTGGGACCGACCGAATGATAGTGACACTCTTACTGCAGAAGAAGAGTATCGATGCTGGGTTGTCGCAATTCAGATGATTAACGCCTATTATGAAGGATCCTTGACTCAGGATGAAATAAAATTGTATGGAAAGACAGTCCCGTTGACAGATTTTAATTTTTTAGGAAAAAAATACAACCGCAATAGTAAGGATAGTATTTTAGCACCATTCTTACTCGGTAGTAATGGAGCTGGCAAACGCTTTGAGTCTTTAGCGACATTGGCTTGGGCTTTGAAAATTAATCCCGAAAGCATTGATGTGGCTGTTAGTAAAAACATAAATGACATTCATGTTTTGAAAAAAGATGATTTAGAGAGATATATTGATGCAAACCGTCCAATTTTAGTCTCAAATGGCCACCATATGATGGTTGCTGATGGTTATGATTTTCACGATTCCTTAAACAACAAAATCCATCTATTAAATATAGGAAATGATAGTATTGCGGAATGGAGAAGTTTTGATGATACAATTAAAGCTTATTATGCTCCGCCTCGTATTTATTCTGCTGTTCGTAATACAGATACTCTTGTTCATCAAGATGACGATAGCGACGGTCTTGTTAACTATGATGAAATCTACAGATTCAAGACAGATCCAAACAAAGCTGATTCTGATGGGGATAGCATTGATGACAAAATAGAAATAATGTCTTACACTCTAAAAGAGCCTTTATTTATAAACGGAAATTATTTAGGAACAATTAAAACTGTTCCCACAGAAAGAACAGATTCTACGGAACGTGAAGTGTGGTGGTATTTACGAAAAGAAATATATGTTGATATAGACAAGGATTCAATTAGAGCGGAACTAGATAAAGATTCCGATCATAATAACGATGTAGGAATGGTTGCATGGGATGGTGAAGAAGATTTGAACCATAATGGGTATGTTGATTTTGGAGAAACTGATCCCTATGATGCTTCTGATGATTTGAATATTGTGATAAATACGATTCCCTTGACAGAATGGGATATCCCAGATAGTTTAACAATTTATTCTATAGGCGGTCTTTATATGAATGACCGTTCTAAATGCTATGATGGAGAAGACTATTGTAAAATCGCAGCTGAATCGGGTAAACTTCATTATGCAGTGTCTGTTGGGGTTGACTCTAAAATTGGTTCAATAATTAGTAAGGGCGGAGTTGGATTACGTAATAGGGCCTCTGTATTTGGAAACATAGACATATATTCGCTTCCTAATAATTATGCACCAATAGAAATGCAAGAATCAGCAAATCTTTATGGGAATACATCCTATTATAATTATATGGATTGGCCTTATCGTGTGATTGATGGCGAGGAACATCATATTGATTCGGTGCTTGGAACTTCAGACCTTATCATTCATAGGGGACAACAAGCTACATTAAATGATGGCGACCATTACCGTTCTGTTCGGGTTATGTATGGCGGCAAACTAAAGGTTAATCCCGGAAAAATGTATATCGGTAATATTCAACTAGAATCTGGCTGTCAACTGGAATTTTTAGAACCTGGTAAAGAAACCGTTATCCATGCGGAAGGTGCGTTTCTTTGGAGAGCTTCTCTTGTTAACGAAGACAAGAATCTTGTTGCAAGGGGCTTCAAACTCATTCAGTATGGAGAACAACCTGTATTTGTAGAAGGTGACTGGGCTGGCACAATTCATGCAGCAAAAGCTCAATTGATTTTGGGTCAAACTGTGAAAAGTGTATATGGAAGATTCTTGGGAAAGAGCGTGATTGTTCATCAGAACACCGATGTATATCGTGTTGACTTCAACCCAATCCAGCAGTCTATAGAGATTTCATTTAAATAGGAGGCTTGTTATGAATAAAGTTCTAATGACAATAGTGTTTCTAACGACGATGTTGTTATCAGCTGAGTTTGATAATCCTCAAAGTAATTTCAGACAGGGAACTCAATTAGAATTTGAACCAAACTATTTAGCATTCAATTTTGGAAAAACTTGTTCCTTGAATTATATTAATTGTGTTACGGACGAATTCGGCCCCCTTTATGGTTTTGCGTATTATTCAACATTAGATACAAACTTTGCTGTGTTTGTAAACATTTATGCTAGTAGAATCACTATTTTTAATATTCATACAGGTTCTTTTTTCGAAGAAAGAGATATCACGCTTAGTCAAATACTTAAACAGGAATTTATTAATCTGCAAGAATGGGGTGTTGTAAATATATCAAAGGATAGTGCATCTAGTTTAATAGATAGAATGGTTTATAATATGCTTGAATGTAAAGTAGATATGGAGGATATTTACAATGCAAATGATATGATTTCTGAATATACATATATAGCTCTATGCGACACCTTTGAATGTTGTGCGGAGCCAACTGATGGTGGAACTGCAATGATTGAGAACTGGTGGACTTTGCTTCCTGATGATAAACCTACATCAATTAGCCAAACTCCTGTTGCAAACAGGTTCAATATATTCCGCATAAATCGTGGAACGTTCTTTATCGAAGGCCTCAATAAGTCCTCTCCCTACAAAGTATTTGATGTAAACGGCATTCTCTTGAAACAGGGCATAACCGAAAACGGCGAAGTCCAAGTCCCCAAGCCCCCCGCTGTCCTCGACATCGCACACCAGAAAATTTTGCTGAAGTAAAGAAGTGCTATTAAATGTTTATGGAAGGTTCCTAGGAAATGGAGTAACAGTTCATCAGAATACCGATGTTTATCGTGTTGATTTCAACCCTATTCAATCTGCGTTAGAAATATCATTTAAGTAGGAGGTTTGTAATGAAGAAAGTTCTGATACTGATTGTGCTTTTTGCAACATTATTGTTTGCGGCTGAGTTCGAAAATCCTAAAAATACAATTCGTCCTGGAACAAGGCTTGGTTTTTTCTCGAACTATTTACCATTTCAATTCGGGGATGCATGCAACTATAGTTTCATAAATTGCGTTAAAGATATGACTGGCGATTATACCCCTTTTATGGGATTGGCATATTATTCCACATTAGATACTAATTTTGTTGTATTTATAAATTTGATCAATAGCGATATTATACTTTTTAGAACATATATAGGTCTATCTATTGAATCTGGTAACAAAAAAATAAAAGACATGTTAAAGCACGAATTTATGAATTTGCAGGAGTGGAATGTTATTGACATGTCAAAAGATAGTGCTGAAGCTCTTATTGATAAGATTATTTACTATATGCTTGGTGGCGAATGCGAATGGAAAAATATGGAGGACAGTATTTATACCGATTCTATGGGAGATATAGTATACCCCTCGTATATTCATGATGCAACCTGCGACACAATAGGATGCTGTGCAGAAGAGATTGATGGCGGTGCGGTAATGATCGACAACTGGTGGACTTTGCTTCCTGATGAAAAACCTACATCCGTTTCCAGGACCCCGATCAAAAATAGATTCCGTCTATCCCGCATGAACCATGAAACGTTCTTTGTTGAAGGAATAAATGAAGCCACACCCTACAAAGTGTTCGATGTCAACGGCATTCTCTTGAAGCAGGGCATAACCGAAAACGGCGAAGTCCAAGTCCCCAAGCCCCCCGCTGTCCTCGACATAGCACACCAGAAATTTTTGCTGAAGTAAATTTTTGTATATTAAAGAGAAAAACAATATGAATACCGTAAAAAACATTTTTTCCCTTTTGATTTTAGCGACAACATTTGCCATGGCAGCCCCGACATGCGCAGGTATCGAAGTCGGCGCCAAGGCATACAACGAGGGCGAATTTGAACGCGCCATCGACGAGTGGCGAACCTGTGTCGATAACGGCATGCAGGATGCGGACCTGTACTACAACCTCGCAAACGCCTATTTCCGTAGCGGCAAGTTGGGCTTTGCCATTTACTACTACAAGTCGGCTCTCCGGCTCGACCCGAGCAACGACGACGTGTCGCACAACCTCAAGTACGCGCAGGCCATGACCCGAGACAAGGTGGAAGAAGACGGCGAAGAGAACCCGCTGCTTTCGGGGCTTTTCAAGGCGCACCACGCGCTTTCCTTGAAGGTGCAGATGTGGACGCTTCTTGGAATCTTCTGGGGCATCGCCATCGCCGCAATTGCAAGGCGCATCAGCCGAAGTGGAAAGGCGAAGAACATCCTCGTCGGAACGATGTTTGCACTTTCTTGCGTATTCTGCATTATCGCCATGAGCGCGGGCTACAAGATTTTTGTCGCCGAAACCGAAGTCGTAGGCGTCGTAACCGCAAAGGACGCCGACGTGACCAGCGCCCCGAACGACAAGTCGCAAACACTCAACACACTTTCCGAAGGCACGTCCTTCGAAGTGCTTAGCGAACAGGGCAACTTCGTAGAAATCCGCCTCGGCGAAAAAGTCCGCGGATTCGTGAAGCAGGGAGATGTGGGAATCGTGAAATAGACGAAAGAACGGCTCTGCGACAGACGAAAGAAGTGATTACACGATCCAGCCGCCGCCTAGCACCATGTCGCCGTCGTAGAACACGGCACACTGGCCTGGGGTCACGGCGAACTGCGGCTGTTCAAAACTGGCGAGCGCGTTGCCGCCTTCAATGATTTTTATCATGCACCGGGTCGGGCGCTGACGGTAACGAACCATTCCCTCACACTCGAAGGTATCGCCAGCAGCATAAGGCGCTCCCGTTGCCGGGTTGACGCCGTGCCAGACGCAATTTTCAATGCGGACTTCGGTAGCGGCGACTGCCGACTTGTCGGCGGTGACCACGATGTCGCCCGTTGCGGGGTCTACGCTACGGATAAACGCGGGGACGCCCAGGGCAACGCCCAATCCCTTGCGTTGCCCCACCGTGTAACGGTGGAAACCTTCGTGACACCTTAAAATTTTTCCGCCTTCGGTCACGAAGTTTCCTGGGCGCGTCATCGCACCGAAACGCTCTTCCAAAAAACGCGTATAGTCGTTTCCGTAAATGTCGAAGCAGATATCCTGGCTGTCGCTTGCGCCCGCGTTTTCAAAGCCGTGCTTTGAAGCCAAAGCCCGCACCTCGGGCTTTTCCATGCCCCCGAGCGGGGTCATCACGCGCGCAAGGGCCGCATCGGGCACGCCGAACAAGAAGTAGCTCTGGTCCTTCGCGGTATCTTTCCCCTTAAAAAGCCTGCGGACGCCGCCGACATCCTTGACCTCCACGTAGTGCCCCGTCGAAAGGAAGTCGGCGCCATGCGAAAGCGCAAAGTCCATCATCCAGCCGAACTTCACGAACCGGTTGCAGTAGCAGCAGGGGTTCGGGGTACGCGCCCGTGCAAAGTCATCGTGGCAACGCTTCAGCACCCGCTCGGTGAACGCCTCGTCGCAAACCGCCACGTGGTGCTCAATACCCAGCCGTCTGGCAACGGCCCGGGCCCTGAGCACGCTCTCGTCTTTTTCGGGGTCGTATGCATTCGAGAGCGGCGGCAACACGCGAAGCGTCACGCCAAAGACATCGTAGCCCTGCTCCAGGAGCAGAAGCGCCGCCACTGACGAATCCACTCCCCCGCTCATGCCGACTGCTACACGTTTCTTTGCCATCTTACCACTAGAAGTCAAATACGGGCTGCGCTCCATGCAAGCAATGACGATTTATTCACTAATCGAACCGAAGCATCAACGCTATTTCGAATTGCAGAATCTGCCGCAAGTGCGGAGTCTCGTCGTCCAGCTTTTCGTGAATCTGGCGGTACTCGATGTAGCTGCTCATCGATGCAATCTTGTTGAACTGGTAGCCCGCACTCGGGCGGATAAACCATTCGTGCGTGCGCGAGGGCACCGTCCTGTCGGTCATGTGGAGTTTCGGCTTGTAAACCGTCTGTGGCACACCGTCATACAGAGGGTCGTCAAAATGCCACTGTCTAAACACGCCGTCCGTACCGCTTTCCTTGTTCCACATGTTGTATCCGTCATCGGGGTCATACTGCTTGCGGATGGTCTTCTTGTAGTCGTAACCGGCAGTGAACTTGAGGTCTATCGAATTCTTGAACTTGAAGAACCACTTGAAGAACTTCACCGCCTTGTCCAGCTTGAGCGGATAGGTTATGGTGAAGTCGTCGCCGATATTGAACATAAAGTCATTGTAGAGCGAGGTATGGATCCATGGCGTTTCCCAGAAATAATCCGTCGTATCCTTGCCGTTTCCCGAAGAATCCGGCCAGGTCGTTATGCCGATGACTTCCTCTTTCGGGCGACGGTCCGTATCCTCGATTTTCATACGCACGCTGTTTTCGATACGCATGTTGTTCTGTAACAAGAAGGTCACGCGGATAAGCGGGTTGAAGTTGATGCTCTGTGACCAGGAATCTTCGGAACTCTGGAACGGATGTACCGTCGTCGTATAGGCGTAATCAAAACGATGGTAGGTCGAAACGCTTCGGAAACCGTTCAGGATGGACACGCGCTGCGAAAAATTCGGGACTGTCACTCCGACACCGATTTTCGGCCACACGGTCGTCGTATCCAGATACAGCGGGTATTCCCTGGACTGGGCGAAATCTTCCTTCCACTGCAAATCACCCGTTACGCCGATATCCCAAATCGGGAGCGTGATTCCGGTTCCCACCTGGAACTGACGCGAAACGGCATGTCGGAAATTTCCCTGATACACGAGCGTATCTACATGGTGGTTTCGATACTGGGCGAAACGGCGGAAATCGTCGCGGTGGTCAAGCCCCATGTCGCCCGTGACAATGTTATAGAAACCTCGATTGCGGTAGCCGTTGCCAAGACCAAGGCCATACAGGTAATACTGCAACGGAGTCACGTGCTGTTCCTCGTTGAGCTGAGCCAGGGTGAAGTTTTCGCCTACCGTGTTGGTTGTAGCGGTCCAGCCAAATCGAACTTCGCGCCATTTCACCTTTTCAAAGGCGCCTGCCACCACGTTCCCCTTGCCAAAGGCATTCGCAAAGTCGAGCACCTTGAACGAAGGAGTAAATTCAAACCGGTTCGTCTGGGAAATCGTCCAGTAATTCTTCTCGATCGTCGTCTCGTCCATAAAGTCGAAATCGTCGGGAATCGTCTTCTGCTGGTTAAAATCAGAACTGAAATTCGCCGAAAAGGGCAGGAAAGGAATCAGGCGCGGGTTGAACCCTATCTTGAACTGCTGCGAGCGGGCGCGTTCGTTGCGGAGAATACCGTAAGAGCGACCGTATTCCTTGTGGCCTACGCTATCCACCTTGTAGAACACCGTGGTGTCGTAACGGATTTCGTAGGAATCGGGATTCTGCATATCGATAGCAAGGGTATCGCCATTTTCGGAAACCTTGGGAATCGTGTCGTGGGGAATCGCCACGATACTGTCCCCCGATACATAGACGCGTCGGTCGGTATGGTCGAAGTCAAAAATATACTCGTTTGCGAAAAGGCCTCCGTCACGCGAGGTAAAGAAGTTCTTTTTCACGAACGCCTCGCGGTCGCCACCACCGTACATATCGCGCTTGATGTTCAACGAATAGTTTGTCGTAAGGAACGAGAATATGTTCCAGCGCATGTTCAGCTTGTGGTTCAACTCCGTCGTGTAAGTCACGATTTTATCGACCTGCGGTTCCACGTAATCCGGGTCGCGGTTCTGGTTTACGTAACGCACGTAGTTCAGGTCGAAGATGGTCAGGTCGAAAGTCTGCGGCCAAGGTTCGAACTCCGTCTTGGAAATCGGCTTCAGCCATTCGTACTTGGAAAGCCCGTCGAGCGGATGGAACCGGAACAGGCTGAACGTACCGAGCTTATACTCGATGATGGTATGGTAGGAATAGGACGAATCCGCCGAGGTTGTCGCACGTCCTTCCGACTCGTTATAGGAATAACTGAGGGCCGGACGGTCGAGAAAAATTTGAGACATCACTTCGCCCAGCTTGGAATCGCGGGCGTGATAGTCCTTGCGGTAGCTGATGCCAAAGGACCTGTCCCGCACGTAAGACTGATACCCCTTGGATTCCGCATTGTCGCGAAGTTCCTGTTCTTCCTTGTCGGAACCCACTTCCAGCTTTTTCTGGAACATGTCCCCGGTCAAGTCCACGAAACTGCTTCTCTTGAGCATCATGTCATCGGTCGGTTTCATGTAAGGACGCTTGGTCGTGCTGTGATAACCGAGCGAAAGCGGAATATGGAAACCGGAACTGTCGTCCAGGAACTTGTTCAGGTTCATCGTGAAATCGCCCGCCACGTCGAGCTGCGAGGCCGCCACCGAGGTTTTTGGCTTCGGAGAACCGTTCGAGGTCGAAAGGGTCGCGAAGTTTCCGTCCTGATAGCGGACCGCTCCTGACAACGAAATGAAGTCGGCGAAATTCACCTGACCGCTCGTGCGGGCCGCATAGCCCCATTCGGTATCCATATCCGAGAGGCGCAGGTCATCGAGCCAGAAGGTTCCTTCGAGGTCGTCTTCGGAGGCGCTGGAATCGGCAATAATCACGAAACGCATCCAGTCAATACTCGTAATGGAAGGATTTCCCACCAGTTTCAATTTTTCGTCACGGTCTCCGCCCAAATCCTTTTCGACCGCCTCCAAGTAAGGCGGGCGGCGGCCCCGCTTCAAATCCGAGAAGTCGGAGACATCCATCGCGAAGGCGTTGTCGAGCCAGTTGCGTTCATCGCAATCCTGCGGACGCTCGGTTCCCTTCTTGCAAGAGTAGTTCACCGGGCGGAAGCTCCATTCATAATAGTCATTGGACCCTTCGAGCGAACCTTCACCGAACTGGATGGCGAAGCGTACCGGCACCGTGGTCGCATCCGTCTTGAAATGGATTTCCATCTTCAGCGAACGGTAGTTCGAAAAATCCTTCACATCCGTTTCAAAAATCCGGGTCACGCCCACTTCCTGCCCCGGGCTCAGATTATGGTAATCGAGCACCAGCGCCGTTTCCTTCAACGGGGCGTTCGAGTCGGAATCGCGCTCTGTCCTCGTATTCGGCGACTTGTGGTACTTGTCCGCGTCCTCGCGATTGTTGATGGTCTTCACGGTAATGTAGTTTGCATCCTTCGCCGAGACATTCTCGGACACCTTCGTCTCGACACCATTCACTTCGACTATCTGCGAATGTTCTGTCGAGGAAGTCCGGTACAAGTCCGCAACCGTCGTCTCTTCCCAAGCGTTGCCCACTACAGCCAGATGCACAATCTGCACCTTGGCCTCGGCTACGCCGTTATTCAGCTTGCCCATCCAAAGTCTGCTGAACTGCGACTCTGAAAGAATCGTCAGGTAATCATTCGTGGTAGGCGAAACAATCGTATCGTATTGGTACAAGGGAATGCGCCACTTGCGCCAGCCGTTCTTGAGGATTTCGAAATGGGCCGCATTCGTGTCCGACAAATCGATACGGTAACGCACGAAGCTGATATCCTGGTCCAGGGAGCCATTCTTGTTGATGTCCTCGGTATCGTATGTGCGTTCCCCCGAGTTCTTCTCGGTCCCGTTAATCGCCCTGGGCGGATCGCTCTCGTCATCCAGGTCATCGTCAAAATTGTCGTGCGCAATGTCATGCGTTGATGCATCCACGTTCCCCATCCGCACGCTGAATTCGGAACCCTTACAGGGGGATGTCCGGCAATCCCAGACCGTATCAATTTCATCCGAGCCGCTCAAGCCGTCGAGTCCCTTGTCGTTCAGGGCGGTCGTCGTACCCAGGTCATTTTCACCGTTGTAGTAGCCGTTCGGGGCGGCGCCGTTAATCGACAGGTCCTCGCTTATCAGGCCCAGGTCCAAATAAAGGGAACCCACGTTTCCACGCGCGACCACCTCGATATACTTCATGTCACTCATGTCCTGGTAATAGCTGCTGTTCGGGCGCATCACGCCTCCCCACGAATTACCGGCCAGATTGTCATTGGCGCGGAGAGTCATCTTGAGCACCGTCAAGTGCTGGTTGTCTACATCCGAATTCCCGACCGAGGGGTAGATATTCTTGTACAGTTCGGTATTGTTGCTGTGCCAGATAAATTCACCCTTATGCCTGTAGTCCTGGCTTTCAATATAGGTCAGGGTGCTCAAGCCTCCGTTCGAGTTCGTTTCGACACCCCCCGGTGGCGAAGCGTGGTACCAGGAAAGACGGGACAGCGGATAGGTCAGTCCCGAAGTAGTCGACTCGAAATCTTCCACCAGTGCAGACTGTTCATCGCTCGTGTTCGCATTGTGGCGGCTTGCCGCAAACTCCGCCTCGTACCGCCAGCTGGACTGGGCAGTCGTATTGATGCCGGGAATCAAGTTCACGAGTTCCGTAAGCGCAGGGACCGTATCCTGCAAACGGAGGTTCATGCCCCACAGCACGCTCGAATAAGGTTCGTTACCGAGTGTCGGCGTTTTGGCGGTCGTACTTTGGCTCTTGTAGAGGGCGGTTATGCCGAATACCGAACCGGCCCCCATGCCATAAAGGTCTAGCGGGAGTTCCGCACGGGCCCCCAGCAACAGCTTGTTGTCGATTTCGAACAGGGGTTCGCATTCATAACTGACCTTGATTTCCTTGTTCGGGTCCAGCGCCCGTTCGCTCAGGAGCTCTATCTGGCCTAGTTCATAGTTCACTTCGTAGTCCGTTCC
>FLNZ01002616.1_pt1 | contig 10812 bp, 7 predicted proteins | sample 1140391 | NCBI WGS metagenome assembly FLNZ01 (sample SAMEA3878171, study PRJEB12797) | bioreactor metagenome | biome: Moose rumen | place: Sweden | collected 2011-10
GGGCAGACAGATGCCACTGAGCTATCAGTTGATTTCCTTCCAAGGGTCACGCGCGTCACTCTTCGCCTTCAACAAGAACGGTGTGAACGGCGGATATGCGGAGTTTGACAACTTCACCGTGGAGGAGCCCGACGCAGACCGTAGCGGCAACATCCCCTACGACAAGACCTTCCGTATCATCAACCTTGCCACCGGCCGTCCGATGATTGCGCTTCCCCACGGACTGATGTACGACACCGGAGCCCAGGACGACTCCCCCCAGACCCATTTCCGACTTGTGGACCGTGGTCAAGGGAAGGTGCTGCTGCAATGTGAGGATGGCCGTTATGTCTTTGTGTCCGGCGAGGGGTTGCCAGGCGACGTGCGCCTCACGACAGACGCGACAAAGGCAGAGGAATTTTTGTGGCAGGACTACCTGAACCATGAGTTCATGCTCATGTCGATGCGCACCCACCGCTATATCGGGAAGAGCCCGACCACCGGCAGTCCCTACTCCATGGACCACACCGGTGCCGATCCCGCCCGCCGCAATGGAGCGGTGCTACGATGGGAGGCGAAATAATCTCCTGATTCCCTCGCCTATCCATAGGACAAGGGAGGTGGTGAGAATGATGATGAGCCAGTCGTGGGGATGGAGGGAGGTGACATTGAACATTTTGCCACCGATCTCGACAATGAAGATCTGTCCAAAGAAGACGACAACGGCTATCAGTATAAACCCTCTGGACTCAAGGATATTGGCAAAAGCCGACTTACCGGTCATAAAGGCCTTTGCGTTAAACATATTCCAGAATTGGAGCATGACGAAGATGGTGAAGAAAAGGCTCAGCTCATAAGGGCTCAATCCGTCGTAGGCGCCAATTCTGAACGTCAGCAGGTCGTCCATGGAGGTGATATCGGCATGTTGCATGACAAACAGGATGCCGAGCAGCAGCAAAGTGAATATTCCGCCCACCCCCGCGATGTTCCATGCCATGCCACGGCTGATGATAGAGTCGGTCACACTTCGCGGTTTCTCCCGCATCACCATCTGCGTGGGAGGCAAGGACGCCAAAGCGATAGCCGCGAAAGTATCCATGATGAGATTTACCCAAAGCATCTGAGTCACCGTCAGCGGCGACTCCGTTCCGGTGAAGGCGCCGATGAGCACGATGAGACAAGCCACCACATTGATGGTCATCTGGAACATGACAAAGCGCTGGATATTCTTGTAAAGCGACCGTCCCCACATCACGGCATTGCCGATGGTGCGGAACGAGTTGTCCTGTATGGTCATGTCGCTTGCCTCCTTGGCCACGGCAGTGCCATCCCCCATAGACAGTCCCACATCCGCCGCGTTCAGGGCCGGTGCGTCGTTGGTGCCATCCCCCGTGACCGCCACGACCAGTCCTTGCGCTTTGAGCAGTCTGACGAGCCGCTCCTTGTCTTTCGGCCGTGCACGCGAGAGGATTTTCATGTCGGCGACACGTTCTTTCAGCGCCTCGTCATCCATGGCGGCAAACTCCGTCCCCGTCATGATGTCGCGGTCGGAATCGCCGTCTTTCCACAGTCCCACCTGTCGTCCGATCTCCTTTGCCGTCCCGGAAGTGTCACCTGTGACGATTTTCACCTGTATGCCAGCGTCGATGCAGCGTTGTATGGCGTCAGGCACCTCGAGGCGCACAGGGTCGGAGATGGCAAAGATCCCCACGAAGCGCATGCCCTGAGTCACCAATTTGCCCTCTTTGAAAGGCATATCCTCCTCCTTCATTTCCACGTATGCCATGGCCAGCGTTCTCATCGCCTTGTTTTGGTATGATCGCAACGTCTCCTCATACTCCCTGCGGACGGTCTCCTCCATGTGGCACATCCCCATGACGATCTCCGGCGCCCCCTTCACATAGAGGAGCAGCTGCCGGTTGACGCCCGAGCGCACCACTGTCGCCATGTACTTATTCTCTGTAGAGAAAGGCAACCTGTCGACGACCGTAGCCTGCCGGCGGAGGGTCAAGTAGTTGACACCCCTTTGGTGTAGCCACAAGAGCAGTGCCCCCTCCGTGGGATTGCCGATGGCATTGGCATGCCGGCTGTCAGAGAAATCGAGGTTGGCCGTGGAGTTGACGGCAGCCATCTCGTCCACCAGTTCGGCGCTGACGTCAGCGAGCCTTGTCTCAGCCACCTGCATCTGGTTCTGCGTCAGCGTGCCCGTCTTGTCCGTACAGATGACGGAAGCCGCGCCCATGGTCTCACAAGAGTGCATCGTGCGTGGCAGCGTCTTCTCCCTCATGAGTTTGCGCATGCTGTAAGCGAGACTGAGCGTCACGCTCATCGGCAGTCCCTCGGGGACCGCCACCACAATCAGCGTGACGGCGATCATCACCGATTTGAGCATATATACGATGAAAGAGAGCCACTCAAACTGAAGATGTACGATAAAGAAATAGGCGAGGATACGCCCCACGATGATCAGCGCGGCGATGACATAGCTCGTCGTGGTGATGAGATGGGCCAACCGGTCCAATTTCTCGCCCAGCGGTGTCTGTGCGCCCTTCTTCACCTGCGCCGCCTCAAACACCTTGCCACTCTCGGTCTTGTCGCCCACCAGGAGCACCTTGGCCGTACAATCCCCCTCAAGGATGACGGTACCCTTCAGGATATGGTTGGAGGGATAGGTGGCATCGCTGTCGAAGTCCCTCTCGCATGTCGTCTTGGAGGTCTGCAGCTCTCCGGTGAGCGTCGACTCATTGACCCTCAGGTTCATGGCCTCCAAGAGAACGCAGTCGGCAGGCACCTCCTCGCCCGCCTCCAAGATGACGATATCTCCCACCACGATGTCACGCCTCGGCACCTGACAGGTATTGCCGTTGCGCACGACGACCACCAGCGTGTCGTCGTCGACATCATTGAGGCTTTGGAAAGTCTTCTCGTTCTTCCTTTCCAAGAAGAACGTCACTCCGGTAGCCAACAGCAGCGCCATGACAATGCCAATGGGCTCGAAGAAAACGGTGAAGCCCTCCCCACCCCACTCATACTCATAGATGGAGATTCCCATGGAGAGGATGAATGCAGTGATCAGGATTTTGAACAAAGGGTCGTTGAAACCGCCGAAGAATCCCACCAATACAATCAGGAGTGTGGACACGGCAACAATGGCAGGCATCACCCATGCGACAGCCCCCATGGAGGCAGAAAGCAATGCTGCCATGAGAATGGAGACGACCAGCAGTCCCTCCATTGTCATGGCAATCCAGTGGGTGCACGTTATTCTCAGTTTATCCCGCCATGTCTCTTTTTTTTGTGGTGTGAGGATGTTCGCCCCATACCTTGCCCGGCTTTCGGTCACCTGGGCGTCGGTCAAGCCGGTGTAGTGATGAAAAGCAGTCATACAGACAAAGCGACGTTTCCTACTCTTCCACCTTCGGTTCCTCGGCAGCCTCCTGCACCGGCTCTGGCGCAGGCTCGGGCTCAGCCTTGTCGACCGGTGCGGCAGAAGTCGCCGTCTTGTCCTGTGAGACAAGGATGTTGACACTGGACATGAGACGAGCCTGTTTGCTCATGATGCTGTCCTCATAGGCGATGAAGTCAAGGGAGCAAGCCTCGATGTCATCGCCCTCCTTCTGCTGGAAGAAGACGACCAACCGCTCCTCCTCCATGTCGTTGACACATTTCACGGTGTAGGTCTTACGGTCTGCTTTTCCTGTGGGATACAAGAGCGCATTCACATCCCCGTATTTTTCCTTGTATTCCACAGCTTTTCTTGAGGCCACATCGGGATCAGCCATTGCCAGGTTGTAAAGTATGACACTGGCATCATCCAGTTCCTTGCATGTGCTCTGCAACTGGTCGATGGGCAAGAAAGCATTCCCCTCAGTGACCTGCTCCCCCACGACCTCATAGTCGGGGTAGAATTTCTTCAGGTAGTCTTTCACTTTACTTTTCTGTGAAGAACAAGCACAGAGCATCAATACCAAGGTGACAATGGGGAAAAATCGTCTCATAATTAAAGAAAAATTTAAATTTGGGGCGAAATTACTAATATTTTTTCAAAAAAGCGATAGTTGTATGTTTTTTTAAGCTATAGTATGTTTTTTTAGAGCTATGCATGATTTTTTAAATAAAATGAAGTACCTTTGCAACAATTTTGCAATTTCATGGTTATATGATAAAGTACCCATGCTTAAATATGGGTATGGAATAAACCCGTCACATCACGTAGAAATTGGCCAGGATCTATAGCGAGCAGGCCGCCAGCCTGTCATACAGCCACGATGCCATGGGTAGCGTGCAACATGTAGTCAAGCGTGTCGCAGATTTTGTCTGCGCATTGCTTGGCCTTATCGTGCTGTCGCCGGTATTTCTGGTGTTTGCCATTCTGCTGAAGATCCAGCGCAATGGCCCTGTGTTCTTCTCGCAAGAGCGCATCGGCTATAAAGGGAAGCCCTTCATGATTTACAAATTCCGCACGATGAGCTCCGTCGTGGAGGACGAGGGTCCACAACTTGTCGCCCAAAGTGACAGTGAGATCAGCACTCCTTTTGAGCGTTTTCTCCGTAAGAACCATCTTGACGAGCTGCCCCAGTTGTGGAACGTTTTGACAGGCGACATGTCGCTTGTGGGTCCGCGTCCGGAGCGTCAGTATTTCATCAATCAGATTTTAGAGCATACCCACGACTATCTGCTCATCTATCAGATGCGCCCCGGCCTGACATCGGAGGCCACCGTCTACAACGGCTATACCGACACGATGGAGAAGATGCTCAAGCGTCTTGACATGGACCTCCGCTATTTAGAGCACCGCTCGCTGCTTCTCGACATCAAGATTATCCTTGTGACCATATACAGCCTCATTAGCGGCAAGAAAATATAACATACCAATTCCCGTTGATTATGAGAAAATACATCATATTGCTTTTCGTCATGCTGTTGATACCCGTATGCGGCTCAGCGCAGTCGTCGATGACCGACGACCAGGTGTTTAAGTTCATCATCAAGGAACATGAGCAGGGCACATCGCAGCAGCAGATCATCATCCAGTTGATGCAGCGAGGCGTAGACATCAACCAGATACGCCGTGTGCGGAAGAAATACGAGCGTGTGGCCAAGCAGGAAGGCCTTGGCGCCGTCTCCAACGACACCGAGAAGTCTGGCGACCGTACACGTGCCGGCAACACCACCAAGAAGAAGTCGGTTTACGAGGATGGCAGGTATGACGACGAGTTGTCCAACCACAATGTGGACGACAGCCGTTACAACAGCACCACGTGGGTAAAAGGCGAGTATACCGGCATACACACGTATGATGATGACGACGAGGACTTCCTGGAGTTTGAGGATGAGTTGAACGGCTGGCTTCCCGGTGACACCATCACGATGTATGAGAATCTGGTGGAACGGCTGAAAAACGAACGCAGCAAGAAGAAGATTTTCGGTCACGACCTTTTCCGCAACAAGAAGCTCACCTTTGAGCCCAACATGAACATCGCCACTCCTGAGAATTACCGTTTAGGTCCTGGCGACGCCGTCTATATCGACATCTACGGAGCCTCACAGAAGACGATAGAGAGCACCGTCTCCCCCGACGGCTCTGTGGTCATCGAGGGTTATGGCCCTGTCTATGTCGCCGGCATGACCGTGAGTCAAGCCAACTCCACCATCCGTAAGAAATTAGGCTCCCGCTACCAGAGCAGTGATTTGCGGCTCACAGTCGGCGAGACGCGGTCGATCATGGTCAATGTGGTGGGTGATGTGAAAGCCCCCGGCACCTATACCCTCTCTGCCTTTGCCAGTGTATTCCATGCCCTCTACATGGCAGGTGGCGTGACCGACTTAGGAACGCTCCGCAACGTGAAGGTGTACCGCAACGGGCAGTTGCTCTCCGTGATCGACGTCTATGAGTATATCCTCAACGGCCGTATGAGCGGCAATGTACGCCTCAACGACAATGACATGGTGCTCGTAGGCACCTACGACTGTTTAGTGAATGTCGGCGGCAAGGTGAAACGTCCTATGTACTACGAGATGAAGCGCAACGAGACCCTCTCACAATTGCTGAAATACTGCGGTGGGTTCACCGGCGACGCCTACACCAAGTCGGTACGTGTGATCCGCAAGGCCGGCCGTGAGTGGTCTGTCTACAACGTCGATGAGTTCGATTTCCCCTCCTTCAACCTCTACGACGGCGACTCCATCACCGTGGACAGCATCATCGACCGCTATAGCAACATGGCTGAGATCAAGGGTGCCGTGTTCCGTCCCGGCATGTATCAGGTAGGCGATGAGATCAGCAGTGTGCGCAGCCTGATAGAGCACGCCGAGGGACTGCGTGAGGAAGCCTTCACCGCACACGCCGTGATGCACCGCATGCGAAAGGACCGTTCGCTCGAGGTGATACCTCTTGACATCGACGGCATCATGGAAGGCAGCAAGACCGACATTGAGCTGAAGCCCAACGATGTGCTGTTCATCCCCACAAAGCAAGACATGATGCAGCAGCAGACACTCACCATTCATGGTGAGGTGCACTACCCCGCAGTCTACAAATATGCCGCCAATGAGACCATCGAAGACCTGATTCTGCAGGCCGGTGGTCTGACCGAGACGGCTTCGATGGTGAAAGTCGACGTGGCTCGCCGCGTGACCGACCCGCACGCCTTCACCACTGATTCCCTTATCGCCCATACCTACAGTTTCGCCATCAAGGATGGTTTTGTAATCGACGGTGAGCCCGGTTTCGTGCTCATGCCCTTCGACGAGGTGTATGTCCGCAAGAGTCCCGGCACCTATAAGCAACAGAATGTGAACATTGAGGGCGAGGTGATGTTCGCCGGCACCTATACGCTGTCGTCGAAGAACATGCGACTGAGCGACCTGGTGCAGGCGGCAGGCGGTGTCAACGACCGTGCCTACGTGAAAGGAGCCCGTCTGGAGCGCCGCTACACGCAGGAGGAGCGTCTCAACGCCATCGAAGCGCTGAAGAAAGCCCGCGAGCAGGCAGAGCTGAACCTTCAGGAGCAGATTGCCAAGAGTGGCAACAGCAGTCTTGCCAACCTCTCGCAGTCACAGCAGTTGCAGAAATACGAGGTCGGCGACACCTACCCCGTGGGTATCGACCTTGAGAGAGCCATCTCCGATCCAGGCGGCGACGACGACATCGTGCTTCGTGAAGGCGACCGCATCGTGGTGCCGCAATACACCGGCACGGTGAAGATCAGCGGTGAGGTGATGCACCCCAACTCTGTCGTGTACGAGCGCAACAAGAGCGCCAGTTTCTATATCGACCAAGCCGGTGGTTTCGGTCCGAATGCCAAGAAGCGCCAGGCATACATTATTTATATGAGTGGCAAGGTGGCCAAGGTGAGCCATGGCGCCAAGCCACAACCCGGCTGCGAAATCGTTGTGCCCTCGAAGCCCATCAGCAAGACTTCGCTTCAGGAGACGTTGAGCATCGCCACCTCCGTAGGTTCGTTCGCAGCCATTATCGCCACGCTGGCCAGTATTTTGAAATAGCCTATAAGAGACATGGAAGAATACAAGAGAAAAAAGATTGTCCTCGATTTCTTTGGTCTGCTGCGTGTCATCAGGGCCGACAAGCTGAAGATGGGCATCTGTCTCGGTGTGGCAGCCGCCCTCGCACTGGCCATCGCCTTTGACACGCCACGCATCTACAAGTCGAGCGTCATGCTGGCTCCCGAGACAGCCTCAAGCAACAGTCTCACGTCCAACATCTCGTCACTCGCCTCCATGGTGGGTATGGACATGAAATTCGGTGAGAGCAACGATGCCATCTACCCCGAGTTGTATCCCGACCTGATGCAGTCTACCGACTTCATCGTGAGCCTCTTCCCCATCCATGTGGAGACCAAGGACGGCAGCGTGAAGACCACGTACTATGATTATTTGAAGAACCACAACAAAGACGGCTGGTGGAGTTATCCACTGGAGTGGCTCCACAACCTGATGAAGCGCGACGACGACAACGCCACAGGTGACAGCACGAAGGTAGATCCCTTCCGTCTGACAAGAGACCAATATGACATTGTCAAGAATATCGGACAGAGCATCGACTGCAGCGTGGACAAGAAAACCAGTGTGATCACCATTGAGGTGACCGCCCAAGACCCCCTTGTGGCAGCCACGATGGCCGACTCTGTGAAGAACCGCCTTCAGGTGTTCATCACGTCCTACCGTACGAAGAAAGCCCGCAACGACCTTGCCTACATGGAGAAGCTTTTCGCTGAGGCCCGCGAGCAATATGTGACGGCCCGTCAGCAATATGCCGCCTACGTGGATGCCAACCAAGAGGTGATACTCCAGACCTACAAATCCAAGGAAGAGGATTTGGAGAATGACATGCAATTGAAATACAACGCCTACACCCAAGTATATGAGCAGTTGCAACTGGCCCGTGCAAAAGTACAGGAGCGCACGCCAGCCTTCACCGTGGTGCAGAGTGCCTCTGTGCCCATCAAGCACAGCAACCGTTCCAAGCTCTCGGTGCTTCTCACCTTTTTGTTTCTCGGCGGCGCCCTTCGCGTGGCGGTGCTGATGGTGAAGAAGCGTAAAGAAGTTTTCAAGATAGTAGAGGCAAAAGACTAAGTCATGGCAAACGATGGACCCGCCTGGAGCGCTTGGGATGTCTGCAGGAGTCACTGGCGAACCTATCTGCTGGTGTTTGCCGCCTCGCTATTGCTGGCCTCCATCGTGGTGACGAGCATACCCAAAGAGTATTCCGCCCAGGTGAAACTCGCCGACGAGCACAAAGAGACCGACCTGTTGCTCGGTCTGAACAACATTGCCGCATGGGCGAAGACCGCGATGACCGGCCACCACGGCATGCGTATGCCCGCCGCCTACTACAAGATTGTGATGACCCGCGACTTTGCCGTGGAGATGTCGAAGATTCCTGTGGAAGGCTACGGCACAGACTATTTCCACTACACCCTGGAGAATTATGAGCGTCCGTGGTGGGAGAAGCTGTTCCGCCATGAGCGTGACTCCGTGGAGACCTACGATGAAGTCATCAGCATCATCAACCACCGTATCCGCTCCAAGACCTCTGCCCGCTATGGCACCACCCTCATCCAAGTGACCGACAACGACCCTGTCGTGGCAGCGATGATGGCCGACTCCGTGCGTGTGCATTTGCAACGCCGCATGGCCGCCATTGCCCGTCAGACCGCACTTTTTGACCTGGCTGCCGCAGAGACGAGATTCAAGCAGGCAGAATTGCGCTATCAGTCGGCCCGTGACGACTATGCCCGCTACACCGACAGTCACAACGACCTCAGCGACAGCCGTGCCAGTGCGGAGGAAGACCATCTGCTGAAAGAATATGAGTCAGCTTTCACCGCTTACGAGAAAGCCTCTGAGCAACGGCTACGAGCCCAAGCCCTTGTCGACAAATTCTCATTCACCTTTGCCGTGCTGACCAATGCCACCGTTCCCCTCGACGCCACTGCTCCTGCTCCGCAGGGCTATATCCTGTCATTTGTCTTCATCGGCCTCATTGTAGCCACCTGGATTCTCTTGGGACGCCAAAAATACCTCGAATATAAAAAACACTGACACCTCACAATGGAAATTGCCATTATCATCATCCTCGGCATACTGCTCGTAACCTTCCTGGTGATACGTGCCGGCGACGTATTCTCGCCCTGGACCATCACCACGGCAGTGTGGCTTGCCATTCTGGTGATGTACCAGTTTCAGGAGCGTTTGCTCGACCCACTGAGTGACCAGTTCCTTTATTGCCTGATGATCTGGTATCCCATTCTCTGTGTGTCGTCGCTGCTCACCTATTACGTGATGCCCGGCGACAACGGGCATGAGCGTTCGGCGGAGATTCCACAGATCAACCGCACCGTCTATACATGGCTTTACGTGATTACGATGGTGATCACCCCCGTCTATATCTACCAGATTCTGAAGATTGTGATGCTCTTCAATCCCGCCGACCTGTTCAACAACATCCGTATCTTGGCCGTCTACGGTGACGAGGGGTATGGTTTTCTGCAATACTCCTATGTGCTGAGCCAGGTGATGGTCGTGGTGGCCTTCTGGCAATATCCCAAGATTCCACTCTGGCAGCTGCTCTCCATCGTTGTGGCAGCCATCATGAGTGCCTTTGCCATCATGGAGAAGGGTATGTTGTTCTTTCTTTTCATCACCATCATTTTCACGCTTTACGAGAAGCGTGTCATCAAGATGCGCTCAATCATCCTCTCCGTGTTTACGGTAATCGGGGTGTTTTTCGTTTTCAACCTCATGCGCGACAGCACGGAGAGCAGCAGCACCAGTGACTCCATGTCATTCTTAGACTTCTTCGCACTCTACATTCTCTCTCCGGCGGCAGCCTTTGGCACGGTGCAGCCCGACCTCATCCCACAATTCGGTTCCCATACGTTCCATTCAATCTATATTTTCTTAGAGCGCTGGGGTGGAGACTACATCGTCATCGACAAGTTGCAGGAATTTGTGTGGGTGCCCATCCCCACGAATGTTTACACGGTGTTCCAACCTTTCTTTCTCGACTTCGGCTATGCGGGAGTGGCATTCTTCGCGTTTTTCTATGGTGTCATCAGCGGTTGGATGTATCGCATGGTGCGCTATGGCAGTGGTGTGATGAAATGCCTGTATGTCTATATGACCTATGCCTTGGTATTACAATTCTACCAAGAGTCGTTTGTGCTTAACTTAGTATCGTTGCTGCAGTTTATCTTCTTCATCGTCATCATTCAACAACGTAAGATGACCGTGGATTTCAACCCTGAGATGAGCAGATGAGCTGAGGTCTATTCCTCGAAGACACGCCCGCCCCTTTTGTGTATCGCCTGG